>CDZH01077083.1_pt1 | contig 112078 bp, 118 predicted proteins | sample 557721 | NCBI WGS metagenome assembly CDZH01 (sample SAMEA3182062, study PRJEB8094) | gut metagenome | biome: human; feature: gut; material: Stool; isolation source: human stools | place: Canada | collected 2013-01-14 | reverse complement strand
AAAACAGGCGACAATATAATGCTTTATGTAGCAATAGCAAGTATGTCAATAATAGGACTTGTAGCAACAACAATAGTTGTAAAAAAGAAAAAAATGAACTAAAATACTACATAAGAGAGGACTAGAACTTTCTAGTTCTCTTTTTAAAAATAAAGGGAGCGATTATATGGCAGGAAAAAGAACTAAAATTAGAAAAAAAATAAAGCTAAATAAAAAGTTAGTATGTACTATTGGTGTTTTACTATTGATTATAGCTGTTATATCTGCAATTATAATGATATTTAAACCTATAAATGTAGGGAAAATAAACAAAGAAGGTAAAGCAGAATATATAGAACGAGTTGCAAATGTAACAAAATATCCAGACAAAAAAATTGTAGAATTTAAAAATAACTATGAATTAATAGACAATGGAATAATAACAACTGAGATCTATGAAAAATTTAAAAATAATGATAATATTTATAATCTAACAGTAACAGAATACTTAAGACTAAGAGATATATCATCAAAAGAGAGTTATAATATAAATAAAGCAATACAAACAGGAGTAGTAAAAGAGGACACAATATATGCAGATTATTTTGCGAAAACTTGTGGATTTGAAAACAAAAACGAATTATTAAAATATACAAAAGCTGTATTTGAACTAGCTGACAAAGAAAAATAGTTGCAAATTCTTTAATCGAATTTTATATTTGAAATGATGAATAATAAACTGAATTGTCTAGATTATATCACGAAAACGCCTAAAATTCAACCAATAGAGACAAGTATGGAACTTTCAAATAGTCGAAAGCAAATTTCAAATAGAGCATATAGAAAGCATTTTTAAAATCTCTTTGCATACATTTAAAAAAGAGGTATATGTATGATTATAGATGAATTTAAAAGTGATAGCACATTGATAAGATTTGATGATAGAGACATTGAAACTAAAGAAAATAATGAAGATATACTTAATATATTAGTAGGATTAATTATAAAAAAGATTTCAGAATATTCTTAAATAGATTTGTAGTTTTATCTAACTTATGCTAAACTCACAACCAGTAGATAAAATTAACAAAAGAAAGGGGGTATTTTGGAAAAAGCATATAATGCTTATTTAAGTGAAAAAATTAATAATAGTTTTGGCGGTTATGCTATATATTTAAGAAAATCAAGAGCAGATGCAGAAGCAGAAGCTAGAGGAGAAGGGGAAACACTTGCTAGACACGAAAAAATGTTATTAGATTTAGCAGAAAAAATGGGGATAAAAATAGGCAAAATATACAGAGAGATAGTAAGTGGAGAAACGATTGAGGCTAGACCAGAAATTCAAAAATTATTATCTGATGTAAAAAAAGGTATGTGGAAAGGTGTACTTGTTGTTGAAGTAGAGAGATTGGCTCGTGGAGAGACTATGGATCAGGGAATTGTTGCAAAAGCATTTAAAATTTCAGATACTAAAATTATAACACCTATGAAAACATACGATCCAAATGATGAATTTGATGAAGAATATTTTGAATTTGGATTATTTATGTCTAGAAGAGAATATAAGACTATTAATAGAAGACTGCAAAGAGGAAGAGTTTCATCTGTTAATGAGGGAAAATATGTAGGTAGTGTTGCACCATATGGTTATGAAAGAGTAAAAATAAAAGGTGATAAGGGATATACATTGAGAAAAAATTCGGAATCTAATACTGTAAAAATAATCTACGACTTATATGCTTATGAAGATTTATCATTACATGAAGTTGTTAGAAGAATTAACGAGATGGGACTAAAGCCTAGAAAAAATGATAAATGGTGTGTTGCAAGTGTAAAAGACATTTTGGCGAATCCAGTATATATAGGAAAGGTTAAATGGAATTGGAGAAAAGAAGTAAGAGTATATAAAAATGAAAAACTTATAAAAACTAGACCAAGAAATGATGAATATATACTAAAAGATGGTCTACACAAAGCAATAATAGATGATAGGACTTGGAAGATTGTCGAAGCAAAAAGAAGTTTAAATAAGTTGCCAATACCAAGAGTTAATACAGTACAGAATCCACTATGTGGTTTAGTATATTGTGCCAAATGCGGTAAAAAAATGAAAAGAAGACCATATACTGATAGAAGTAAAGAACCTACAATATACTGTGACAATCCTAAATGTGATAATATAAGTTCAAAATTACATTTTGTTGAAGAAAAAGTTATTGAAGGGTTGAGAAAATGGTTAGAGCATTATCAATTGGATTATAAGGAACATATAGAAAAAATCAACTGCAGTAGAATAGAATCGATCGAAGATACAATAAGATCTCTACAAGAAGAAGTAAAAAAAGAAAATGATAAATTATTAAATATTTTTAATTTTCTTGAAGATGGAACTTATACAAGAGAAATGTTTAAGTCGAGAAGTGAATCTGTATCACAAAATGTAGCTAGATTAAATAATTCTATCGAAGAATATGAAGCAAGGTTAGAACAAGAAAAAATTGTTGATAAGGAAAAAGCTGTTTTAGTACCCAAAATTGAGAATTTATTAGATGTATATAATCTTTTAAAAACACCAGAAGAAAAAAACGAGTTACTAAAAACAGTAATAACACAAGTTACATATTTAAAAACAGAAAAGGCAATAAAAAAGGATTCAGATCCTACAAATTTTATCATAAATCTATATCCAAAGATAAATAAAGCTAATGTTTGATCTTTACATAAAAACACATAATTTATATAAATGGTATTGAAGAATAAAAGAAGAAAAATATTTTTTTTACCCATCAAGCGACCTCTTTAGGGGCGAACGAATTAGCGCATTTAGAAATGGTTGGTAGTTTAGTGCATCAATTGACAGAAGGCGTAACCATAGAAGAATTAGAAAAAGCAGGACTTAGTGCATATTATACAGATCATGGGGTGGGTTTGGAATATATCCAAATAAGAATTTAAATAAATTTGATTTAAAAATTAAAATAATTGTTAAAATAATTATGTAATTTCAAGATACGATTAAAATCTTGTTTACTATTAAGAATATTAAAAATATAAATTGTATCAGTATTTTCTGATATATAATACATAATTCTATATCCAGAATGTCGTGAACTTTTGTATATAATTTCTCTAAAACGCTTGTCCGACATTTCTGGAATATATCTGCCAATATATGGCGAATCTTCTAAATCATGAATGCGAAAGAGAATGTTTCTATTCGTTTCAATGGCATTTCTTAATGAATACTGATAATTATAATAATTAATATCAATAAGTGACTGCTTAGCCAAATCGTTTACTACTACGTTCATATAATGCCTCCATTTCTTTTTCAAGTTCTTCTAAAGTTATAGTTCTTCCGTTTTTTATATCATCTGCACTTTTAGCAAGTCCTATAAAAACATATAAATCATATAATGAACCATAAAATGTACCGTCATCAGTTGGAGCTTTCTTTAGAAGTTCACTAATTTTTTCCATAGGAATATCTTCCTTTATACTCATAATAATCACAATCCTTTCTTTAATTAAATTTTCTTTCCAATTAATGACCTTATACATTCTTTGTCATTTTCGGATAAATCATCAACACCATAAGTGTCAACATATTTTTGAGTTACTTCTTGCAAAATTTCTTTCGTACTTTTTTTCAAAACTTCTTCATCAATATTGTATGGTAAAGATTCGATAACATTAACGAATTTTTCTCTTATTGGTGACATATTTAAAACTCCTTTCATTAAAATTTATTAATAGTATACCATAATTTAAATTAAATTACTACGCTTTTTATGTGAATAGCTTGTAAAATTTATACAATATACTAAAAATTCCAACGAATAATAATATCTTGTGTTTTTGTTTTCCTGTCTTTTTCTCCAATTTCAATATAATCTATAAAGCTATTTACAATATCATAGTTAAGCTCTTTAAAATCTTTAAAGTGATTAATTATTTTTTCTTTTTGTTCTTTTATAAATTTACTGTTTAATTCTTTTTCTTTTAAATTAGATAAATCACTTTCAAGTTTTGTTAGTTCTTTTTGCTTTGCTGATTTATCAGCTAGGAAAGAAGAGTTTAAATCTTCAAATACTTCTTCTGGAACTTTGCCACTTACTTTATTTAAATAGAGTTCTTTTATTGCTTTATTGATATTTTCCATTTCTTTAGAAAGTAGTAGAGCTTTATTTTCTAATAATTTAGCTTTATTCAAGTTGTCATTTGAAACAAATAAATCATCAGAAATATTATCAAAGTTATAAAATGCTAAAATTTTCTCTCTAATCTTTTCAGTAACAAGATTTTTAAGGTTTTCATAGCCAATAGAATGGGGAGTGCAAGTTCCATAGAGTTTTTTAGAGCCTTTACAAGAAAAATAAACGTAACCTCTATCATTTCTGCATTTATAAAGTTTTGAACCACAATCTAAACATACAAGCTTATTAGTAAATAGATGAACTTCACCATTTTTACATCTTCTTGTTTTACTTTTAAAAATCTCTTGAACTTTATAAAATTGCTCTCTAGTAATGATAGGTTCGTGAGTGTTCTCTACAATAATCCATTCTGATTTAGGTTGATTTTTCATTTGCTTAGATTTATAGCTAACTTTTTTATTATAGCCTTGTACTAAATTACCAATATAAACTTCATTTTTTAAAATTTTACTAACTGTAGATTCACACCAATAATCAATATTCTTACCTTGATTTTTAAAATTAATTCCTTGTGATTGTTTATATTTAGTAGGTGTTAAAATACCCTTATCATTTAATATTTGAGCAATTTTAGTAATACCGTTTCCTTGTTCATATAGATTAAATATTAATCTAATTACATCGCTGGCTTCTTCATCTATAACAAGTTTATTTTTGCTTTCTGGGTTTCTTTTATAGCCATAACATACAAAAGAGCCAATATGTAATCCTTGCTGTCTTTTACTATCAAATGTTCTTCTAATATTTTCAGATAAATCTTCTAAATACCACTCATTAACTAAACCATTAATTTGTCTTGATTTTTTGTTTCCTTTATCTAATGTATCAACATGATCTACAAGGCTAACAAATCTAACATTCCACTCTACAAACTTATTATGAAGATATTTCTCAACCATTTCCATATCACGAGTAAATCTACTTTGGGTTTTACAAAGGACAATATCAAATTTATGGGATTTAGCATCTTCTAATAATTTATTAAATTCAGGTCTTTCACTGTCAATTCCAGAATAATCCTCATCACAGTAAATGTTATAAATATCCCAACTCCTTTCTATTGCATAGTTAATTAGCATAGATTTTTGATTTTGGATACTTTCGCTTTCATCGTTTTCATGAAGCTTGTCATCATCTTCACGAGAAAGCCTACAATAAATTGCTACTCTCATAAGTTTACCCTCCAATCGGTAAACTACTCATTTTGTACAATCTCATTATACAATAACAAGTAGTTTTAATTAAGGCTCTTTGCAAATTCATTTACAATTAATTTATTGACAATATTATTTATAAATTTTGTAATATCATCTATATTGTCATATTTATTCTTTTCAATAACATTAAAATTTACTTTCTCACACATGATATAATCCTCCCATGATATTAATTTATATTCAAAAAGGCTTGTATTCGTGCAAAAATACCATTTATTGTAGGATAACTGTATTTGTCAAGTGAAAAATGGTCCAATTTATAATTGAAAAACGGACCACTTTTAGTTTATCAAAAACAATAAATAATGCCGACAAAAAATGTAGGCATAAAATTACTTGTACAAAATAAGTAGTTACATATATATTTTCTTTTAGGATAGTTTACAAACACACACCACATGGAATAGATGTATATCCAGTATCTGCTGCTGGAAATCCATGGACTGCAAGCTATATTGCAGCAAAAGGAGATCCAATTGCTAACCTTCAAGAAGATTTAGCGGCAGAACAGAAAGCTAGGGCAACTTATGAAAAGCTAATAGATCTTTCAAAAGATGATCCGGATGTTGTTGATGTTCTTAGATTTTTACGTCAAAGAGAAGTAGTGCACTTCCAAAGATTTGGAGAGGCGCTTCGAGGAGTGCAGGATAAACTTGCAGAAAAGAAGTTTTATATGGCAAGTTGTAATAAACAAATGTGTAATAGTAATGATAATAACACCTAATAATAATTGAACTTAAAGAATACTATAGATAAAAATAAATTGACATGAAATTTAAATAGTGTTATAAATATATGCAATGGTAAAAAGTTGCATATATTTTGTTTATTAAGAAGAGAATAATTCAAGGAGAAGAATAAGAAATAAATGGAAGAATTAAAGAAATGCGTAATATGTCCTCATAATTGCAATGTGAATAGATTAGAAGGAAAGATTGGAAGGTGCAAGTGTAAAGACAAAATTAAACTAGCATTAGTATCAACACATAATTACGAAGAACCTTGTATATCAGAAAATAATGGCTCAGGAACAATATTTTTTTCTAACTGTAATTTGAATTGCATGTATTGCCAAAATTATGAAATAAGTCAATTGGGCAAAGGAAGAGAAATATCTATAGAAGAATTAGCAAATATTTTTAATGAACAACAGCAAAGGAAAGTGAATAACATTAATTTAGTTACTCCAACAATGTATGCATTTCAAATAATAGAAGCAATTAAAATAGCAAGAAAGAATGGACTTTCAATACCAATTATATATAACACAAATGGATATGAAAAAGTTGAAACATTAAAAGCTTTAGATGGATACATAGACATATATTTGCCAGATTTAAAATATTATTCAAATGAACTCTCAAAAAAGTATTCTAAGGTGGATAATTATTTTGATATAGCAACAGAAGCAATAAAAGAAATGTATAGACAAGTTGGCAAACCTAAATTTAATAAAGATGGTATAATACAAAAAGGTGTAATTATAAGACATTTGGTTTTACCAAATCATATTCAAAACAGCAAAAATATTTTAAAATGGATAAAGCAAAATATGCCAAAAGACATATATGTTAGTGTAATGGCTCAGTATTTTCCAACATATAAAGCCAAAGAAGACAATTATATAAACAGAAAGCTTACAAAAAATGAGTATAAAGAAATAGAAAATTATTTATATACACTAGAACTTCAAAATGGATACATACAAGAATTAGGAGAACATGAAGAAGAATATGTTCCAAAGTTTGATTTTTAATTGAAAGAATGATATAAATAACATATATTTATTATCAATATGAAATGTAATAATATAAGGAGCAATAAAATATGAAGAAAAAAGTATTAGCCTCAACTAAACCAGGATATGAATTGCCAATTGAGCAAGCTATAGAATTTTCAGGATTAGAAGCGGGAATGTGCTATATGCCGGATAATGTAGATGCTCTTTTTTCTGAAGATAAAGAAAAAACAATAAAAAGAGCGCAAGGAACAATGACATCTGGGCATCATAGCGTATTCGGACATGTGAAGTATAATTTTGCCTTTGAGGAGATTCCTAAAATTTTAGCAATGGTTTTAAACAATGAAAAAGTATACGATACATCTGAGAAATCAGCTAGATATACCAAAATGAAAGCATCAGAGGAAGAAGAAGCATTATATGAAAAGTGGATAAAAATTTATTCTAACGAAATAGAAAAAATATATCCAAAAGTAAAGATAGCAGAAAAGACAGAACAGCAACTGGAAAAGGAAATAAAAAATAGAAATACAGCAATAAGAAAAAAGGCTCAGGAAAATGCCAGATATTTAATATCTGTGTTCACACCAGCAACTACAATGGGACATACTATAGATATTAGACAATTTAGCTATATATTGCACTGGATGGACGATTTTTGTAGGAAAGAGCAAAATTCAAAATTTAATGTAATGCTAAAGCAAGTTTTTAAAGAATTTGAAGAATTATGTGAAAAATATAAAATAGAAAGAGTAAATACAGAAGTAAAGCAACGAGGACTTTCGTTGTTTGCAAAAAGAGAAAGAGAAGAAGAGTGGGGCGAAAATTATTCTACTAATTATTTAGCAAGCTTTGCGGAGGTCGCACAAGCGCAAAGGCATAGAACAATATATTATGAAATTACATTATTAGATGAGCCACAATATTATATTCCTTTAATTATAAAGGATACTGAACTGGAGAAAGAATGGTTAAAAGATATATCATCTTTAGCTAATAGATTTCCACAAGGAATGCTTGTAAAAGTAAATGAGAGAGGAACTGTAGAAAATTTTATTCTAAAATGTAAAGAAAGATTATGCGGAGAAGCACAATTAGAAATAGAATTACAAACTAATGAAACACTACATAAATACTTAGAAAATACAAAAGAAAGTAAACCGATAATATATAATTACTTGTTGCCATATGCAAAAGGTGTAAGATGTACTTTTCCAGGTTTTAAATGTACTAAACCATGTATATGGGGTGCAAAAGAAGCTTTACAGAGAAAATTTTAGCAACAGATAAATTAAATATAGAGAATTTCAAAATAGAAATTCTCTATATTTTTATACCTTCAAGTTCGTGCTCATATTTTTTATAATTAGGACAATACTTTTCAATTATATTCCAAAAACCTTTACTGTGAGTTTTATATTTTAAATGACAGAATTCGTGTATTACTATATAATCTATAATTTCAGACCTATATCTTGCTATACAAGGGCTAAAGGAAATACATCTATCATCAAAAGAAAATTTAGCAATAGTATTACCTAAGTCTTCAATGCAATAATCTTCTGGAGCAATGCCTAACAATAACCTAGCTTTTTCCATAGATTTTTCTAATTCATTACAGCAAACTTTGAAATATAACTTTTCCATTAATATTCTCAAGATATCAGAATCTTCAAGTTTTTTATATTTAGCAGGTAAAATAACCTCGACTTTACCATTGATTAAATTGATTGTTGGTGTAATATGGTTTTTATAAAGGATGCAAATATGGTAATCATTTCCTAGTAATTTAATAACACCTTTGTCTAAAAAAGAATTGCGATTCTTATTATACTCTTCAATTTTGGAAATAATCCATTGCCTTTTTTCAATTATAACTTCTTGAATATGTCGTCTAGAAACATACCAAGGAGCGTTAACAATAACCTCATTACCATCTACGCAAATACATAAAGCGCCAGACATAGCTTTGTTCACAGTATATGGAATTACGTTATTTTTAAATTTTAAAATACTCATAAGAATTACCTCCAAACGAAAATGATTTCTCAAAAACTTTGTTCGATTATGATTATACAAAATATTGTTCGGTTTGTCAATAACTTTTTAAAAAAAATATTAGGACAATTAGGGACAGTCCCAAAATGTTTCATTTGCACATTTGGGGACTGCCACTAATTGTTCTTTTTAGATTTTTGAGGTTAAAAGTATTGACAAATTGATAAAAATAGTGTAAAGTATAATAGCATTACAAATTGAGGGAGTGATTTATTGGAAAAGAAGGTTCAAATAAGTATGCTATTACAAATATATGGTGCAATGCTTACGGAAAAACAATATGGACTTTTAGATGATTATTACAATAACGATTTGTCACTTTCGGAAATTGCTGAAAACTATGATATAACAAGGCAGGCAGTAAGAGACATTATAAAAAAGGGGGAAAATAAACTTTTCGAATTGGAAGAAAAGCTTTCGGTTATGGATAGAATGTTAAAACAAGATAAGAAGATTCAACAGATTTTAGAAGAGCTTTGTAAAATACAAAATAGTTCATCTGATAAAAAAATTGAGAAAATTCTTAATAATGTTACAAAAGAATTAAGTTTAATGCGAATATAATGCAAAGGAGAGTTATTAATGGCTTTTGAAGGTTTGAGTTCTAAATTACAAGCTATAACAAATAAATTAAGAGGTAAAACAAGGATTACAGAATCTGATTTAAAAGAAATGTTAAGAGAAGTAAAGCTTGCTTTACTTGAAGCAGACGTTAATTATATGATTGTAAAAGAATTTATAGGAACTATACAGGAAAAGGCTTTAGGGCAAGATGTATTAAAGTCATTAACCCCAGGACAACAGGTTGTTAAAATCGTAAAAGACGAATTAATAGAACTATTAGGAGGAACAGAGAGCAAAATTAATTTCACTCCAAATCCACCAACAATAATAATGCTTGTGGGATTACAAGGCTCAGGAAAGACAACAACAGCTGGAAAATTGGCAAATATTTTACGAAAGCAAGGAAAAAAACCATTGCTTGTTGCTTGTGATGTGTATAGGCCAGCAGCGATAAAACAACTTCAAGTAGTTGGAGCACAGCTAAATATTCCGGTATTTGCAAATGAAAATTCGAAAGATGTAGTACACATAGCTAAACAAGCGTTGAATGTGGCAATTAGTAAATTAAATGATGTAATAATACTAGATACTGCAGGACGTTTACATATTGACCAAGAGTTAATGACTGAATTGAAGAATGTAAAATCAAATGTAAAACCACATGAAATATTATTAGTAGTTGATAGCATGACAGGGCAAGATGCTGTGAATGTTGCAACAGCGTTTAATGAGCAATTGGGAATTGATGGAGTAATACTTACTAAATTAGATGGTGATACTCGTGGTGGAGCTGCGATTTCAGTTAAAAAAGTTACTAACAGACCTATAAAATTTGTAGCTACAGGAGAAAAATTAAGTGATATAGAAGTGTTTCATCCAGATAGAATGGCACAAAGAATCTTGGGAATGGGAGATGTTCTGTCTGTTATAGAAAAGGCAGAAGAGGCATTTGATATTGAAGAAGCAGAAAAAATAGAAAAGCAATTGAAAAAGAAAGAATTAGACTTAGATGATTATTTAATTCAATTAAGACAGATAAAAAAAATGGGTTCTTTTTCATCCTTATTAAAAATGATACCGGGAATGAATCAACTTAAAGATATAAAAGTTGATGATAAAGAATTTGAAAAAATAGAATCAATTATATGTTCTATGACAAAAGCAGAGAGAAAGAATCCTAGAATTTTAAATGGAAGCAGAAGACTAAGAATTGCAAAAGGTAGTGGTACTACAGTACAGGAAATAAACAAATTTATGAATTCCTTTGAAATGACACAAAAGATGATGAAAAAAATGCAATCTAACAAAGGCGGAATGAAAAATATGTTAAAAAATATGGACATAGATTCATTAAAAAATATAAAAATGTAGGAGACTGTTATTGTGAGTATAAAGATAGTATCAGAAAGAACAAAAGCAGAAAAAGAATGGGAAAAAAGAAAAATAGAAATAGAAGAAATGCTAGAAAATGCAATAATAGAAATTTGCTATTTTTTTGAGGGTACTGGAACAAATGTAGGAGAGCGCTTAATTGAGTTAGTACATTACTGTGCTCAAAAGCTAATGCAGAAAGATATAAAAGATGAGGAAAAGGCTAATTTTGAAAAATACTTAAAGGAGCCAATAGAAGAAGGATTAAAGTATATGATATGCGAATACTGCAATGATGATAGAGCAAATCTCAAAAAAAATAATAGAAAATATATAGAATATTTTTTAGGCATGTCAATGATATTAAATGAAACTAAGGAAATAAACATAAAAGCTCCAAAACTATTACCATACTATAAGAACTTGGAAAAGCAATATAAACAAGCAAAACTACAAATGAATCCAAATCATCAAAAAAATATAGAACAAATGGAAAGAGCATTAGGACTTATAGAACCAAGTAACGATGAAAGAACAGAGGGAAAAGTAATAGAAATAAAAAGAAATGATAGGGAAAAATAAATAAGTATTTAATTTTTTAGATTTATATAAATAAAAGCATTTTGAAAGGGGTGAATTACATGGTAAAAATAAGATTACAAAGACAAGGTGCAAAAAAAGCTCCATTTTATCACATCGTTGTTGCGGATTCTAGATGTCCAAGAGATGGAAAAATAATAGAAAAAATAGGAACATATAATCCTATGACAGAACCATCTACAATAGTATTAGACAAAGAAAAAGTAGAACAATGGATAAAAAACGGTGCAAAACCAACAGATTCTGTTAAGGCTTTGATAGAAAAAGCTAAATAGAAAAAAGGAGAATTTAATTATGAAAGAAATTCTAGAAACTATAGTACTTAACATTGTGGAAAATAAGAATAATGTTGAAGTACTAGAAAAAATAGAAGAAACCGCTATAGTATATGAAGTAAAAGTTGAAAAAGAAGATATGGGTAAAATTATAGGTAAGCAAGGAAAAGTTGCTCAGGCTATAAGGACACTTATAAAATCTATTGGTGCAAAAGAAAAGAAAAAAATAGTGGTTAAATTTGTTGAGTAAGAGGAAATGCTAATGCAAAAATATTTTGAAGTTGGTCAAATAGTAAATACATTTGGAATAAATGGAACTGTAAAGGTAAAACCTTTTACAGATGAAATTGAAAGATTTGAAGAATTGAAGAATGTATTAATTGACAAAAATAATAAACTTATTAAATGTGAAATAGAAAATGTGAAATATCAAAAGCAAATGGTTTTGCTTAAATTTAAAGGATTAGACAACATAAATCAAGTAGAACAATATAAAGGGTGTTACCTAAAAATAGAAAGAAAATATGCAAAAAAATTGCCAGAGGGAACATATTTTATAGCAGATTTAATAGGGCTAAATGTATTTACAGAGGATGGCAAACTTCTAGGATATTTGGAAGACATATACAATGCAGGAAGTAGCGACATTTATGTTGTGAAAACAGAATTGGGCAAGCAGGTACTTTTACCATCAATAAAAGAGGTAATAAAGCAAGTAGATTTAGAAAATGAGAAGATAATAGTTCATTTACTTAAGGGTTTAGTGGAGGATTAAATGAAATTTGATGTACTTACTCTTTTTCCGGAAATGTTTGATGGACTAACTAAAAGCATAATTGGAAAAGCAAGAGAAAGAAAATTAATTGACATTAATTTAATAAACATTAGGGATTTTTCTACTGATAAGCATAAAAAGGTAGATGATACTCCATATGGTGGAGGCGCAGGAATGGTTATAAGACCAGATGTTGTATATAGTGCATATTTATCAGTAAAGGATAAAAACGCTAAAGTAATATATTTATCGCCTCAGGGAAAAACTTTAAATCAAACTAAAGTAGAAGAACTATCAAAGGAAAAACATTTAATTTTACTATGCGGACATTACGAAGGAATTGATCAAAGAATATTAGATGAAATTGTAGATGAGGAAATATCCATAGGAGACTATGTTTTGACAGGCGGAGAAATACCAGCAATGGTGTTAATTGATTCTGTAAGTAGATATATAGATGGAGTTATAAATAAGAACTCAATTTCAGAAGAAACATTTGCAAATGGACTTCTGGAATATCCACAATATACAAGACCAGAAATATTTTTAGGAAAAAAAGTTCCAGATGTTTTATTATCAGGACATCACGAAAATATAAAGAAGTGGAGAAACCAAGTTTCTTTACAAATAACTAAAAATAAAAGACCAGATTTATTAAAAAAGGAAGGAGGATATCAATAATGGATATCATAAAATCAGTAGAACACGAACAATTGAAAAATAAGATACCAGAACTTAGAGTTGGAAATACTGTAAGAGTACACCAAAGGATAAAAGAAGGAAACAGAGAGAGAGTTCAAGTATTTGAAGGAATTATAATAAAAAAACAGGGTGGAGGAGTAAATGCTACATTTACTGTAAGAAAAATTGCTTATGGAGTAGGTGTAGAAAAAACATTTATGGTTCATTCTCCAATGGTAGAAAAAGTAGAAGTAGTAAGAGTAGGTAAAGCAAGAAGAGCAAAACTATATTACCTAAGAGATAGAGTTGGAAAAGCAGCTAAGACAAAAGAAAATATAGGTGCAAGAATAGAAAACAAAGAAATAATAATAAAAGAAGAAGTTATAGAAGAACCTATATCTGAAGAAGCAACAGTATCTGTTGAAAATGCAGCAGAAGAAGCACCAGCTGTAACAACAGAAACTACAGTTGTAGAAGAAGTTGTTGATACAGTAAAAGAAGAAAATGTTGAAACAGTAAAAGAAGAAAATAAATAAGAAAAGTTACTTCGTCATATGTACGTTGGATTAACTTAATAATGAAAATAGAATTTGTCTCAAGACAAATTCTATTTTAGCATTATATGGAAAATTATTTTACTATTTCATTTGTTAAAATATTTACTGCTATTAAGTGCGTACTTTTTTAGTTTTTCATAGGCTAAGTAATTAATACTTCCTGCAGGAAAATTATCATTTTCATCCTTTTTTCCGGCAGGTACGCCAGTTAAGATTTCTATACCTTCATCTATTGTAGATACAGCATATATATGAAATTTTCCATCTTTGACAGCTTGTACTATTTCGTCTGATAAATTCAAATTTTTTACATTTTGTTTAGGAATTAATACTCCATGAGAACCAGTTAAACCACGCATTTTGCAAATTTGGAAAAAGCCTTCTATTTTGTCATTTACACCACCTACTGGCTGAATTTCGCCTTTTTGATTTACAGAGCCAGTAACAGCTATAGATTGGTTAATAGGTATTTCAGAAAGACTTGATAAAATTGCATAAAGTTCTGTACTAGAAGCGCTGTCGCCATCAACTCCATTATACAATTGTTCAAAACATATACTAGCATTTAATGACAATGGTATATTTTGGGCAAAGGTTTGACCTAAGTAACCATTTAAAATAAGTATACCTTTTGAATGAGTTGCCCCAGAGAGTTCGACTTCTCTTTCAATATTTATGATTCCACCTTTTCCTATATATGTGTTGGCGGTTATTTTTACTGGTTTACCGAAAGAATAATCACCAATATTCATAATTGTGAGTCCATTTATTTGACCAACAGCATAAGAGTCTGTATTAATTAGCAAAGTACAATCTTTTATCATTTCTAAATATCTAGAGTCATATTTTTTTATTCTTTCAGCTCTTTCTTTTAATGCCATATCAACATATTTGCCGGTAACAATTTTGGACTTATCTAGTTTAGCCCATGTAGCTGCTTCGCCAACTATTTCTGCCAAATCATTAAATTTAGTAGACAATTTGGTTTGGTCATCAGCAAGTTTAGATGCATATTCTACAATTTTTGCCACAGCAGATTTATCTAATGGAGATAAATCTTCTTGGTCACAAAAGCCTTTTACAAATCTTGCTAACTTGTTCATATTTTCCACTGTTTTAGGAGCATCGTCTTCAAATTCTACCTTTATTTTAAACAATTTTCTAAAATCCGAATCCATTGATAAAAGAGTTTGATAAATATTTTCATCTCCTATCAATAAAACTTTTAAATCTAATGGAATAGGCTCCGGCTTTAGTGAAATTATAACCATGGAAGAACGAGCATCTGCAGTATTTTCTATTCCAATCTCTTTTGTCCTTAATACTTTTTTTAATGCTTCATAACACAAATTATTTGATAAAATATCATTAGCTTGAAATATAATATATCCACCATTTGCCTTATGAAGTAGCCCAGGCTTTAGCATTGTGAAATCAGTTTTTAATGCACCAAAATAGTTTTCATATTCTAATTTGCCGAAGATATTGTGATAAGAATAGTTTGAGTCCATTATAACAGGAGCTCCTTCTAGTGTGCTATTATCTATAAAAAGATTAACTCTATAATTAAGCCAAGGTTTAATTATGTCCTGTTTTACTGGTTGAATGGTCTTTCCGCCTTCAGAGTTTTTATCTTCTGAAATGAAGTGTTCAATATTTTTTAAAATGTCTTTCTTAATATCATCTAAAAATTTATTTATTTTTTTATTTCTTTTGTATTTGGATTTTATATAATTTATGTGAGTATTTACAGTCAATAGAGCAACATTAGACTGCCATTCTTGGATTTTCTTCTCGGAATCTCTTTCTATAGATTTTATTTCAACAATTGCATCCATAATATGTTCTTGAACAATTGTAGACTTATTTTCATATTCCTGTTTGATTTGATCGTCCAATTTATCAAACTCATCTTCTGCAATAGCTTTTCCGTTCATAATAGGCATCATATATATACCATTTTGCGAAGATTTAACTTGAAATCCATACTCAGAAGATTTTTTATTTAATTTTTCCATTAAGACACTTCTTTTGTCCTCGAATTCTTGCTTTATTATTTTTTTCTCTTTTTCAAATTCTTCATTATTAAAGGTAGTTTTAATATCAACTTTAATATCAGTAATAAATCTGTTCATAGTGTCTTGAAAGTCTTTTCCATTTCCAGCAGGCAAAGAAACAGCAATAGGCTCATTTGGATTGTCAAAGTTATAAATGTAGCACCAGTCACAAGGAGTTTTCTTTTTTTTGCAAATTGTTTCTAAATAATTTTTAGAATACATTGTTTTTCCAACGCCACTAGGACCCTCTAAATATAGGTTATATCCTTTAACATCAACATTCAAACCAAATTCTAATGCTCTTATGCCACGATCCTGACCTATTCCGGTATGAATAGGTTCAACATCATCAGTTGTTTCAAATTTGAAAATGCTAGGATCACAAACTGATTTTAAATTTTTATAACTTAATTCATTTTTTTTCATTAGTTTTTCACTCCTTCTTTAAATATAATGACATTAAGATGGCATTATCTGTGTTATTATAATATTTCTTTCTTAAGCCAACTTGTTTAAAATTATATTTTTTATATAATGCTATTGCAGAAGTATTATTTTCATTTACTTCTAAGGTAATAGAACCGTCTTTTTGAGAAATTGCAAAATTTATTAAAAACTCTAGTAGAGCAGAACCAATACCACATCTACGTAAATCTTTTCTTACAGCAATATTCATAATATTTAATTCATCGATAATTCTTAAGGCACCAATAAATCCTAAAATATCACAATTGTTTGTTGCAATAAAATATATGGTATTAATATCAGATTTAGAGAGTTCAGAACGTAGAGTATTAATATTCCAAAAATCATCAAAATTTTCTAAGCCTATAGAATTAATTTTTTCTAAATCATCTAAAGACATTTTTCTTACAAAAATGTTAGACATTTTCAGGATTTTTAATAGACCTTTCTGCTTGACATGCTCGAAGATATGTAGGAACAAGTGAGTTAGAATCCCCAAATTCACCATGGTTATATTTATTATAGGCAGCTTTGGCAATACTTATACTATTTGCCAAGTTTTTAGCATCTTCTGCAAAAGTAATATTATTGAATTTATTAGATAATTTAGAAACAATTAAATTTTTATATAAATAAGCCCCATCACCGATGAAACTTATAGAACTGTAATTTGTTTGCAAAGTGTCTATATATGTAATTACATTTTCTATATTATCAGAAGATAATATAAAAGTATTTTTTAATTCGTTATTTTCAAACTCAAATAATCCGTAATAAACATTATTATTTTTTGCATCTATTAATGAACAAATAAGACCACTAGAGCCTAAATTATAGGCTAATCCCTCTAACGAAGTAACTCCAACAACAGGAATTTTTTTTACATCAGAGAAGGCTTTTGCTGTGGCAATTCCAATTCTTATACCTGTAAAAGAGCCTGGGCCTTTCGCACAAGCAATTAAATTTATATCATTTAGAGTAAGATTAACTGATTCAAAAGCTTTTTGAATCATAGGCATCAACTTTTGAGAATGTGTTCTTTCGTCATCATTATTTAATTCAATTAGAACATTATTATCTTCATAAATACAAACAGTGCATATTTTAGAAGAAGTATCAATACTTAATATTTTCAAATTTGTAACCTTCTTTATAATTTTATATTTTCAGCATTTTCTATTATTATTTTTCTTTGATTCTCATTTTCAAAATCTTTGTTAATTGTAATTTTTATATGATTAGTAGGCAATATGCTTTCTATCAATTCACCCCACTCAATAATACAAATTCCCTTGGAAAAGTATTCTTCTCCACCTATAGCATAGAATTCGTCAACATCTGCTAGTCTATAGACGTCAAAATGATATATAGGTATGGTGCTATTAGTATATTCGTTAACAATTGTAAATGTGGGACTTGAGATTTCATTTTCTAAGTTGAAGTATTTTAGTATTCCTTGAGTAAATTTCGTTTTCCCAGCGCCCAAGTCACCAGATAGGACAATAATATCTCCAATCTTTAAATTAGCTGCTAGTCTTGTAGCAAAATTTATAGTATCTTGTTCATTTTTAGAAATATATTCTTTCTGCATAAAACCACCTTATTTAAGTACAAAATTCTATTCATATTTTATATTAAAACAGAGGTTTTGTAAAGCAAAAAAACAAATTTATTTATAAAAACTGTGATATATGTAATAAATATAAAACTAATAAATGAATAGGGTAAAAGAAATATAATAAGTATTTTATTTTATGTCCTTGCTGTTTATTATATAAACAGATAAAAATAATGGGTGATATAGTACAGCAACATAATATTAAATACATATAATTAGAATTTGCTAAATATAAAATACCGTATTTAATTATACAAACAACGATGTAAGTACCAATCATTGCTATTTTGTTATTTTTAAATAAATAAAATAAAAATATGACAGCAATCCCAAATAATCCGTAATCTGATTTTAAAAATTCAGCAATAAAACCGATAAATAATACTATTGATATACCTAAAACAAATTTTAAAAAATTATTTAGTTTAACATTTGAAGTAATATAAAAGCTGTTAATAATTTTATCATAAATGTAAATTGAAAATAAACCTAGAAATAATGTAAAAAAAACATTCAACTTGTAAATGTTATTACTAAATATAGACAAGAAAAGCATAAAAGGAATTTGCGAAAACATAGCAAATAAAAGCAAACGAGCAAAATATTTTTTTACATTTTTGGTATAATGAAATCCCTCAGAAATTTGAAAGGCAAAAATAGGGAAGGCAACCCTACCGATATAATTAAAAAAACTAAATTTATTGAATATAGCATAGCCTAGATGATCTATAAACATCGTAATTAAAGCTATAATTTTTAAAGTAAAACTAGTCATACTTAATAAAAACCTCCTTATATGATACAATTATCCAATACTTGAAAAAAAAATTCAATATTTTTTAAAAAAATATTGACAAAAGTAAAAAGACCATTTATAATTATACTTGTTCACACGAAATGCAGGTGTAGTTCAATGGTAGAATTCCAGCCTTCCAAGCTGGCTATGCGGGTTCGATTCCCGCTACCTGCTCCAATAATGTCTATGTTTGAGCATAGAACATGTAATAAAAAAATCAATCAGTAAAATGGTTGATTTTTTTTGCAAAATGTTGGAGTGATTTTAATCACCCGTCCTTCGAAGCGTGGGCGAGCAAGTTCGCCCCTACACATTGTTTGTATCAAATTAATACCTACAACTTATAATCTATGGAGCAAATCGCATACAAGTTACGAACTAAATTCTCTTTCTAAAAACATTATATACAAAATTTTCATGAATTTCAATGAAAGTATATAAAGCTATCAAATTAGATGATATAATTTGCTTAAAATTACAAATAACTTATTTTAAGAGGATGTGGTTATATATGTTAGATATTAATTTTAATCAAATCATTGAAATGATTGAAAAGCGAAAAAATAATGCTTACAGAAAAGTAAATGAAGAAATGATTTTATTGTATTTAGAAGTTGGTAAATTCTTATATGAACTAAGAGAAAATAGTAATTATGGTGATAAAATAACAACAAAAGGCTCAGATTTTATGAAAAATAATTATCCTAACATAAAGGGATTTACTAAAAGAAATATAGAACGTATGATTCAATTTTATAGTACTTATAAAGATGATGAGATTGCGACACCAATGGTGACGCAATTGTTCTGGACAAATAATTTGTTGATTTTGAGTGGAGCTAAAAGCAAAGAGAAAAGGCATTTTTATTTAAAATTATCTATTAAAAATAATTATTCAAAATGAATTTATATTTAGAAGCCCTAGATAGAGATGTGAAAAAAGAACAAGAGAATCCAAGTGTTGGAGTTATATTATGTAGTTCTAAAGATGAAGATGTTGTTGAATATTCAATTAGTAAAAATATGTCTCAAACTATGATTTCTGAATATAAGTTAAAATTAATAGATAAAAAAATATTAGAAACAAAACTTAAAGAAATGAAAAATTTGATAGATAATAATGATAAATAGTAAGTTGTCGAACAGATTGGAGAAAATTTTATTATGAGTTTTAAAATAATAGACTTAGAAAAATATGATAGAAAAGAACATTTTATACATTATTTAAATAATGTACCATGTTCATATAGTATGACAGTTAATATTGATATTACAGACTTATTAAAATTAACAAAAGAAAGAAATTATAAATTATATCCAGTAATATTATATGCAATAACAAAAGTAGTTAATAATCATATTGAATTTAGAATGAGTTTAGATGAAAACGACAATTTAGGATATTACATTAATGTAAATCCGTCTTATACAATATTTCATAAAGATAATAACACTTTTTCAAATATATGGACCAAATACGATAGTAGTTTTGAAAAATTTTATAATAATTATGAAAAAGATATTCAAGAGTATGGAAACGAGAAAGGTTTTATAACCAAGAAATGTGAAGAAAATAATTTAATAAACATTTCGTCTATACCATGGGTAACATTTACTGAATTTAATTTGAATCTACCAAGAGGAGAAAAATATTTATTGCCAATATTTACAGTAGGTAAATTTTATGAACAAAGTAATAAAATATTATTACCATTAGCAGTACAAGTGCATCATGCAGTATGTGATGGATTTCATACGAGTAGATTTATAAATGATCTACAAGAATTCGTTAATAATTTTGAAAATATAGTATAAGGTAAATTTATATGTTGAAAGGAGATAAACTTATGGATAGAAGATTAAAAATAGTAATAGAGAATTGTCCTCAAAATCATAAATGCCCAGCTGTAAATGTTTGTCCAGTTGGAGCATTATCTCAAAAAGATTTTGAAGCACCTAAAATAGATCATAATAAGTGTATAAGATGTGGTAAATGTTCAAACTTCTGCCCTAAAAAAGCATTAGTATTAGAATAGAAATATATGCTATAGGAGTGAAAATAGATGAACATTTTAAAACCACAAAATCTTCATATTCAAGAATTAGAAAATAAGTATTTAGTTCACATTAAAGAAGATGAAAAAATTAATTATTGCAATTTTGAAAATGAAGAATGTAATAATATAAAATTATATGAAATTGAATTTGAGCATTGTAAATTTAATAATATTTGTATGCAAAATGGAACATTAGAAAAAATAACATTTAGAGATGTAGTATTTGAACAATGCAATTTTTCTAATACAGAATTTTTAGAAACATCTTTTATTAAGTGCGAATTTAATAATTGTAAAGTGTCTGGGTGCAATTTTGCAGAAGATAGATTATATAATGTAGCATTTATAAAAACAAATGCAAGCTATATGAACTTATCAATGGCTAGTATAGAAAATATCTTATTTAAAAATACAGGTTTAAAAAGTAGTTACTTTCAAGAAACTAAAATAAAGAATCTTTATTTTGAGAATAGCGATTTAACTGGAGCAAGATTTTTTAAAACAAGTCTAAAAGGAATTGATTTATCAAGTAGTAAAATAGAAGGTATTGCAATTTCAATAGAAGATATTAAAGGTGCAATAATAGACCAATTTCAAGCAACAGATTTACTATATTTAATTGGTGTAAAAATCAAATAAGCATTACAGAAAAGGACACTCATTATAGCTAAATTTCATATATTATAGTATATAATATATGAAAGGAATGTTAGAAAATGTATAACTCAAATGATATGTATGGAAATAACTATGGTAATTATTATAATCCTTATAATTATATGAATTACTATAATATGAATCCAAATTATATAAGAGATTATGGACCAGAACCATTTGTTATGAATATAAATGAAGTAACAAAGCAAAACAATAATTTTCGTACAGCTTTATGGACAGGAAATCATTTACAAGTTACCTTAATGAGTATAAATGTAGGAGAAAGCATAGGGTTAGAAATGCACCCAGATGTAGACCAGTTTATACGAATTGAACAAGGATATGGACTAGTTCAAATGGGTAATAATAAAAATAATCTAAATTTTGAAAGAAAAGTATATGATGATTTTGCTATTATAATTCCAGCAGGAAAATGGCATAATCTTACCAATATAGGAAATGTACCAATTAAATTATACTCAATATATGCACCACCAAATCATCCAAAAGGAACGATTCATAGAACGAAAGCTGATGCAGAACATGAATAAAAAATGATAGATTAATCTACTAATTAGATTAGTCTATCATTTTTTTAGTAACATATTAAAACTTTTAAGCATATATACATACAAGGAGGATTTATATATGACTAAAAAAAGTTCTATACTTAAATTTGAAATAATAAGTGCTATTTTTATGCTGGTAGTAGGAACACTTTTACATTTTACTTTTGGATGGTCTAATAACAATCCATTGATAGGTACATTTAGTGCTGTAAATGAAAGCACATGGGAACATTTAAAATTATTATTTTTTCCAATGCTGATAAGTACAATTATAGGATATTTTTATAAATGGAAAGTTATACCTAATTATTTATGTGCTAAAGTGCTAGGAATTATATTATCTATGTCTTTTATAGTAGTATTTTTTTATACATATACTGGAATAATAGGAACAAACTTTGCTATAGTAGATATTGCTAGCTTTTTTATAGCAGTAGCATTAGGTCAATATATAGCATATCGAAAAATGGAATCAACATTTTCTTGCAATAAGTTAGTATCTATTATAATTTTATTAGTATTATGTTTGTGTTTTTTTGCTTTTACATTTTTCCCACCTCATATTGCATTGTTTAAAGATCCAATAACAGGTATGTTTGGAATTTAAAAGTATAAAATATTAATCTTATAGTAAAGGCAGAAAATTGAAATTTATCTGTCTTTTATGTTATAATCATCTCGACAACTTACAATCTGTAGGGGAGGTAATTAAGTTGAAATTATCTCTCTTTTATTATATAATTATAACAAATTATAGTAAGTTGTAAGGAGAAAATAATGGATAATATTATTGAAGTAAAAAATTTAGTAAAACAATATAAAGAATTAAAAGCTATAGATAACCTATCTTTTGAAGTACACGAAGGAGAAATATTAGGATTACTTGGACCAAATGGAAGTGGTAAATCTACAACAATAAACTGCATATTATCTTTACTTGAATTTAGTAAAGGAACTATAAAAATATTTGGTAAAGATATGAAGCCAGATGCCTATGATATAAAGTCAAAAATAGGTGTTGTGTTTCAAGAAGTGTCTGTATTTGATGAATTGACTGTGTATGAAAATATAGATTATTTCTGTGGATTATATATAAAAGATAAAAAAACTAGAAAACAATACATTGAAGATGCAATAAGATTGGTAGGATTAGAAGATTTCAAAAAATTCTATCCTAAAAAATTATCTGGAGGATTATTGCGAAGATTAAACATTGCTTGTGGTATTGCACATAAACCAAAACTTATATTCCTAGATGAGCCTACAGTTGCTGTTGATCCACAAAGTAGGAATAACATATTAGATGGAATCAAGAAGTTAAGAGAAAATGGAGCTACTATCGTTTATACAACACACTATATGGAAGAGGTTGAAATACTTTGCGATAGAGTAATTATTCTTGATAAAGGGAAAATACTTGCTACAGGAACAACAGATGAATTGAAGAAAAAAGCTAAAATAGAAGAGAAGGTTACAGTTGAAGTAAATGATTTAGTACCTGGATATATTGAAAAAATAAAAGAATTAAAAAATGTTGATGGTGTAACATATACTAACAATGTTTTATTTGTTACATATAAAAAAGGAAAAAATAATCTAGTAGATATGATAGATTATTTAAAAAAAGAGAGTATAAATTATAACAAAATCTATTCAGAAAGACCTACACTTAATGATGTATTCCTAGAATTAACAGGAAAGGAGCTTCGTGATTAGATGTTTATTCATAATTTTAAATATGCTTTTAAAACTCTCTTTAAAAATAGGATGCTAATATTTTGGACTTTTGCTTTTCCAATAATATTAGGAACACTTTTCAATATGGCTTTTTCAAATATAGAAAATAGTGAAAAATTAGATATTATAAATATTGCAATAATAAACAACGATGATTTTGAAAACAATGAAGCCTTTAAAACATCATTTGAAGAATTAAGTGATGAAAATAATGAAGATAGGTTATTTAATACACAATACACCACAGAGGAAAAAGCAAAAGAATTACTAGATAATGGCGAAATAGTTGGATATATGAAATTAAAAGAAGATAAGCCAATATTAACTTTTGCCACAAGTGGAATTAATGAAACAATATTCAAATATGTAACAGAAGAAATTGAGCAAACAAGTGATATTATTAAAAATTTATCAGAAACAGAAACACAAAAACAAATTACATCTGGAAATTATAATATAAACTATGAAGAAATCTATAATAAAGTAATAGAACTTGCAAAAGAAGATAAAGTCAAACTAAAAAATATTTCAAATAGTAATTTAAGTTATACAATGATTGAATTTTATACTCTTATAGCAATGACTTGTTTATATGGTGGAATGTTAAGTATGGGATCAATAAATCAAACACTAGCAAATATGTCTAACAAAGGAAAAAGAATAGCAGTTTCGCCTACTAAAAAAGGTACAATTATTTTAAGTAGTTTACTTGCGAGCTATATAGCACAGTTAATAGGACTTGCAATATTATTTGTATATACCCTATTCGTTCTAAAAGTCGATTATGGAGATAATACTAGTTTAATTATACTACTTGCAATGATCGGAAGCTTTGCAGGATTGACACTTGGAACTTTTGTTGGAACACTATTTAAAACGAACGAAAATGCAAAAACAGGTATTTTAATTGCATTAACAATGTTCTGGTGTTACTTATCTGGAATGATGGGAATTACAATGAAATATGTTGTTGATAAAAATGTTCCAATCATAAACAAAATCAATCCTGCAAGTATGATAACAGATGGATTATATTCACTATATTATTATGATACATTTGATAGATATTGGTTTAATATTATTAGTTTATTTATTTTTGCTTTTGTACTAATGCTAATTTCATTTTTTAGTTTAAGGAGGCAGAAATATGACAGTATTTAAAACATTTTGGAAAATTTTAAATAAGAATAAAGTAATAGTAATTATTTATACAGTAATGTTACTTATATTTGGTATTTCTAATATGCAAACAAGTGAAAAAAGTATGAATTTTGTTGCAAGTAAGCCAGATGTTGTAATCGTAAATTATGATGAAGAAAAAGGCATTACAAAAGATTTTATAAAGTATATAACAGATAATAGCAATATAGTTGAAATTGAAACAGATGAAGAAAAAATAAATGACGCTTTATTTTATAGGGATGCAAACTATGTTATATACATTCCAGAAAACTATAATAAAGACTTTATGGAAGGAAAAAATCCCCAAATAGAAATAAAAAGTACAGGAGATTATCAAGCATCACTTGAAGAAATGCTTGTTTCTAGGTACATTAAGGTAGCCAATATATATCAAAAGAGTATTGATAATGAATACGAATTGATTGCCAAAATAAATGAAACACTATCAAAACAAGCAAAAACAGAAATTACTTCAAAATTAGATACAAATACTATCTCAAAGGCAACTTTTTACTACAATTTTGCAAGTTATAGTATATTAGCTTGTTTATTACTTATTATTAGTTTAATATTGAGTAGTTTTAAAGAAGAAAGAACAAGAAAGAGAATTGTTGTAAGCAGTACAAATTATAAAAAGCATAATAGAATATTACTATTATCAAATTGTTGTTATTCTTTAATATTATGGCTATTCTATGTTATTATAAGTTTTATTATATTAGGTGATATAATGACAACAGCGACAGGAGTAGTATATATTATAAATTCTCTTGTGTTAACAATTTGTGCAACAACAATAGCATTTTTTATAGGAAATTTAGTATCAAATAAAGGTGCAATAAATGGAATTGTAAATGTAGTAGCATTAGGCTCAAGTTTCTTATGTGGGGCTTTTGTACCTATGGAATGGCTACCAGATTCAGTATTGAAAATAGCACACACATTACCTACATATTATTACATAAGCACAAATGAAGCATTGAAAACTTTAGAGAAATTTAATTTTGCAACATTAAAACATTTAATTGTAAATATGGTAATTATGTTAGGATTCGCAATAGTATTTATAATATTAGCAAATGTAGTTTCAAGAAGAAAGAGAAAGATAGAATAAAAGAGAAATTACAATTTATAATTAAAATTATTTGTAAATTAATAATCTTATTTCCACTAAAGGGGATGGGAATTTCCCATATACGAATTTGTATGGGAGTACAAATTCAGTGCTGGCTAGCTAGACATAAATTTTATTCCCATATTCAAAAAAATAAAAAGAGGATTAAATTATTCTGATAATTTTTTCCTCTTTTTGGTCGTCAGTAGATACTCTTACATAAATACCACATCTCATAGTTTTCCTCCTTGAAAGAAAGAGAACTTTTGAAGCTTTATATAAAATAAAAACTTACGAACTTTTAAGTCCGTAAGTTGATTTCAAATGGAGCGATAACGTTACTTATATTCGAAAAATTATACTCCCAAGATTGATTAAATCAACTAAATAAATTATAGCAGTTTTAAAAATTATTACAATACTTTTGATAAAAAAATTGCTCGATAATATATTAAAAAAAACAGAAATATGATAAAATTAAATTACAATGGGAGGTGAAATTATGTGGATTTACATTATCATTGCAATTATCGTTTTGATTGTAATTTATGCTTTAGCTCTATATAATAGTTTTGTGAAACTAAACAATAAAGTAAAAGAGGCTTTTTCTACTATGGATGTTTATCTAAAGAAAAGATGGGATTTAATTCCTAATATAGTAGAAACAGTAAAAGGATATGCTAAGCACGAAAAAGATACTTTAAAAGAAGTTGTAGAATTAAGAAACAGTACTTATGATAAAATGTCTGATGAAGAGAAAATTAAGACAAATGAACAATTATCTAGTGGTATTAACAAGATTATGGCCTTAGCAGAGGCTTATCCTGATTTAAAAGCAAATGAAAATTTCAAAGATTTAAGTAAACAATTAACAAAAGTTGAAGATGATATTACTAATTCAAGAAAATATTACAATGGCGTTGTTAGAATTTATAATAATAAAGTTGAAATGTTCCCAAGTAATATTTTTGCAGGATTGTTTGGTTACAAATCAAAAGCAATGTTTGAAGCAAGTGCAAATGAAAGAGAAAATGTAAAAGTTGAATTATAGTTATGGAGGATACAATGAAAAGAATCATTAAGGGAATTTTTTTATTTGTTGTAATTGCACTATCTCTAGTATTTGCTTACCCATTAAATACTTATGCGCTAACTGAACAAACATCTTATGTAAGTATTGATAATACACAAAATTTAAAAGTTGGAAGTTTATCTTTCTCAAGTATTTCATTTAGGAATTATTCTTCCACTTCTACTCAAGCATTTGGATTAACAGGTGTAGTTGCTAATAGTTCTAGCGATACTATTAGTTATACTTCAACAGCTTATTATTATGATTCAAACTATAATTTAATAGCGCAAGGGTATAATTCAGGAACAGCAATTTCAGGAACTAGCAATTTTAATCAAATGTCTAATTTAAGTATTTTAGGGGAACATAGTATTAATGAAATATATTATTATCGTTTATCAATTAATATAAGTGGTACTACTAATTCAGCAGGAACAATCAATTCATCGAGTTTAACACCTAGTAAAAATTGTCAATATAGTTCTTACGATTATGTTCTTGATAAGTATGATATTAATATTATTGTTAATGAAAATAATACTTTTGATATAACTGAAACAATTACAGCATATTTCAATGTTACCAAACACGGAATATTTAGAACTATTCCATTAAAAAATACAATTACAAGATTAGATGGTACAACATCAACCAACCGTACTCAAGTGACAAATGTTAGTGTTGATAATGAATATACAATATCTAGAAAAAATGGTAATTATAAATTACAAATTGGGTCTGCTAATCGCACGTTAACTGGTGAGCAAAAATATGTCATTAAATATACATATAATTTAGGAAAAGATCCAGCGAAAAATTATGATGAATTATATTATAATATAATTGGAAATGAGTGGGACACAGTCATTGGTAATATAACTTTTTCAATTACCATGCCTAAAGACTTTGATTCCAGTAAATTAGGCTTTTCATCAGGAAATATAGGTTCAACAGATAATAGTAAAGTTAAATATAATGTTAGTGGAAACAAAATAACAGGAAGCTATAATGGTGTTCTTAGTGTTGGACAAGCACTAACTGTTAGATGTGAATTGCCTGAAGGATATTTTGTAGGTGCAGGGCTAAATATAAATATAATGGATTATATTATGTTCTTAATTCCTGTTATATTTTTAGTAATAGCAATATTATTGTGGTATAAATTTGGTCGTGATGATCAAGTTATAGAAACGGTTGAGTTTTACCCACCAGAAGGATTAAATAGTTTAGATGTTGGCTTTTTATATAAAGGTAAGGCTGAAAATAAAGATATAACATCATTATTAATATTTTTAGCAAATAAGGGATATCTTGAAATTAATAACAAAAAAATTAATTTAAATTCTGAAAAGATAAATTTAAATCAAGATTCAGAAAATAGTGCTAATCAAAAAATAATTGAATTGCAAAATAAAATAAATGAAGAAAGAATAAATAATCCAAATTCTAAAAAAATTAAGTATTATGAAAATATGTTAGACATTTATAAAAATATTGATACTCCAATTGATTATGAACAATATGGCCTTAAATCTTCAATTAATAAACTAAATAGAAAAAATAAGTTTTTTATAAAAAAATTGAAAGATTATGATGGAACAAATATAAATGAACAATGGTTTATGGATGGATTGTTTGAATATGATAGAACAGAAGTTACAGATAAAATGCTATACAATAATTTCTATATAACAAATAATAGAATATTGCATAATGTTAACAACAAACAAAATATGGATAAAATATTTGAAAAATCTGCTACAAACAAAAAATTTCTAATTATTTTAATGATTATTGCTACCTACTGTTTGATTACAATACCGCCAATATTTAATTATGGACAACCAGAAACATTAATTTTTGCATTACTTTTTTCAGGTATTGGTTTTTCGGTTTTATTTAGAATGTTATTTGGTAAGACACCTATTCCAGTTAAAATATTTGGTTTAATTTGGGGATTGGGATTTGGTGGAATGCCTTGGACATTTATGGTATTACCCGCAATAACTCAAGATATATCATATCTAATTGGTTATGTTGTAGGAATAATATGTGTGTTAGGAATGATATTGTGTCTAGTATATCTTCCCAAAAGAACAAAGTATGGTAATGAAATGCTAGGAAAATTAAAAGGATTTAAAAACTTTTTGGAAACTGTAGAAAAAGAAAGATTAAAAGCATTAGTTATGCAAAATCCAAATTATTTTTATGATATTCTACCATATACTTATGTTTTAGGTGTATCTGATAAGTGGATTAAAAAATTTGAATCAATATCATTACAAGCTCCATCTTGGTATGATAGTTCTAATGGTTTTGATTTTTCTTCTTTTGGAACATTTATAAAATCTACTATGGTTTCTGCTCAAAGTGCTATGTCGTCAAGTCCATCTAGTTCTTCTGGTGGATCCTCAAGTGGCGGTGGGGGATCTTCTGGTGGAGGTTCATCTGGAGGCGGCTCCGGCGGTGGCGGTGGCGGCTCTTGGTAAAATAATATTATTAAAAAGGCAATTTAGGTCATTGTGACCTAGAATTGTCTTTTTCTCTTTTACCCATGAGATTTTTATATTCTTCATAGTTTGTTTTAGCAAAGTTATCTAAATCTTCTTTTGTTTAATTTTATTAGTAGCCATAAATCTTACTTGTTCTGAATATTCATTTAATTTCTTTATATCTTATCTAATTGAATAAGGTAAACTTTGCTTAGGATGTTTTTGTGGAAATACTTTGTAAACTTCTAACTCTTTAAATTTGCATAATGCCAATAACTTTTCCTTTTGTTCTCCAAGTGAAAATCCCTCTCTAGCTTGATCTTCCGTACTAATACGAATATAAACTCCTGTAGTTTTCCTTTCATTATCCATAATTATCATTCTCCTTTCTTTGCAATAACGTACAAAAAAATCAACTAGTAATAGTTGATTTAATCATTAACGTCACATTGGTGCGACGATTTTTGCTTCTGGAGCGGTTAAGCAGCAGCTTACGAACCATAACGCTCTCTTTCTAAAAATATTATATATGAATTCTTATTAGATTTCAATGGGAGTATGGAGAATTTTGTTATTTTATAGTATAATATATTCAAAATTAAACTTGATTCTATATAAGGAGGAAGTATAATGGATATAAGATATGCGGTAAGAGTATTTGCTTTTAAAGATAACAAGGTTGCCTGTATTAAATATAAGAATATTAACAAAGATTATTTTGATATACCTGGTGGAAAGATTGAAGATGGTGAAACTGAAATACAGACTTGTATAAGAGAATTTAAAGAAGAAACTGGAATGGATATTAATGATTTAAAATGTATTGGAAATGTTGAAATTATATATCCAGGTAAAAATAAAAAATTTGTTATGAAAACATATATCGCAAATAAAGTGAATGGTAACCCATTGGATTTAGATGATAACTATGCTTATTGGCTACCTATAAATGAATTAACTAAGAATGAAAAAAGATTTGCAATAACTCATTTGTTAGATGATGATTTAATTAATTATTTTGAATCAGAGAAAATCAATATTTTATTTACTTGCGATGATAATCATAATATTACTAATATGGAAATAAAGGAGGCATAAAATGAATGCAAATTTGTGGACACAATTACTTATAGCAATAGTTCCTGCACTTATTACTGGTGTTGGAAGTTTAATAATTGCTATTAAGAAATGTAAGAATGAAATTAATACACTTGAAACTAATAATAAAAAAGATTATATAGAGTTTGTGTTAGAAAAAAGTAAAGGGTATGGGAATTCCCACAGTAGAATTTATGCGGGAGTATAAATTCAGTGCTGGCTAGACACGACTTTTACTCTCATACTCTCAAAAAATATAAAAAGAGGATTAAATTATTTTGATAATTTTTTCCTCTTTTTTAAAGATTATTTACACAAAAACATATTCATTTAAGACAATTTCTTCAGCCATATTCTTGTAATTATTCATTAACTTTGTCCATTCTAATGGATTTAATTCTTTATTTTTTTCAGACAATCTTTCATCATATATGATTATAATCTTTCAATAAATAGAAAGAAAAGTAATTTTGACAAAACTGAAAACATTTTTAGTGATTTAAAAAGCTTTTCAATATTAGAAGATAATGATGAAAATTCTAGTGTTCCGATTGAATATAAAAATCACTTATTTGATTTTTTAAGTGAATTAGTAAAATTTTCTGAAAAAGGCGGTATTAATTATCAAAAATATATAGAGTTAGTTAATAAGTATTTTGACGATCCCAATTCTACATATCATGCTAGTCAAATATTATATATTTTAATTTATAAAAATATTGAGTGGCTTAAAGAAACAAGAATAATTAAAAAAATAGTAAAAATAATTGATAATGATTTTAATATTATATCTGTTGATCCAAGAATTTTTGTATCAATGATAGTAAATACGCACGATGAAGAATTGATAAAAAAGTTTTTATTTAAATTATATTGTTGTTCTGAAGAAAAAGATTGGAAAATATCTCATGGTTTTATGGCATTACAGTATTTATTATATAGAAATTTTTCATCTCCAAAATTATTGAATAAAATGAAACCATATTCTTCAGAAATTGTTGAATTTATATCAAAGTATTATAAAAATGACTGGCGAAAAAATATAATCAGTATTGAAATTGAAAATCAAATTAATAAATTAATTTATGCTGATACACCAATAAGTTTTTTTAAGTTTTTGGAAATCATTTCAATAAAGAATAAAAATGTGCTACAAGCACAAGCATATAATAAAAACTATTTTGACTCCATTACAAAAAACATTGAATTAACTAAGGGACTTACAAATAATAAAAAGAAAATTAATTATACAAAGGATGAATTAAAGGATATTTATTTAAATAAATTAAAAATTGATAGTAACATGTGGCAATCTATCAACGATTTATGCGATAGAAGAAATAAAAATCCACTTTGTCATGCTAGTTGTGATGCTTTTTCAAATAAGCAAGATATTTCGATTTCAATTTTAAATGATATTAATGAAATAAATAATTTAGTTGATGATATTATTAAATTATACATTTAGCAAGTATAAGTTGTATATTTTTTAGTAATTTTGGACAAATATCTAAAAATATGATTATCTAAGTTTTGCCAAATTATAAAATTTGTGATATTATAATCACAACAAAAAGAACTGAGTTTCCTCAATTTTTGAAAGTTAGGATAAATTAGTCTATTTGTTTTCGTATAAACAATTTGAAGAGCATAGCTTGTATATAATTTTGTACAATTTGGTTTCGCATGCAATTATACACTTGTAATGATGTTTGCCTTCGGATTGTTTTTTTCTGAAAAACAAATAAATAGAATTAGATGTATTAGCATGTGCACTTATTTGAAGTATAATTGTTACGACATTAAAAAGAATTGTTCTACCAAATTTACATCCCGTTTTAGAAATAGCCCCGTGATACGCAGAAATACCAGATTGAGATGTTACTGAATCAATTCCTAAAAAAGATACAAATTGATATTTATCATCAAATCTTGTATTGACAAATAAAATAGGATGAGGGAAATCATGTATAAAATTTAAAGCTAAATCATCATATAAATCATTAAAAACAAGGTTAAATTCGGGAAAAACAATTTCAATTAATTGTTTATATCTGTTCTTTAATCTTGTTTGTCCTTCAAATAATGACCAATATTGTCTAGCAAGTGGATTATACATAAAGTATTCATCATTTTTATAGTAAAAATTATCGATTGTGCCTAAATAACATCTAGCAATTTTAAAACAATCTAATTTATCAGTTTTAGATTTATTTAAAGTATCTTTAAATTGTTTAACTAGTTTAGGATTCATAACAACAGTATCAATGCCTTTTGATCTAAAATAATTTTCTACAGGTAAATGATAAATAGAAGTTGATTCCATCACAACAATTAAATTGGAATAATTTTTGATAGAATTAAATAAATTATCAAACTCATTTTTATTGTGCTCAATTAAAGTGGCATCAATAATAATGTTTTTCAACTCATCAATAAACACTTTTGCCTTTAGCAATATCAAAACTTAAAATATGTTTCATAAAAACTCCTTTCATTAAGATTTTGGTTAACACCATATTGAATTACCTATATTCCTACACGCTTAATCATCCGAACTCTAATATTAAAATTAGTTTCCATTATCTACAACCGAATTAATAAATAATCATATGGCAGACATTCATACTTTCGCACTCGAAGTGCCTGTTATACTCCGTCTTTACCGATACTTGTTATAATAACAAAAAACATAAAAAAATCAAAAATTTTAACTTGAAGTCTTTATGTTTAACATTATACGTGTTATAATTATCCCAGGAGTTGAGGAAAATGAGATTAGAAGAACTTTTAAAAAAAGAAGGATTATCAAGTTCTGAAATAAGTGAATTATTATATCGTATAAATACTGAAAAACAAGATGACGAAAAGAAAATAGATATGTATAATAGGGCAATACAAGAAGCTTCTAGACTTGGAATTGAAGAACTATACAAGTTGTATAAAGAAATTGGAAATTATAAATTGACTGAAGAAGAAAAAAAATTACTTCAAGGAAATATAACATTTTACATAAAAGAACAAAAAAATATGACCAAAGCAAATATACAACAAATGTTATATTTTATAAGTACTGAAAGACAAGAAGATGAAAAGAAAATAGATTTATACAATACAGCTCTATTTGAAGCATCAAAATTTGGTATTTCTTTCTTACATAGTATATATAAAGACATTAAAAATTACAATTTAAGTGAAGAAGAAAAGAAATTACTACAAGGTAATGTAACATTCTATATTGGTGAACAAAAAGATATGTCGCCAGAAGATGTAAAGGAAATGCTATATTTTGTAAATGCTGAAAGACAAGATGATGAAAAGAAAATAGATTTATTTAATAAAGCATTATTTGAAGCATCAAAATTTGGTGTACCTGTTTTACATAGTATTTATAAAGATATTAAAAATTATAAATTAACTGAAGAAGAAAAGAAATTACTACAAGGTAATGTAACATTCTATATTGGTGAACAAAAAGATATGACACCAGAGGATTTACAACAAATGCTATTCTTTATAAACACTGAAAGACTAGATGATGAAAAGAAAATAGAATTGTATAATAAAGCATTATTTGAAGCTTCTAAACTTGGAAGCGAAGTATTAGAAAAAATAAAAAATGAAATAGGAAGCTACAATTTAACAGATGAAGAAAAGGTTTTACTTCAAAGAAATGTAGACTTCTATATTAGTGAACAACAAAAAAATAGTACTAATACTATTGAAAGTTCAGCTGGAAGAGATAGGTAACAAATAAAGACGATAGTTTATAACTCAAAGCCATCGTCTTTTTCTTTATCTTTTTTATCATCATAAAATTCTTCCACGTATTCATCCATCTCATCATTAATATGCTTAGTGGCTTTTTCTATTTCTTTTTTATTAAATAGATTGAAACCTTTGAATCTACTTTTAACTTCTGAATCATATTGTTGCTTAAAATATTTTAAATCTAAACCACTATAATTAAATAATCTTTCAACAATATTTTGAATAAACTCTGGTAATTTTTTTAATACCTTATTTAAATGATAAATAAGATAATCAGTTTTTTCTTTTAAACTTTTATATTGATTTTCATACTGATAATTTAATCTTTTTAAATCTTCATTTTCTTCTTTTAATTTTTCATTCTCATCCCAAAGTTGATTTTTAGATTTAATAATAATTTTATTATTAATCTTTTTCTTTTTATCTATTTTATCACTTATATCATCTTTATCTTTATTAAGTTTATTTATTTGTTTATTTATAGATTCTTTATTATCTTCTAAATCAGATATTTCATTTTGAAGGTTAGATATTTCTTGCTTAAGTCCTTTAACTCTTTCATTAAAGAGTTTTCTTTCATATGATGTAATATCTCGATTTTTACCTTTTTGTTTTTCTTTTAATTTAGAATCCATACCATAAGCAATATTAAATTCATCAATACATCTTTCCCTCATTTTATCTTGAATAATTACTAATGATTCTTTTGTAAAGATAGATGTTTTACCAACTTGTCTTGATAAACCAGTTTTACAATTTTCTTTAACAGGAACTCCAACTATATGCATATGAGGAGAGTGTTCATCAAAATGTATAGTAGCATTTGCTATATAAAAGTCTGGAACTATTTCTTGTATATCTTCTAGTTGTTGTTCAAATACTTGTGTCATCCCATATTTATATTCTAAACTTTTCTCGTCCCAATATTCCATATTTCCAAGTTCAATAACTATTTCACACGCAAGATCATGTTTTGTATCATTGGCAATCTTATTAAAGTAGTTATCTATTTTATTTTGTAATACTGGTAAGAAGAATTCATTAACAACTGAATCATATTCAAATATATCTGATAATAATTCTTTAATTGAATCTTCAATTTCATGATTGATATTATATTTTTCTAGATAGTCCATTAGTGTTTCCCAATCTCTTGTACTTCTTGTAATTCTATCTAGTTTTAAAGCAATAATCATATTTATTTTTCCTTGTTTACCATCTTCAAGCATTCTATCGTATTCTGGTCTATGATTGCCTGTTTTAGCACTTATTCCAGCGTCAGTATAATATTCTACTATCTTATAACCATTGAACTTACAATAAGCCTCTAATCGTTCTTTTTGCCCTGGTAAACTAAAACCCTCACGAGCTTGATCTTCGGTTGATACTCTCATATAAATTCCACACAATTTCTTTTCTTCATTCATAAATATTCAACTCCTTTTCTACAAAAAAGGGGAGACAAAAGCATTAACAAGTAATACTCTTGACTCCTCTAAAATAATTATTATTTTTTATGTAATTAAAATAGTGCATAGTATCCCTCCAATAATAAAGACGATACTGCATGTCATTTATTGGTTTTATATAATACATTTTTATTTTAGATTTGTCAAGATTTTTAAATTAATATGGTATAATGGTTACAGAGGTGAGACTTATGGATAACGCATTTTTAGGTTATGCTTGTGATGTTTTAGCTGATACAGGTAAAGGATTAACTGGGAGCGAAATAGTAAAGTATTGTAATAGATTTGCCATAGATTACAATGTTAGAATACCAGTAGATGATGTCAAAATGTTACAAATGAATCATAAACCACAAATTCCTAATAAAAGAACTGCACTTAAAATGAATCTTGAAACATTTGAATTACAACAACAAATTGAAATAATTAGATTTTTATCAGAATTACCAAAATTAAAAGATAATGAAGATATAAAAGAATTAATTAATAAAATGAATGTAAGGTTTGGACTGAGTGATAATCAAGAACTAAAAAAAGGCATTAATGAGACAAAACATTGGCTTGAAAAATATCCAAAGTCTTTTAAAGTTTATAATGAAGCATTAGATAAATATAGTAAAGGTGTTTTTCAACGAAATGTTTTAGATGATATGAGATTATCACTTGAATTATTATTAAAGGATTTACTTAATAATGATGCATCTTTAGAAAATCAATGGAAAATTTTAGCAAAAAGATTAAAAGATGAAAATGTTTCAAAAGAAATTAGTAATGTGTTTGAAAAAATATTAAGTTATTATGGCGATTATCAAAATCAATATATTAAACATAATGATAATGTTAAAGAAAATGAAATAGAATTAATAATCAGTCAAACAAATACTATTATGCAATTTTTAATTAAAACACTAAGTTAGTGTCTTTTTTAAGTAATCTTCTAATTCAGATAATTTAATCTTATTAGATAAGTTCTCAATGTATATCTCATTAGAATAATTAAAAGCAAGAAATGTAATATTATTAATGATTATTCTATGTGGTTCAACATAAGTTAAGTTAGTTCTATCAATCTTTCTTATACTACCATTTATGATTTTTAGAGTAGTATTAGAAAACGCACATATTAGTTCTAACTTCTTTTTTAATGATTCTTCAATAACAACTTCTTGCTTAATAATATTTACCATAAATACCATCCTTTCTTTGTAGGATAGTCTTTGTATGACTTCCAAGCCTGACACGTGTGAGTCCAATACACAAAAAAACTAACCCGAACCTGAGTTAGTTGTATTAAAAAAGCTCGAAAAGTTCGAGCGTATTTCCTTATGGAGCAAATCGCATACAAGTTACGAACTAAGTTCTCTTTCTAAAAACATTATACATAAAGTTTTATTAAAATTCAATGGGAGTATATGAAAATTTAATAAAATATAGTATAATTAGTTTTAAATGATATTTATTATGCCACTTCCGCGAAGTTTCGTGTATATATCTATCCTAACACTAAAATATGTATCATAAAATACTAAAATCTAGAGGAGTGAATTTAAAATGATTAATAAAATAATTAATTTAATAAACCCAGATAATAAAGATTTAAGTGAATTATCAAAAGATGAATTATTAGAATTATTAGTAAAGTTAAATAAGTGTTTAAGATGTCTGGATGAATCCGAAAATGTTCTTGAAGAAAATATGCTAGCAGGTGATTTAGTATCACCTACAAAAGAAGTTCAAATGAAAACACTTGAATATTTAACACAAAATATGTCAAAAGTTCCAGATAAAAAGGCAAGAGCAACAATGGTATATTATACATTGTTAAATTTACATATGTTTAGTGATGGTAATGGAAGAACATCAAGATTTATGTATGATTTAATAAGTGGTGATTTGAATGAAGATAATATTTCATATTATTTTCATAAAAGTTCTAATAATACAACAAACCAAAATAATGATTTAGAAAAAAATAAGGGAATATTAGATATATTTATTGCCAATCAAATACCAGATGAGTTAATTTCCAGTCAATTAGGATTTGTTCCTCAAGAAATATTAAAAAACTATAGTTGGATAACAGTTGGTCACACTAATACTAGTCCATCAACAGAAACAATAATTCCTAAATCTTCACTAGAAAATTTGACACAAAAAGAACTACAGGATTTAGATAAAATTTTACACGATAGTTACGGTATGAAGTTATGTCCAAGTGGATTGGCGATGTTATATGTATCAAATAAAAAAGGGCAACTAAGTAAATGGATTGACATAAATAAAAACCATATATCATCAATAAAAGGGCTTGAAAGAAGATTTAATTTTTCAATATACAAACATCCTGAAATGATAGCTGATTGGACTCCAGATGATTTTAGAGAAGTTATAAATGTGGGTAATGCTGTTAAATATGCAAGGTTGAAGACTTTAATAGATGTTATTGCTCAACCTAAAAAATATATAAATCCAGATTCAGGTAATACTTATTGTGATGATATACTTGGTATATCAAAAGCTAAAGAAGTTGGTAGGGTTGACAGGTAAATAATATTTAAAGAGGGTATGGGAATTTCCCATATACGAATTTGTATGGGAGTACAAATTCAGTGCTGGCTAGCTAGCTAGCTAGTTAGACATATATTTTATTCACATATTCAAAAAAACTAAAAAGAGGATTAAATTATTCTGATAATTTTTTCCTCTTTTTGATCGTCAGTAGATACTCTTACATAAATACCACATCTCATAGTTTTCCTCCTTGAAAGAAAGAAAACTTTTGAAGCTTTATATAAAATAAGAACTTACGAACTTTTAAGTCCGTAAGTTGATTTCAAATGGAGCGGATAGCGAGAATCGAACTCGCGCGACCAGGTCGGAAGCATGGCATTCTACCACTAAATTATATCCGCACTTTGTTGTAGTAAATACAACAAGCTTATATATATTATAAAATATTAAATTAGTTTTTGCAATAATTAATTAATAACCTTTTGATTCTTCTAAACTTTCATCATTATCGATAAAATCTTGAATATCTATTATTCTAAAAGATTCTTTAGTATCTCTTACAATTACTTGCTTTAATCCAGCATTTATTATCATTTTTTTACACAAGGCACAAGGATTAGCATTTTGAACATATGTATTATCATTATAATTTATACCTACCAAATATAAAGTTCCATTAAGCATATCTTTTCTGCTAGCACTAATAATAGCATTTTGTTCTGCATGAACACTTCTACATAATTCATAACGTTCACCACGTGGAACTTGTAATTCTTCCCTTAAACATGATTTTAAATCACAGCAATTTTTGCGCCCTCTGGGTGCACCATTATAACCAGTAGAAATTATTTCATCATTTTTTACTATAATTGCTCCAAAATTTCTTCTAATGCAAGTACTTCTTTTGGTAACAGTTTCTGCAATATCTAAATAATAGTTTATTTTATCAATTCTATCCATTACAAGACCTCCTATTTAAAACTTTAAAATATTATATCATAAAAATTGAAAAAGAAATAGAAATATGATATATTAAACATATTAATGAAAAAAAGAGGGATAGAATGAGTTTGTTATTTAACAATAATATTGAAAACACAAAGGTCTATGCATTTGTTGGGCCTTCTGGAACAGGAAAAAGTTATAGAGCGCAGATGGTGGCAAATGAAAATGGAATAAGCTATATAATAGACGATGGACTTTTAATAAAGGAAAATAATGTCATAGCGGGAACGTCTGCAAAAAAGGCTCCTACTAAAATAGAAACGGTTAAAAGAGCTATCTTTGTGAATGAACAGGAAAAGCAAGAAATGAAAAAAGCTATAAAAAAATACAAGCCAGAAGCAATTTTAATATTGGGTACTTCTGACGGAATGGTAGAAAAAATAGCAGAAAATTTGGGATTGCAAAAACCTGCAAAGACCATATATATAAATGAAGTCGCAACAGAAACGGAGATGCAAACCGCCAAAACAATAAGGAAGACAGAAGGAAAACACGTAATACCTGTGCCAACATTTGAAATAAAAAAAGATTTTTCAGGCTATATATTAGATCCGTTACAAATATTTAAATCAAAGGGAAAAGGGAATGCACCATATATATCTGAAAAGTCAATAATAAGACCAACATTCAGCTATTTAGGAAATTTTGTAATATCAGATACAGTTTTTAGACAGATTGCAGAATATTTGGCTAAAAGAACAGATGCAATAAATAAAATTATAAGAATTAGAGTAGAAAAAACACCGGAGGGACCGACAATTTATATGGAAGTGATTGTTACATATGGTTATAATGTATTAGTTGCGTTGCGAGAATTTAAAGAAAAAGTTATAAAGGAAATAGAAAAATTAACAACAATGAACGTAGTTGATATTACGATTGTTGCAAAAGGTATATATATGCCTGAAGAAAAAAAAGATATTTAAATTAACGGAAAGGATAAGGTTATTATGAGCTTTATAGTTGCAATAGATGGACCAGCGGGAACTGGAAAGGGAACAATTACAAAATTAATTGCAAAAGACTTTGGACTTATTAATATAGATACGGGAGCGACATATAGATGTGTTACATTAGAAATGATTAACCAAAATGTTTCTATAAACGAAAAAGATAAAATAATAAAAATATCAGAAACTATAAAAATAGATATAAAAAATAATGAAGGCATACAAACTATTTTCCTAAATGGAGAAGATGTTACAGATAAAATAAGAAGTAAAGAAGTAACAGCTTTAGTTTCACAGGTCTCTGCTATAGTAGAAGTAAGGTTAAATATGGTAAAATTGCAAAGAAAATTAGCAGAAGGAAAAGATGTTATTATGGAAGGAAGAGACATTACAACATATGTATTTCCAAATGCAGATGTAAAAATATATTTAGATGCAGATGTAAAAGAAAGAGCTAGAAGAAGGTATAAAGAAAACCTAGAAAAGGGCATAAATATGACCTATGAGGAAGTCTTAGAAAAAATAAAAATTAGAGATCATAATGACAGCAACAAAGAAATAGGTTCGTTAAAAATTGCAGAAGATGCTATAGTTATTGATACTACATATTTGACAATAGAACAAGTTAAAGAAAAAGTAGCTGATATAATAAATAAAGTAAAAGGAGGTCAACAATGTTAAGAAAAATAGTTATTTTTCTGGTATATATATTTAATCTTGTAGTATTTAGAGTAGAAAAAAATGGAGAAGAAAATATAAAGGAAAAAGGGGCATATTTGATATGTGCTAATCATAGGTCAAACTGGGATGCACCAATATTGGTATCAAATTTAAAAAGAAAAGTATATGTAATGGCAAAAGCAGAATTATTTAAAAATAAATTCATTAAATGGTTTGGCAGAAAGTGTTGTGTATTTCCTGTTAAAAGGGGAATGAGAGATATAGAGTCTATAAAGTATTCATTAAATTTATTAAAAGATGGGGAAATATTGGTTATATTTCCAGAAGGAACAAGAAATGGAATGGAGAAAAATGGAAAAGCACAAAATGGAGTGGCCTATATGGCGATAAGAACAGGAGTTCCGGTAATCCCAGTTGGAATTCATGGAGAGATGAAGCCTTTTAAAAAAGTAAAATTAAATATAGGGGAACCATTGGACTTTAGCCAGTATAAAACAAATAAACCTGAAAAAGAAATACTAGATAAGGTAAGCAAAGAAATAATGGATAACATAATTATGTTGACAAATGAAAAGAAATAGGGTAAAATATAAGGGTTAGTAATATAGAAATTAACATAAAAATACGAAGAAAAGAGAAGGGGAAAAATGATAAACGAAAACATAAGAAATATAGCAATTATAGCACACGTAGACCATGGCAAAACAACACTTGTAGATGCACTTTTAAAACAAAGCCATATATTTAGAGAAAATGAGCAAGTACAAGAAAGAGTAATGGATTCAAATGATTTGGAGAAAGAAAGAGGAATAACAATTCTTTCTAAAAACACATCCGTAATGTACAAAGACATCAAAATTAATATAGTAGATACACCAGGACATGCTGACTTTGGAGGAGAAGTTGAACGTGTTTTAAAAATGGTTGATGGTGTACTTTTATTGGTGGATGCTTTTGAAGGCCCAATGCCTCAAACAAGAGAAGTATTAAAAAAATCTCTTGCATTAAATTTAAAACCAATAGTAGTAATTAATAAAATAGATAGACCAGGTGCAAATCCACTAAAAGTAGTTGACCAAGTATTAGAATTATTTATAGAATTAAACGCAACAGATGAACAACTAGATTTTCCAGTTGTTTATGCATCTGCAAAAAATGGAATTGCAAAAATGAACTTAGACGAAGAAAGCGATAATGTAAATTGCATTTTTGAGACCATAATAAATAATATTGAGCCTCCAAAATGTGATATAGATGGAACAATGCAAATGTTAGTATCAAATATAGACTATGATGAATATTTAGGAAGGATAGCAGTAGGAAGAGTAGAGAGAGGAACAATAAACAATGGAACAACAGTAGCTGTTTGCAAAAAGGATAAAACAGAACAAGGCAAAATAGCAAAATTATTTACATATGTAGGATTAAAGAGAACAGAGGTTGAAAATGTTTCTGCAGGGGATATAGTTTGTCTATCAGGTATTTCGGATATAAACATAGGGGATACAATTTGTGATGTAAATAATCCAGAAAAAATAGATTTTGTAGATATAGATGAACCAACAGTATCTATGACATTTAGTGTAAACAATGGTCCATTTGCAGGAAAAGAAGGTCAATTTGTAACCTCAAGACATATAAGAGATAGATTATTTAAAGAGCTAGAAAGAAATGTTAGTTTAAGAGTAAAAGAAACAGATTCTGCAGATAGTTTTGAGGTTTGCGGTCGTGGAGAATTGCACTTATCTGTTTTAATAGAGACTATGAGGAGAGAAGGTTTTGAATTATTAGTTTCTAGACCAAAAGTAATAATAAAGGAAATAGATGGAGTTAAATGTGAGCCTATGGAAAGACTTGTAGTTAACGTTCCAGATGAATGCATAGGTAATGTTATAGAAAAATTGGGAAGAAGAAAAGCAGAAATGCTTAATATGGAACCAGCAGAAGTTGGACATACAAAGGTAGAATTTAAAGTTCCTGCTAGAGGGTTAATTGGTTATAGAACAGAATTCTTAACAGATACAAAAGGTGTAGGAACAATGAATAGTATTTTTGACTGCTATGAGCCATATAAAGGTGAAATACAAGCAAGAACAAGAGGAGTACTTGTGGCATTTGAACAAGGAACATCAATAACATATGGATTATATAATGCTCAAGAAAGAGGAGAGTTGTTTATAGGACCAGGTGTTGATGTATATGAAGGAATGATAGTAGGCATAAATTCTAGAAATGAGGATATATCAATAAATGTATGCAAAGAAAAACACCTAACTAATACAAGGGCTTCTGGTTCAGATGACGCTTTACGTTTAGTGCCACCAATTCAGTTATCACTAGAAAAAGCAATAGAATTTATAGAAGAAGATGAGTTAGTGGAAGTTACACCAAAAAGCTTAAGACTAAGAAAGAAAATATTAGATAATAAGACAAGAGAAAGAATGGCGGCAAGAGCAAAGAAATGATAGTGTAAAGTAATCCATGAAAAATATAGGGGCGATTTTAATCGCCCGCACTTCAAAGAAATAAAGGAGGAATGAGAATGAGTAAAAAAGGCTTTCATGGGAATGGGAGATATTATTATGAAAACGGATATCGTTCAAAAAAAGCAGTGAGAGACACTTATCCAGAAGGAAATGATGAAGAAATTCGTGGAATTAATAAAGTAAGAGATGAACTTATGCGAAAAATTGATAGTGTAACAAGAGCTTATGCAAGTAAGTGTGCAGGAAGAATGTTAAGTGATGTGGTTAATGAGATATATGGTATATTTGCAGAAGAATGTGAGAAACATAGAGAAGCTGGTTATGTAGAATCCGTTAGCGAAGAAATAATTAAAAATAGAATAAAAGATGTATTAATTAGAGAATATAATAAGCTAAATGCTAGTGGAGAGCATGATGAAAGATAGCATTAAGCAGAAAGCTTTGGAAAACCATATTCCAATATTAATGGATGATACATTAGAAGTTATAGCCAAGATATTAAAACAGAATAATCCCAAAAGCATATTGGAAATAGGAACTGCTGTGGGTTATTCTGCAATATGCTTTTCTGAGTTTCTTACAGAAGGTGGAAAAATAGATACAATAGAGAGAGATGTTCAAAGAGCAGAAGAGGCGATTGAGAACATAAAACAAGTTGGGGTAGAAGATAAAATAAATGTAATAATAGGTGATGCTGTAGATATTCTCCCTACACTAAACAATAAATATGATATTGTTTTTATTGATGCTGCAAAAGGAAAGTATCCATTTTTCCTAGAACAAGCTATTAGAATGGTTAATAAAAATGGAATAATAATAGCAGATAATGTTTTATATAAAGGCTATGTATTGGGCGATTATAACAAACATAAGCAACGAACAGCAGTAAGAAACTTAAGAGAGTATATATATAAAATAACAAATACCCCTAATATTCAAACAGAAATATTAGAGGTAGGAGATGGATTAGCTATTTCTAAAATGATTTAAATAATATATCGTATACAAGAAAGGACGGTGTCTGCTATAAAAACAACCAAAACAGTTGATATAGCAGTCACTTGAATTTTATGTGGGATTTTTGCTAAAATTAAATTGACATGTTTTTTTATAAAAGGATACAAATGATTTATAAAAAGTATGGCAATAAACCCCCATGCAAATGCGTGAAAAATACTAATACGACCATTTATATTTAAAAAGCGCTCAGAATAGTCCCACCATTTTAAACCGAATAAAGCATCCAAACCAAAACTTACAATATATTCGAAAAAAGTGAATATAGCAACTGAAGAAAAAAATAACTTTATTGAATTTTTTCTATATTTACTTAAAATTATTATTAAAATTAATGCACCATATCCATAAATAGGGCATATTGGACCATATAAAAAGCCTCTTTTAGAAAAATAGCCCATTACATAAGCACAATAAAAGGTTTCCATTATCCAACCCAATAATGCAAATGTAAAAAAATAGATTATGTATATGCAATGCCTAGATAGTTTTTTATTATTAATTTCCATATATAATGCTCCTTTAACATTAATATAATAACAGATTATACTAAAAAAGTAAAATAAATTTATGAAAATTATGAAATGATTTATAATTATTTAAGTAATAATTATGGATTGATGAAAGGAATGATGGTTAATATGAAAAAAGTAGAATTATTGGCTCCGGCAGGTTCTTTTGAAAAGGCTAAAACAGCTTTTTTATACGGCGCAGACGCTGTTTATTGCGGAACAGGAAGTCTGTCACTAAGAAGTAGATCAGAAGTGAATGATAATGAATTAGCAAAAACGATACAATACGCACATAGTATAGGCAAAAAAGTTTATGCGGCAATTAATATTTATGCTTGGGATAGTTATTATGATGAAATAAAAAAACAAGCCAAAATGCTAAATGAATTGAAAGTAGACGGAATTATTGCTTCAGATGGAGGAGTAATTGATGTTATAAAAAAAGAAGCACCAGATATAGACATACATATAAGTACACAAGCAAATACGGTTAGTTATCATAGTGCAAATTTTTGGCATAAAAATGGTGCTAAAAGAGTAATTTTGGGAAGAGAATTAAACAAAGAACAAATTAAGGAAATAATAAAAAATAAAGAAGCGGGATTGGAAGTAGAAATATTTGTACATGGAGCAATTTGCTTTGGATATTCTGGTAGGTGTTTTTTAAGTGACTTTTTAGCAAGTAGAAGTGCAAATTTAGGTGATTGTGCACAAAGTTGCAGATGGGCATATAATGTGTATGTAGAAGAAAACAATAACCCAGGAAATTTGATGCCTGTAGAACACGATGAAAAGGGAACATATATATTTTCATCAAAGGATTTATGTTTGATAAAAGAAATTCCAGAAATAATAGATATGGGAGTAGAAAGTCTAAAAATTGAAGGAAGATTAAAAACAGAATATTATTTAGCCTCAGTAGTTAATGCATACAGAAATGCTATAGATGATTATATGAAAAATCCAAATGAATATGATTATAATAAATATTTAAAAGAGCTGGAAAAAACTAAAACAAGGGGATTAACAACATTTTATTTTAATGACAGAAATAATAAGGATTTTCAAGAATATGATGGAAAGCAATACAATCCTAACTTTGAATTTGGAGGAAAGGTATTAGAAAACCAAGCAAATAAAACATTAATAGAAATACGCAATAAATTAAGTATAGGAGATAAAATGGAAATATTAATTCCAGGAAAAATAGAAGTTGAAGAGTTTACCATACAAAAAATGTGGGATTCTGATACTGAAGAAGAGATTACAACCGTAAATCCAGGGAAACAAGGACAAACTGTAAAATTAGAACTGCCAATTGAAGCAAAAACAGGATGGATATTAAGAAGAAGAAAATAAAATATTATTTTTCTTCAAGCTTTTCGAAATTTAGAGCTAAACAGAAACAAATAATAAATAAACCAATGGAAATAATACCTTCAAAATTCAAATTGAAAGAAGGAATTAACACTAAAACAGAACCAATTATAAAACCAATAATGCAATAAAAAGTTTTGGTGTAATAATAGTCTAAAAGATATTTTATTAAATTTAAAAATACAAGCCCACCAATAATAACGCCAATTCCCAATGGAAATAAAACTGGCAAGTATAAGGTTGAAATAGAATCTAAATAAATATTATATATACCAAGTAATATTAAAATTACACTACTACTAACACCAGGAACAACAATTCCTATGGACATTAAAAAACCACACAAAACAAGGTAGAAAAAATTTGAGTTTTCAATTGAAAGAAAATTAATATTACATTTATTTTCAATGAAAATAAGCAGAACGGCAATAGCAAAAGTTGCAATCAAATACAACATATAAGTTAAGCGAAAGCCAACATCTTTATTGGCTTTTTTGCATAAAATAGGAACTTCTCCTACTATTAATCCGATAAATGCAAATTTTGTTGGCGTTGGAAAAGTGGTAAATAGAAATTTTAGGACATTTCCTAAAGCTATAATACCAACAAAACTGCCAGATGCAATTGGAAATAAAAATTTAAAATTATTTTTAGTGTCTTTAAAAAAATTTAAAACACTGTTTACTAGTTTTTCGTAAATACCGAATATTACGCATAAAACTCCACTGCTTATTCCAGGAAGTATTGCGCCAGCGCCTATTAAAATACCAATACAAAAATTTAAAATGTAATTCATAAAATACCTCTATATAAAAATATTATATAGAGGTAAAAAATATTACAATTATTCTTCAATTATTTCTTGAGCTAATTTGCCTATAGCTTTTGTTTCAATTCTGGATACATAAGAACGTGATATTCCCATCATTTGCGCTATTTCACTTTGCGTTTTTGGCTTATCACCATTTAGGCCAAATCTTAACTCTAGGATAGTTTTTTCTCTTAGTTTAAGTACTTCTTTCATTTTATTATATAATTTTTTTATTTTGAATTTTAAATCAACTTCATCTTCTATAGGCTTGCTATTACTTTCCAAAATTTCTTGAAGGGTTATAGTATTATCATCTTTATCTTTTCCAATTGGATCTTCCAAGTATACTTCTGCACTTAATTTTTTAGTACTTCTTAAATACATTAAAATTTCATTATCAACGCATCTAGAAACATATGTAGCAAGACGTACACCCTTAGAAGAATTGAAACTATTAATACCTTTTATTAACCCAATAGTACCAATTGAGATTAAATCATCTAATTCAATATTGGTGGAACTATATTTTTTACAAACATGAGCTACAAGTCTTAGATTTCGTTCAATTAAAATGTTTTTTGCTTCATCATTTCCTTGAGAAAGTAGTTCCAAATAATATTGTTCTTCACTAGAAGAAAGTGGCTCAGGAAATAAACTATTGTTAGAAATATAACCAACTAAAAATATAGCAGATTCTAAAAAATGTAAAAAACCATTTAGTAAAAATGCAAGCATAAAAACCTCCATAAAATATTTTTTTAGACCATTTGCTAAATTATATGAACAGAAAAAAATAAAGTGCATGACTTATTAAATAAAAATAAAAAAAGTTGAGTTTATCCTTGATATTTTACGTAGTTTATTGTATTATATAATATGTAAGAAAAATGGAATAAAGGATGAAATATAAGATATAGAAAGGGGAAAAGCTATGAAAAAATTTATAGCAGTCATAACAGTTTTTATGTGCCTATTAAGTGCAACCACAGTATATGCAGCAAATACAGAAAATGTAATAGAACCAACGAAAACAAGTGGAACTCTAGTTGAAATTAAGCAAAAAGAAATTAAAACAATGGAAGATTATGTAGAACAATATGGAAATGAAACATATGGATATGTTGCATACATACTAAACTTAGTTAGAATATATAGTATACCTTTTTGTTTTGTAGGAATAGTTATTAGTGCTATATATCGTTACGTAATAGGAATAAGAAAACTGGATGTGCAAGACAAAGGTTTTGGTGTAATGATAGGTATAGTAACAGTTTTAGTAATATGCCAAATATTACCATTGATTTTTGCAATAGTAGTAAAAGGTTGGAGGGGTTAAACAAATGAAGGTATTGTTTGCAGTTGGCAATGAAAAAATATCAGAAGCGATTATAAAAGAATATCAAAAGAATTATTCAGAAGAAATAATAAGCAAAAATGTATATTATTTTAATGCAATACAGAAGGAATTACAAAAAGATAAGTCATATGATAGAATAATTATAAGTGAAGATTTAGAAGCATTTTCAAACAATAATTATGACGAGATTGATAGATTTATAAGAGGCAAGTTAGACAACATATCAGCAGAAGCAACAAGCAATTCGGGAGCAGACATACCAATAATACTTATATGCAATGACAGAAGGGCTAAATCAGAAATTTTCTTAAATGAAATATTAAAAAGCAAAATCTATAATGCGTTATTAGGACAAGATAGAAACGTATCAAAAATTTGTGAATTAGTCTACAAACCTAGAAATCAAAAAGAAGCAATAGCATATTATCAAGTGAGAACAGAAGATTCAGAAGCTATGTTTAGCAGAGAAGAAGACGTAAGCGAGACAGAAATTCAAAATATCATTAATCACTATAAAAAGTTAGGCAAAAATGAAGAAAAATATATTGAAAGCTTTAATAGTATTGCAACTCAATATACAGATGCACAATTAAGATTAATTGCACAATTTTTACCATTAAATGTTAAAGCTGTACTTGAGGCTAGATGTGAAAAATATCAAAAAATTGTAAGCTATGGTTCTAGCAGAAGCTCAGATGGAAAAAATAAAAAAACTCAAACAGCATATGAACCACCAAGTGTTAAAGTTAAAAAGATAAAATCTAATATTAATGATAAAGAAGAAAATAAAAAAATAAAACTGATAGAAGAACAGTTAAAAAAGAATAAATTAACCAAACCAGTAATTATACCAGAAGAAGTAAATGTATCAAATGTAAAAAAAGTTAAAACCAAACCAATAGAAGTGCAAGAAAAATTGAAAAAAGATCAACTAGATGAAAAAGAAAAAACTAGTATAACTGAAGAGATAAAAACAGCGAAAGATATGAAAAAAGAAATAGAAGAAACACCACTAAGAAAAAGAGGAAGACCTAAAAAGGAAACTATTGCAGACAACAGTGAAGTAGAACCTCAAATAAAGAAAAAAAGAGGAAGGCCTAGAAAGGAACAGTCAGAAATAGATAACAGTGATATACGAGATGATTCTGAGCCAAAGGATATTGTTAATTTGTTTGATATGGATGAAGAAAAAGAAGATGATATTTTGCCAGGCCTTGAGGACCTAGAAGAAACAACATTGCCGGGGTTAGATGATAAACTTCCTGAATCTGAAGAAATTGAAGAAAATGATAATATATTGCCAGGCCTTGAAGAGAGCAACGAAAAAGGAAGTTCATTGTCAGAATCAGACGAAGAACAGCAAAATATACTACCAGGATTTGAGGATTTTAGTAAAATGTCAGACGAAGATGATACAGTGCCTAAGTTTGAAAGTTTAGATAGGAATGAATACACAAATAAGGTTGCAAGCGAACAAGAGCAAAAAATAGAACCAATTAAAAATGTAGATATCGATATGAATTTGTCTAGCTTACTCACAAAAGATAAGAAAATAGTGGCTTTTGTAGGAACTTCAAAAAATGGGACATCCTTTATAGTTAATAATATAGCACAATTATTATCAGAAAAAGGCATAAAAACAGCAATACTTGATTTGACAAAAAATAAAAATGCATATTATGTATATACGGACAATCAAGAAGAATTAAGACAAACAGCAATTTCTTCTATACCAAACTTAATTAATGGAATAGTAGAAGGAATTGTGGTAAACAAGAATTTAAGCGTATTTACTACTTTACCAAATGAAAATGATGTAATAAATAATTATTCTGAGATACTGGAAACTTTAATTAAAAATTATTCATTAATATTATTGGACTGTGATTTTGAAACAAATTTTGGATATTTTAAAGAAGCACAAGAAATTTATTTGGTGCAAAGCTTTGATGTCTTAACAATTCAACCATTAACAGCATTTTTAAGGGATTTGAAAGCAAAAAGTATTTTAAATCCAGAAAAATTAAGAATAATTTTAAACAAATCTTTAAGAGTAAGAAATGTGACTGACAAACTGATAATAGGTGGAATATCAGTATATAATGACCCTGCTATGTCATATATGACAGAATTATTCAATAAGGACTTAATTAAATATTGTTCTATACCGTTTGAAGAACAGACATATTCAAGATATCTTGAAGGATTAGTAGAATGTAAAATTTCCTTAAAAGGATATTCTAAAAAATTCTTAATGTATCTGTCAAAATTAGGAAATATGGTTTATCCACTAATTAATAGTATGCCTCAAAAATCAATGAGCAATTATAATAATATATATAAAAATAGTGAATCAAAATTTACAAATCAAATGAATGAAACATTAAATAAAATGAAAAATAAGTATTAACAGTATAGTAAATTTAAAGAGGTGAGTTTTTTGACATTAGCAATAATACTACTGCTTGTAATAATAATAGTAATTTTAATGATATACAATGTATCTATACATAAAAAAATAGAAAGTTTTTCCAACCTTAATCAAAAAGTAACAAGTTTAAATGTACTTCAAGATTTGCTTGATACAATTAGTGAATACACAACTACTAAGGAAAAATTTGCAAAAATTAATAATATTCTGATAGAAAAGTATGGCATAAAATATTCAACAATAGTTGTTTATGATGGAGTTGAGTATGTTGTAAAAGCATCTAATGTTGATGAAAAACATTGGGATACATTAAGCAAATTACAAACAGAGCCGATATTTAAAGATAGTATACAGACAGCTACACCAAAATATTTAACAGTAGAAAGAGAAGGCGAAAAATTGCCATATCAAAAAAGTGAATTTGCAAGGGCAAAAGCTGCAATATTTTTCCCCTTATATATAGATAATGTATATATAGGATATTGGATAATAGAAGGAACACAACCACATGAGTTTGATAATTTGGATGTTACAATTTTAGAGGTAGTAAAAAATAATATAGTGTCAGTTGTGAAAACAGTAACAACTCAACAGATATTAGAAAATATAGTAAGAGAAGACAAATTTAGTGGATTAAAATCAGTTGAATATTTATATGGCGACGGTAGAAAAATAATAGATAAATATACAATTTCGGCAGTATGCTTATTTAAAATAATTAATATAGAAGAAATTAATAATAATATAAACAGAGAAACAGGAAATAATGTTATTACACAGGTTTCGCAAACAATAAAGGACAAACTTCAATCGGAATATATATTTGTTAGATACATGGGACCAAAATTTGCAATAATTTTTTCAGGAATAGATCCACAATCAGCAGAGGAAATTTTAAAGGAAATAAAGGAATCTGTAGAAGAACTAAAAATTTCGCCAGTAGAAAATAATGAAAATCAAGATTACGGTATATATGCAAGAGCAAAGTTAAATTTTGCAGTAGCGGCATACTATAAGGGAACAGCTTTAGAAGAAGTTATGAGAAGATTAGAAGAATATTTAGACAATGCAGATAAAGAGGAAAATAGTATAAATTTTTTATAGGAGGTAATTGATATATGTCTATGGATGAAACAATGAGTTTTGAAGTAGAAAGAGAGAAGAATGTTAAAACAAAAGAAATACTTACAAAAGTATATCAAGCATTAGAAGAAAAGGGGTATAATCCAATAAATCAGATTGTGGGATATATATTATCAGGAGATCCTACATATATAACAAGCCATAATAATGCTAGAAATTTGATAAGACAGTTAGAAAGAGATGAACTATTGGAAAAAATGGTAAGAAATTATATAGGATTAGGCGAATAATATGCGAAAACTTGGAATTGATTATGGTGATAGCAGAGTTGGAATAGCTATAAGTGATGAACTAGGAATAACTGCTCAAGGACTATGTACAATAAGTCATAATGGAAATGATAAAATAGTTCTAAAAAAATTAGAAGAAATATTAGACAATTATCAAGTAGACACAATTATAATAGGAATTCCTATAAATATGGATGGTACAGAAGGTTTTAGAGTAGAAGTAACAAAGAAATTTATACATAAATTAAAATGTAAATTTAATAAAATAAAAATAGAAGAAATAGATGAACGTTTAACAACAGTTGCAGCACATAAAACAATGAATTATTTAGGAATAAAAAAGGAAAATAAAAAAAATATTGTAGATACAATATCTGCAGTATACATTTTAGAAACATATATGAATAAGCCTAAGTAAAGAGAGCATAATAGTGATTAAGTTATTAAAGTTGTAGAAATACAAATAATATAAATAATTATAATTGAAAGGAGAAAAAAATGAGTGAAGATTTAAACAATGAAATCCCAGAGAACATAGAGGGAGAAGAAGTTGACAATATAGTAATACTTAATGATGAAGAAGGAAACGAAGTACAATTTGAATTTTTAGACTTAATTGAATATAATGAAGAAGAATATGTAATATTATTACCAGTGGAAGATGAAATATCTGAAGAACCAGGAGAAGTAGTAATATTGAAAGTTGAAAGTACATCAGAGGACGAAGAATCTTATGTAAGTGTAGAAGATGAAGAAGTACTAAATAATGTATTTGAGATATTCAAAGAAAAATTCAAAGATGAATTTAATTTTACAGATTAGTAAATTTTAAAAAAGGTATAATGGTAAGACATTATACTTTTTTTCTTGTATAGCGTATATTTTGTGCTTGCAACTTAATTTAATTATGTGGTACAATAATAAAGAAGGAGTTGATACAAATGAGAAATTTTACAACATGGTTAATTGTCATTTTTGGTTTTATGTTTTGGGGATTTAGAGTAGCAGGAGCATTTGCCGCTGGAACAGGTATGGATTTTATGATAAAACCAATGGACTTGGCAATAGAAATACCAGTATTGTTTATAAGTTTTACGTGCATTTGTTTTATAATAAAAAGAAAAATTTTAGCAGCAATAATTTATCTTGTAACACATGGATTTTATTATGGAGTATTTTTATATCAAAATATTAATACAATATTATATGGACAAGTAACAGAAGAAAATTATATTTCTATTTTCTTTTCATTCATAGGAATATTGCTACCAATTTTGGCATTATTGGACTTAGTATTAGATAAATCAAGAACTATGAGACCAAAGGATAAGAAAACAGATTGGTATTATGGAAATGAAAAATATGATAGGAAAATGGACGAAAGAGCAGACAAAAATAATTACCGTACATTATAAAGAAAATATATAGATAGAGAATTACTAGATAAAGGTAAATATTTGCAATGAAGAATTTGAAGAAAATAAAGAAAGATATAAAGCAGGATTATTAAAATACAAAGAAAAGATGATTGTTTTGAAAAATAAAAAGGAAATAAAAACATATTTAAGAGAAACAATATAAAGTAGTTATATACAAAACGTTTAAAAAATTTCCAATAAAAAATCAAATAAAAAAAATAAAAATAAGTATACTAATAATATAAAACAAAAAGGAGGTTTTTTTATGGAAGATAAACAAAAAATAAATTGTACAGTAGAAAGTTGTGTATATAATAATTTGAATAATCACAAATGCACTTTAAAAGAAATACAAGTTACACCAATAGCAGGTTGCAATACAAAAGAACCAGATGAATCAATGTGCAGTAGTTATAAATTTGAAAAGTAAAAAAGGCATAAAGACTTGAAAAATGTTTGGAGATAGAATATAATGTTACTACAAAGTGATTCTTTGAATAATTTTGGAGGTAAAAAGTTATGGGTCGTGGTAAGCTGCAGAAGCGGCCTTGCGCTGACATTATGTCAACAAGTTCGGCTGTGACTGGTTCATGTAACTGGGTAGTTGTAAAACTGCCAAATGATTCCACAATCAGATTCATAGTTGACTGTGGACTTTTTCTTGAAAAAGAATGTGAAAATTACAACGAAAATTTTCCATTCGACCCGCGAAAAGTGGATTTTGCGTTGTTAACGCATATTCACAATGACCATTGTGGAAGATTACCGCTATTGGTCAGAAAAGGATTTGAAGGAACTATATACGCTTCAAATGAAACCTGTATTTTTGCTCCTTTGGCCTTGAATGATTCATTAAAAGTGTTGAAGGACACAGCAAAGAGAAAGCATACAAAGGAACTGTATGCAGAGAGGGATGTTCAAAACACAATTGGTCAGTGTTCTGCGATAGAATACAATACAACCATATGTGTTAATGAACACATAAAAGTGACGGGATTTAAAAATGGTCACTTGGTTGGTGCAATGATGTTTCTGGTACAGATTTGTTATCCGGGATGCGATAACATAAATCTGCTCTTCACAGGGGATTACAACTCGAAAAATTTGTTTTTTGAGGTTCCAGACTTGCCCCAATGGGTTCTTGAATTACCTGTAACGGTAATTCAAGAAAGCACATATGGCAACATGGAATCATCAGAGATGATTCCGGTGTTTGGCACTAATATTGCCCAAAGCACAAGAAATGGGGAGACGGTAATTATACCTGTATTCTCATTGGGAAGAAGTCAGGAAATCCTGTATTTCTTGAAGAGAATGCAAGAAAATAATGAATTGGAAAGAGAAGTTCCAATATTCTTCGATGGAAAACTTGCCCAAAATTATTCTTCTCTCTACAAGAAAAAGGAATTGGGATTAAAAGCAGAAATGCTAGATTTCCTTCCTGAGAACCTTATCATGGTTAATAAGGAAAATAGGGAAAGAATAATTAAGGAACCATCCCAAAAGATTGTTATTACAACATCTGGGATGGGAACCCATGGACCTGCTCCCATGTATATCCAGGAATATGTGTCTAGAGACAATGCTTTGATACATTTTACCGGTTATACGGCAGAAGGAACTTTAGGAAGAATCCTTCAGGAGACACCAACTGGTAAAATGGTGCTAGTAAACTCATTGGCACGCAGAAAGCAAGCTAGAGTTGTGTCTACAAAGGAATTCTCTGCCCACGCAAAGGCAGATGAAATGTGTGATTTTTTGAAAAAATTCAAAAAACTGCAAATGGTTCTCGTAACTCATGGAGAACCAAAAACTAAAGAAAGCTTTGCCGATAGAATATTGGCGGAAGTTAGGCCAAAGTCGGTAGGCATTCTCAATAGAGAATATCTACACAGAATAGATGAATTCGGATTTAGAAAGACGATGTCAACTAAATTCGAGTAAAAAAAGCCCCCAAATGTTAGAACAGATTTTAACATTTGGGGGCACATCTCACTATTGAAGGTGAAAATTTTATTAAGTATTGAATATAAAATTTAAAAGATATATAATGTTAAAAAATAAATTTGAGGAGGAATATGTATGCCATTAGTAACAACAAAAAATATGTTTGAAAAATCAATGAAGGAACATTTTGCAATAGGAGCTTTTAATGTAAATAATATGGAAATAATACAAGGAATAGTAGATGCAGCAGCAGAGGAAAATGCACCAGTTATATTGCAAGCATCTTCTAGTGCCATAAAATATGCTAGAATAGGATACTTAAAGAAAATGGTTGAGGCAGCATTAGAAGAACATGATATTCCAGTTGTACTACATTTAGACCATGGACCAGACTTTGAAACTTGTAAAATGTGTATAGATAATGGATTTTCATCAGTTATGATAGATGGTTCAAAATATGATTTTGAAGAAAATGTAAGACTAACAAAACAGGTAGTTGATTATGCACATGAACATGGGGTAGTTGTAGAAGCAGAGCTAGGAAAATTAGCTGGAATAGAGGATGAGGTTAAGGTTACGGAATCAGATGCAATGTTTACAGACCCAGAACAGGCAAAAGAATTTGTAGAAAGGACAGGATGTGATTCATTGGCAATAGCTATAGGAACAAGCCATGGAGCATATAAGTTTAAAGGGGAACCAAAACTTAGATTTGATATTCTACAAAAGGTAAAAGAACTAATACCAAACACACCAATTGTATTGCACGGAGCTTCAACGGTTATACCAGAACTAGTAGAAACATGTAATAAATATGGTGGAAATATTCCTGGAGCAAAGGGAGTACCAGACGAAATATTAAACCAAGCAAGTAAACTTGGAGTATCAAAGATTAATGTTGATACAGACTTAAGATTAGCAATGACATCAGAAATACGAAGAGTATTTGTGGAAGATCCTTCTGCATTTGACCCAAGAAAATATTTAACACCAGCAAGAGAAGCAGTAAAACAGACTGTAAAGCATAAAATAAGAGATGTATTTGGTGCAAGTAATAAGGCATAATATTAAAAGCCGTGATGATACTCACGGCTATATTTTTTTACCAAATTCCTTCTTTATTCTCATTTCAGCATCTTTTTTAGCAATATCTTCTCTTTTATCATATAACTTTTTTCCTTTACCGATTCCCAAAGTTATTTTTAAGAAATTACCGGAAAAGTATAAATCCATTGGAATAAGAGAATAACCTTTTTGTTTAGTTTGACCAATAAGTTTTGCTATTTCCAATTTATGTAGTAATAATTTTTTAACTCTTAAAGGATCTTTATTAAAAATATTGCCATGTTCATATGGGCTAATATGCATTCCATAAACAAGAACTTCACCATTTTTTATAATAGCATAACTATCTTTCATATTAATTTTGCCATTGCGTATAGACTTTATTTCTGTTCCAGTTAAAACAATACCAGCTTCTAAAGTTTTTTCAATTGAATAATTATGTTTGGCAGTAGGATTAGTTGCAACAACTTTTTTTGCCATAAAAAACCTCCTTGTCATTTTGAAGACATTTCTTTTGGTAACAATTTGTTACTTTAGGGATACATCTTAATAATAAATATTATATCACTAAAACAGCAAAAAACAAGACATTTTAAAGTTTATGTTCCAGCATTTTAGCTGTATAAATAGTAGCAATTAAAAATAACATAATGTTTTAAAGCTTATTAAAAACATTATATTATTTTTAATTATAGGTCATTAATTCAAAATTATCTGTTATTACTATTGCTGTCATCATAAAAATTAGAAGAATTTTTTTGACCACCATAATATACAACAAGTGCTATTATTACAATGGCAATTACGGCTAACAAAATCCACATCCAAGTAGAAGAAGTCATATTGGTGCCAGTTGCATTTGAAGTACGAGTTGTTGTGTAGTTTCCTGGATTAGCATTAAAATTAGATGTATTATTGTTGTGGTCAGTATTATTGTTTTTCATAGTATTGGTCATATCTTTTCCGTCGTTTTCTAATTTATTAGTGCCTTCTTTTACACCATTTACAATACCTTTGCCGGCATCTTCTACGGCATTTTCTGCTCCGCCTACAACATTTCTAACATCATTAACAACATTATTTGCAGCAAATGTATAAGAAAAAGCAAAAAGTGAAATAACAAATATAATAATAAATAAAACAATCTTCTTATTCATAAAATAAAAACCTCCTTAAAAAATGTACAACTTAAAATAATTGTTCAATAATATTATTGTTTTTTTAAAATAAAATATACATAAAAATAAAATTGGAAAATTATTTTCTAATTTCCCAATTTTACTAAAAAATTTTATAATGACTATTTTAATCTTATTAATATGGCTATTGCTAATAATATTAATAATACTCCAACAACTATTAACAAAATATTTAGAATATTTGTTAAACCTAAACTCGCTTCTGGTAAAGAAGATAAAGCATTTAGAGGCGAAGCTGTATTAGATGCGCCACTTGTTGTTGTATTATTTTGTAAATTCATATTAATATCACTTGCACAAACAAATAAACATGATGAAAGTAATATAAATACAAGTAATAAGACAATATATATTTTTTTAAACATGACTACCTCCAAGTACTGAACTTATACTATTAATAATACACAATAAATAAAAAAAAGTCTATATTATTTTTAAAAAATATTGAATAATATAGACTTGAAATTTAATTAATGTACATAAACTGGAGTTCCTAAACCAGCATTTTGAAAAATAATTGGCATTTTATTAGGTGGAATGTTTACACATCCATGACTTCCAGAATACTTTGAACCTGCTCTACCATTTTGTTTATAAACAACTCCGCCAAAATAATTAAAATTCTCTGTAGCACCTCTCCAGTTAGCATCATGTAACCCTTGCGCTTTGGCATTGTTAAATCTCATCCAATATTTAACAAAGGCGTTAGAAGGTTGTAAATATCTATTTGTGTCTGTAAACATTATTTCATAATAGCCTTTTTGTGTGTCATAAGAACCTTTTTTTCCAGTTGTAATTGCAGAATCTAAAAATAAAAATCCATTTTTATAAAATCTTAAAGTCTGTGATACTATATCTACTTCCACAAATGTTCTTTTTACATATTTGGTATGTCCTGATATGTAACCAGGTTTTCCATTATATAGTATTTTATACCATCTTACACCGTTAACCCAAGTTTCTCCTAAGACAGCAGGCATACTACCTGTTGTTAAAACTCCTATAATTGTAGAACCAGATGTGCCAGCTTTATTTCTTACATTTAAAGATTTGTCTTTAACAAGTATTTTTTTATACTTATATGCAACATTTAAAAAATTTCTTGTTGTTGCATCTACATTTCCTGTTACAGGAAGGTTATATTTTTTTTGAAATTGTTTTAGATATGCTCTCGTTGAATAAGATACAACACCTGTTGTATCTAAAGTACAGTCCATTACAGCATTTAATTCTTTTTGTAAGTATCTTGCTTGTGTAGTATCATATGTTGCACCAATATTTTGGGATAAAAAAGATACATATTTTGAATATGGCGAAATTATAGGTGTTTCCGTATTAGTTTTTTCAATATTAACTTCTGCACTTAAATCTAATTCATTAGCCGTACAAATTGGAATGATACCTAAAAACAATAAAATAATAGTTAACAAAATTAAAAACATTTTTTTCATAAATAAATTACCTCCAAAAACTATATTAACATAAAATGGCAAAAAAGTCAATATATGTAAACAATAATTATTAATAATAAAATATAAAAAAATATGCAAAATATAATATGATAGTGTAAAGTAATCTATGAAAATGTAGGGGCGATTTTAATCGTCTGTACTTCGAAGAAATTACTAAAGAAGAACACAAGGAGAGAATTTATATGTTTTTACCAAAGCAAATTTTATATGAAAAGAATGTTAAAAATTACGAGTTGGGAAGAGAATTATTAGAACAATACAAAGACATCCCTAAAATGATTATAGAAAACCATAATAATATACCTGAGATGAGAGGTAAACAAAATTGTGAATTTGTAGACATGAAAAAGAACTTGATTATAGGAATAAGAAAGACACATAAATTTGTTCCAAACCATAAGACTTCTGATTTTCTAGTACCATATACTTCTTCTGGTTGTACAGCAATGTGTATGTACTGCTATTTAGTGTGTAACTATAATAAATGTTCATATTTAAGGCTGTTCGTAAATAGAGAAGACATGCTTTCAAAAATAATAAAAGTTGCTAATCAAAGTGACAAAGAATTAACTTTTGAGATTGGTAGCAATAGTGATTTAATATTAGAAAACACAATTACAAACAATTTAGAGTGGACAATACCAAAATTTGCCCAAAATAATAAAGGATATTTAACGTTTCCAACTAAATTTGATATGGTTGAGCCAATACTAAATTTAGAACATAATAATAGAGTTATAGTAAGAATGAGTGTAAATCCAAGTATAATTATACAAAAGGTGGAGCTTGGTACATCTAGCTTGGAGAAGAGAGTTGAAGCGGTAAATAAGTTGAAAGATGCAGGATATAAAGTAGGGATATTAATAGCACCAATTATTTTAATTGATAACTGGCAAGATAAATATGAAAAGTTAATAATATATCTTAAGGAGAAATTGAATGATAATGTTAAAAAAGATGTATTTTTTGAACTTATTTTTATGACATATAGTTATGTTCATAAAATGATAAACAATGATGCATTTCCCAATGCAATAAAATTATTTGACGAGAATATAATGACAGGAAGAGGCAAAGGAAAATACATGTATAAAGAAAAAGTAAAAGATGAGGCAAGATTATTTTTTGAGAAAAAAATGAAAGAATATTTTCCAGATAATAAAATAATGTATATAGTGTAAAAAAATTTGAATATCACTTGACAAAAGGGTTAATAATAGAATAAAATATGAAAGTATAAAAAGTGCGTTAGTACAATGCAAAGCTGTATTAGGTTACTAGTAGAGAATAAGGGTCACCGGCTGCAAGCCCTTTTAGAAAACAATACAAAGTGAAACACATTGGAGCATATAATGAGAGAAGAATTTTTAATTCTTAAGTTAGGGTGGTACCGCGGATTATATTCGTCCCTGCATATTGTTGCAGAGGGCTTTTTTTGTACTTCTGTAACATGAAAAAAAAGGAGGTTCAATATGGAAAGAGTAAAAGTAAAAGAAATTTTCAGAAACAAAGAAGAATATTTAGGAAAGGAAATTAATGTAGCTGGTTGGATAAGACAAAAAAGGGATGCAAAGAAAATAGCATTTATTGAGTTAAACGATGGTAGTTTTTTTAAGCCAATTCAAATAATAGTTGAAGATGAAAAAATAGAGAACTTTGCAGAAATCGTAAAGTTAAATATCAGTTCAAGTATTGTAGTTAAAGGCTTATTAGTTGACGCACCAAATGGAAAGGACTCTCTTGAAATTCATGCAAATAAAATAGAAATAATGGGAAAGGCAGATGATGACTACCCAATTCAGCCTAAAAAACATTCAATGGAATATTTAAGAACAGTTGCACATTTAAGACCAAGAACTAATACATTTATGGCGGTATTTAGAGTAAGATCACTTGTTGCATTTGCAATACACAAGTTTTTTCAAGAGCAAGGATTTGTATATGTGCATACGCCAATAATTACAGGTAGCGATTGCGAAGGGGCAGGTGAAATGTTTAGAGCAACAACTCTTGATTTAGAAAAACTACCAACAAACGAAAACGGAAAAATAGATTACACAAAGGATTTTTTTGGAAAGCCTGTTAACCTAACTGTTAGTGGACAATTAAATGGTGAAACATTTGCAACAGCATTTGGCAATATATATACATTTGGCCCAACATTTAGAGCAGAAAATTCTTACACACCTAGACATGCCGCTGAGTTTTGGATGATAGAACCAGAAATGGCATTTGCAGATATAGAAGATAATATGGATATGGCAGAGGCTATGGTAAAATATATTATAAAATATGTGCTTGAGCAAGCACCAGAAGAAATGGAATTCTTTAATAAATTTATAGAGCCAGGTTTAATAGAAAGACTTGAAAATATTATAAATAATGAGTTTGAAAGAATAACATATACAAAGGCAATAGAACTGTTAACTCCTCATAAAGAACAATTTAAATATCCTGTAGAATGGGGAATTGGATTGCAAACTGAACATGAAAGATTTTTAACAGAAAAAATATATAAAAAGCCAGTATTTGTAACAGGATATCCAGCAGGAACAACAGCTTTTTACATGAGATTAAACGAAGATGAAAAAACAGTTGCAGCAATGGATTTACTTGTTCCAGGAGTTGGAGAAATAATTGGAGGTAGTCAACGTGAAGAACGTTATGATGTGTTAAAAGAAAAAATTCATAAATTAGGAATGAAGGAAGAAGACTATGCATGGTATCTTGATACAAGAAAGTATGGAACAGTAACACATTCTGGATATGGATTAGGATTTGAAAGAATGGTAATGTATTTAACTGGTATGCAAAATATTCGTGATGTAATCCCATTTCCTAGAACAGCAGGAAATGCAGACTTTTAGTTATAAAATTTTTATTAAAAGTATAAAAAAATAGTATGCAAATAAAAACAGATAATTGGTTATCTGTTTTTATGCTATTGTAATAGGAATATAAAAAGTATAAAAAATATATTACAGTATTAACTAATAGTAAGATAGTGTAAAGTAATCTATGAAAAATGTAGAGGCGATTTTAACTGCCTGCACTTCGAGGAAATTACTAAAAAAGAATATTGAAAAGTCTAAAATAAGAGAGGATTATTATGAGTAAGTTAATAGTATATTTATATGGTGGTATAGACCTGTTCCAGCAATAAGAACATTTTTAACAAGAAATGACTTGTCAGGTAAAACTATTAAACCATATGCAACAAATGCAGGATGGTTAGGCAGAACATTTAAAGAAATAGAAAAATTATGTCCTAATTCTAATGTGGAACAGGGAATGAACATTGTTGAAATATTAATAAAATAATATTACAAATTGATGATATATGTGATATAATAAGAAAAAATTATTTAAGGAGGTATTTTTTGAGGAAAATTAATATAGGTGTATTGGATCTCGTAATTGATTTAAAATAACAAATCAATAGGAGGAAACAAGAATGAAATATGAAAAAACTTTAAAATACAATACAGATTTAATTAATCAAAAAATTATGGGACCTAACCCACTAAAATTGGAAGAAGAACTTATGAAAGACAACAAAATAAAAGCAGGTTCAATAGTTATGGACTTAGGAAGTGGTCAAGGAATCACATCAGTTTTCTTAGCAAAGGAATATGGTTTTAAGGTATATGCAACAGACCTTTGGAGTGACGCAGAAGAAAATAGAAAATTTTTCGCTGAAATGGGATTGACAGATGATCAAATCATTCCAGTAAAAGTAGATGCGACAGATCTAAAATATGAAAAAGAATTTTTTGATGCAGTTGTTAGCACAGATTCTTACAACTACTTTGGAAGAGACGAAAAGTATTTAGATGAAAAACTTTTGCCATTTGTAAAAAAAGGAGGCTATATTTATATAGTTGTTCCAGGAATGAAGAAAGACTGCCATAACAATATTCCAAAAGAGTTACTATTATCTTGGACACCAGAGCAACTTGATTATCTTCATGACATAGAATATTGGAAAAATATAATTTTAAAATCAAGAAATAGTGAAATTGTATCAATATATGAAATGGAAAGTAATGAGGAGTGCTGGGAGGACTGGATAAACTGCGACAATGAGTATTCTAAAAGCGACAGAAAATCTATAGAAGCAGGAGCTTGTAAGTATATAAACTTTATTGCTATTGTTTTGAAGAAAATATAAGTTTGTAGAGAGTAATTTTTGAAGTGAACCCAAATTATTAGACAAAAAAGTTTAATAAGGAGGGTTCATTTTATGTCTAAATATTCAAATAATTTTAAATTAGAAGTAGTAAAATATTACAATAAACAACATTACGGATATCAATGTACAGCAAATAAATTTAACATTCCATCTCTAACAACCGTAAAAAAATGGGTAAAAAAATATAATGAACATGGAGAAAAAGGATTATTAAAAAATTTAAAGTCATCTTATAGTGGTGAATTTAAGCAAAGTGTGATAGAATATATGCATAAAAACCATTTATCAGCTCAAGAAACAGCAATACACTTTAATTTAGGAAGTGTAGACCAAGCAACTAGATGGGAACGTATATATTATGAGGAAGGACCACAAGTTTTCTATGAGAAGCGACGTGGTAGAAATAAAAATATGAGTTCTAAACCAAGAAAAAAGAAATTATCTAAAGAAAATGAAGAAGATTTAATAGAAGAAGTACAAAGACTTAGAATGGAAAATGCATACTTAAAAAAATTGCAAGCCTTAGTTCAGAAAAGGACAAAGCCAAAACAATCGAAAAAGTAATTGTAATAGATGAATTAAGGCATGAGTTTAGATTAGAGGCCTTGTTAAAATATGCAGAAGTAACGAGGAGCACATTTTATTATCAATTAAACAGAATCAAAGAACCAGATAAATATAAAGAAATAAAAGAAGAAATTACAGCTATTTACCATGAAAATAAAGGAAGATATGGATATAGAAGAATTACATTAGAATTACATAACAGAGGATTTATTATCAACCATAAAACAGTCAGAAGACTTATGAAAGAATTAGAATTACAATGTTTTGTAAGAGCACAAAAGTATAAATCATATAAAGGTGAAGTAGGAAAAATTTGTGATAATCTTTTAAATAGAGAATTTGAGACTAAAGAACCAAACCAAAAATGGGTTACAGATGTAACAGAATTTAAAGTTCATAATGAAAAACTTTATTTATCACCAATATTAGATTTATTTAATGGTGAAGTAATTAGCTTTAATTTATCAAGACATCCAGTATTTGCACAAGTGGTTGATATGTTAGAAAAAGCATTTAATAAGATACCAGATAATACAAATTTAATATTACACTCAGACCAAGGTTGGCAATATCAAATGAAGCAGTATCAACACTTATTAAAAGAAAAAGGAATTAGACAAATTGTCATCAAAATAAAATGACGTAAATTTAAAATGTCGAAAATTGTCAAAAATAAATTAACAAAAGTTAAGGAAAATGCGATAAAATACTTGATTTTAAGTGTAATTGATGTTAAAATGTATAAAAGTTTTTATAGAAATATTAATTGGAGCAATTAGATATGGATATAAACGAAGTAATTTATATTGTAAAAATGATAATCAAAAAAAGTTTTTGTAAAAAGGTATTTTTTAACCTTGTTTTAGTGTGCAATTAATTAAACCAGAGAAGTTTTTCTCTGGTTTTGTTTTTGTTAATCCCCTAATAAGGGTTTATATATATTCTACAATTTTTCTGAAAGGAAGGTAATTTACTATGAAAAATCAAACTGAAAAAATTCAAGGACTATTTTTGGACCCAAATCAAAGTCCAAGTCAATTCTTGGAAAGGCGGCTGGTAACTCTCTTTGGAATTAATTCAATGGCAATAAAAGCACTTGATTTAGTTCGGGAAGAAATGTGCGTTGAAAAGGGATTCAAACGAGACAATGGCACTGATTATTATAATCATTGTGTTGATGTCGCAAATACGTTGATTTCTTTTGGTATAAAAGATGAAGATGTAATTTGTGCAGCATTATTGCATGATATAATTGAAGATGTCGAAGGCTATAGAGAAATAACCATAGCCAAGATGTTTAATCCAAATGTTGCAAGGTTGGTAATGCTTGTTACAAAAAAGGAAGGCGTAAATTACAAACATCCAGAAGCAATTAAAGAATATCTGCAAAATATATCTACAGATATGAATGCAGCAGCAATTAAGGCTTCTGATAGAATGCACAACATGTTGACTTTGGATGAAAAAACTTTTGAAGCCAGATACAGAAAGGCTATTGAAACGAAAACGTATTATTTACCGTTTTTTAAACAGTGTAGATATATGTATCCGAGATACGAAAATCTTTTTTACGCTGCAAGAGCACAAATCGAACCTTTGATTTATCATATAGAATCATTCTATAATGAACTTCAAAGATTGCAAGAAGAAATAAATAATTTGAAATAAAGAGAAAGGAAATTTGTAGATGTTGGGTGTCCTTATGTAAGGACACCCAGTTCATAAATAATTTTAGAAAGGTGATTATAATATGGAAAAAATCAATAAAACATAATCAGGAAGAGGGTATTTGTTTAGGGTATCAGCAAGTGATATTTGTAATTATGATTGTTCGTTTTGCCATCCAGGTCAAAATGAAAGTGTAAAAATACTAACAGATGAGGAATTTTTAAGAGTTTTTAAAGTCGCAAATGAGCTATATAAAATTAAAACTCTACACTTTACTGGGGGAGAACCGCTAATGCGAAAAACCTTACCAGATGTTATTCATCAATGTAGATTAATAGCTGGTGAAGATTTAGATATAGCTATGACAACTAATGCATCTTTATTAGAAAGAAATCTGGATAAGCTTGTTGAAGCAGGGTTAAATAGAGCAAATATTAGTTTCCATTCAATAGATGATAAAAAGTATAAAGAATTTACAGGAAGCAAGGTTAATGTTACAGACATAATGAATACTATTCGAAAAGCCAAAAATGCAGGTTTGAAAATAAAAATTAATTCAGTTGTTATTAGAGAGTTAGTGTAAAATATTTGTAGGCAAAAATAAAAATTTTGTCTACATTTTTTAATTTAATATTGAAAAAACATGGTTAATCCAATACAATGTAATCGCCAAAAAACAACGAAAGGATTGATAACCATGTTTGAAGAAATTATAGCAAGTAAAGAAGTAAAATTCAATGATTTAGAGAAAAAAGTTTTTAAATTTGTATGTTTTTTTGGATGTTTAATAATAAAATTAATGTTAGAAGTGTACGATAGGAAATTAATGGAAAATAGAGATAAGAAAAAATATAGACATAAAGGATTACGACAAACATCAGTAAATACAATAATGGGAGAAATAAAATATAAAAGAGTAATGTATGAAGTTCAAGAAGAAGGAATAACAAAAACAGTATATTTATTAGATGAAACATTAAAAATAAGTGCGGAAGGAAAAGCATCAAGTAATTTAGTAGAAAAAGTAATAGAAACAGTACCAGTAACAGATTCATATAGAAAAGCAGAAGAAGTAATAGATACAACAACAAATACATCTCTAAGTCATGAGAAAATAAGAAATATTATAGTAAAGATAGGAGATAAAATAACAAATAAAGAAAAAAAAGAAAGAAAATTATTTGATAAAAACCAGTTAGTAGCAGGACTAAAAGAAGTAACAGCATTATTTGAAGAAGCAGATGGAATATGGATAAATTTACAAGGAAAAGATAGAAAAGAAAGATTAGAAAAAAACAAACAAAAAGTAGAAAGAGAAAACAAAGAATTTAATCCAAAGATGAAAATAAAAACAGAGCTTAAATTACATGTAATGTATGAAGGATGGAAAAAAGAAGATTCCAGACATAGTTTAGTAAATAAGCAATATATAGCAAGAATAATGAAATCAAAAGAAATAGCAAGATTAAGAGATGCAAGAGCATTTAGTCAATATGATGAAAGTAAAATAAAATTAAGAGTAACAAATGGAGATAGAGCAAAATGGACAAAAGGAACAACAGCCAAAGGAGGAATATATCAAAAAGACCAATTTCATATAATGCAAGAAATAGTAAGAGGTGTACCAATAGAATATAAAAATATATTTATTGAATTAATAAATAAAAAAGAATTTGAAAAAATAGAACCAGCAATAGATGGATTAAAATACGAATTAAATGGAGAATATCAGGCAGTAAAGAAATTGAATAAGTTAGAAAGTTATTTAAGCAGTGATTTAGAAAGATATCAAGATATAGTAGAAATCCCAGAAGCACCAGAAGGAATAGAATATAGGAATATGGGAACACAAGAAAGTTAAATATTTAGTAAATTAAAGAAAAGATTTTGTAGCGGAAGAAAAGCATTTGGAATACATGGAGCAAATGCATTAAGTAGAATATGTGTATTAAGTGAGAAGTTTAATATAGATGAATTAGAAACCCCAACACCAATAGACACAAGTGCAGAAGATTGGATAAAAGAAATAATGAAATTAAAAGAATTTTCAGAAATGAGATGTAGTTTTTAAAGATAAAAAGACAATGTTTTATTAAATGAACAAAAATATAATAAAGTGTTGAAGCAATTGACATTGAAGTATTAGAAAAAAAGATAAAAAAATTGCCTACATTTAGTTGACACATACGGATATTTAATTGATACTTGTTTAAATGCACAAGATCAATATATCAAAATGATAGAATATTATCTGAAAGGATAGGGTAAAGGATAATGGAAGAAATAGAAAAGATGAAGTTAACTAAAAGTATAGTAGAAATTCAAAATAAAATTATAAATTATGATAGAAATAGTGCAATTGAATTAATAAAAAAAGTGAGAGAAGATCATAAAGGAAAGGAACAAATTGCATATGTTTTAAATAGTATTCCGTTAGAAATGGGAACAGATGAGATGATAATAAAAACGTTACAAGCTGAAGAGATTAGATTAACTTTAAAACTAAAAAATGAATAGCAGGTGATCCCTGCTTTTTCTGTATCCAAAATGTATACATCATGTATCCATAAACCTCCATAATTTTTAACGGCGAAAATCTCAAAAATGGAAAATAAGGGGTAATATTGCAAAATAAGATACACTAAAATAAAACAACTAAATACTTACAGCTGTAACACTTAGCACAATTTTAAAATAATTTAAAGTAAATGGCAAAATAAGCAAGAGTACGCTCATAACCCAAAGATTAAAATTTTAGACCAGCTTTGGCGGATGGTCAAGCCTGGAGAGTGTCGAGAAGAATCGTTGCACGGAGTAGAGCTGCTCTGTGCAACAATAATGGCGATCATGAATTTGGGGTAAACATAAGATCGTTACCCCAAATGTATCATAAATAATGTTATAATTTTATTGAAAAAAGTGCGACACTTATTATTGCAATTTATAATTTTACAAAAATAGTCAAATAATTGTTGACATCCATAAAAAAAGTGGTCAAATTTGACAGTTAAAAGCTATAAACGTTGTATATCAACGCTTCTAGCTTTTTGAAAGTGCACAATGTTTTTATTCTTTTAATTTTTTTAAAATATTTTTTAGGTTCCTGTTATTAAGTATTTCGTAATCGGTCCTAAAATCAAATTTATCGTGCAAATCATCAGTTAAATCAGTTCTAATATAAGTCGGAATATATCCATTCCCAATACTTTCTATAAAATTCATATTTTTTAAAGTATTAATAATTTGAGAGCTAGTATATTTTTCTTCCAATCTTTTTTCTAGGAATCTAAGAATAACCAATGAAAGAAAACAAGTAGTAAAGTGAGCTGTAATTCTGTCATCTCTACTTAAATACATAGGTCTAGCTTTAAATTCACTCTTCATAATTCTAAAGCTTTCCTCAATTTTCCATCTTCTTTGGTTTACTTTGATAATTTCTTCAGCATTATCATTAAGATTTGTGCATACACCGTAAAATCCGTCAAATTTTTCTTCTTTTAAGATTGTATCGGTATTTAATGACAGTACTTTCTTTTCAGCTATTTCTCCATCATTTGTAACATTGGTTTTCTTAATGAACCTTTTAAAATCATTTTGATTACATTTATCAAGTTTAAAACATTTATTAGCGATTGCAACCTTAGCTCTTTCAATTTGAGAGTTACGGATTTGTCTTTGATAATTTTTGTATTTCAAAGAGTAGGTTACAATCAGCTTTTGTTCTAAACCATTTTCATTAATCCAACGTTCTTTAAAAAATATTCTATCTTTGTAAAGCTCAATAGATGCCTCATCTTTTTCAATGTCATTAATATTATACTTTTTAGTATCTCCAGAAAGATGCCATTCGTCAGGAGATAAAGCCAAATCCATCAAATATTTCTTTAATTTTTTAATAGATTGAGTAGTGATAAAGGCACGTTCATCCATATCGTTAAACTTTCTATTAGCATTAGAAACAAGTCCGGCATCAGTACAAACAATGAATTTAGATAATTTAAAATCCGCTAATATTTTTTCTTCTAAAGGTTTTAGAGTAATTTGTTCATTAGTATTTCCAGCTGTTATATCAAAAGCTAAAGGAATACCATCACCATCCATAAAAAGTCCCATTTGAGTAATTGGATTAGGTCTATGTTCCTTAGAAGGACCATATTGCCTTAAACCACTTTCTTGTTCAATTTCAAAGAAGTAATTTGTACAATCATAGTAAAGAACATTAGTATTTCTTTTGGAAACTTTTAAGCTATTCTTATACAGTTCAGCTTGAATGAAATCAGTTTCTTTGGCAATAACTTCTAGAGCACGATAAATATCATGCAATTCAAAATTAGGTTGTTCAATATATTTTTTAGACAATTCAAATGTCGCTAATTTTGAAGAAGGATATATTATTCTACTATATATTAATCTTGATAAGATGTCACTCAAATCATATTTAAATCTATATTTATCTGTAATTTCATTACAGATACCATTTAAGCCTAATTGATAATATATTTTTTCTAGGAAAAGATATCCACCATTGAAGAAAGTTTGCTGATTTTTTTCAATTATTTTTGAAGGATTATATTTTACAAGAACATTTCTAGTCCCGGTTTTTTCTTGTTTATTTAATTCTTCCACATACTTTTTAGCCCATTCAATAGGATCTTCGTTTAAATTTTGTTTTAATTTTTCATAAGTACCTAATTTCTCAACAACTTTATTTGTCCTTTTCTTATTGCGGTATACAGATTTAACAACATAAAGAGATTGAGCATTTTTTGATTTTATTATTTGTAATCTCATAATTAAATTTCTCCTTGATGTAATTCCAACACATTGTGAGACATTGTGCAAGAGAAAAGAGAGAAATTTGACAAAAAAATTAAGCACCATCAATGCTTATATCGATTTTATATTCAATTAACTGTCAAATTCCCGAATCAATTATAGAAGAATTAGGAGTAATTTAAAATATAGATGAAAAAACAAGGTGCTTTAAAAACCTTGTTTTTTAAGGCAAAAAATGATATTATAGTATAGTGAAAAATGATACTTAGTATCATTCAATATCGTTTAATAATGCGTAGGAAGTTTGTGACCTTTATTCGTCCTAAACAAAAAGATTTATATTAACCAGTAAAAATTAGTCCTATGAGGACGAGTTTTGGGACGAATGCTTGACTGGCAGTTATCTTTTTTTAACATAAAAAAGTCACAAGAAAGGAGGAAAAATGTTCAAATTACACTCAGAATATAAGCCAACAGGCGACCAACCACAAGCAATAGAATACTTATCAAAAGGAATAAAAGAAGGTAAGAAATTCCAGACACTTCTAGGTGTTACGGGTTCAGGAAAAACTTTTACAATGGCGAACATAATAGAAAAAACACAAAAACCAACACTTGTTTTAGCACATAATAAAACACTTGCTGGACAATTATATTCGGAGTTCAAAGAGTTCTTCCCAGAGAACGCAGTGGAGTATTTTGTTTCATATTACGATTACTATCAACCAGAAGCATATATACCGCAGTCTGATACATACATTGAAAAAGATGCTTCTATAAATGATGAAATAGACAAATTAAGACATTCAGCTACATTGTCATTGTTTGAAACAAGAGATGTTATTATAATAGCATCTGTGTCTTGCATATATGGATTAGGAGATCCTGTAGACTACAATGAAATGATGCTTTCATTACGACCACAAATGACAAAATCAAGAAATAATATTATGAAAAAACTAATAAATATGCAATATTCAAGAAATGAATTAGATTTTAAAAGAGGAACCTTTAGAGCAAAAGGAGATGTTTTAGAAATATATCCTTCCTCAGAAAGCGAATCAGCTGTAAGAGTAGAGTTTTGGGGAGATGAAATAGAAAAGATAAATGAAATCAATCCATTGACAGGCAAAGTTATAGGCTTTAGAAACCATATATTAATTCCACCAGCATCTCAATATGTAACTAATAAAGATAAACTTGAAAAGGCAATTGTAACAATAGAAGAAGAAATGAAGGCACAAGTAGAGTATTTTAAATCACAGGGTAAATTAATAGAAGCACAAAGAATAGAAGAAAGAACAAATTTTGACATAGAAATGATGAGAGAAACTGGTTTTTGTCAAGGGATCGAAAACTATTCAAGACATATAAGTGGCAGAGAGCCAGGAAGTGCACCATATACTTTATTTGACTACTTTCCAAAAGATTTTCTTTTATTAATAGACGAATCACATGCAACCATACCACAAGTAAAAGCAATGTACAACGGAGATAGAGCTAGAAAAGAAGCATTGGTAAAATATGGATTCAGATTACCTTCGGCTTTTGACAATAGACCACTTAAATTTGAAGAATTTGAGCAAAGAATAAATCAATGTATTTTTGTAAGTGCAACTCCAGCTGACTATGAAAAAGAACATTCCAAAGAAAATGTTGTAGAGCAAATAATAAGACCTACAGGACTGTTAGACCCTAAAATAGAAGTAAAACCTGTTACAAACCAAGTGGATGACTTAATAGAACAAATAAGAATAAGAACAGAAAAAAGGGAAAGAGTGCTAGTAACTACTTTAACAAAAAAAATGGCAGAAGATTTAAGCACATATTTAGCAGGGATAGATATAAAAGTTAAATATATGCATTCTGATACTAAAGCACTTGAAAGAATGGAAATAATTAGAGATTTACGATTAGGGCAATTTGATGTATTAGTAGGTATAAATCTTTTAAGAGAGGGTTTGGATATTCCAGAGGTATCATTAGTTGCAATATTAGATGCTGACAAGGAAGGATTTTTACGTTCAGAGCGTTCATTAATACAAACAATAGGGCGTGCAGCAAGGAATACAAATGGAAAGGTAATAATGTATGCAGATGAACTAACAGAAAGCATGGAGAAAGCCATAAGTGAAACAAATAGGAGAAGAAAAATACAAGAACAATACAATAAGGAACATAATATTACACCAAAAACAATTCAAAAATCAGTAAGAGATACTATCAAAGCAAGTTATGTCGCAGAAGTTCAAGAAGAATATAAATTAGACAAAGATGTAGAAATAAAAGATATTATATCTAAAATGACAGATGAAATGCTTAAATATGCAGCTGACATGGAATTTGAAAAGGCAGCAGAAATAAGAGATAAAATAAAAGAAATGGAAAAAATGATGTGATAATTTAAAATAATAGCACTTGATTTAGGAAAAATAACGTGATAGTATATAACCTATAATGAAGACAGGAGGTGCACCATGATAACCAAAGGGATAATACTTTTTGGCACATTTAGAAGGTGCGAAAATCATGATGCTCTTGCTGAAGAGCTGGTACGGAATGAACAATTCCGCTCACGGTATGAGCAAGATTACCTAAATCCACTCGATTTTCTGATTTTTCGCTGCAATGCGGTGAAAATTGGAAATGAGTGGTCACCCATTTCGCAATGGGTGGCAGTCTATTCCTCCAATAACCTTTACGCAGAAAGGTGGATAGCAGCATTGGAGGAAAAAGAAATGGTTAGTCTTGAGAGGATGACAATCTAATCATCTAATCATTTCGAAAAGAGTCTGATAAAAAAGACTCTTTTTTAAAAGTATTAAAAAATGGAGATTCAACATGAATAATAATATAATAATAAAAGGCGCAAAAGAGCATAATTTAAAAAACATTAATTTAGAAATTCCAAGAGATAAGCTTGTAGTAATTACAGGACTTTCTGGGTCTGGAAAATCTTCTTTGGCATTTGATACTCTGTATGCAGAAGGACAAAGAAGATATGTAGAGAGCTTATCTTCATATGCAAGACAGTTTCTAGGACTGATGGAAAAGCCAGATGTAGAGCTAATAGAGGGACTTTCGCCAGCAATATCAATAGACCAAAAAACTACATCTAAAAATCCACGCTCAACAGTAGGAACTGTTACAGAAATTTATGATTATATACGTTTATTATATGCAAGAATCGGGGTACCATATTGTCCAAATTGTGGCAAAAGAATAGAAAAACAAACAATAGACCAAATAGTTGATTCAGTAATGAATTTGGAACAAGGTTCAAAAATTCAAGTTTTAGCACCTGTAGTTCGTGGAAGAAAAGGTGAGTTTAAAAAATTACTAGAAAACTTTTCAAAAGAAGGGTTTGTAAGAGCAAGAATAGATGGAGAAACCGTAGAACTGACAGATGACATAGATATAGATAGAAAGAGAAAACATACAGTAGAAATAATAGTTGATAGGTTAATAATAAAAGAAGATATAAGAAGTAGATTAACAGAATCTGTGGAAATAGCATTAAAACACGCCAATAATCTAGTGCTTATAGTTGTAGGAACTTCTAAAGATGACTCCGAAGAAATGCTATTTAGTCAAAATTATGCTTGTCCAGATTGTGGTATTAGTTTTGAAGAATTATCGCCAAGGATGTTTTCATTCAATAATCCATTTGGTGCATGTCCAACTTGTACAGGTATTGGATATTTAATGAAAATGGATGAAGACCTTATAATTCCCGATAAAAGCAAAACCCTTTATGATGGTATAAAAGCATTTGGCGCAAGTAGTATGAAAAAAGGCGATACAATGGCAAAGATGTATTTTGAGAGTATTGCGAAACATTATGGAGTTGAAATTAAAGATGTACCAATAAAAAAACTACCAAAAGACTTTTTAAATAAGATATTATATGGAACAGGCGACGAAAAAATTGATTTTGAATATTCATCATCAGCAGGTACAAGAAAGTTTAGTTCTCCATTTGAAGGAGTTATTCCAACTTTGGATAGAAGATATAGAGAAACAAAATCACAGGGAATGAAGGACTTTTATGAATTGTATATGAGTAATAGTCATTGCCCAACATGTAATGGAGCAAGACTAAGAAAAGAAAGTTTAGCAGTTAAAGTAGGAGATAAAAATATAAATGAACTAACAGAAATGTCAATCGATAAAATAAAAAATTATTTGAATTCATTGAAATTGAATAACAAAGATAAGATGATATCAGAACAGATTTTAAAGGAATTAAATAAAAGATTACAATTTTTAATTGATGTTGGATTGGAATATTTAACATTATCAAGAAGCGCAGGAACACTATCAGGAGGAGAGGCACAAAGAATACGTTTGGCAACTCAAATAGGCTCTGGATTAACTGGTGTATTATATATATTAGATGAGCCAAGTATAGGACTTCATCAAAGAGATAATGAAAAATTAATAGCAACATTAAAAAAGTTAAGAGATTTAGGAAATACAGTTATTGTTGTAGAACATGATGAAGATACAATGTATGCGGCTGATCAAATAATAGATATTGGACCAGGACCAGGAGTTCATGGTGGAAAAGTAATTGCGCAAGGAACAGCAGAACAAATAAAACAGATACCAGAATCTATAACAGGGCAATATTTGAGCGGAAAAAAACAAATACCAATTCCGGAAAAAAGAAGAAAGTCAAATGGAAGAGCAATAGAAGTAAAAGGAGCTACTCAAAATAATTTAAAAAACATAAATGTTAAATTTCCGCTAGGACAATTTATATGTGTTACAGGTGTTTCAGGGTCTGGAAAAAGTACATTGGTAAATGATATTTTATATAAGGCATTGGCAAAGCAAATAAATGGTTCAAATGAAAAACCAGGAGCACATAAAGAAATAATTGGAATAGAGAATATAGATAAAATAATAAATATTGACCAATCTCCAATAGGAAGAACACCACGCTCCAATCCAGCAACTTATACAGGAGTATTTGACAATATAAGAGATATATTTGCAGGAACAAATGAAGCAAAGATGAGAGGCTATGAAAAGGGAAGATTTAGCTTCAATGTGGAAGGCGGAAGATGTGAGGCTTGTTCAGGGGATGGAATATTAAGAATAGAAATGCATTTTTTACCAGATATTTATGTGCCATGTGAAGTGTGTAAGGGTAAAAGATATAATAAAGAAACATTAGAGGTTAAATACAAAGGAAAAACAATTGCAGATGTACTTGATATGACAGTAGAAGAGGCACTAGAGTTCTTTAAAAATATACCAAGGATAAAACAAAAAATACAGACACTACATGATGTGGGATTAGGTTATATAAAATTGGGACAACCTTCTACTACATTATCAGGAGGAGAGGCTCAAAGAGTCAAGTTAGCAACAGAATTGTCTAAAAAACCAACAGGTAAGACACTATATATACTAGACGAGCCAACAACAGGATTGCATATTGCAGATGTTCACAAATTAGTAGAAATACTACAAAGACTTGTAGACACAGGCAATAGTATTATAGTAATAGAACACAATTTGGATTTAATAAAGACAAGTGACTATATAATTGACTTGGGACCAGAAGGTGGAGACAAAGGAGGAAAAATTGTTGCAGTTGGAACACCAGAACAAATTGCAAGAAATGAGCAAAGCTATACAGGACAATTTTTAGGAAAATATTTAATTTAGGAGTGAGCAATACATGCAAATTGAAAGACTGGAAGATTTTATAGCAAATATGCCAAAATCAGTATCAACAAATACTGAAAAAGCCAGATGGCTGTATATAGAATTGGGGAAAAAGAGCTTTTATGATGTCTCTTATGAATTTTTGAACGAAGATGAAGAACAAGAATTAATGTATGACCATAAAGATTATAAGAATCCTAATATAATTACTTGTGCTTCTTTAACAGACCAATATGAAAAACTATTAAAAATAATAGGAATTGAAAGTAAGGTCATAACTGACGGAGGACATAGATATCTTAGATTTTATGAAGAAGATGGTATTACATGGCATACAGCTGATTTAACAAATGATCTAAAAAACGTACAATCAGGGTGCCAAACATCTCATTTTCTTCAAATTGATTCTGAAAAATTGCGAGATATAGATAAAAGAATAGGGTATATAAGTGAAAAGAAAGGTTATACAGATGATTATTTTGAACAAGTGAAAGATTTTATAATAAAAAAAGGACTAAAGGGAAAAGCACAATTAGAATATATATTAGAAGTATTTCACTTATACGTAAAACCTGAAAAAATGGGAGAACATGAATTATATAGCATGTATCAGAAATTTATAAAAACATGTATTCAGGAAGAAAAAATTCCGTCATTTACTGCAACTATGAGAAAAGGAAAAAACCATTCAAGTCAACCTAAAAGTAAGTTTGGTACTAAACCAGGGTTGGTAGAATATAACATGACATTTGTTGACGAAAATAATGTCGCATTTGAGTATATATTAAACTTGCAAACTGGAAAATTTCAAGAAGTAGAGACCAAAGAAATGTATCACTCAAATTACCAAATAAAAGGAATACGGTGTAAAAGAAAAGTAAAATTTTGAAAGTGTACTTTATACAAGAGTTAAAAGTACACTTTTTTTTCTATTTGCAATTATTGCTATTATTAGACTTTTCATTATTTTTACTATTTTTGTTCTTGTTTTTATTATTATTCTTATTGTTATTTTGATTTTCTGACATAAAAAACACCTCCTATATTAATATTATTTTACCTGAATATTTGTTTTTTATACATAAAATAAACAAAACAGTTGAAAAAGTACAGTTATTATATTAAAATATTTGCAAAGGAGAATAATAAAAAAATGAAAAAAATAATTTATTTAACAATGATAATAATAAGTTTAGCTATGTGCCTTTGTGGCTGCACTAAAAAAAATCAAGAAGGTCAACTTTCAAAAATATATAAAGTACCACAAAAACTCATATATATAAATGCTCCAAGTACATATGAAGAAACACAAAATGGATATTCTAAAATATATTTTGTGAAAAATAAAAAATACATTGCAATAACTGCAGAAAAGAGCATGGAAGCAACGGAATTAACAAAAGCTCAGGACATAGTATTTTCAAAGATAAAAGAAAATGTAAAAGACTTTACATATATTAATAATTTAGAGATTGAACAAGAGAAAACAGAAAAAATTAATGAAATAGAAATGTATAGGTATGAGGGAAAATTAATATGTGGCAGAACAGTGAAGGCAAGTGCTTATGTTGTAGGATATACATTTATAATAGATAAAATTCCTTGTAATATTACTGGAGTGGTAACGGAAAAAGAACAAAATGAAGAAAGTATACAAGAAATAAAAAGCTTAGTAGACGAGATGGCAAGAACAGTAAGAAATACAAAAGACAATATTATGGATTAGATTAATTATGTATGATATAATGGTTTATAAATTTGAAAGGAAGGATATAAAAGTGAATAAATATTATTTTACATCAGAAAGTGTAACAGAAGGACATCCAGACAAATTATGCGATTATATTGCAGATAGCATATTAGATGAATGCCTAAAACAAGACAAATTCTCAAGAACAGCAATAGAAGTCTTTGCATATAATAATACTATAGAAGTTGTGGGACAAGTTACTTCAAATGCGCAAATAGAAATTGAAAAAATAGTAAGAGAAAAAGTAAAAGAAATAGGATATGATGATGAATATACAGGAATGAATTATAAAAATTGCGAAATAAATATAAATATTACAAAGCAAAGCCCAGACATAGCATTAGGGGTAGACGTAGGCGGAGCAGGAGATCAAGGCATAATGTTTGGATATGCATGTAATGAAACAGACAACTATATGCCATATGCTATAAACTTAGCACATAAACTTGCAAATCGATTGGCTATTGTAAGAAAAGAAAAAATTATCCCATATATAAGACCAGATGGAAAAACACAAGTAACAGTTGAATATGTAGAAGGTAAACCTAAAAGAATAGAAACAGTATTAATATCAACACAACATTTGGCAGAAATAAATATCGAAAAACTAAGAGAAGATGTAAAAAAAGAAGTGATTGATGCTGTTATAGATTCTAATATGATAGATGAAAACACAAAAATATATATAAATCCAACAGGAAGATTTGTAATAGGAGGACCTTTAGGAGATAGCGGGTTAACTGGAAGAAAGATAATAGTTGACACATATGGAGGCTATAGTAGACATGGAGGAGGGGCTTTTTCCGGAAAGGATCCAACAAAAGTAGACAGATCAGCAACATATATGTTACGACATATTGCAAAAAATATTGTGGCAAATAAATTAGCTGATAAATGTGAAATCCAAATTTCATATGCAATAGGAGTAAAAGAACCATTGTCAATATATATAAACACATTTGAAACAGGAAAAATATCAGATGAAGAAATAATAAAAATTATAAAAGAAAAATTTGACCTTACTCCAAATGGAATAATTAATTATTTGAACTTAAGGGAACCTATATATTCAAAAACTACTAATTATGGTCATTTTGGAAAAGAAGAGTTAGAGTGGGAAAAAATTATAAATATTAAAAATAACTAATAGAGGGGGATTATGAATGAAAGAGTTAGAATTAATAAAAAGAAAAGCGGTTCAAATATTTTCAGAAGAAGAATTAGATGAAAAAATAAAAAGTGGGAAAAAATTAATAATTAAATTAGGAGCAGATCCAAGTAGACCAGATCTACATTTGGGACATACAGTTGTTTTGCGTGTCTTAAAGCATTTTCAAGATATGGGACATGATGTAGTATTCGTAATAGGAGATTTTACAGCTATGATAGGTGACCCATCTGGGAAGAATAAAACAAGACCTGCTCTAACATTTGAAGAGACTAGAAAGTCTGGGGAAACATATTTTAGACAAGTAACAAAGATACTTGATCCAGCAAAAACTAAAATTACATATAACTCTGAATGGCTAGAAAAAATGAATTTTAGAGATATTATAAACTTAACAAGTAAATATACAGTGGCAAGAATTTTGGAAAGAGATGACTTTAAAAATAGATATGAAAATAAATTACCATTGTCAATGCATGAACTAATGTATCCACTAATGCAAGGATATGACTCTGTAGCGTTAAAAGCAGATATAGAAATTGGCGGTACAGACCAAACATTTAACTTACTAGTGGGAAGAGAATTACAAAAAGATTATGGACAAGAAAGACAAGTAGTTTTAACATTTCCTTTGTTAGTTGGGCTAGATGGAAAAGAAAAAATGAGCAAATCTTTAGATAATTACATTGGAATAGATGAGTCACCAGAAATTATGTATGAAAAAGCAATGAAAATTCCAGATGATTGCCTATTAGAATACTTTAAACTAACAACAGATGTAGAATTGGAAGATGCTAAACAGTGGATTACAGACGACATAGTACTAGCACATAGAAAATATGCAGAAGAGATTATAAAAATGTATCATGGGGAGAATAGAATAAAAGAAGCAGAAGAAAGATATAAACAAGTTGCTAAAGGAAAAATACCAGATAATATTAAAGAAATTAATATAAGTAATGAAACTAGAGAAATTAATATATGTGACTTACTTGTAAAAACAGGATTTGCTCCATCTAAAAGTGAAGCTAAGAGAATGATACAGGGAAAAGGTGTTAAAATTAATAGCAATATAGTTGATAATTTAGGGGAAAACATTGTTTTAGAAGAACCAATAGTACTTCAATTTGGAAAAAATAAATTTATAAAAGTAGTTTAATAAGTTGATAGTGTAAAGTAATCTATGAAAAATGTAGGGGCGATTTTAATCGCCCGCACTTCGAAGAAATTACTAAAAATAAGTTTTTGGAGGAAAATGTATGAAATGGTCTAAAGAAGTATTAGAGAATATTAATTTTGAAAATATAACTAATAGAGAAGAAAAAGAAAAAATAGCAATACAGATAGCGCAAAAAGTTAAAAATGGGGAAACTATAGGGTTTGGTTCAGGGTCTACTTCTTATTTAGCGGTAAAAGAAATTTCTAAGAGAATAAAAAAAGAAAACATAGATATTTTGGCTATTCCAACATCACACGAGATTAAAATGCTATGTTCAGAATTAGAAATACCAACTACTACAATAATGGAAAACAAACCTGACTGGTGTTTTGACGGTGCAGATGAAGTAAATGATACAAATTGGCTAATAAAAGGTAGAGGAGCTGCAATGTTTAGGGAAAAATTAAATATTGCAAATTCTCCAGTAACATATATATTGGCAGATAAAACAAAATTTGTAAGAAACCTAGGAGAAGAAGCATATATTCCAATTGAATGTTATCCAGAAGCTATTAACAGCGTAAAAGAAGAGTTACTGGATTTAGGAGCAACAGAAATAAAGTTAAGAACAGCAGTAAAAAAAGATGGTCCATTAATTACAGAAAATAACAATTTTATATTAGATACTAAATTTGAAGAAATATACGAAACTTTAGAAAAAGATATAAAAGAAATTACAGGAGTAATAGAAAGCGGATTATTTATAGGATACAATTTTTTAATAATTAGTTAGAAGGAGACTAAGAAAGTAATGGAAGAAGAAAGGTTAATTAATCCAGAACTTGAAAGTAGCAACGAAGAAAGATTAGAAAATTCTTTAAGACCAAAACTTTTAGATGAATATATAGGACAAGATAAGGTAAAGGAAAATATGAAAATATATATAGAGGCTGCCCAAAAAAGAGGGGAGCCTTTAGACCATGTTTTACTATATGGACCTCCTGGTTTGGGTAAAACCACACTTGCTAATATTATATCAAATGAAATGAAATCAAATATAAAAATAACATCAGGTCCTGCAATAGAAAAACCGGGGGATTTAGCAGCTTTACTTACTAACTTATCTGAATTTGATGTTTTATTTATAGATGAAATACACAGATTAAACAAAAGTGTAGAAGAAATTTTGTATCCTGCGTTAGAGGATTATACACTTGATATAATAATAGGAAAAGGACCAAGTGCAAGATCAATAAGATTAGATTTGCCTAAATTTACTTTAATAGGAGCAACTACAAAAGCGGGGTCTTTAACCACTCCTCTAAGAGATAGATTTGGTATTGTTCATAGATTAGAATTATATAATACGCAAGACTTAACAACAATAGTAAAAAGGTCGGCGAAGATATTAAATGTTGAAATTGATGAGAACTCAGCAATAGAGATTGCAAGACGTTCTAGAGGAACACCAAGAATTGCAAATAGATTATTAAAAAGGGTAAGAGATTATGCGGCAGTTCTGGGGGATGGAAATATTACATTAAAAATAACAAAAACAGCTTTAAATAAATTAGAAATAGATGAGTATGGATTAGACGAAATCGATAGAAGATTGTTAGAAGCAATGATTATTAAATATGGTGGAAGACCAGTAGGTTTAGAAACAATGGCAGTTACTGTAGGGGAAGAAGCTGACACAATAGAAGATGTGTATGAGCCTTATTTAATTCAGATAGGGTTTATTACAAGAACACCAAGGGGAAGGATACCACTTAAACCAGCATATGAACACATAGGGGTAGAATATAATGAATAATAAAAATAGAATAGGTAGATAAGAATATGAAGTTATTAATGCATGTATGTTGTGCACCATGTAGTGTGTACTGTATAGAAGAATTAAGGAATGAGGGAATAGAACCAACATTATATTGGTATAATCCCAATATACATCCATATATGGAATATAAAGCTAGAAGAGACTGTTTAAAAGAATATGCCAATATTATAAATGTAAAAGCCATATTTGAAGAAGAATATGGCTTGGATTCGTTTTGCAAAAATGTAATTTCAAATTTAAATAGTAGGTGCGTAAATTATTGTTATCCCGTAAGATTAAAAAAAACATTTGAATATGCAAAAAAACATGGATATGATACAGTAACAACAACACTACTATATAGCATATATCAACAACACGATTATATAAAACAGTTAATGGAGCAATATAGTAAAGAATATAAAATAGACTTCTTATATAGAGACTTTAGAATAGGTTTTTGGAAAGGCCACCAAAAAGCATATGACTTAGGCTTATATATGCAAAAGTATTGTGGTTGCATATTTAGTAGTGAGGAAAAAATAATTTCAACTAACACAACAAATAAGAAACCAAAATTGCCAAAAGGATTTGAATTTCTTCCTGCAAAAAGAAATGTAAATATAAAAAAGGAAAAAGATAATAAAGAGCAGTATATGGACTTATTACTTGAAGCGGATCCGAGTGAAAATATGATAAATGAATATTTGAAAGATGGAGATTTGTTTGTATTGACTTATGAAAATGAAATTGTATGTGTTGCTGTTGTAACTAAAGTAGATGATAATACATGTGAATTAAAAAATATTGCCACAAAAGAAGAATATAGGAATAAAGGTTATGCTAAAAAAATGCTAAAATATTTGTGTGATAACTATAAACAAAAATATAATAAAATGCTAGTTGGAACAACAGAAAATAATATCCCATTCTATGTAAAACAAGGTTTTGATAAATACGAAAAGACAATAAAAAATTACTTTGTAGATAACTATGATGAGGAAATATTTGATGGAGATTTACAATGTGTTGATATGTATTACTATTCAAATGATTTAAAGAAAGCAAAGAAAGAGATGTAATTATTGAAATAATATCTAACATATATGGAGTTAATTTAGAAATGAGTTAGCTCCTATTTTATTGTAAATTATATCGGTTTTCTGCAATAAAATGTATTTATACCCAATATAAAAAAATTTTTATATGGTCTATATTGTTATAGGTTTAAATATGGAGTGGCAAAAGCAGCATATAAATTTGGAGAATGTAAAAGAACAATATATAGATGGAGAAAAATTTTATCAATATACAGCAATAGATGAATATTCAAGATTAAGATATACATGGTTTACAAATGCACATGATACATATGCTTCAAGCAAATTTGCAAGAAGATTAGTAAAATATTTTCCGTTTAAAATAAAGACAATACAAACAGATAATGGATTTGAATTTACAAATAGATTAAGTTGGCAAGCATTTTTAAAAAGTAAAAAAACAATGTTTGAAAACACATTAGAAGAATTAGGATTAGAATATAAAGTAATAAAGCCACATACACCAAAACAAAATGGAAGAGTAGAAAGAAGTCATAGAAAAGATCAAGAAAGATTTTACTATAAAAGAGTATTTTATAATTTAGAAGATTTAAGAAATCAAGGAAAAGAATGGAGAAAAGAATATAATAATTTTCCTATGAGACCACTAGGATGGTTGAGTCCCAGGGAATTCATAAAAAAATATAAAAGTCAAGAAGAATCGCTATTTGCAATATAGGTACTCAAAGTATTTATTTTAAATAATTTGTGACAAATGATTGACTAACCTACATATCAGGATGAATCTATTCAAGCAGTTGACTTTATAAAAATAAATAATTGTGCTATAATATAGAAAGTTGTAAAAAATGAAAGATAAATAAGGCTTTTAATTAAATTTCTTTTTACAATTTTTAATAAAAAATTAACAAAAATTATAAGAAAAATTGGGTAAGAACTACTTAAAGAAACTTTTTTATAAGAAGGTGAATATTTTGAAGATAGAAGATTTAAGAAAAGATTATGATGAATTACAAGTTAAATATGGTGCTAAGGAATTAGATTCTATATATAATGGTGGATGTGAAAAAAATCCTGATATATGTTTTGTTTTTATGAATCCTACCGGAAAAAATATTGCCAGTGATAAATCTTGGAAAGGTAGAAAGTCTCCATGGTTAGGAACTAAAAACATATGGAAGTTGTTCTATAAAGTTGATTTATTAAGTGAAGAAACATTTAACAAAATTCAAGGAAAAAAACCAAAGGAATGGGATTATGAGTTTTGCAATTATGTTTACGAAGAAATTGAAAAAAATAAATTGTTCATTACTAATTTAGGTAAATGTACTCAAATAGATGCAAGACCATTGCCTGATGAAGTGTTGAAAAAATATCTTGATTTATTATTCAAAGAAATAAATATAATTAAACCAAAAATAATTATCACTTTTGGAAACCAAGTTAGTTCTATTATTTTAAATAAAAAGATATCTGTATCTGAAAATAGAAAAAAATGTCACAAAATAGAAATTAATAAAAACAAATATAAAGTTTATCCTGTTTATTATCCAGTAGGTAATGGCATTTTTAATATTAATAAATCGATAGAAGATATAAAATGGATAATTGAAAATGAAATAAAATAAGAAGTTCTTTAATTGTGAAGAAACAAAATGGTGAATTTGTTGGAAAATTAGCTCCTTACGGATATATAAAAGATCCAAAAGATAAGCATAAGTTTTTAATTGATAAAAATGTATCACATATAATTAGAAAAATATTTGATATGATACTTGATGGCGAAAGTAGAAGACAAGTTGCTGAGTTTTTAAATGATAATGATATATTAACTCCAAGCGAGTATTTAAATATTAATAAGAATAAAAATGTTAAAATTGATATTAAATAAAAAATTTAAAAGAAAGGAGAATAATAAATGGACAATAAAAACTTACAAATAACTAATCATGATTTTTTAATATATAAGGATTCAAACAATGATGTTAAGGTTAGTGTAATGTTAATAAATAACGATATATGGCTTACGCAAAATTTAATTGCAGAATTATTTGGTGTTGGAAGAAGTACAATAACAGAACATATTAATAATATATTAAATAGCGGTGAACTTGATGAAAATAACACCGTCGGAAAAACCGACCTTGATAATTCTAAAAAACCTGTAAAGATATATAACCTTGATATGATTATTGCAGTTGGATATAGAGTAAATTCAAAAAAAGCAACCAACTTTAGAATTTGGGCAACAAAAATATTAAAAGAATATATGATAAAAGGTGTAGTTATGGATGATGAAAGATTAAAAAATCCTAATTACATATTTGGCGAGGATTATTTTGAAGAAACACTTGAAAGAATTAGAAACATTCGTTCAAGCGAGAGAAGATTTTATCAAAAAATAACAGATATATATTCTTCTTGTAGTGTTGATTATGATAAAGATTCAGAAATAACAAAAGAATTTTTTAAAACAGTTCAAAATAAATTACACTTTGCAATTTGTTTCTAGGCTAGGTTAAAAATAAAAAGCCCGTTAAATAAGGCTTTTAACATTTTTACAATAAGAAAAAAACGTGTTTAGATACTAATTATATACTAAAAATTATTAAATGAAATTGATTTTTAATATATATTTGATTTTTCTTGTAGTATCTAAAATATAAAATAGAAAGGAAGGATAATATATGAATAATAAAATTACAACAAAAATGAATGTAAAAGATAATTTGATAAACGTAATGAGAATTGATAATATAGATTATATATCTTTAACAGATTTGGCAAGATACAAAAATCCAGATAATCCTGGGGATGTTGTTATTAAGTGGATGAGCAATAAAAGTTCTTTTGATTTTTATTCACTTTGGGAAGAACTGTTTAATGAAAATTTTAAACTAGCGGAATCTCGCGAGTTTAAAAATGACTCTGCAAATAATTCTTTTACAATGAGTCCTTCTAGATGGATAAGTACTACAAATGCTAAGGGTTTTGTAAGTAAAAGAGGAAAATATGATGGTGGCACATTTGCACATCCAGATATTGCCTTAGAATTTGCGTCTTGGATAGATCCCGCATTTAAATTATATTTGATTCAAGAATTTGAAAGATTAAAATATAATGAAACATATCAAGAAAAAATAGAATGGTCTGTTAGAAGAAGCTTATCAAAAATAAATTATAGAATACATACTGATAGTATTAAAGAAAATTTAGTTCCTACTTTAACAGATAAACAAAAAGTTTTTGTTTATGCTAACGAAGCAGATGTAATAAATGTAGCATTGTTTGGAATGACTGCAAAAGAGTGGAGAGAAAATAATCCAAAATTGGAGGGTAATATAAGAGATTATACAGATATTTTACATTTAGTTGTCTTATCTAATTTAGAGGTATTAAATGCCAGTATGATAGAAAATAATATTGGTCAAAAAGATAGATTAGAAAAATTAAATGAAACTGCTAAAAGACAAATAACTATTTTAGCAAGCGATAATAATATAATAGGTATAACGAAATTAGATAATCAAAAATTAATTGAAGGGGCGAATGAGTAAGTATTGCATGATTGAAATTGCTTTTAATAATAAAGAAGAGATTAATGAAGCAAGAATGATAGAGAATGGAAGTGATAAATAATGGATATGTACCAAAAAAGAGAAATGAGAAAAAATAAAAAAATGAACGAGGATACAAAAAGTTTACCATCAACGAGTATCAACTGGTAAAGAACGACTTATATAAACTTTCTCTTAAGCCCTTATTTTATAAGACTTTTTATTTAACTTCTTTTTACATTTTATAAGTAAAAATCAATTGGATTTTGAAGAAAAATGGGGTAATTACGACTTAGGGAAAACTTTTATATAAAAAATGAAGAAGAAGGTAATAATGAAGAAAATTGGAGATAAATATACTAACAATATTTTTGAAAATATAAAACATATAGATGAACATGAAAGTGAATATTGGTATGCTAGGGAACTTTCAAAAGTTTTAGAATATAGAGATTGGAGAAATTTTTTAAAGGTTTTAAATAAAGCAAAAGATGCTTGTAAAAATTCTGGGTTTAATATAGATGAACAACTTGTTGAGGTCAACAGGTTGTCAAAAAGAAACAATAATGCTATTGCTAATATACAAGATTATAAACTTTCAAGAAGAAAGGGAGCTTTCAAAAACAAAATCTTTTTAAAAGATGTTGAGGAGGATTAGATTTTATAATGAAATTAATAGATGATACAGAATTTTTAGTAATAGATTTTGAAACGATTACTCCAAAAGGAAGACCACCAGAGCCAATAGAAGTAGGAATATTAAGAATAAAACAAAAAAAAATAGATAATAATGCATCAATTGATTGGCTGATTAAGCCACCAGAAGGTTTACACTTAACGCGTTTTGATACTTCACAAACAGGTATAACAGAACAAGATTTAATGCATGGTATAGATGCTAAAAGAGCAATGAGAATAATTGATAAATCTTGTTCAAAAAAAGACTATGTATTTATTGCACAAAATGCTAAATATGAAGCTAATATTTTATCTCATTATACAGATGAATGTAAAGGAATAGCTAAAACACCAATAATAGATACTATTTTATTAGCCAAACATGTTTTACCAAAATTGTCAAATTACAAATTAGATACCTTGGCAAGCACATTGGGATTACGAATCCCAGAAAATAGGCATAGAGCTCTTTCTGATTGCTTTTTAACAGCAGAAGTCTTTTTAAAATTACTTGAACTACAAAAAGGAAAGCATGAGATAATATATTTGGATGAGTTATTAAATATTGCGAAAATAAAAACAAAATATAGCGAACCTCAACAATTGACATTGGGAGATTTCATGGGATTGTAAAGATAACTTTTATTTAACGAAATGGGGTGCGATAATAATGCAAATTGGAATTGATGTAGATGGACTATTACTTGATCAAAATATTAAAGTAAATATTACAAACATAGATGATAATGATTATATTTGTATTTCTGATTTTGGTAAATACAAAGAGGGAAAATCGAAAGCTGATGACATTATAAGAAACTGGTTAAGAAATAGAATTACTTTGAAATTTTTAGGAACATGGGAGTCTATTTATAATCCAAATTTTAATTCCGTCGAATTCGACGGGTTTAGAAAAAGTGCAGGACTTCATACATTTACATTAAGTGTTACTGAATGGTGTGATAAAACAAATGCGATTGGAATATATTCAAAGCGTGGAAAATATGGTGGAACATATGCACATAAAGATATTGCATTTGAATTTGCATCAGCAATTAGTCCGGTATTTAAACTGTATTTAATAAAAGAATTTGAAAGGTTAAAAGAAATTGAAAGTCAAAACAGGGAGTGGAATGTCAGTATGATTACTGGAATTATAAAAAATAAAGTATATACTGGAGACTTAATTCAACAAAAGCGAAAACGAATTAGTTTTAAAAATCATAAATTAATAAAGACAAAAGAAGACGAGTTAATAATTACAAAGAATAATCATATGGACATAATAAGCAAAGAGCAATTTGCAAGAGTGCAAGATATAATTAAACATTCAGTAAAAGTAAATTCAAATAATGAATATGATATTTTTTCAGGATATTTGAAATGTGCAGAATGTGATAGTAATTTGACTATTAGAAAGAGCAAAGAATATACATATTATGCATGCTCATCACATGTAAGGAAAAGAGGATGCAATAACAAACATACTATAAGAAAAGATTTTTTAGAAGAAAAAGTTATTACAGAAATAAATAATAGACAAGATACTAAAATAGATAAGTTGAATAGAAAGTATATTTTTGATTTAATAAATATGATATATTTAAATCAAGATGGCTCAATAAAAATAGAGTTTAAAAGGAAATAGGGTGAGTAAAATGAGTGAGAATATAAGTAAGAAAATTGTTGCAATAGGTGGAGGAGAAAATGGAAGATTAAAATCTGATGGTACAAGATTACCTTATGAATTAGAAAAACAAGATAGAGAGATAATTAGATTAACAGGCAAAGAAAATCCTAATTTTTTGTTTATAGGACATTCACAATTATTGGAAAATCAAGAAGGCTATTTTCAAGTAATGAAAGCTGTTTATGAACAGAGATATGGATGTAGTTGTAAAGACCTAAAAAGTAACAAATTAAATGATGTAGAGTATGTAAAAACATTAATCGATTGGGCTGATATTATATATGAAGGTGGAGGCAATACTCTAGATATGATTAAAATGTGGAAAGAAACTGGATTCGATAAAACTTTAAGACAAGCATGGGAATCTGGAAAAGTAATGTGTGGAGTATCTGCTGGTGCAAATTGCTGGTTTAAAGAATGCTCTTCTGACTCTTTAAAAATTAAGTATGGAGATGACCAGCCATTAATTGGTATGGAATGTTTAGGCTTTATTGATGGATTATTTGTATCACATTGTGATGCACCAGGAAGAAGAGAAAACGTAAAAGAATTATTAAGAACAAGTAATCAAGTAGGATTATCTATGTCAAATTGTACAGCCTTAGAGATAGTAGATGACAAGTATAGATTAATAATAAGCGATGCCTCGTATCATGGCATTGAAGCATATGGTTTAAAATCATATTGGGATAACGGAAAATATTTAGAGAAAAAAATAGACGATTCAAATGTGTTTAAACCATTAGAAGAATTACTAAGTAAAAATATAGTAATTAATAATGATGAAAGAGAGATATAATATGAGTAATAAAGAAGAAAAAAGTTGTGCAAGTACAAGTATCAACTGGTATAAACCGAATTATGGAAAACTTCCTATGAAGTCTTATAAATAAAGATTTTTAGTCTTATCCCTTTTTACATTTTATAACTGGAAAATGATAGTTATTTTAAATAAAATAGAGGTAATAACGACTTATGGAAAACTTTTATATGAAGCAATAAATAAGGAGATAGTAATGAAGAAAATTGAAAATAGATATACTAATAATATTTTTGAAAATATTAAACATATAGATGAATATGGAAATGAATATTGGTATGCTAGAGAACTTTCAAAAATTTTAGAATATAAAGACTGGAGAAACTTCTTAAAGGTTTTAAATAAAGCAAAAGATGCTTGTAAAAATTCTGGGTTTAATATAGATGAACAACTTGTTGAGGTCAACAAAGAAATAATAATGCCACTGCTAATATACAAGATTATAAACTTTCAAGATATATATGTTATTTAATAGTACAAAATGCAGATCCAAGCAAAGAAGTTGTTGCTTTAGGACAAACCTATTTTGCTATTCAAACAAGAAAACAAGAAATAACAGAGCAAGAATATGATTCATTATCAGATGACGAAAAAAGATTTTATCAAAGGAAATTAACGAGACAAGGTAATTATACTTTACAAAGAGTTGCTTCTGCAGCAGGTGTTAAAAATATGGCTGAGTTTCATAATGCAGGGTATAAAGGTTTATATAAGGTTTATATAATGGTGAAACCGCTGATGATATATTTAAAAGGAAAAAATTAGAAATAACAGAGCAAAAGAAACTTGATGAAATAAAATAGTAATTTGTAGGGAGATGAAATTAGTGAAAATTAGAAAAATATTAAAAGAAGAAATGAAAAAAGCATTAGAATTAGTTTGGAAAGTGTTTTTGGAATATGAAGCACCTGATTACACCGAAGAAGGTATAAAAGAATTTAAAAAAACAATTGATGATGTTTCCTGGATTGAAGCAAGAGATTTTTATGGGGCTTACGATGAAAGTAATAAAATATTAGGAGTTATAGCAACAAAAGATGTTACTCATATAGCATTATTCTTTGTAGATGGAAAATACCACAAACAAGGAATAGGAAAGAAGCTATATTACAAAGTAGAATCATTAAATAACAATGAATTTTTTACTGTAAATTCTTCTCCGTATGCACATGAAGTTTATAAACATTTGGGATTTATAGATACAGATAAAGAGCAAAGTATTAAAGGATTAAGATTTTATCCAATGAAAAAGAATTTGAAATAAAAAAACAAACTACAAGTTGTAAAAAGGAAGTGAAGAAGATGATAGGAATAAGTATAGCAGCAAAAAAAGAATGGGAAGCAACTTTAAATTATTTTGGACTGAACCATGAAGAATGTGAAAAATATCCTTTTGGAGAATATTTTAAAAAAATCATTGATAACAAAGAAGTTGTTTTTTATTTAGGTGGAGTAAGAAAAATGAATGCATCAGCATCTACTCAATATATGATAGATCACTTTAATCTTGCAAAAATAATTGTAGCAGGAACTTGCGCTGGAATTAATGATAGTTATAGCCAATTAGATATTTTCATACCTAATAAGGCTGTTCAATATGATTGTACAGTTAAAGAAACAGAACCTTTAATAAAAGATTCATTTACTGTTTTAAATAATTTTGAAAATGAGTCAATTTTAACAGGTACTATAGGAACTGCTGATAAACCAGTTGTTATGTGGAAAGATTATTTGGAACTAAAAGAAAATAATATTACAATAGCAGATACAGAATCAGCAGCTATTATGTATATATGTAGAGCGAATGACGTTGAATGTATTGTTATAAAAGGAATATCAGATTTTCCTAAAAATGAAGCAGAAACTAGTAACGAAGAATCTCATGAAGAACAATTGAATACATTTTTAGAAAATATACCTAAAATAATGACAAAGATTTATGATCATTATTTAGTATATGCTTTAAGAACTAGTATAAATTATCAGGAATATGAATCAAAATCGACTACAATAAAAAATAATGATTTGTATGGGTATAACTAGGAAGTTAATAATAATTAAAAGGAAGTGATTAAAATGGATATGTATCAAAAGAGAAAAATTAGACAAGAAAAGAAAAATAATGATAGTCCAAAAAGTTTTCCATCAGTCGGAATTAACTGGTAAAGAACGACTTATATAAACTCTCTTTAAAACCCTTATTTTATAAGACTTTTAATTAAAATCCTTTTTACAATTTTTAATAAAAAATTAATAAAAATTAGGTAAGAACACTATTAAACCCTTGAAAATAAAAGAAAAAAATAAAATCTCTTTTTACATTTTAAACATATTTTTACTTGAAAAGTGTTAAAAAAATAAATGTGCAGGAGTTATGAAAAACAATGGAAAGGATGTGAATTATGCTAGATAAAAATTTTAAAGATATTATTAGTAATATTAAAGAAGAAATTATAAATACGCAAATTAAAACTATGCAAGAAGTTAATAGTAATTTAATTATGTTGTATTTTAAATTAGGAAAAATCGTTTCAGAAAACAAACAATATGGAAATAATTTTACGAAGCAAGTGTCAATAGAACTTAAATTAACTTTTCCTAATATGAAAGGCTTTTCTGAAAGAAATATAAGGTCAATGAGATTATTCTATGAAGAATATGCTGATGATGAAAAATGGCAACAGCTTGTTGCCAAATTACCTTGGGGACATAATTTATTACTAATTGAAAAAATTAAAGATAAGGACATTAGAAAAATATATGCCGAAAATACTATTAAAAATGGATGGAGTAGAAATGTACTTGCTATTCAAATTGAAACAAAATTTCATAAAAGAATAGGAAATAGTAACAATAATTTTAATGCAATGTTACCTCCAAAAGATAGTGATTTAGTGAATAATACCATAAAAGATCCATATATTTTTGATTTTATTACATTAAAAGAAGAATATAAGGAAAAAGAATTGGAAACCGCTTTAATAAATAAAATAAGAAATGTATTGCTAGAATTAGGAAAAGGCTTTAGTTTTGTCGGAAATCAATACAAAATTTCAGTTGATAATCAAGATTTTTATATTGATTTGCTATTTTATCATTTGGAACTTAGATGTTATGTAGTTGTTGAATTAAAAGCAAGCGAATTTAAACCAGAATATATAGGACAATTAGGATTTTATGTAACAGCAGTTAATGAAACAATAAAAAAAGAATGTGATGCACCTACGATTGGTTTATTATTATGTAGAGGAAAGAATAGGCTAACGGTAGATTGGTCTTTGAAATCTACCAATGTTCCTATAGGGGTTTCAACTTATGAATTGAAAGAACAACTACCAAAAGAATTAATGGATAAATTACCAACAGAAGAAGAAATAAACTTATATTTAGATATAGATGAAACAAATGAATAGTAATATGATGAGGAGGTTGGTTATGAAAAGGAAAGTTATAATTATGATTTTTATTACGATTACAATAGTTTTATGTGGATTGTATTTACACTATGAAAACACAAAATTACAAGTAAGTAATTATAAAATAGTTAATAATAATATACCTGTTGATTTTAATAATTATAAAATAGTGCAAATATCAGATTTTCATAATAATCAATCTAATACTCTAACTAATGATTTAATAAAAGAAATAGAAAAACAAAAGCCTAATATTATTGTTTTAACAGGAGATTTTATTGATTCTAGTAAAACGAATGTAGAAGTTGCTATGAATTTTATTAAGAAAATAAATACTATTGCTCCAATTTACTATGTTTCTGGTAATCATGAAGCAAGTGTTAAGAGTTATACAAAAATTAAAGAACAATTAGCTGAAAATAAAGTTGTTATTTTAGAAAATAAAAAAGAAGAATTAAAAATAAATGAATCGTCAATAAATTTAATAGGTATAGATGATCCAAGAATGGCTCACGAAAGTTTTATATCAGATTCTGAAATAGTAAAAGTGGAATTAGATAATACAAAATATAATGGAGATAAATATAATATATTATTATCCCATAGACAAGAATTATTTGATACCTATGTCGAAAAGAAAATAGATTTAATATTAACTGGACACGCTCATGGTGGACAAATAAGAATTCCATTTATAGGTGGTATTATTGCACCAAATCAAGGCTTTTTCCCTAAATATACAAGTGGAGTAATTGAAAAAAATAAGACTACTATGGTAGTGAGCAGAGGAATTGGAAATAGTATTATACCACTTAGAATAAATAACAGACCAGAATTAGTAGTTATAACATTATACAATAAGTAAAAGACAAATTATAAAAAAGGAAGTGATAAATAATGAACATGTATCAAAAAAGAAAAATCAGAGCAGAAAAGAAAAATAACAATCAGGAAGAAAAGTTAACTAAAGTCGTTCTTAACTGGTATCCAGGTCATATGGCAAAAACAAAGAGACAAATTGCTGAGGACCTAAAATTAATAGATATAGTGATAGAAATATTGGATGCACGAATACCAATAGCAAGTCAAAATCCAGATATAAATAAGTTAATACAAAATAAAAAAAGAATTATTGTATTGAATAAATCTGATTTAGCAGATAAAAACCAAAACGAGAAGTGGATTAGGTATTTCAAGAATAAGGGGGATTTAGCGATCTTAGTAGATTCTAACTCTGGAAAAGGAATAAAGGAATGCATTAATGCAATAAGAAAATGTTACGAAGCGGAAACATACGTACAAAAGGGAAGAATTGGAAAATCAATAAGAATTATGATTTTAGGAATACCAAATGTTGGAAAGTCATCATTTATAAATAGAATTTCTAAAAAAGCATCTGCACAGGTTGGAAACAAGCCGGGTATAACAAGGCAGAAACAGTGGATAAAGGTAGATGATAATATAGAACTTATGGACACCCCAGGCGTATTATGGCCTAAATTTGAGAATGAACAAGTAGCACTAAATTTGGCGTATACAGGAACAATTAAAGATGACATATTACAAACAATAGAGATAGGTTTTCAATTGTTGAAGTTTCTAGTTAAAAATTATAGAAAGAATATAATTGAAAGATATAAATTAGACCCAGACCAGATACATAAAATAATGGAACAAGATTTAGAAGAAAATGAGTTGGTTTTAGCAATATTGGATGAAATTGGCAAAAAAAGAGGAGCTCTAATATCTGGAGGATATGTTGATCAAGAAAAAACAGCTGGTATTATATTAGATGATTTTAGAAATGGAAAATTAGGAGAAATAACATTAGAACAAGTGCATAAAACATAGGGATAGTGTAAAGTAATCTGTGAAAAATGTAGGGGCGATTTTAATCGCCCACACTTCGAAGAAATTACTAGCTTAAGAAAGGAAAGACAAAAATGGAATTAATAAATATAGAAAAAGAGGAAGAAAAAATAAATATGATGGCACCACTCACGTGGGCATATATAGGAGACGCTGTTTTTGAATTATATATTAGAACATATCTGATAAATAAAACAAATTTAAAGCCACATAAGTTACATGTAGAAGCAATAAAATATGTAAAAGCTCCTGCACAAGCAAAAGCACTACAAAAAATAGAGGAAATGCTTACAGATAAAGAAAAAGAAATAGTGAAAAGAGGCAGAAATGCAGAAAATCATCACATAGCGAAAAACGCAACTGTGCAAGAATATATGTACTCAACAGCTTTTGAAGCCTTAATAGGATATTTGTATTTAACAAAACAAGAGAAAAGATTAAAAGAAATACTAGAAATGGTAATTGATATAAATAAAAAACATACACAGCAATAAGTGTATGTTTTTTGTTGTGGTGACCCCTACGGGAATCGAACCCATGATTCAGCCTTGAGAGGGCTGCGTCTTAACCGCTTGACCAAGGGGCCATTTAACTACTTACTAAGTGTAGCATATTTTACAGGGGGAAGTCAAGATGTTAAAGAAAAATATCTAGAAAAAATTTGAACGTTCGCTTGACAATAATAAGAAACGGATGTACAATACAAACAACAATTCTACAAAACAAAAATTTGCAAGGAGGGCATATGATAACAACATTACATATAAAAAATATAGGAATAATAGATGATATAACAATAGATTTTAATGAAGGGTTGAATGTATTAACAGGAGAAACGGGAGCAGGTAAAACCTTAATAATAGATTCATTAGCAATTGTTGCTGGGGGAAGATTCTCAAAGGAAATGATAAGAAAAGGGGAAAATTATTCGTTTGTTGAACTTAGTATGTATTGCCCAGAAGACGAAAGAGCAATTGATGGAAATATAATTATTACAAGAGAAATTTATTCAAATGGTAGAAACTCGTGTAAAATAAATGGAAGGCTTATAACAGTAAATGAATTAAAAGATATAATGAAAAAAATAATAGATATACATGGGCAACAGGACAATCAACTTTTATTGGATCCGAAATATCATATAAATTATTTGGATTCCTTTATAGGAGATAAATTAAAAAAGCAAAAAGAATTTTATTTGGAGTTATATACCGAATACAAAAAGAAACAAGAAGAATTACAAAAAAATTATGGAGATGAAAAAGAAAAAGAGAGAAGACTAGATTTATTAAGGTATCAATTAAATGAAATAGCGCAAGCAAACTTGAAATCACGAGAAGACGAGGAATTAGAAGAAAAGAGAAATATAATAGTAAACTCTGAAAGATTACATATAAATTTAACCGAAATAGATGAAACTTTATCAAATCAAGTAATTGATGGATTAAGCAATTCTATAAAAGCATTAGAAAAAATAGAGGAATATGGAGAGATATATAAAGAAAAATTAATTGATCTTAAAAACATATATTATGAAATACAGGAACATTCAAGGGATTTTGAAAATATGAAAACTCAAATATGCTTTGACGAGTGTGAAAGAGACGACATAGAAAAAAGATTAGATATTATATATTCTCTTAAAAGAAAATATGGAAATAGCACAGAAGAAATATCAAAGTATAAAGAAAATGTAGAGAAACAGATATATGAAATTGAAAATGCTGAAGAATATAACAAAATATTGAGAACAAGAATAAAAGAATTGGAAGAAGAAATGAGCAAATGTGCGGAATCAATGGAAAAAATAAGAATAGAATATGCCAATGAACTATCTGAAAAAATAAATACTGAGTTAAAGGATTTAGAAATGCTTAATTCCATTTTTGAAATAAAAATAGAAAGATTACAAGAATTCAATATTAATGGATTAAACAAAGTAGAGTTCTATATTTGTACTAATATAGGAGAAACAACAAAACCACTTGTAAAAGTAGCATCAGGTGGAGAAATGTCAAGATTAATGTTAGCTATTAAGTCTGTATTTGCTAAAACAGATGATGTTCCTGTTTTGGTATTTGATGAGATAGATACAGGAATAAGCGGAAAAGCGGCAAAAGCAGTAGGAGAGAAGCTAAAAATAATATCAAAAGTACATCAAGTAATATGTATAACTCACTTGGCGCCAATTGCGGCAAGAGGAGACTATAATTATTATATAAGTAAAAATGTAAAAGAAGAAAAAACAGTAACAACAATAAAGCAGCTAAATGAGGAAGAAACTATAAATGAAATAGCAAGAATAGCAACAGGAGAGGTAACAGAAATCTCTAAACAGCATGCAATAGAATTACGAAAAGCTTCTTAATAGAAAATATAATTAATGTCCTTAAAACCTCATATAAAAATGAGGTTTTAAGACACTAAAACAAACAAGAATAATGTCGTTTTATGACACACGATTTTTCTTGAATTTAAGTAAATAAACAGTTATAATTAAATTAACAATTATATTTATAGCAAAGTTTGAATTTATTAATGTCAAAAAACTTAAATCAAAAAAGTTAGATTTCTTAAATTTTTAGTCTGAAATCTCAAAAATCACAATTATCTTCAAAAAAATCTCAAAATATAATGAATTTTTCATATTTACACATATGTTTTTTTGTCATATCAAAATTTTGTTCAAATTCTATATAAGAAATTTAATAATATTATTAAATTTGTCTTAAAGCTATATGTATAAAATCTGATGCTAAGGAGGAATGATAATAAATAAAACAAAATGCTAGTTAAACAAATACCTTCAAGATGAGTGCCCAAAATGGTACTCATTTTTATTGAAAAATAAACATAAATCCCACAAAACTGTTTACATGTTCTTACTTTTAGGGTATAATAATACATATTATTTTATGGCGAAATATTAGACATAAGCCTAGAAAGGGATGAAAAGTATGAATGAAGAAACAAACAACAATTTAGAACAAGAATTGGATTTAAACGAATTAATGATAATAAGGAGAGAAAAATTAGAAAAATTAAAACAAAATAATAAGAATCCTTTTGAGATAACAAAATTTGATATAACTCATACAAGTAAAGAAATAATAGATAATTATGAAGAATTAGAAGGGAAAGATGTAACAATAGCTGGAAGAATTATGGCTAAAAGAATAATGGGAAAAGCATCATTCTGCCATATTCAAGATGGAGATGGAAAAATTCAAAGTTATGTAAGCATAAATGATCTGGGAGAAGAGAGTTATAAACAATTTAAAGAAGATGATATAGGAGATATAATTGGAATTACAGGTTTTGTATTTAAAACAAGGACAGGTGAAATATCTATTCATGCAAAAGAAGTAATACTTCTTTCAAAGTCTCTAAGACCACTTCCAGAAAAATTTCATGGACTAAAAGATACAGATTTACGTTATCGCCAGAGGTCTGTAGATTTAATTATGAACCCTGAAGTAAAAGAAACATTTAAAAAGAGATCATTAATAATTAAAGAAATCAGAAATATGTTAGATGAAAAAGGATTTATGGAAGTTGAAACACCTATATTACAAACTATACCAGGTGGAGCTTCTGCAAGGCCATTTATAACACATCATAATACTCTAGATATAGATATGTATTTAAGAATTGCAACAGAATTATATTTAAAAAGACTTATTGTTGGTGGATTTGATAAAGTTTATGAGATAGGAAGAAACTTTAGAAATGAAGGTATGGATATAAAGCATAATCCAGAGTTTACTTGTATAGAACTTTATGAGGCATATACAAATTTAGAAGGTATGATGAATATAACCGAAGAACTAATAAGAAGATGTGCTAACAAAGTATGTGGTACTGGAAAAATATCATATCAAGGTGAAGAAATTGACCTAGAAAAACCGTTTAGAAGAATTACTATGATTGATAGTATTAAAGAAGTTACAGGTGTTGATTTTAATACTGTAGAAACAGATGAAGAAGCACAGAAAATTGCAAAAGATTTAAACATGGAAATTGATCCAATAAAAACAACCAGAGGTGACATAATAGTACAAGTATTTGAAGAAAAAGTTGAAGAAACATTAAGACAACCAACATTTTTATATGAATATCCAATAGAAAATTCACCTCTAACCAAAAAGTGTAAAGATAATCCAAGAATGACACAAAGATTTGAATTGTTTATAGGAGGTAGAGAATATGCAAATGCATACTCAGAATTAAATGATCCTATTGACCAATATGAAAGATTTTTGAAACAAGTACAAGCAAGAGAAGCAGGAGACGAAGAAGCAAATATGATGGACGATGACTTTGTGCAAGCATTAGAATATGGAATGCCACCAACAGGAGGCATGGGAATGGGAATTGACCGTTTGGTAATGCTACTCACAGATTCAGCATCAATAAGAGATGTACTATTATTCCCAACAATGAAACCATTAGCATAGAACATTTAAGTATTATAATAAAACTTAATAAAATTAAAAAAACTGAATACTGCTTAATAAGTACATTACAGCCATTATAGAAAAAAATTAAAACTTAATGAATTTTAATGAAAACCAATAAAAATTTTCTGGTAGCATTAAAATAGCATTAAAATAGCATTAAAATAATGCTTATGAAATAAGTAAAAATTAGAATGAAAAAATATAATTGCATTTATAAACCTATTATACAAATTATGATGCAGATAAAATGCTTAATGAGTTGGTAGGACTAAAAGATTTAAAAGAAAAAATTAAAGAATTTGAGAATTATATAAAATTCTTGAAAAAAGCAGAAGAGCTAAACTTAGTTATACCAAATCAAAATTTACACATGATTTTTACAGGAAACTCAGGTACGGGAAAAACAACTGTAGCAAGAATTATTGCAAAAATTTTATTTGATTTAGGAATGATTCATGAAAATAAACTAGTAGAAGTTGAAAGAAAAGATTTAGTGGCAGGTTATGTAGGACAAACAGCACAAAAAACCTCAGATGTAATTGAAAAAGCAATGGGAGGAGTGTTATTTATAGATGAGCCTATACTCTAGCACAAGGTAGTAAATCAGGAAATGATTTTGGTTCAGAAGCAGTTGCAACTTTAATTAAAGCAATGGAAGTCCATAAAGAGTATTGTGAAATATATTATAGAAAAATAGCAGCATTAGGCTTGAAAATTGAAGATGATGCAAAAGAAAATGTTGAACAAGTGATGAAGTATTTTTGTAATGTGGAGAATAATGGAAATGGTAGGTTTGTAGATAAAGTTGTACAAAATACATTATTAAAACTTGCAAAAAAAGATGGGGACATTACTTTAGTAACAAAAGAATGCATACCATCAATTCAAGATATGACAAGAACTATGTTTGCTGGTGAATCTATGATAAATCCGGATTTTATTGATGAAAAATCTCAAAGAAGAACAGCAATTCATGAAATTGGACATGCAACTATAAGATATGTATTAGAAAAATTACCAGGAATTAAAAAAATTACTATAAATGCTGAAGGTACTGGAACACTAGGATATGTTGAATACAATAATACTAATTTTAAATATACATCAAGCAAAAATGAATATTTGAATAGAATATGTGGACTTTTAGGTGGAATGTGTAATGAAATAGTTTATTTTGGAGAACATGAATCTGGTAATGGTAGTGATTTAGAAAAAGCTTCTAAGATTGTAACTAATATGATTACAAGATTTGGAATGTCAGACATGGGATTATATACATTTCCAGATGAGAAAGACACTGGTAAATACATATATGAGGAAGCTAATAAAATACTTGCCGAATGTTATGATAAAACAATTAAAATATTGATAGAAAATAAAGAAAAAACTCAAAAAGCAGTTGAATATTTACTTGAACATAAAGAAATTGACGAAAGTCAATTTGTAAAAATTATGAATAAATCATAATAATAGAAATTTATTAAGGAGATATATGATATGAGAGATAGTGAACTTATAAACAATTTAAGATATATTCTAGATAAAGATTGTGTAGAAAAATTAATAAAACACCATGATGAAGAATATGAAAAAACATTAAAAGAAATACGTAAAAAGGGAATGATTTTCTAGAAATATAGGTTATGATATACAAGAGGCCTGTTTGGAAAAAGGATGGAAAATATTATGAAAAATGAATCAAATTTAAAATATACATATAAACATAGAAAAGTAGTTATGTACTTAGCAAATAAGTACATAAAAGAAAATAAAGATGCAATTTTATGTAGGATGAAAAATCATGATTTAGATAAAATGTTTATGTATTTGTTTTATGATAAAAAGGATGTGTCTCAAATACATAGAAGATTATCGTCACATCATAAAAATGAACTAGAAAAAGACTATATAGATTATGTTGAAATGGTATTAGATTGGGAAAGTGCCAGATATACAAAACCAGATAAACCATTAAATGCTTATGATACATTATACAAATATTATCCTACAATGGAAGAAAAAATAATACCAATATTAGAAGAATTTGAAATTAACAAATCAAATTTACCAATGGAAGAGGATGTACTTGAATATGTTAATAGTATAAGTGAAGTATCAAATGAAGAAATAAAAAATGAGCTATTAAATTATATAAACAGTGAATGTATTTAGTTTATATTAATAAGCATAAAATATTTGACAAGGAAAGTATGTAAAACTCAATATAAATTTTATGAAGCAAGTGATATAGGTTTAAAATAGATATGTCACAAATACATTGAAAATAAAATATTGAAAAGAGAGCACAAAAATGATATTGTTTAAATGACCAAAAATAAACATATCGGAGGTGCTCTCTTATGGGTAATAATATCACAGATAGATTAAAATATAAAGAGTCAATAGTAAAATTTTCAAAAAAATATGGAGTGGCAAAAGCAGCATATAAATTTGGAGAATGTAAAAGAACAATATATAGATGGAGAAAAATTTTATCAATATACAGCAATAGATGAATATTCAAGATTAAGATATACATGGTTTACAAATGCACATGATACATATGCTTCAAGCGAATTTGCAAGAAGATTAGTAAAATATTTTCCATTTAAAATAAAGACAATACAAACAGATAATGGATTTGAATTTACAAATTCATAAAAAAATATAAAAGTCAAGAAGAATCGTTATTTGCAATATAGGTGCTCAAAGATTAGATGATATAAATATTTATTGTTTAATAAAATTAAAAAAACTGAATACTGCTTAATAAGTACATTACAGCCATTATAGAAAAAATTAAAACATATTGTATCATAAAAAAGTGCAAAAAACAAACAACTTTCAATTTTTTTGCACTTTTAGTGCAATTTTTTTATCAAAATTTGCACTAAAAGTACAATAGTATTTTAATGAATTTTATGTTATAAATTTATTATAAATATAGTAATAATATGATGATAAAATTATTATAAAGGTGGTGAAAACAAAAACTATAAAAAAATTTTTAATTTTAGGAGGAAAAAAATGAATAAAAAAATAATTCTTTCAGTATTAGCAATTTTAATTACCATATGCTTAATACTAACAGGTTGTGGTAAAAACAAAGAAGATGAAAACAAAGAAATAGCAAAATTAGTTGATGAATATGCTCCTTTTGAATTTACAATTAAATATCCAAAAGATGCAGGATATAAATTCGAAGCAGATTTAGAAAACACACCATATGTAGCAGGTAAACTTATAAACGAAGAAAAAAATATCAAAATTTCATTTAATTTTTCAAAAACATATGAAAGTTCAATGAAAAAAGAAAAAGAGAATAAGTCTAGCCAAGAAAATTATGCGGAAACAAATTATACTAAATTAGGTGGATATGAGTATTATGATAAATTCAACTATTATGGAGTAAGCTTATTAAACAAAAATGAAGAAGGTAGTTGCTTACAAGTTATAGTCAAAATAAGTAAAAACAAAAATAATGGAGCAAAATTAGATGTAACAGAATTTGCAAAAACAGAAGAATTAAAAAATATCTTAAGTTCTATGACATTAAATGATAAGATAGAAGGTAAAAAAGTTGATGGAATAATATCATCAAACCATAAATTAATAGTAAAAAACCTAGAAAATCCAGACGAAAGCAAGTATTATGTTAAACAATATCCAGATACAAATGGTGTAAAAAGCATATATGCCTTAAAAGAAGTAAATAAATACAAAGGAGAAGGAGCATCTTTCAGACTAACATATTATGGAAATGAAGGAAACTACAAAGATTTAGATACATGTCTTGCATACCAAGAAAAAACATTCAAAATGAAATTTGAAGATTATACATTATTTGGACAAAAAGTTAAAGTAGATGTATCAAGACACGCAATAGGAGAAAGTTCATCACCAGAAAAATACAAAACTTGGATAGCAGGTTATTTTGAAAAAGATGGAAAAGTATATGATTTTCTATATATTCAGTATGTTGGGGTAGATGATAGTCTTGGAGAAAAGTTAGTTAATAATGTATTAAATAATTTTACAATACAAGAATAATGAAATAATAGGAAGAGAGGGAATTAAATATGGGATTTATTAAAGCATTTACAGGAGCATTAGGAGGAACATTTGCGGATCAATGGAAGGATTTTATTGTACCAAGAAGCGATGTGCCAGCAACAGCAGCAATTTTTGGAGCTGAAAGAAGAGGAACAGATAGTGGAAGAGGATCAAATACAAAAGGATCAGAAAACATAATAACAAATGGAAGTAAAATAGTAGTACCTGAAGGAACAGCATTACTTACATTCCAAGACGGAGCAATAACAGGATGCGTAACAGAACCAGGTGGCTTTATATATTCATCAGATGATCAAAACTCACAATCATTTTTAGCAGGAGATGGATTCTTTTCACCAACCCTAAAAACATCTTGGGAGAGATTTAAATTTGGTGGAACACCAGGTGGAGAGCAAACTGTTATATATGTAAATCTAAAAGAAATACCAGGAAATAGATTTGGAACACAAGCTGAAATTTATTGGGATGATGCGTTTTTAGGAACACAGGTTGGAGCTATAACAAGAGGAACATATACAATGAAAATAGTAGATCCAATACTATTTGCAAAAAACTTTGTTCCAATGGAATATTTAAGACCAGGTGCAGAAGTATTTGATTTTGCTGATATGGATAATCCAGCAGGTGAACAATTATTTAATGAAGTAGTAGGAAGCTTATCAGCAGCATTTTCAAACTACACAAATGACCCAAGTAGAGGAAATCGTATATCAAAAATACAAGGAGATCAAATAGGATTTGCTCAAAGTTTATCACAAGCAGTAGAAGAAGGATATACTTGGAAATCTGGAAGAGGATTAGAAATAGTAAAAGTTGCAATAACAGCAATTGAATATGATGAAGACACGAAGAAATTATTAAGCGATGTAAAAAAGGCAGATGCTCTATCAGGAGCAAGAGGAAATTCATTTATGCAACAATCAGTTGCTCGTGGTTTCCAAGCAGCTGGAGAAAATGGTGGAGGAGCTGGAATGGCATTTATGGGAATGGGCATGAATGCTGCTGGAAATGTTATGGGAGGATTCCAACAACCAGTTTACCAACAACCTCAACAGCCTCAACAACAAACACAACAACAAGAAGATCCTTATGAAAAATTAGCAAAATTAAAAAAACTATTAGATGATGGAGTTATTTCTCAAGAAGAATTTGATGAAGCAAAGAAAAAACTTTTGGGGGTTTAATAAATGAATGAAAATGAAAATGTAGTTGAAAATCAAGAAGAAATATCTCAAGTACAAGAAAATAATGCAACTGTTATAAAAACAGATGTAGATGCAAAAGATGGGCAAAACAAATGCCCTAAATGTGGAGCAACAGATATCTCTTTGAACCCCAAAAATGGAAAATTAAGATGTAATTTTTGTAGACACGAATTTGAACCAGAAAAACTAGATGCAATGGAAAAAGACATAAGCAAACTAGAAGGAGAAATAGTAGGGTCAGGTGCTACAAATATAATAGCAGATACAAATGATATGGTAACATTTAAATGTAGTAGCTGTGGTGCAGAGGTAGTAGTAGATACTGCCAAAGCAACACAAGCTAGGTGTCACTGGTGCAGAAATACATTATCTGTAAATCAACAAATACCAAATGGTGCAGTACCAGACACAGTATTGCCATTTAGCATTCCTAAAAAAGAAGCAAAGGAAGCAATAGAAAAATTTGTTGGTAAAAGAAAATTCTTTGCACATCCAATGTTTAGAAAAGAATTTACAACAGATAACGTAATGGGAGTATATTTACCATATATGATAGTTGATGCAAATACACATGCAAATTTAAAAGGACAAGGAGAACATGAAACAAGAAGATGGACAGAAAAAAATGGGGATAGTTATGATACATACTATGATGCGGATTTATATGATGTAGAAAGAGATTTTGATTTAACAATAGAAGGATTAACTGTAGAATCAAGCAAAGATAAATTAGATACAGGATCTAAAGATAAAACAAACAATATAATCAATTCAATAATGCCATTTGATACAGAAAATTGCGTAAAATGGGATGCAAATTATATAAAAGGATACACATCAGAAAAAAGAGATACTAATGTAGAAGAATTAAAAGGTTTAGTCAAAGAGCAATCAAAAGATGTAGCAAGATTTGCAGCTAATAAAACCTTGGAATTTTATGACCGTGGTGTCAGATGGGATTCTGAAAATTTAGAAGTGAAAGGACAACAATGGAAATCTGCATATTTACCAGTATGGCTTTACAGCTATCAACAAAAAAAAGGAAATAAGAGTTTACTTCATTATGTAGCGGTAAATGCAAGAACTAAGGAAACAATGGGAAGTGTTCCAATACATATGCCAAAACTTGTATTGATTTCAGCACTTGTTGAAATATTAGGTATAATTGCAATGATATTCACAAAAACAGATGATAATAATTGGCCATGGCTATTTTTATTAAGTGGTATTATATATTTTTGGTTAATGCATTCAAGATATAGAAATAGTGGTGCAAGACATAGCCACGAAACAGAAATAAAAACAAATATGACAAATTTAAGAGAATATGATAAATTTGTTACAAAACGAAGAAGACTTGATAATTCTACAATGGAAGGTGCAAATAACACAAAAATTAAAGGAAATTCAAATAAACTAGATTTTAAAAAGCTTCTTAAGAAATAAAATTAAAGAAGCTGACATAAAGCAAAAATTTATAAAATTTTAAAGGAGGAATTTTATGGGATTATTTTCAAAAGAGGAGTGTTGCTTCTGTAATAAAAAAGTAGGAATGCTATCAAGAAAAAAATTAAGAGATAAGAAATATATATGTAGAGATTGTGAAAAAAATTGTAGTGCATTTATAGATATTTCAAAATTTGATTCAGAATATGCAAAGCAACACTTTGAATACATGAAAAAGCAAGATATTTTATACAAACAAGCTTTCGAACCATTAAGCAAAGAAGAAAAACTTAGAACATTTTATCAATTTAGCGGTATAGTTTTTGCAGATAGTATAGCGATGTTTGAGGTGATTACTCCAAAAACAGAAAAGAAAAATTTTAAAGAGTTATTCAGATATGATCAAATAAAAGATTATGAAATCTATTCTAGTTTAAACAATCAAGAAGGTGGAAAAAAATATTCAGAAGTTGGTGTTCAAATAAACTTATATTGTAAAAATGGAATAGACAGTGTCGGAATGACAGAACAAGAAAAAGCAATGGCTCATCCATATGTGAAAACAATAAAAATTTGTTATGGAAAAAATGTTAACAGCGATTTATGTGTAAAAGATCCAATAAACCATTTAGATGAAATCTTTTTAAGAGAGCCACGATTTAAATCATTTGCAAGAGGAATAAAAGAATCATTTACAGGAACAGAAACAGAAAGAAGAAATATGAAACAAAGTGTAGATGCAATAAAAGCACTTGGAGGACTTGCAAAGGCTAAGTTAAGTGGAGATGAGAGCAGTATGGAAGCAGCAAAGGCAAATATGAAAGATACAATTGTTAGCACAGTAAATTTAGCAAGTGGAAATCGACTTAAATATAAAGAAATAGCAGATTCCGTTGAAAAAAGAGTTTGGAATGAACAATAAAGGGGAAAGTATAATATGGCTAAAAAAATAAAAATTGTAATATATATAATAGTTGTTATTTTTTCGGTTTTTCTAGTAGCAAAAGCCATAAAACAGGAAAGTGGAGCAAATCCAGAAGTATTAGATAAAGTAGTTATTTTGAATGAAGCAAAAGTACTTCCAGAAAACGAAGGTAAACTTGTTTTAGTTTCCGGAAAACTTAAAGCAAGTGAAGTATTTAAAGATAATACATTTGGATTAGAACTAGATACATTCAGGGTAAATAAAATAGTAGAGATGTATCAATATAAAGAAGGTAATGATGAAGTTGGTTTTGAATGGAAAGAAAAAGTTGAAAAAAAGTCTATTATATCAGGTTCAGGGGGAATATATAGAAACCCAGAAAAATCAATGAGCAGTATAAATAAGTGTGATAAAGCATATTTAGGAGAATTTACTGTTTCAGAAAAATTAACACAAAGAATAAATAACAATGAAAAAGTAGAACTACCAGAAATAGAGGGATTTAAGAGAAAAGGTGAATACCTAACAAATTCAAAATGGGGGCCTAGTGTTGGAGATATAAGAATAAAAATGAGCTATGTAAATTTAGAAAAATTAGGAGACATATCAATACTTGCTAAACAAGTAGGAGATGGATTTGAAGAGTATAAATTAGATACAGGGGCTTATGCTTTTAATGTATATCAAACAAAAATTTCAAACAAAGAAGAACTAGCAAAAGCACTAGAACAAGACAGTAAGAACATGGCTGGTGGAATGATATTCATAATTATAGTACTTATAATTATAGGAATAATCCTATTTAGAACTAACATAAAAAATTTAATTGATAAAATTAAAAATAAAACAAACAAATGAAAGGAGAATAGTTTTATGAAAAATAAAACAAAATATTTAGTAGCAATATTATTAATGCTAGTTAGTTTTTTACTAATTGGAGCTACTAATGTAAGTGCTAAAACAGTCACAGTAGAGACTGAACAGGAACTAATTAATGCATCAAAAGGAATTGATTCTGAGATAAATGAAATTAAATTAGCAAAAGATATTACTTTAACAAAGTTCCTAAATTTTTATGTTGTTAATGACATTACTCTTGATTTAAGTGGACAAACATTAGATATAGGTTTCAATGGTCTTTCATTTAGTTATGGACAGTCTGATTATGATGAATCAAATAACAAATACTATTATAACTTTAATAGTAAATTAACAATTAAGGATAGTAGTAGTAGTAAAACTGGTAAGATTCTTTCAAGAGAAAATATTTTCTTTAATTATTATGATACTAATCATGATGGGGAAATAAAAAAATTTGGACTAACTATTGATGGTGGATATTATAAAATGATTAGTTCAAGGCCTAATTTCTTTGAATTCTTTTCTAGAGATCACGAAACAAATGGTAAAAATCTTACTGTTGATGTAAATATAAAAGATGCTGTATTTAAATTAAGTGATGGTATGTATCTTTTTGGCACTATATCAAATTCTGATTCAGACATTAAATTGAATTTTAATTTTGAATCATTGAAAGTGCTAGGACTTACAAATAAATTAGGTAGTTTAAAATTAGGTGAAATGAAATTAGATGAGGTGATTGATCCTAATTCTAAGGCATACTTTCAAAAACTACCTTATACAACAGGAGCTCCAGTTTTAGAAGAAGCAGATAGAAATACTTTAGTTAGAAATTTCTATGCAACTGGAGGAAATGATCCTTATATTATTATAAAAAAAGTTAAAGGCTTTGAAATAAATAATGTAGCAATAAATGAAACTTATAAGGAAACACCTAGTCTTAATGGTATATCAATTAAAAATATAAGTGATAATGATTTACAAATTCAAAATGTAACAGTAGATAGTGCTAATTTTACTGTTGAAGGGCCTAGTACATCACCAACTGTTAGTGCTGGTGCAACAAATACAGATTATAAAATTAAGGCAAAAGAAGGACTTCCTGTTGGAACTTATACAGCAACAATTACTGTAACTGATAGTAATGGTAATTATACGGCAACAGTTACATTAAATGTTGAGCCAAAACAATTAACAGGATTAGGTATTAGTGGTTTAGATAGTACATGGGTTTATGGCACTACTAAAACTCCAACTGCAACAGGTGTTGATGGCTTAGGAGCAGGCGATTATAAAATCACTTATTATAAGGAAAACAATGGATCTTATGAAGATATAGGAACAACATTACCTAAATTAGTAGGTAAATATAAAGCTACTTTAAGTATTACAAATCAAAATTATACAGCAAGTGAAGCTAGTGTTGATTTTGAAATCACACCAATTACTACAGAAGTAAAAGTTAAAAGTTACGATGCAGAATTTACATATGATGGATTAGAACATACAAAAAATGCTTATGATGTTTTATGGGCAAATAATGCTAGTCCAAGAACTGATAATAAATTACCTAATGGTGATAAAGTTACTGCAGTAATTACTGGTAAAGTAAGAGATGTTAAAGATACAGCTCTTGAAAATAATACAATTGGAAAAATTACTATAACAAATGCTGAGGGTGTTGATGTAACTGATTGTTATTCTGGTATTGTAAAAGCTGCCGGTAAATTAACAGTAAACCCAATTACAACACCAATAGTTGTAACAGCTGATTCAGATACTAATGTATATAATGGTACTGAATTAACAAAAAATACTTATACATATACTGATGGTGTATTACTATCTGGTGATATGTTAGAAGTTGCAATTACTGGTAGCCAAAAATTTGTAGGTTCTTCAAATAATACTGTAAGTAATGTTAAAGTAATGAGAAATGGTGAAGATATTACTTCTAACTATACAATGGGAACACATGTAAATGGTGTGCTTGAAGTAACAAGTGCAGAACAACCTTTAGCAATTGCAGATCAATATGTAAGAGTTAATGGTTCTATATTATTAAGTTATTTAGAACAATCAGTAACTGGAAATGAAGGAAACATTGATTTTAATATTAAATCAGGAACAGCCCTTACTTACGATTCTGTAAACGAAGAATTTGTAGCAGGAGCTACTGAAGGTGATGTTGTACTTACTGTTACAGCAGCAAAAATGGATCTTGGTGGAGATGGTACTCCTGAATGGAAAGAAACATCAAAAGATTTTACAGTTCATGTTGTAAATAAAACTGATGTAAATATTTCAGGACTTTCTAATAATGAAACATTTACTTATGATGGAAATCCTAAAATGCCAACAGGAACAATTAGTGTTAATGCTGGAACAGTAAATGTTAGTGATTTAGAAGTAAAATATCAAGGAACAGGAACAACCTCATATAATAGTGCTACAGCACCAACAAATGCTGGAACTTATACAGTAACATATAAAGTTCCTGATACTAATACAAATTATACAGGAACATTTAGTGTAGCATTCACTATTAAAAAAGCTCAACTTGATAAAGTAACTATTGTTAAAGATACTTTTGAATATACTGGTGATGAAATAGTTCCACAAGATAGTAATTTTGATTTAAATAAGATGAATTTTTCTGGCGATATTAAGGCTACTAATGTTGGAAATTATAGCATTACAGTATCCTTAAAAGATAAAGATAATTATGAGTGGAAAGATAGTACAACTACAGATTTAGTTTTAAATTGGTCAATCACTCAAGCAACACCAGATTATACAGTACCAACAGGATTAACTTCTGTAAAAGGCAAAATATTAGCAGATGTAGTATTACCAACAGGATTTACATGGAATGCACCTGCAACAGTGTTAACTGTAGGAACAAACACATATAAGGCTACATATACTCCAGTTGATACAACAAACTATAAAACAATAACTGATATTGATATTGAAGTTGATGTTAAAAATACATTTAATGTAATAACATCAGTACCTGGTGGAAATGGAACAATTACACCAAGTAAAATAGATGTTATAGAAGGAAGTAAAGTAAAAATAACATTTACACCAAATACTGGATATATGATTGATAAAGTATTAGTAAATGGAATAGAAAAAACTGTAACGGGAAATGAAATAGAAATAACAGTAGATGAAGAAAAAACAGTAGAAGTAAGCTACAAGAAAATACCATTTACAATAACAGTAGAAGAAGTAACAGGAGCAACAGTAAATCCAGATGGAACTGTAACAGTAGGTTATGGAGACAACAAAGACTTTACAATAACAGCAAACACAGGCTACAAACTAGTAAAAGTATTAGTAAATGATGTAGAAAAAGCATTAGATGGTAACACATTAAAATTAAAGAACATTACATCAAATATGAAAATTAAAGTAGTAGTAGAAAAAAT
>CDZH01066571.1_pt1 | contig 113633 bp, 99 predicted proteins | sample 557721 | NCBI WGS metagenome assembly CDZH01 (sample SAMEA3182062, study PRJEB8094) | gut metagenome | biome: human; feature: gut; material: Stool; isolation source: human stools | place: Canada | collected 2013-01-14 | reverse complement strand
ATCTCCAAGCGGGGAAATCGCTATCTGCGTAAGACCGGGTATGAAGTCATGCAGAGCTATGTGATGCACAAACCGGCAAACGATCCGATCTTTACATTCATTGAGAAAAAACGCAGCGAGGGGAAAAGCGGTAAACTCGCCATGGTGGCAGGTCTGAATAAGTTCCTCCGAGTCTATTATGGTAAGGTCACAGAGCTCTACCGCAGCTTGCCGCAGTAGAACGAGCTGAGATCTCCAATGCTTTGTTTGAGGCGGCCAAACAATCCGTTTTGCCGCCTCTGCTTTGCTATGCTCTTTTTCCACCCGCAAATTTTCTTTCAATTGGGGCTTGACTTTTTAGCAGGTTTATAGCTCCAGCAGAAACCGGGCGGCGCTTTCCATGGCTGCCGCAGCTTTTTTGATGGGGAACATCTGAAATACGTGCCACATTCCCTCGCTGACCTCCAGCCGGCAGGGCACATGGGCCGCCCGCAGAGCGGCAGCCAGGGAAGCGGAGTCGGAATAGAGGATCTCGTGGTCCCCCACCTGGATCAGCGTGGGCGGGAAATTTCCCAGATCCCCCAGCAGGGGCGACAGGTCCGGGTCATGGAAATCCCGGTTCCCGGCGTAGGCCTTCCGGACGGCCTCGATATACTCCGGCGTCAGCATAGGGTCGATCTCCGCCCGCTCCCGGTAGGATGCCCCGGACATGGTCATATCCGTCCAGGGGGACATCAGCAGCAGGGCCCGGGGCATCCGCCGTCCGGCGGCCTTCAGGCGGCGGCACAGCACCAGGGCCAGGTTGCCCCCGGCGGAATCTCCCGCCACCATTACGTTTTCCGCCCCGTATCCCTGATACATCAGATAGTCCCAGGCCCGCATGGCATCCTCCACCGCCGCGGGATAAGGATGCTCCGGGGCCAGCCGGTACTCAAAGCTCAGCACATCGTAGCCGGTGACGTGGGCCAGCTTGGAGGACAGCACCCGGGAATAACCCAGGTTGCCGCTGGTATAGCCGCCGCCGTGGCAGTAGAGGATCACCCGGCGGTCCCCATGGGGCGCTTTCAGCCGGGTCCAGGCAGCAGGCATGGCCCCGATGGAAAGCTCTTCATACTCCATCCCCGCCATAGGGGCGGTAAGGCGGCCCAGAATTTCCTGGTTCCGGCGCTGATGCTCCAGCTCCTCCGGGGTCATGGCCTCCGGGGAACCGGCGCTGTGCAGGGCTTTCAGCGCCCGCATCAGCGGGTCCATCCGGGGTTTTTCGGCATCCGTTTTCCGTTTTCTGCCTAATTGCAGCTTTTCCATAGGCCCTCCGCTCTTTCGTGTTGATTGCAGAATACCATAAATCACGGAAAATGGGAAGTGGAAAATGGGCCAACTCTTGCCGCGCCTTTCCCCATGTGCTACAATGATTTGTAACTATTTTCGGGGAGGTGACGCAGATGGCAAAACCGGACAGTCAGTGGTACCGGCTGGACAATGCCGGCATTCTCTATTCCGCCCTGCAAAGGGAGGAATATTCCGCCATCTACCGCTTCTCCGCCCTGATGACAGAGCCGGTGCGGCCCGCCGCCCTGCAAAACGCCATTGACCGGGTGCTGCCCCGGTTCCCCAGCTTTGCCGTCCGCATCCGGCGGGGTTTATTCTGGTACTATCTGGAGCCAAACACCGCCCCGGGCCCCTTTTTGAAGGCCGACGTGGCCAATCCCTGCCAGCCGGTGCGCTTCCGGGAGGACAACGGCTGGCTGGTGCGGTTTTACTATTACCGGAACCGCATCTCCCTGGAGGTGTTCCACGCCCTGTCCGATGGGGCCGGGGCCCTGATTTTTTTCCGGACGCTGCTGGCGGAGTATCTGCGGCAGACCGGCATAAGCGTTCCGGCCGGAAACGGTGTGTTGGACCTGGAGGAACCGCCCCGGAAGGAGGAACTGGAGGACGCTTACGCCCGCTATGCCGGGCGGCACGCCCTGGGTCTGCGGCGGATGCCTAAGGCCTATGCCAACACCGGCACCCCGGAGCCTTTTTACACCTTCCATGTCACCATGGGCTTCGTGCCTCTGGGGAAGCTCCGGGAGGCCGCACGGAGTTATGACGCCTCCATCACAGAGTACCTCTCCGCCGCGCTGATCCACGTGCTGCTGGAAAAGCAGCGCCGGGAGCATCCCCACAAGGAACGCCCGGTGGCCCTGGCGGTGCCCATCAATCTGCGGAGCTGGTTCCCCTCGGAAACGGTGCGGAACTTCATTACCACCGTCCGTCCCAGCATCGACCCTGCCTTGGGGGATTACACTTTTCCGGAAATCGTCTCCCAGGTGCGGCACTATATGAAGCTCCACGTCCACCGCCAGGAGCTGCAGGCCGCCTTTACCGGCAACGTCCGCTTCACGAAGAATTTCTTTCTCCGGGCGGTGCCGGTGTTTCTGAAAAACCCGGTGATGGCCCTCAACTACTATCTCCTGGGGGTACGGCCCTACTCCTGCACCTATACCAATCCCGGCGCCTTCACTGTGCCGCCGGAGATGGCTCCCCATATTCAGGGCATGGAGGTGGTGCTGGGCCAGGCCACGGTGCCCCGGTGCCACTGCGCCTCCATCAGCTATGGGGACACCATGGAGATCACCTTTGCCGGGACCCAGGCTGAATCAGACACGGAGCGGGACTTTTTCCGCTTCCTGGTCCGGGCAGGCATCCCGGTGCGAATTGAAAGCAACCGATAAGAGGAGCGTTTTATGTCTTACTGTGTCAACTGCGGCGTGGAGCTGGACCCCAGCGCTAAGACCTGTCCCCTGTGCGGGACGCCTGCCTGGCATCCGGAACTGGATGCGCCGCCCTACTTTCCCGCCAACTCCGCCGCCGTACAGCCCGCCTCCAGGCGAGAGGCCGCCATTCTGCTGACGGCCATGCTGGTGTCCGTGTCCCTGTGCTGCGGGCTTTTGAACCTGTTTCTGCCCACGGACCGTCCCTGGTCCCTGTACGTCATCGGCGCGGCGGTGATGCTGTGGGTCTGGTTCACCCTGCCTATGGTGCTGCGGCGGCTGCCGGTCTTTTTCCGGCTCACCGCCGACGTGGCGGCCATTGGCATCTATGTCTGGCTCATCTCCATCGACCTGGGCGGCAGCCACTGGTTCCGGGGGCTGGCCCTGCCCATGATCGGCTGGGCTGGGGTGCTGGTCTTTCTTTTGAGCTTTCTGCTCCGGGGCGGGCGGCGCTCCACCCTCTCCGCCATCGCCCTGGTCATCGGGGCGGGAGGTCTGCTGGCCATAGGCATCGAATTCTGCATCGACCGGTATTTCCGGGGCGTGTGGCAGCCGGGGTGGTCCCTGATCGTGCTGGCGGTCTGTGTGGGCCTTATCATCCCCCTGCGGATCGTCCGGCGGGTGCCCTCTCTCCGGGAGGAGGCCCGCCGCCGCTTCAACCTGTGACGCATAACACTTTAAGGAGGCGAATATGAATATCTCTCAGATCATGGAAAAAATGATCGCATTCTCCAACGGGAACCTGCATGACATGAACCATCTTATGTGCGTGTGGACCTACGCCAAGACCATCGGCGAGCTGGAGGGCCTGGACCGGAAGACCCAGGAAACTCTGGAGATCGCCGCCATCACCCATGACATCGCCTGCCCCCTGTGCCGGGAAAAATACGGCAATACCAACGGCAAGCGACAGGAGGAAGAGGGCGGCCCCCTGGTGCGCAGCTTCCTGGCGGATGCGGGCCTGCCCGGGGATCAGGTGGAGAGGGTAGCCTATCTGGTGGGCCATCACCATACCTACACGGATATTGACGGCATCGATTATCAAATTTTGATCGAGGCGGACTACATCGTAAACGCCTCCGAAAGCGGCTACAGCCCGGAAAACCGGAAAAGTTTCCTGGAAGAGCACATGAAGACTGAAAGCGGTAAGCGGCTCCTTCGTTCCACTTTCTGTATGGAAACATAAAAAGACCGGTCCCATCACAATGGAACCGGATCTGAGACTGTCGATAAAGTGGTAAATTCTCCGCGACGGTAAGGCAGGGCAGCCGTTAGCGGCTCCGCCGCTTTACGGATGCCGCATACCCCTTGCGGGTGAAGGGTGTGCGCGGGACTACGCCCGCAGGCGTGTTTCGGAGCGCAACCGCCGCAAGGCGGCTCTTAGCGCGGAGATAACCCAAGAAAGGATACACCGTCGGCTCAAGCCAATCAGCGGATACTGCACAACCGCTGATTGGGAGCCTTCCTCGAAACAGGCTCACTTGATCCGCCACCGGCGGTGCTTCGCCTGTTTCCCTACGCCATTGAAATTCTAAGTTTTCAGAACTCTTAGAAAGTTCTGAAAACTTGCTCAGCGGGGCAAAAAGACTTTTTTGACACGCTGAATCGCCGGTTCATTGAACCGGCGATTTTACTATGACCCGACGCTGTTCGGTATGCGTGGTGCTTTTTTCAGGACTTGATGCTCGTCCGGCGTTTCTGAGGCTGCCATATCGTGAAACCGCCAGCCTTACAGGCTGTTGACGGCAGCTTCCAGTTGACGCATGGCCTGTTCCAGAATGCTGCGGGGACAGGCGGCGTTGAGCCGCATATACCCGTTCAGGCTTCGGCCGAAGGCACAGCCGTCGTTGAGGCCCAGCTTTGCCTTCTGGATCATGAAGTCATGAAGCGCTTCGTTGCTCAGGCCCAGATCCCGGCAGTCCAGCCACATGAGGTAGGTGGCATCGGGGGCGTAGGTCCTGATCTTGGAGATGTGCTTTTCGCAGTAGTCCACCACAAAGTCGAAGTTGGCGGAAATGTAGGGCAAGAGCTGTTCCAGCCATTCCTCGCCTTCATTGAAGGCCACCTCCATGGCGGTGACGGAGAAGGCGTTGTTGCGGTGGATATCCATGTCGGTCCAGAATTTGTCGAACATGGCCTTCATGTGGGCGTTGGGGAACACCGCGGTGCTGGCCTGAAGACCCGCCAGATTGAAGGTCTTGGTGGCGGAAATGCCGGTGACCACATTGGCGGCGATCTCAGGGGAGAGGGAGGCGGTGGGGATGTGGCGCTTGCCGTGGAAGATGAGGTCGGAATGGATCTCATCGCTGACCACCAGAACATGGTGCTTCAGACACAGCTCCATCATCCGGCGCAGTTCCTCCTCCGTCCAGACGATGCCCAGAGGATTGTGGGGGTTGCACAGCAGGAAGATGTCCGCGCTCCGGAGCTTTTCCTCGAAGTCGGCCCAGTCCACCGTCCATGCGCCGCCCTGCTCTACCAGCTGATTTTCAATGACGTGCCGGCCGGCCAGCTCGGTCATGTCATAGAACTCACCGTACACGGGGGTCTGGATCAGAACATTGCCGTTCTGGGGGGTATAGAGCCGGATCATGACGCTGAGGGTCTGGACCACGCCGGGACTGAAGCTCATGAGGGCCGTGTCGGTGTCCCAGCCGTTGCGGCGCTTCTGCCAGTTCTTCACGGCCTCGAAATAGCTGGCGGGCCGGGCGGTGTAGCCCCAGATGCCCTCCTCGGCCCGGGCCTTCAGCGCGTCAATGACGGGCTGGGCGGTCCGGAAGTCCATATCCGCGATCCACAGGGGGATCACATCGTCGGTGCCGAACTTCTTGACCCGTTCGTCATACTTGGCGGAGAGGTTTTTGGAGCGGTCTACCACTTGGTCGAAATCATATTGCATGACTCCCACATCCTTTCTTTGCGTGTTCAGTGGCACGTCTGTATGCTTTGACTGATTACTAAGCAAGAACTGTGCCAAACCGCTGAGGCGTCATAGCTATGCACGGAAACCCGTTGGAAAGCGGAAAAGCACATGAAATATCCGGGGAGAGATTTTGGCAAATCGCCAAAATCCCTCCCGGACACTGCGGCTGCCCCGGAAAACAGGGCTGCGCACGATCGATTTTTATTGGTTGAATTGGTATAAATGGTTATAGCTTTTTATCTTTGACCGATTTCCCACAGCTCCCGGCCCTTGGGCGTCAGCTGGCTGCCGCCCCGGCCCCGGCTGACGCGGGCCAGTCCCTGCTCCGCCATTTCGGAGAGGATGGTCCGGACCTCCTGCTGAGAGAGGGGGACATGGGACTCCCGGGCCTTTTGCAGCAGCTTGTCCCGGCCCATGGGTGTCCCGGCCTCGGAGGCAGCATACAGCTGGGCGAGCACGAACCGGAAGGAATCCGACATAGAGGGGGCCGGCGCATCCTGCTGCGCCGCTGGGGCGGACGCCGGACGGGAGAGGGCGTCCCCGGAGAGCAGCAGGGTGGGGGGCAGGTCCTCCATGGTGATGTCCCGGTGGTCGGTATAGATGAAGTATTCCACCACGTTCCGCAGCTCCCGGATATTGCCGGGCCATGTGTGACGGCGGAAAAAGTCCTGCACCGGCTCCGTCAGGCGGAAGTCGCCGTTCAGCTCCCGGCGGAACTGATCCATCAGCAGAAACATATCGTCCCCCCGCTCCGTCAGGGGCGGGATGACCACCGGCAGGGTGTTCAGCCGGTAATAGAGGTCCCGGCGGAAGGTGCCCTCCCGTACCTTCCGTTCCAGCGCCTCGTTGGTGGCGGCCACGATGCGGACGTCCACGTGGATGATGGAATTGCCGCCGACCCGCATGACCTCCCGCTCCTGCAAGGTCCGCAGCAGCTTGATCTGAAGAGCGGGGCTCATGCCCTCCACCTCGTCCAGAAACAGTGTGCCCCTGTGGGCCAGCTCAAAGAGGCCGGGGCGGCCGCCCTTTTTGGCTCCGGTGAAGGCCCCCTCCTCGTAGCCGAACAGCTCGCTTTCCAGCAGATTTTCCGGAAAAGCCGCCACGTTGATGGCCAGAAACGGCCCAGCCGCCCGGCGGGAGGCCCGGTGAACGGCGTGGGCGAACAGCTCCTTGCCGGTGCCGGTCTCGCCGATCAGAAGAATGGGACTTTCACTGTTGGCCATCCGGGTCAGGGTCTCCTTGGTCCTGCGGATGGCCGCCGACTGTCCGATCACATCGTCAAAGCTGTATTTGGCGTAATAGCCCTTGTGGAGCAGCTGGCCCCGCAGCTCGTTCTGCCGGACCTCCACGTCGTTGAACCGCTGGAGCAGGGCGAAGGCGCCGATACAGGCGTTCTGCCGGATGACCGGTACCACCTCCACGCTGAGGTTGACGCTGTTGACCTTGATGACCTTGGCGGGCAGCGTCTGCCGGGCGCGGAGACACGCGGCAAAGGGAATGTAGGGAAAGACCTCCTCGCACCGCTTTCCCTGGATCAGCGCCGCGCTGACGCAGGTCATATCCTCCGCCTGACGGCTGCAGGCGAAGATCTCACCCTTTTCGTTGATGCCGATGACGCCGTCCTCCAGACTCTCCAATAATATATGGAACAGGCTTTCCAGACGGACGGACCGGGCAAACATCTGGTCAAAGCTGTAATTGCTGGTGGCGACGCTGCGGGCATACTCCTGAAAAGCAGGCCCCTCCAGCAGGGATTCCAGTCCCAGCCGCAGGGCGATCTCGATCATCATGCCGGAGGTGCAGACCCGCTGGCCGATATCAATGACCGTTTCCATCTTCGGCGGGACGTAGCGCATCTCGTCCGGGGTCACGGCGATATGGACGTCCTCCTCCAGCGACGCGCCGGGGTAGAAGGGGATCCAGTGGATGTGGGTGATGCCGAACTGCTCCAGCTGGGCAATGGCCTCCCGGGCCATGGTCTCGGTCATGTTGACAAACAGCACCTTGCTGCCTGCGGGCAGCTCCTTCAGCTTCCGCAGTTCGCTCCACCGGAAGGATACCTCGATCGCCATGGTCTGGCTGTCCAGCGGGATGTGCTTGGCCAGCTCCTCCGGGGAACCATAGGCATCCGTGGAGGCTACAAACAGATCCGCCCGTTCCAGAACGCCTGCGGCGCTGCCGTCCAGCATGGAAAAGACGGAAATATCCGCCACATCGGAAAACAGCCCGGCGATGTCCTCACCGTAGGACTTGCCTGCCCGGGGATCTAAGGCGATGACGGAGATCTTCTTTTTGGTCACCACAAAATCACTTCCTTTGACCAGTTCCTTCAACCATTTAATCATGGGCCGGGCGGTTTTACAAGAGAAATCGCAGAATTTGTCAAAGAAGAAGTTGGCACGGAATCTGCTTTCTATTGTGACGATCTGATATATGGCATCTGAAAAACAAGAAGGAGGAGCGTTCCCATGATCACCAAAGAAGAACTGCTGACACTGCTGCGCCAGGAGGTAGTCCCGGCCCTTGGCTGCACGGAGCCGGTGTGCGTGGCTCTGGCCGCCGCAGACGCCCATCATGCCGTGGGGGGCAGCATCGTCTCCGTGAAGGTGGAGGTAAACCCCGGCATCTACAAAAACGGCATGAGCGTGGGAATTCCCGGTTTCCCCCGGGTGGGCCTGAACTATGCCGCCGCGCTGGGCGCCCGCCTGAGCAACCCGGAGAAGGGATTGCAGCTGCTGGCGGACATTGATGAGACCGTCACCGCTGATGCCATCGCTCTGGCGGAGGCGCACCGTGTTACCGTTGCGATCAAGCATGACGAGGCGCAGCTCTATGTCCGGGCGGAGGTCACCACGGAGGCCGGTACCGGCATCAGCGAGATCCGGGGCACCCACTCCAATATCATCCTCACCCAGCGGAATGATGAAGTTCTGTTGGAAAAGGCATACAGCGCCGGTACACAGGACGGCATCCACGCCCGCCTGATGCCCATGACGGTGGCGGAGATCCGGGCCGTGGTGGATCAGTGCAGCGAGGCGGAGCTGGCCCCTATGCTGGACGGCATGGAGATGAACGAAAAGCTGGCAGACTTCGGTCTGGAGCACCGGCTTGGCATCGGTATCGCCGCCACACTGCAAAAGCAGGTCACGGAGGGTGCTATGGGGGATAACCTGTTCAGCCGCACCATGATGCGGGTAGCCAGCAGTGCCGAGGGCCGCATGAGCGGCTGTCCCTACGCCGTTATGAGCAGCGCCGGCAGCGGCAACCACGGCATCACCGCCGTTATCCCTGTGGTGGAGATGGCCCATCATCTGGGGGCCTCTAACGAGATGCTGGAAAAGGCGCTGGCCTTCTCCCACGTGCTGAACGTCTACATCAAGTCCTTTACCGGCAAGCTGTCCGCCACCTGCGGCTGCGGCGTTTCCGCCGCCACGGCTGCCGCGGCCGCTATGGTGTGGCTCATGGGCGGCACGGATGAGCAGATCGGCAAGGCCATCATCAATATGAGCGGCAACCTCACCGGCATGATCTGCGACGGCGGCAAGATCGGCTGCGCGCTGAAGCTGGCTACCGCCACCAACGCCGCCATGATGTGCGCCTATCTGGCGATGAGCGATGTGGTCCTCCAGTCCACGGACGGCATCTGCGGCGCTACCCCCGAGCAGGCCATCCGCAATATGGGCCGGGTCAGCACCCCGGGCATGGTGGAGACCGACCGGACCATTCTGGAGATCATGATGGAAAAAAGTCAGGAGGACTGAACGCCGCCTCTGAAAAGCGATTCCTGAAGATCGAACCGTGGTGTAGCAGAAACTCCCGGAGCCCTTGTACACACAAGGACTCCGGGAGTTCTTTGCGATATAGGAAGAATCGGCAGGGGAGGGGGTCACACCAGCAGCACCGTGATGTCGTTGACATTGGTGCCGGTAGGCCCGGTGACGATCAGCCCGCCGCAGGCTTTCAGGGCGTGATAAGCATCGTTGTCCGCCAGCGTTTTGTCGATGGAAATGCCCAGAGCGGCCAGAGCGTCCGCCGTGGTGCCGTCGGTGATGCCGCCGGCCGCGTCCGTGGGACCGTCGGTGCCGTCAGAGCCGACGGAGGCCACCACCGCTTCCAATCCTGCCAGTCCTTCCGCTGCTGCCAGCGCCAATTCCTGATTCCGTCCGCCCAGACCGTGGCCTGTCAGGTGGACTACCGTCTCGCCGCCTAAGATATAGGCGGTTTTTTCACCCTTTCCGGCGTGGGTCCCCGCCATGGCGGACAGGAAGCGGCCTGCTTCCCTGGCCTCGCATTGGAGCCGGTCCGTCAGAAGGCAGGTCCGGTAGCCCAGCGCTTCCGCACGGGCCGCCGCGTCCCGGCAGAGCTGGGCCACGCTGCCGGTAATGACCGTGGTGACGTTATCCAGCACCTTGGGCGGTTCCTGCTCCAGCAAGTCCAGCGCTTGCGGGCTGAGGGTCAGACCGTACCGGCTCACAAGGGCCATGGCCTGCGCCGTTGTGGTGCTGTCCGGATAGGCGGGGCCGGAGGCGATCATATCCGGGGGATCTCCGATGACGTCGGAGAGGAGGATGGCATACACATGGGCCGGGGCGCAGAGCTGGGCGAACCGCCCGCCCTTGACGCCGGAGAGCCGCTTGCGGATGGTGTTGATCTGGGTGATGTCCGCGCCGCAGGCCAGCATCTGGCCGGTGATGTCCTCCAGCTCCGCCAGAGGCACCAGAGGGCGCTCAAACAGGGCGGAGCCGCCTCCGGACACCAGAAACAGCACCCGGTCCCTTGCGCAGAGGCCGCTGACCGCCGCCAGCGCCGCCTCCGTGGCCCGGACGGAATGTTCATCCGGCACGGGATGGCCCGCCTCGTAAATGGCCAGATCACCGATGGGGCCTTGGCTGTGGCCGTATTTCGTCACCACCACGCCCTGTTCGATGGTGCTGCCCAGCGCGTCGTAAGCGGCTTTTGCGGTCTGCCACCCGGCTTTGCCGATGGAGACCAGCACCGTCCGCCCCTGACAGGGGGGCAGCTGGGCCAGCGCCCGCTGGATGGCGGCGTCCGGCACCGAGGCTTCAATAGCGCTGCGGCAGATATCCTCCGCATCCCGGCGGAGGGTTTGCAGGGTTTTGCTGTCCATCGTCAGATTCCCCTTTCATAAATCGGCATTCTGCCGGAAAACTTACGGATTTACCACATTTTCCGGTGCTCCGCTCAGAAACGCCCTGATATTGTTCACGGTGCAGTCCATGATCCGCTGGCGGCTGCCCTGAGAACCCCAGGACATATGGGGGGTGATGATGCAGTTTTTCGCCGTCAGCAGGGGATTGTCGGCCCGGATGGGCTCCGTGGAGACCACGTCCAGCCCGGCGTAGGCCACCTTGCCGCTGTTCAGGGCGTCCGCCAGATCCTGCTCTACCACCATCTGTCCACGGCTGTTGTTGAGGATGATCACGCCGTCCTTCATCTTGGCGATGTTCTCCTTGTTGATGATGCCCACGTTGAAGTCCGCTAAGGGCATTTGGAGGGCCAGCACGTCGGACCGGGCAAACAGGCCGTCCAGATCCACGAATTCCACCCCCAGATCCTTAGCGGCCTGAGACTGGGAGCGGTTGTAGGCGATGACGTGCATCCCCAGTCCCTTGGCGGCCTCGGCGGTGTGGATGCCGATGCGGCCGCAGCCCAGCAGACCGAAGGTCTTGCCCGCCAGCTCGATGAGGGGGTAGTCCCAGTAGCACCAGTCCGGGCTGTTCTGCCACTTGCCCTCGTGGACGGTGCGGTCATGGTGGCCGATGTGGAGACAGGCTTCCAGCATCAGGGCGATGGTGAACTGGCTGACGGAATAGCCGCCGTAGTTGGGCACGTTGCACACGGGGATGCCCTTTTCCTTGGCGTAAACCACGTCCACCACGTTGTAGCCGGTGGCCATCACCGTGATGAGCTTCAGGTTGGGACAGCTGTCAATGACCTTCCGGGTCACGGGGGCCTTGTTGATGACGGCGATCTCCGCGTCACCGATCCGGCGGATGGTTTCATCCTCATCGGTCAGGCCGATGCGGTCATAGTATGTCACCTCACCCAAGGCTTCCAGCGGAGCCCAGCTCAGGTCGCCGGGGTTTTCCACGTAGCCGTCTGTTACAATGATTTTCATAGAATGTGCGCTCCTTCGCAAAACGGGATATCCTTTGTTGAAACTTACTGCTTGGGATTATAACCTTGTACCTGCCGGAGTGCAAGCAATTGTTTTCAAAAAGAGTGCTGCGGTTCATTTGAACCGCAGCACGTTTCCTAAAAACAGCCTGTGCTTGGCGTTACAGCCGGGTAAAGACGGTGCAGCCGCCCTCGGGGGCGTCAAAGAGGTTGACGCCGGAGATGGGCGTAATGGTCATCTCGCCGTAATCCGTGTTGTAGAGGTCAAGGGCGAAGGTGCCCTCCCGGAGCTGGTCGCCGCTGTAAAGACCGAACTGGTAGACCATACCCAGCTCCGTGGTGCCTAAATAGGTGCAGTAGCCGGCGATCTGAAGGGGCGCGTCGATGCTCACGATAACGTCGTTGATCTCCACGAGACCGTTTTCGTGGATGCTCAGATAGTAGACGCCCTCATAGGAGGCGCCGCTGGCCACGCTGTGATACACATTGGCGCACCACTTTCCGGCGGCGTAGCTGGGCATGGCGTTCCCCTGCGCCGTGATACAGGCGGGCATATCGTATTTCCTGCCGTTTTTGTCCACGGCGTACACGGTCTCGTAGCCGCCGCCGAAGCCGTCCTCATAGACACCGGACTCAAAGCCAACGATGTCCCGGAAACCGTAGAGCGGGCCGCCGGAGCAGAGGCATCCATGCCAGAGACCGCCGAAGATGTCGATGTACTCCACCGTGCCCTCCGTGGTCAGAAGGAACACATAGGGGCAGAAATCCTGTCCGCTGGCACCTACGAAAATGTCCTGATAGTCGCCGTAGCACCCGGCCACGGGGTACTCCGTGTCATACGCGAAACCGTAGGATCGGCGGTAGGTCTCGCTGTCCGGGAAATCCCTCGACTGGCTCTTGGAAAAAGAGACCGATACGCCGTCATCGGTGAGCCACGCGGACACAAAGGCGTCCTCGGCCTGAGGGCCGCCGTCCGCCCAGTCGCCGGGGCCGGGCTCTACGAGCACCGGCTCATAATACCACCTGCTGCCCCCCGCGATGGAGGCGACGGGCTGGAAGGCAGTGAAGGTGCCGTCCCCGTTGGGGCAGAACCTGGCGAGATCCAGAGAGAAGTTTTCCTCTGCCACCGTCCAGGCCCGGAGTGCCGCTAAGTCAATGGAGATGCCACCGTAGTTTTCATCCTCCGGCGAGAGTCCTCCCGTGCCCCAGGGGGCGTAATGGGAATCGAACTGCCGGGCCGCGCCCCGGCGCAGGGCGGCGATAAAGTCCCCCTCGTCCACGTGGAAGCGGTCCAGAAGCTCCAGGTTGTCCGGCCGCTGGCCGGTCTCAAAATCGTAGTGATATACCGCGTAGTCGATGAGGTCGCTGGTCCAGCCCAACACGCGGATGGAAAGGCTCAGCAGGCTGTCGTTCCAATAGCTCTGCCATGTGACCTCCATGTACTGAGAGTTGGGCGTTTCTCCCGATTCGGCGGCGTCCAGCGTGGCCTGCACATCATTTCCGAAGCTCTCCATGATCTCCCAGTTGATGGCCTTGGCCTCCGGCGTGTCGGCCTCCAGCTGCGGAACGTGACAGATGTAGGAATATTCCGTGCCGTATTCGTCGGTGAAGGAGTCCTCCTCGTCATAGACCTCGGTGATGAGGCTGTCATCATAGACCTTTTTCGACACGGACGGTGCGGACGGCCCGGAGGAGCCGGGCTTGGGAACGGGTTTCTTACCGCAGGCGGTCAGCTGGGCGCAGAGTCCAAGGCAAAGGAGCGCGCTCAGCGCCCGGTAAAGGATGCGATGGTGCTTCATGTCTGGTCCTCCTATCTAACCATAGTATTCGATATTGGCTTCCGCTGTGAGCAGCGTCACTGACGCACATCTCTCATAGGCGGACTTTTGTTCTTGTATAACAACAGCATACCATGCCGGTGGATGGTGAATCAAGGGGTATCTGTGCCAAAACCGCAACAAAAACCGCCTTTCTGCGCGCACTGACCACTGTTTGACCGCTATGGAGCCTTCTTGCCCACAAAAAAGAGCAGTTTTGAGACGGTGATCCCAAAACTGCTCCATGCGGGCCGTATTTCGGATATTACGCCTTGCCCTTGGCGGCGAGGGCCGCCTTGGCGAAGCTGCAGGCGAACAGCAGTCTCGCCAGCAGGAGGGAGGCGCCCAGTCCGGTGTAGAAAAATGCAATGAACCGGTCCGGGGCCACGCCGCTGGACCGCAGCCAGATGCCGCCGGTCATCATCACCGCCATGATGATGAAGGACTTCACATCGAAGAATTTGAGGAAGAAGTGCAGCTCCTCCTCGTAGGCGCTGATGCGGGATGTGATCGTATGTTGCCTGTTTGTGCGGAGAAATCCCACCGGAGCGGGTCATTCCGCCTTCATGATGACCTTCAGCCTGTGGACGATCTGGCCGGTTTTCAGTTCCTCTAAATCAATGACGGCGATGCCCAGCTGGGCGGCCCGGTGGCGGGCGGCGGCGTTGCAGACCTCCGTGGTGACGATGGCCGCCTTGGCGCCCTTGCCGCCGAAGCGGTCCCGGAGGATGGCCAGCTCGTTCAGGGCCTCCGTCTTGATGTCGCAGGCCTTGCAGCTTAAAAACAGGGGGATCACGCCCCGGGCGGCCATGACGTCGATCTCGTTGGAGACGCTGCCGTGGCCCAGTACCTCATCCCACCGCACCACGGCGCTGCTGATAACGTCATGGAAAATGGCGGAATCCACGCAGGCCTTGTAGGCATACAATTCCAGCGCACTGCCCACGTCCCGCAGCCACGCCCGGGTGTTCAGATCCCGGAACCGGAAGGACACCTGCTGGCCGGGTTCGATCTCCAGATCCTGAATAAAGCCGATACGGGCCAGTTCCCGCAGCGCGTCCTCGTTGGCGGTGTTGCGGGAGCCCCGCTCGCCCTTTACGGTGTAGCCGCCCACCACGGACAGGGGCGGTGTCTGGCCGTATTCCGAAGGGGAGATCCGCTGGATATAGGAGATGATATTGGGCCAGTCCCGGCGGAATTGGAGGAAGCAGTCGAAAAACGGGTCGAAGTCCGAAAGATATTGGGACAGGATTTGATTGTCCACCCGTCCGGGCAGCAGCGTGCCGCCGGCCATGAGGAAGAAGTCCTCGATGGAATAGGCCAGGCCGCAGGGCAGCTCATCCGCGAAAGCCGCGCCGGAAATGTCATAAAAGCGGTTTTTCTTCCGGGAATAGGTAAAGGCGGGCATGCCCTTTTTCGCCGCGAACATCCCTGCCGCGAACAGGGCCGCATCGCTGCCGCCGGTGATGTCGATGGCGCAGTCCGGGAACCGTTCCCCGATGGTAAACAGCTGCCGCAGGATGCGGTCTGCCTTGAAGAGACTGGTCTCCACGAAGATCAGCTCCGGCTCCCAGCCCCGCCGCCGGAAAAAGGCGGCCAGAGTCTCCTGCCGGGTGCGATCCTGGGCGATCTCACCGGGGCAGAGGTAGACGATGCGCCGGGGGCGGAACATATCCGGCGCCAGAATATTTTCGATGGCACGTTCGTCATACAGTTCGATCAGGGTGTTCATGTGCCGTCCGCCTTTCTTTGTTTTTCCCCATTATATTGCGTTCCGGCGGAGAACACAATAGACAACCCGCCCGGCTTGTCGGAAAAGGGATGCTGAATTCAGAAAAAAACAGCACCGCCGAAGCGGTGCTGGATAAGGGCGAAGCAGGGGGGTCACTCCTCCGTGCGTTCCGGCAGGGGGACCTCCGGCATCAGCTCCCGGCTGACCACGGTGAGGATCTCTTCTAACTTGCCGCAGTCCTCCGGGGAGAAGCGGGCCATGATGCGGTCCATGACCTCCGACATATAGTTGGAGGAGATGTTGTAGTAATCGATATACTTCTGGGTGACCTCCAGATGGAATTCCCGGCGGTCCGAGGGGGACTGGACCTTGCGGATGTAGCCCTTTTTCACCAGACTGTTCACCTTATAGGCGGCGTTGGGAGGGGAGATGCACATGAAGGTGGCGAACTCGTTCACCGTAGGCCGCCCCAGCGCCATGATGCTCTCCATGCAGAAGGTCTCCACCGTGGTGAGACTGGCTTCCCGGTCCTGAAACCGGCGGAAGATCTCCTGATAAAAGTGCAGCTTGAATTTGGTGTATACTTCGTTAAAAGCCTGATGCAGCATGACGCTTCCCCTTCCCGCGGAATGAAAAAATCTAAGCTTAGTATACCAATCCTGACGGAAAAAGGCAAGCCGTCACCGGACGGCGGGGGACAGTTTTCCCATACAGGCCGCTGTGGGTGTTTTCAGCCTTTGTCCAGAACCCGCAGTCGAGGAATTTTGACAAAGGGTATCGTAAATCTTCAATGACGGCAGCATCCTGACCTTCATGCGGGAACTCTGCTGGAAATCCTTCTGCCTGTTTTGTTTTTCGGCGCTCAGGCCCCGGCTGCTCAGCCCAGAAAGGACATGGCAGCCAGAAGAACTGCCAGAAAAGCGAAGCTGATGGCGGAAAACAGGATGAGAAAGTGCTTGGCGCCGCCGGGAACGCGGCGGGTGTATTCCCGGAAAGTGATGAGGCTGGCCAGAGAGGCCACCAGCGTTCCGGCGCCGCCAACGTTGACGCCTACCAGAAGGCCGCGGGCATCCTGCGTGAAACGGCTGAGGAGGATCGCGGCGGGGACGTTGCTGATGATCTGGCAGGTGAGGGCGGAGATCAGCATGGTCCCGTGGGATAAGAGCCGGACAAACAGCATCCGGACAGGCTCCATCCGGGCAAGGTTGCCCGAAAAGGTGAAGAAAGCGGCAAAGGTGGCCAGAAGCCCCCAGTCCACGGTTTTCAGCGCATGCCGGTCCAGAAACCAGAGCGCCAGAACGATGACGGCCAGACCGGGACCGTAGGGGATCAGCCGCAGCACCATAGCGACGGCCAGACAGAAGAGCCCGCCGTAGACCACGGCCCGGCGGCGGGCTACGACGACCTGTGCCTCCGGCACCGTAAGCCGGTCCTTGGGGAACAGCAGGCAGCAAAGGAGAATGAGCACGGTGGACAGGATGAAGGGCGGCAGCATCACGGAAAAGAACGTCCCGGCGGGGATGCCGTAATAGCTGAAGAGATAGAGGTTCTGCGGATTGCCGAAGGGGGTGATCATTCCGCAGAGGTTGGCGGCGCAGTTCTGGAGAATGAACAGCAGCGCGGCGTGCTTTTCCTGCCCTGTGACGGAGAGGACGAACCAGCCCAACGGAAGAAAGGTCAGCAGAGCAGTATCGTTGGTCAGGAGCATGGAGCCGAACATGGTGATGATCACCAGCGCCATGCATACGCCCCGGACGGTGGAAAAGGTGTGCACCATCCGCTGGGAAAGGGCGGAAAAGACATCCAGATCCCGCAGCGCGCCCACCACCGCCAGAACACTGAACAGGCAGGAGAGGGTCTTGAGGTCATAATACCCCAGATATGCGCTGTCGGGAGGAACGAAGAAAGCGGTCGCTGCCGCCGCCAGCAGTGAGATGACCAGCATGGCGTTGGCGCGGCACCAGGATCGGATCGTGTGCATAAAAAGCTCCTTTATTTGGGATCGTCAGGAATCCTGCGCGGATACTTGCCTAAAGAAGATAGCACATTTCTTCCTGATTTACAACGGATTCCTTATGAGCGGAAGGCGTTTTCCGCCAAAAAACGCTCGAAGGGGAGACCTTCGAGCGCTTGCTATGATCTGCTTTGGCTCATTCGCCGCAGCCGGGGCAGCCCTCGCAATCCGTGCAGGCTGCTTGCTTTTTCTCATATTCGTACAGCGTTCCCTCAGTCATGTGTGACAGCGCCGCAATGCGTTCATTCAGCATATCCCACATGCACATGGGCAGATGGTCACGATGCCCGCGATGGAGCGTTACGCATTCAAAGCAGTTGCCATGGTGCGGGCACTTCTCCTGACAGGGACAGTGATCCCCGCTCTCCCGGACCTGCTTCAGAAACTCCTGCTTGATCTTCCATGCCTCCTGCTTTTGCCCACGGCGATCAAGATCGTTTTGCAGAATGGCCAGCTCATTTCCATCGATTTTCATCATCGGTTCCTTCTTTTACTCATTTACTCTTTTGCTCGGGTGAAATGATTGTAGCAGAGCTTTACAGGATCCGCAAGCTATTCCTGTGTTGCTTTCCGGGAAGCCATCTGCCGGCGTTTCAGGGATTGCTGCTGAATGATCCTGCGATCTGGACTGATGGGTTCAGGCGCTGTGCGTCCGAAAGGGGAGAGACCGTCACTGGATGGCGAAGATCAGTTCCGCAGTGCAGGCCGTCTCGCCGTTCACCGTGGCGGTGCAGGCACCGATGCCCACCGGACCCCGGCGCTTCGTGAGGGTACATTCCAGCTCCAGAACGTCTCCGGGGATGACCTGCCGCTTGAAGCGGGCGTTTTTCACCCCGCCGAAGAGGGCAATTTTCCCCTTATTTTCCGGCAGGGACAAAATGGCTACGGCTCCCACCTGGGCCATGGCCTCCAGGATCAGCACACCGGGCATCACGTGCTTCTGGGGAAAGTGGCCGCAGAAATAAGGCTCTCCGGCGCTGACGCACTTGATACCCCTGGCCCAGGCCCCCGATTCCCCGTCGGTGATGCGGTCCACCAGGGCGAAGGGGTAGCGGTGGGGCAGGATCTCGGCGATCTCATTGGAATTTAACTGCAGGCCCATGTCAGTCCTCCCATTTTTTCAGCAGCAGGCTGCCGTTGTGGCCCCCGAAGCCCAGGGAATTGCTCATAGCGAAGTGGATCTCCGCCCGGCGGCCCTCGTTGGGCACCACGTCCAGATCACACGCCGGGTCCGGGGTCTGATAGTGGATGGTGGCGGGGAGGAAGCCGTCCCGCAGGCTCAGGGCGGTGAAGATGGCCTCCACGGCGCCGGCGGCTCCCAGCATATGTCCGGTCATGGACTTGGTGGAGCTCATAGCCAGCTGATAGGCGTGGGCACCGAACACGGTTTTCACGGCGGCGGTCTCTCCGGCGTCATTGAGATGGGTAGAGGTGCCGTGGGCGTTGATGTAGCCCACCTGCTCCGGAGAAACGCCGCCGTCGGTCAGCGCCATGGCCATGGCCTTGGCGCCGCCGCTGCCGTCCGCAAGGGGGGCGGTGATGTGGTGAGCGTCGCAGGTGGCGCCGTAGCCCACCACCTCGGCGTAGATCTTCGCCCCACGGGTCTTGGCGTGCTCCAATTCCTCCAGGAGCAGCACGCCCGCGCCCTCGCCCATGACGAAGCCGCTGCGCTCCGCGTCAAAGGGGATGGAGGCCCGATCGGGGTCCTCCGTCTGGGTCAGGGCCTTCATGGAGGTGAAGCCGCCGATGGACATGGGCGTGATGGAGGCCTCGGTGCCGCCGCAGAGCATGACCTCGGCGTAGCCGTCCCGAATGTAGTGGAACGCGTCGCCCACGGCGTTGGTGCCTCCGGCGCAGGCGGTGACGGGGCAGGAGCACATGGCCTGGAAGCCCGCGTCGATGGCCACCTGACCCGCCGCCATGTTGCAGATGGCGGTGGGGACATAGAAGGGGGACACCCGGTCAAAGCCCTTTTCCAGACCCCGGCAGTGCTCTGTCTCGGTGATGGCCTGTCCGCCGATGCCGCTGGAGAGGATCACACCGCAGCGGTCCGGGTCCGCCTGCTCCACGGAGAAACCGGCGTCGGACAGGGCCTCCCGCGCCGCCGCCACAGCGAACTGGGTGAAGCGGCCCATGCGCTTGGATTCCTGGCGGCCCAGCAGGGCCTCCGGGTCGAAGCCCTTTACCTCTGCCGCCAGCTTCACCTTCTGGGCGGCGGGATCGTAATGGGTGATGGGGCCGATGCCGCACACGCCACTTTTCACGGCGGTCCAGCTTTCGCCCGCCGTCAGGCCGATGGGGGTCACGGCCCCCAGGCCGGTGATGACAACTCTGCGTCGTTCCATAAAAAACCTCCTTTACATGCTCATGCCGCCGTCAACGGCCAGCACCTGTCCGGTGATGTAGGCGGCGCTGTCGCCGGCCAGAAAGGCCACGGCCCGGGCCACGTCCTCCGGCGCCCCCATGCGGCCCATGGGGATGGCCCCCAGGGCGGCGGTTCTGGCGGCGTCCGTCAAAGCGGCGGTCATATCCGTGTCGATGAAGCCGGGGGCCACGGCGTTGACAGTGATGTTCCGGCCCGCCAGCTCCTTGGCCAGGGATTTGGTCATGCCGATGACTCCGGCCTTGCTGGCGGCGTAATTCACCTGTCCGGCGTTGCCCCGGAGGCCCACCACGCTGGAAAGGTTCACGATGCGGCCGTACCGCTGCTTCACCATCTGCCGGGCCGCCGCCTTCATGCAGAGAAAGGTGCCCTTCAGGTTGGCGCTGATGACGGCGTCGAAGTCCTCCGGCTTCATCAGCATCAGAAGATTGTCCCGGGTGATCCCGGCGTTGTTCACCAGAATGTCGATGCGGCCAAAGGTCTTGAGGGCGGCGTCCATCAGGGCCTTTACTTCGTCCTCTTTCGACACGTCGCACCGGAGGGCCACGGCCTTGGCCCCAAGGGATTCGCAGGCGGCAGCGGTCTCATTGGCCGCCGCTTCGTTGCCCGCGTAGCAGAATACCACGTTGGCTCCGCCCCGGGCCAGCTCCAGACAGATCGCCCGGCCCAGCCCCCGGCTGCCGCCGGTGACCACCGCTGTTTTCTCAGAAAAATTCATGCTGTTTCTCCTTTCAGCAGTTCCGTCAGCTTTTCCAGGTCCGCCCCAGTTTCCACGGCATATACCGGCAGTTCCGGCACCGTTTTCTTCACAAAGCCGCTGAGGGCCTTGCCGGGGCCGATCTCCACCAGTGCGTCCAGCCCCATGGCGGCCATGCGGCGGAGGGAATCCTCCATGTAGACGCTGCTCTGCACCTGCCGCACCAACAGCTCCGGGATGGCAGCGCCGTCAGGACGCTCCGCACCCAGACAGTTGAAGATCACGGGAATCTGCGGCTCCCGGAACTCCACGGTGCGGAACCGCTCCGCCAGCGCGTCCCCGGCGGGGGCCATGAGGGGGGTGTGGAAGGGGCCGCTGACCTTCAGGGGCAGGCAGCGGCGGGCGCCTTTTTCCTTTGCCAGAGCCGATGCGGTCTCCACGGCGGCCTTCTCGCCGCCGAGGACCAGCTGGCCGGGGCAGTTGTAGTTGGCGATGACCACGCAGCCGTGGGCGGAAGCCTCGTCACAGGCCTCCTGCAAGGCCGCCCGGTCCAGCCCCAGCACCGCTACCATGGCAGAGGGCCGTCCGGCTGCGGCTTCCTCCATGGCTTTGCCACGGAAGGCCACCAGCTCCACGGCGGTGTCGGCGTCAAAGACCCCGGCGGCGTGGAGGGCGGAATACTCGCCCAGAGACAGCCCGGCGGCAGCGGCGGGGACGATGCCCCGCTCCGCCAGCAGGGCGGTCATGCCCGCGGCGAAGGCCACCATGCAGGGCTGGGTGTAGCGAGTCTGATTCAGAATGCCCTTCGTGTCGGTGAAGGAGACCTCCTTCAAATCGAAATCCACCTGCGCGGCAGCGCTGTCCAGCACGGCGCGGAAGGTGGGGAAGCGCTCATACAGGTCAGCGCCCATGCCGGGGTGCTGGCTGCCCTGTCCCGCGTATAAAAATCCTAACTTCATTGTGCGTTTCTCCATTCGTCCATGATCTGGGCCATCTGCTGCTGCACGGTGGAGAGGGTGTTGATCTCCCCGGCGTTGGCCCCGCAGAAAAACAGGCCGTTTTCCCAGTCTCCGTTCCGGGCGGCGATGAGGGCCCGGGAGATACAGTAGGGGGCGTTTTTGCCATCGCAGGTGGTGATGCACTTCATGCACCGGTCCGGGGGCGGCTGGGTCCCATCCTCCACACGCCGGATCAGGGGGCTGCGGAGGGCCCGGCCCGGCATCCCCACTGGACTTTTCACCAGGGTGATGTCACCGGGGGAGGCGTTCAGCAGGCGCTGCTTGTAGCCGTCGGAAGCGTCGCACTCCGCCGTGGCGATGAACCGGGTGGCGAACTGCGCCCCGGCAGCGCCCTCCTTCATGTAGCGGGCCATGTCTGCGCCGTTTTTCACGCCGCCGGCCACGAAAACCGGAATGTCCCGGCCTGCCTTGTCCCGGAAGGGGGCGATGGTGGTCAGGACCTCCCGCAAAAGGTCGGAAAGGGAGGGGGGCGCGTCCAGATCCTGCCGGGAGAAGCCCAGATGCCCCCCGGCCTCCGGCCCCTCTAAGATCAAAAAGTCGGGGATGCGGCCATAGTGCCGGTCCCACAGCTTGCACAGCAGCCCCGCCGCCCGGCCGCTGCTGACGATGGGGGCAATGGCGGCGTCACTGTCGGAAACTTCGGAGGCCAGCGCGGGGAGATCCTTGGGCAGTCCCGCACCGCAGACGATGGCGTCAGCCCCCGCCCGGAGAGCGGTGCGGACGCTGTCGGCATACTGGGTGGTGGCGACCATGGCGTTGACGGCGATCAGCCCCGCGCCGTGGGCCAAGACCTTGGCATGGCGGACCTGCCGGTCCAGCGCCCGGAGGTTGGCCTCAAAGGGACGTTTGGCGAAATCCGGCTCCTGAAAGCCGCAGACGGCGGTGGAGAGGGTCCCCATGCCGCCGCAGGCGGCCACCGCCCCGGCGAGGCCGTCCAGACTGATGCCCACGCCCATGCCCCCCTGCAAGATCGGGAGGGAGAGGGTCTTTCCCCGGATCGTTACCGCCATGCTGCCTCCGTGACCTTCAAAACGGCCTGACTGCCGGTGTACAGCTCCTCGAAGATCTGACGCAGGGGCTTGATCTCATGGAGCATACCGGCCACCTGACCGGCCATGACGCTGCCGCGCTCCATGTCGCCCTCGAACACAGCGCGGCGGAGACCGCCGAGGGTGACGTGTTCCAGCTCATCCAGCGTGGCTCCACGCTTCTCCAGAGCGAGATATTCCCGTGCCATTTTGTTTTTCAGCACCCGCACCGGCCCGCCGATGGAGCGGCCCGTCACGGTGGTGTCGCTGTCCTTGGCCTTCAGAAGGGCCAGCTTGTAGTTTTCGTGGATGGGGCACTCAAGGCTTGTCAGCAGGCAGGTGCCCACCTGAATGCCACAGGCCCCCAGAGCGAAGGCCGCGGCCGTCTGCCGTCCGTCAGCAATGCCGCCAGCGGCGATGACGGGGACGTCCACCGTGTCGACGACCTGCGGCACCAGCGCCATGGTGGTCATTTCCCCCACATGGCCGCCGGACTCCATGCCCTCGGCGATGATGGCGTCGGCTCCCTGATTCACCAGCCGCTTGGCAAGGATGGAGGCCGCCACCACGGGCAGCACCTTGATCCCGGCCTCTTTCCACGCGGGGATGTACTTGCCGGGACTGCCCGCCCCGGTGGTCACCACCTGAACGCCCTCCTCTATGATGATCTGGGCCATTTCGTCGGCGCAGGGGTTCATCAGCATCAGGTTCACGCCGAAGGGCTTGTCTGTCAGGCTCTTGCAAATGCGGATCTGCTGGCGCAGCAGGTCTGCCTCCAGCATCCCGCCGGTGGCGATGACGCCCAAGGCTCCTGCGTTGGAACAGGCGGCGGCAAATTCGCCGGTGGCGATGTTGGCCATGCCGCCCTGAATAATGGGGAACTCCGTCCCCAGCAGCTCGTTGAGTTTTTTCATAGTATTGCTCCTTTTCAGAAAAGAGGCTCAGGCCATTTCCAACACCGCGCCGCCCCAGGTCAGGCCGCCGCCGAAGGCGGTCAGCAGCAGGCGGCTGCCGGGACCCACGCGGCCCTGCTCCACCAGCTCGCTGAGGACCAGCGGGATGCTGGCAGCGGCGGTGTTGCCGTAACGGTCGATGTTTTTGTAGTATTTTTCCGGCGGGATGCGGTATTTCCGCACCGCCAGGTCAATGATGCGGGCGTTGGCCTGATGGAACACGAAGAAGTCGATGTCCGCCGGGGTCAGTTCAGCCTTTTTCAGCGTGGCGTCCATGCAGGCGGGAACGGTCTCCACGGCGAATTTGAACACCTGCGTCCCCTCCATGGAGAGGACGTTGGGCTCTCCCCGGCCAAGGCCCGGCAGACGCAGGAGAACGTCGTCCCCCCGGCTGCCCAGAACGGCACCGATGGAGGGCCAGCCCTCCCGGCACTCCACCACGGCGGCGGCCGCGCCGTCCCCAAAGAGGATGCAGGTGCCCCGGTCCGTCCAGTCCACCACTTTACTGAGGGCTTCCGCCCCCACCACCAGACCGAATTTCCGGGGGGAGGCGTTCAGCAGGCACTCCATAGTGTGCAGGGCGTAGACAAAGCCGGTGCAGGCGGCGTTCAGATCGAAACAGGGGGTATCTTCCGGCAGACCCAGCGCCCGCTGCAGTAGACAGGCGGCAGAGGGCACTACGGTGTCCGCCGAGACGGTGGCCACGATGCACACGCCGATGTCCGCCGGGGTGATCCCGGCCATGTTCAACGCGTCCCGCGCGGCGCTGACGCACAGCTCCGTGAGAGTCTCTTTTTCACAGCGGTAGCGGCTGCGGATGCCGGTGCGGGCGGTGATCCACTCGTCATTGGTATCCACCAGCCGGGAAAGATCGTCATTGGTGACGGTATTGGCAGGGACACAGCGGCCTGTGCCCCGGAGCTTGATCCCGTTCATGCGTCCTCCTTCCCGCGGCCAAGGGCGCGGAATTTCTGATAGCGCCGTTCCGTCAGGCTGACGGCGCTTTCCTTCAGCAGGGGTTCCAGACAGGCGGTCAGCGCCCGGTCCAGATTCCACAGCGTCCGGCTGGGGTCGGTCTGCGCGCCGCCCTCCGGCTCCCGGACGATGCCGTCGATGACCCCCAGCTTTTTCAGCTCCGGGGCGGTGAGCTTCATCAGCTCCGCCGCCTCGCCGGAGCGCTGGGCGTCCTTCCACAGGATGGAGGCGAAGCCCTCCGGGGACAAAATGGCGTACACGGCGTTTTCCAGCATCAGCACCCGGTCGGCCACAGCCAGGGCCAGAGCGCCGCCGCTGTTGCCCTCTCCGGTGACGACGGCGATGACCGGCACCGTCAGACGGCTCATCTCAAAGAGATTCCGGGCGATGGCCTCGCCCTGACCGTGCTCCTCGGCCTCCAGACCGGGATAGGCACCGGCGGTGTCGATGAAGGTAAAAATAGGGCGGCGGAACTTCTCCGCCTGCTTCATGAGCCGCAGCGCCTTGCGGTAGCCCTCCGGCCCCGGCATCCCGAAGTTGCACCGGAGGTTTTCCTCCAGCGTTTTGCCTTTCCGGGTGCCGATAACGGTGACGGGCCGCCCGTGGAACAGGGCGATGCCGCCTAAAATGGCGGGGTCCTCCCGGCAGGCCCGGTCTCCCCGCTGCTCAAAGAAATCGGTGAACAGTCCGTCGATATAGTCCGTGATATTGGGCCGCTGGGGATGGCGGGCCAGCGCCACCCGCTCCGCGGCGGTTTTCTCAGCCATGGCGTTCTCCTTTCCCGTGGAGCTTCAGCAGACGGATGAGGGTGTCCCGCAGGTCCTTCCGGGGGACCACCGCATCCACAAAGCCGTGCTCCATCTGAAATTCCGAGCGCTGGAAGCCCTCCGGCAGGGTCTCGCCGATGGTCTGCTGAATGACGCGAGGCCCGGCGAAGCCGATAAGCGCACCGGGTTCGGCCAGAATAATGTCTCCTAACGAGGCAAAGCTGGCGGTGACGCCGCCGGTGGTGGGGTCCGTGAGAACGGAGATGTACAGCAGTCCCTTTTCCGAAAACCGGGCCAGAGCCGCGCTGGTTTTCGCCATCTGCATGAGAGACAAAATGCCCTCCTGCATCCGCGCGCCGCCGCTGGCGGCAAAAAGGATCAGGGGCAGCTTGTTTTTTCCGGCGTACTCGATGGCCAGCGTCAGCTTTTCCCCTACGGCGGCGCTCATGCTGCCCATGAGAAAACGGCTGTCCAGCACGCCCACCACGCAGCGGCTTCCGCCCACGGTGCCGGTGGCGGTGACCACGGCCTCGTTCATGCCGGTCTTGCGGCGGGCACCGTCCAGCTTGGCCCCGTAGCCGGGGAAGCGGAGGGGGTCACTGGCCGTCAGCTTTTCGTGCAGCTCCCGGAAGGAGCCGGGGTCCAGCACGCTGCTGAGCCGGTAATAGGCCCCCATGGGGAAGTGGTAGCCGCACAGGGGGCAGACGGACAGCGCCGCCGCCACGTCCTTGCGCTGGCTCTCCCCGCCGCAATGGGGGCAGGTGACTAACTTTTCACCGGGGACGTAATTCTCCCGCATGGCCTTCATGGCCAGCAGCCGCGCCCGGCGTTTCGCAAAAATGTTTTCCATGTATTATCCTTTGTGATCGTCTACCCGGCGGCTGAATTCCAGCAGCTCCGGCAGGCTTCGGTCCAGAAAGGCGGTGGTGCAGCCGCCCCGGACAAAGGTGGGGTGGAACAGCAGCTCATAGGACAGCTCCGCATTGGTGGGGAAGCCCTCTAAGGTAAATTCCTCCAGACAGCGGCGCATTCTGCGGATGGCTTCCAGCCGGGTGGGGGCGTGGACCATCACCTTGGCGGCCAGAGAATCGTAATAGGGGGAGAGGGTGCAGCCGTTATAGAGGGCGGAGTCCACCCGGACGCCGGGGCCGCCGGGGAAGTGGAGAAATTCCACCTTGCCGGGGCAGGGCCGGAAATTGGCCGTGGGGTCCTCGGCGTTGATGCGGCACTCGATGGCGTGGCCGGTGAGGGTCACGTCCTCCTGGGTCAGGTCAAGGGGCAGACCGGAGGCGATGCGCAGCTGCTGACGCACCAGATCCACGCCGGTGATCATCTCTGTGATGCCGTGCTCCACCTGGATGCGGGTGTTCATCTCCATGAAGTAGAAATGCTGTCCGTCGCTGTCCAGCAGAAATTCCACAGTGCCCGCGCCCTCGTAGTGGACGGCCTGCGCCGCTTTCACGGCGGCCCGGCCCATCTCCTCCCGCAGCTCCGGCGTCAGGCACCGGGCAGGAGCCTCCTCAATGAGCTTCTGGTTCCGGCGCTGGATGGAGCAGTCCCGGTCTCCCAAGTGGATGACGTGGCCCTGCCGGTCCGCCAGAATTTGAAACTCGATGTGCCGGGGTTCCAGCACCAGCTTTTCCAGATACATCTCGTCGTTTCCGAAGCAGGCGTTGGCCTCCGCTTTGGCGGCGGCGTAAGCGTCGGGCAGGTCTTTAGCGCTGTCGCAGCGGCGGATGCCCCGGCCGCCGCCTCCGGCGCTGGCCTTCAGCAAAACGGGATAGCCCACCGTCTCCGCCACGGCCAGAGCGTCCTCCACGGAGGATACCGGCCCGTCGGAACCGGGGGTCACGGGGACCCCGGCGGCGCGCATCAGGTCTCGGGCGGCGGATTTGGAGCCCGCCTTCCGGATGGCGTCCCCGGAGGGACCGATGAAGGTGATGCCGTTTTCCGCGCAGGCGTCGGCAAATTCCGGGTTTTCCGACAGGAACCCGTAGCCGGGGTGCAGACCGTCGCAGCCGGTGGCTATGGCGGCAGAGAGCAGCGCCTGAGGATTTAAGTAGCTGTCAGCGGCCCGGGGAGGGCCGATGCACACGGACCGGGTGGCCAGCTGGACGTGGAGGGCCTCCGCGTCCGCCTGAGAATACACCGAGACCGTCTCGATGCCCGCCTCCCGGCAGGCCCGCCGCACCCGGAGGGCGATCTCCCCCCGGTTGGCGATCAATACCCGCTTCAGCATGGCTGATAGCGGAACAGAGGCTCCCCGAAGGAAACCAGCGCGCCGTTTTCCTTCAGAACCGCTGTGATCTCGCAGTCACAGGGGGCGGGGATCTCGCTCATCATCTTCATGGCCTCCAGCAGGCAGACGGGCTGGCCCTTGCGCACCCGGTCACCCACCTTCACAAAGGGGGGCTGCTCCGGGGCGGAGGCGGCGTAGAAGGTGCCCACCATGGGGGCGGTGACAGTCTCGCCCTCCGGCTCAGCGGCCGCGGGCACTGCCGGGGCAGCAGCCGCTGCCGGGATCACCGGCGCGGCGGGAGCGGAGACGGCCCGCTCCATTTCTATGGTAAAATCCTGGGTGGACAGCTTTAGTTTGGACAGGGAACTGCCCTCGAAGCGGGCCAGCAGGTCGTTCAGTTCTTGATTGGTCATGGAATGTCCTTTCCTCGCAAAACCGGACCGCCGGAGGGTCTGAACCCTCCGGCGGACGCACGTTAATTCTTGTGAGCGGCCAGATAGGTCATGATGTCGCCCACCGTTTTCAGGTTAGCGGCGTCCTCCTCGGCGATGGAGATGCCGGCGGCCTCCTCCAGGGCCATGACCAACTCCACGGCGGCCAGAGAATCGGCGCCCAGATCGTCAGCCAGAGAAGCGGTAGGGGTCACGGCTTCGGCGTCGCAGCCCAGAGTCTCGACAATGATGTCACGCACTTTTTCAAATTCCATGATAGATCTCCTTGTTTCGGTGAAAGTCGGCTCTCGTTAGTTAAAAATATTTACTTAAAATAATTTAACTAAAAGAATTGAATTATATAATAGCGGACGCCCCTCCCATTGTCAAGACAAAAATTGTGAATAAACGGTTAAAACCGGGGAAAGTGGGGGGGCACAGCCTATTTTTTGATTGACAGGGGAAACTGGATGTACTATCATCCAATCAGAAAGATGTATCTGCAACTATCTCTTGACCGGGCACAGGCTCCGGGGAAAGGAACGCTATGGATCTCACAGAGCGCAAGATCACGAAAATCGCACGGGAGGCCAGCAAGCTGGCCGTCCGGACGCTGAAGGAGGACGGCATCGGCACCGCGGAATACGATTTCATCCATCTGGTGCGCCACCATCCCGGCATCACGCAGGCGGAGGTCCGGGAGCAGCTCCGGGTAGACAAGGGAGCCGCCGCCCGCCGTGCGGCCAGTCTGGAGGCCAAGGGCTACCTGATCCGGCAGGCCAACCCCAAGGACGGCCGCAGCCAGCTGCTTTTCGCCACGGAAAAGGCGGAGGGTCTGCGGAACTCCAAGGCGCAGGTGGAGACCACCTTTTATGAATGGCTGCTGGCGGAGCTGCCGGAGGCGGAGAAGATCGCTTTCTGCAAAACGCTGGACACTATCTATCGCCGTTCCAAGCAGGAGAGCCGGGCGGGGTTCCCCCACATCACGGCCCTGACGGAGCAGGGGGAGGGGGAGCGCCATGAGTAAGCGGCAGCTTCCGCCGGACCGGGTCAGCTCCTATTTCCGGGCGGAATCCGGAGTGCTGGCGGTCATCACCGTGACGGGTCTCCTCTATAATATCGGTCTGGTGGCAGGCCCGTGGTTCGAGGGACAGATGACGGAAGCGCTGGCCCGGATCCTCTTGGGAGGGGGCAGCTTTTCCACCATGGTCTCTCTGGCGGCGGGGTACATCGCCGTTGTCGCCGCGGTGCAGGGACTTCGGTTTTTGAAGCGGTTCTATGTCCGGCGCTTTGCCAACAAGGTGAACCGCCGCATGAAGCGGGTCCTGTACGGCGCGCTGGTCCGGTCGGATCGGGGGGACTTGGAACGTGAGGGCGCGGGAACGGTGCTGACCAAGGCCATTTCCGACGTGGACGACTGCGCCGAGGGGATGCGGAAATTCACCACGGAGGTATTTGACACCGGCGTGGCCCTGGCGGCCTATGCCGGGATGCTGCTGTGGTATGACTGGCGGCTGGCGCTGCTGTCCATGGCCTTTCTGCCGGGGAGCTACGCGCTGGCGGAACGGATGAAGCGGCCCGTCCAGCGCACCGGCGCGGCCTTCAAGGAGCAGGCCGGGATTTTGAATGCCGCCACCATGGATCGAGCGGTCAACGCCCTGACCTACCGGGTCTTTGGCCGGGAGGAGGAGCGCCGGGCAGCCTATGAGGAGCACCTCACCGCTTACGAACACGCCGCTGTAAAGGCAAACCTGTGGACAGCGTCCCTGCCGCCGCTGTACCGGGTGCTCTCCATGATCGGCGCGGCGCTGATCCTGTATTTCGGCGGGAAAAACGTGCTGGGCACCGGCTGGACGGTCTGGTCCATCGCGGAATTCACCACGTTTCTGGCCTGCTTTACCAAGCTGGCCACCAAATCTTCCAAGGCGGCAAAGCTGTTCAACGCAGTCCACAAGGCGCAGGTGTCCTGGAAGCGCATCCAGCCCCTGATGCGGGAGATCCCCGCCGTGCCCGCCGTTTCCGCCGGCAGGGTGGAGCGTCTGGAGGTCCGGGACCTCACCTGCGGCTATCCCGGTGACGTGCCGCTGTTCTCCGGGCTGGATTTGACCGCCTGCCGGGGGCAGATCATCGGCGTCACCGGGCCGGTGGCCTGCGGCAAATCCACGCTGGGCAAGGCGTTCCTCTGCGAGCAGCCCTACGGCGGCAACATCCGGCTGGACGGCCGGGAGCTGGCGGAGCTGTCCCCCTGGGAGCGGACGGGCCTCGTGGGGTATCTGGGCCACGATCCGGAGCTGTTCAGCGGCACGATCCGGGAAAATGTGCTGCTGGGAGACACGGGCGATCCCATGGATTACCTCCGGGCTGTGTGTCTGGACGGCGAAGTGGCGGCCATGACGGAGGGGCTGGAGACCCGGGTGGGCACCGGCGGCGTCCGGCTTTCCGGCGGTCAGGCCCAGCGGCTGGCGCTGGCCCGGACGCTGGCCCATCAAAGGCCTCTGCTGATTCTGGACGATCCCTTTTCGGCGCTGGACCGGGCCACGGAGACGGAGATCTTCGCCCATCTGCGGCGTCTGGCGGCGGACAGCGTGGTGATTCTGATCTCTCACCGGCTGTACCTGTTCCCGGAGCTGGATCGGGTGATCTGGCTGGAAAACGGGGAGGCCAAGGTGGGGACCCACGAGGAATTGGTGGGGAATACCCCGGATTACGCGGCGCAGTTTGACGCGCAGAGGGAGGAGAACAGCCATGAATGACCGCAAAAAAACAGTCCATGTGGGGACTGTGGTACTGGAAACGGTGAAAGACCACCTCGGGCTGTCCCTTACCATTCTGGCGGTGGTGGCAGGGGCCGTAGGCGCGGCGCTGGTGCCGCCGCTGGTGCTGGGCCGCATCGTGGACGGTCTCACCGCCGGGGAGGGGCTGACTCTCCGCCTGCCCCTGTGGTATCTGGCCTTCACCGCATTGGCGGGAGGGCTGGAATCCGCCCGGGAGAGCGCGTTGACGGTATTCGGCCAGAAAACCACCCACGCCCTGCGGAGCCGCCTGATGGAAAAGGAGGGCCGTCTGCCTGCCGACGAACTGAACCGTCAGGAGCCGGGGGCGCTGGTGTCCCGCTTCGTGGGGGACGTGGACACGGTGGAGACCCTGTTCACCGCCGGGATCATCAGTATGGCGGCGGACGCCTGCCGGATCCTCAGTATTCTGATCGTGGTGTGGCAGTGCAGCCGGGGGCTTGCCTATCTGCTGCTGGCGCTGCTGCCGGCGCTGTTCCTCTTTACCCGGTTCGTCCAGAAGCGGATGCTGCACAATCAGCTGAAAAACCGGAAGGCGGTGAGCCGGGCCTCCGGATATGTGCCGGAGACGGTGCGGAATCTCCGCACCATCCGCACGCTGGGCAAGGAGACCTACATGGAGACCCGGTATGACGGTGCGCTGGGGGAGAGCTACCGGGCCATTGAGGGCACCAACTTCTATGACGCCCTGTATTCCCCCGTGATCCTCACGGTGAACGCCGCTGTGGTGGGCGCGGTCATGCTGCTGTCCGCCTCCGGGAAGCCGGCGGTGCTGACGCTGTTCGGCATGACCGCCGGTACCGCCGTGACGGTGATGAACTACATCAGCCAGATCTTTTCCCCGTTGGAAAGTCTGGGCATGGAGATCCAGACCATCCAGTCCGCCGTGGCGGGTGTTCGCCGGATCAATGACTTTCTGGCCCAGCCGGAGCAGGAGACAGTGGCCCCGGAAACGGAAAATCCCGCCGCTCCCATGGTGGAGCTGCGGGATGTGGACTTCGGCTATGAGGCAGGGCAGAACGTTCTGCGTCATTTAAATATGGAGATCCGGGAGGGAGAGCTGGCTACCCTGTCCGGCCGGACCGGCGCGGGAAAGAGCACCGTGTTCAAGCTGGTGCTGGGGCTGTATGCCCCCCGGCGGGGCACCGTCCGGATCCAGGGCGTGGATCCCCGGTCCCTCACCGGCCCGCAGCGGCGGGCGCTGTACGGCTATGTGGAGCAGTGGTTCCATCCGGTCCCCGGCACCGTCCGGGACCAGATCACCCTGTATGATGACACCATCACAGAGGGACAGGTCCGCCGGGCCGCGGAGCTGGCGGGACTGGCGGAGGCCATCGGCACCCTGCCCGAAGGCTTCGACACCCCCTGCACCCCGGACATTTTCTCTCAGGGACAGTGGCAGCTGCTGTCCATCGCCCGGGCGGTGGCGGCGGACCCCAAGCTGCTTCTGCTGGACGAGATCACAGCCAATCTGGACGCGGAGACGGAGCGGGCGGTGCTGCGGGCCTTGAAGCGGGCCGCGGCGGACCGGACGGTGCTCTCCATTTCTCACCGGGTCGGGGCGGACACGGGACGGCTCATTCCCATTGGGGAGGAGTCATAGCCAGAAACCGGGCCAGCGCGGGGTTGGGGTTGGTGGTCTGCCACGCGGCGATGATCTCCTCCACCTCTCCCTCGCCGATGAGGGGGACAAACACCAGATTGTCGGCGTTGTAGAGCTTTTCCACGCAGTAGGCGGGGAGGATGGAAATACCCTCCTCGGCGGAGACCATCATGAGGATGCTCTCCGTGTCGGCGGAGCGGAAGAGGATGTTGGGCTTGTAGCCCGCCTCGTTGTAAAGCTGCATGAAAAAGGCGTCGCCGTAGGAATCGTCGGCGGCGTCAGGGGACATGTAGAGGATGGTCTCTCCCCGCAGCTCCTGCCGCCGGAGCTGCTGCCGCTGGGCCAGCGGGTGTCCGGCGTACAGCGCCACCACCAACCGGGCCTTTTCCACGGTGCGGCAGGCCACGCCCTCCTGGGTTTTCAGGTTGGTACTGTCCCAGGTGAAAATGATGTCATATTCATGGTGCAGCAGCCCCGCCGCCAGCGCGTCGGTGGAGCAGCGGTAAAAGGTGATGAGCACGTTGCTGTTCTGCTGGTGAAATTGGCGGATATGGGCGGACAGGTCGCTGCGCTCGTACCCCCGGACGTAGCCCACCCGCAGCGTGCCGGAGAGTCCGGTGGAGGCGTCATGGACCCGCTCCTGCGCCCGGCTCATCCGCTCTAAGATCCCCTTGGCCTCCCGGAGGAAGATGGTCCCCGCGGGGGTCAGGCTCACGGGGCGGGTGCTCCGGTCAAAGAGGGGACAGCCCAGCGTCTCCTCCAGCAGACGGATCTGCTGGGTGATGGCGGTCTGGGAAATGTAGAACTGCTCGGCGGCTTTCGTGAAGCTGCGGCTCTCCGCCGCGGCCACGAAATACTTCAGCTGATTTCGATTCATAACGCCCTCCCACGACACAAAATAAGTTTTTCTTATTTTATCATGAAGAAATCCCCCTTGTAAAGGGGGATTTTTTTCGCTAAGATAAGTGCATATTTGTTGTGTGTAAGCGAGGTACTTAGAAATGCAAAGAGAATCCTTCGGCTCCCGGCTGGGCTTCCTGCTGGTGAGCGCCGGATGCGCCATCGGCATCGGCAACGTGTGGCGCTTCCCCTATATTACCGGCAAGAACGGCGGCGGCTACTTCGTCCTGTTCTATCTGGTGTGCCTGCTGCTGTTGGGCGTCCCCGTGATGACCATGGAACTGGCGGTGGGCCGCGGCGGCCGCAAGAGCGCCGTGCTGGCCTACAAGAATCTGGAAAAGCCCGGCTCCAAGTGGCACATCCACGGCTGGTTCTGTCTGGCGGGCTGCTATCTGCTGATGATGTATTACACCACCGTCACCGGCTGGATGGTGAACTACTTCGGCAAATTCCTCACCGGCGGCTTCCACGCCGGTATGACCGGCGATGAGATCTCCGGGATGTTCGGCACCATGCTGGGCAGCCCCGGCCCCATGGCCATCTTCACGGAGCTGGTGGTGGTCACCGGCCTGATCGTGTGCAGCTTCGGCCTTCAGAAGGGTCTGGAGCGGGTGACCAAGGTCATGATGATCTGCCTGCTGGCGCTGATCGTGGTGCTGGCGGTCCACAGCCTGACCCTCTCCGGCGCGGCGGAGGGCATGAAGTTCTACCTGCTGCCCTCCGTGGACACCATCCGGGAGCACGGTCTCGGCAGCCTCATCACCGACGCTATGAATCAGGCGTTCTTCACCCTGTCTCTGGGCATCGGCGCCATGGAGATCTTCGGCAGCTACATGAGCGATGAGCAGACCCTCCCCGGCGAGGCCGTGCGGATCTGTATTCTGGATACCTTCGTGGCCCTCATGGCGGGCGCCATCATTTTCCCTGCCTGCTTCACCTTCGGCGTTGCGCCCGGTGAAGGCCCCGCGCTGATCTTTCAGACCCTGCCGCCTCTGTTCGTGAACATGTCCGGCGGCCGCTTCTGGGGCACGCTGTTCTTCCTGTTCATGGTGTTCGCCAGCTTCTCCACGGTGCTGGCGGTGTTTGAGAACATTCTGGCCGTCTGCATGGACACCTTCGGCATCAGCCGCAAGAAGGCTGTGCTCATCAACGGCGTGCTGCTGGCCCTCCTGAGCCTGCCCTGCGTGTTCGGCTACAACATCTGGAGCGATTTCCATCCCATTCTGGGCAAGGACGTGCTGGACAGCGAGGACTTCCTCGTGAGCAACCTGCTGCTGCCCATCGGCTCTCTGGTGTATCTGCTGTTCTGCGTCAGCAAATGGGGCTGGGGCTTCGACAAGTATGTGGCGGAGGCCAACAAGGGCAAGGGCCTGAAATTCGCCAAGTGGCTGAAGCCCTATTTCCAGTTCATTCTGCCGGCGCTGATCGTTGTGATCTTCCTGCAGGGCCTGCTGTAAAGCGGAACAATATTACAGCAATAGAGGGGGAAATTTTCCCTGTACGGGACATTTTCCCATCAGCCTGCACGGTGAAATGACCGGAAATGCAAGAAATATAAGAACATAGGAGGCGTGTCAACAGACACGCCTCCTAAGACTTTTATTGGGGGAATTTACAGAGACCGACTCATGCGATGTTACAGCACCAGTGCCTCCTTCAATACCCGGAGGGAGGTCAGGTGGCCCTCCAGCATGGGCATGGTCAGGTCCTCCATTTCCAGAGATACGTCGCCGTCATAGCCGGCCATCCGCACGGTGGAGAAAAACTCCTTCCACCACTGGGCGCCGTGGCCGCAGCCCACAGCCACGTAATTCCACGAACGTGCGCGGAACTGGTCGATGGGCTTCGTGTCCAAAAGGCCGTTTGGCCCGGCCATCCGCCGCTCCGGGCGGGAGTCTTTGCCGTGGACGTGGTAGAGGGCGTCCCGCTCACCCAGCACCCGGGCGGCCTCGATGGGGTCGCCGCCCATCCAAAACAGGTGGGAGGGGTCCAGATTCATGCCCACCAAAGGGCCCACGGCCTCCCGCAGACAGAACAGGGTCTCCGGGTTGTACACCAGCTGCATCCCGTGGTTTTCCAGCGCGATCTGACGGATGCCGCAGTCCTCCGCCATGCGGACCAGTTCCTTCCACTTGGGGATGGCCACCTCGTTCCACTGGTAGTCCAGAATGTCCTGGGTCTCCGGCGGCCAGCTGGTGGTGATCCAGACGGGGGTCTTGTCGCCGGGACAGCCGGCGGGCAGGCCGCTCATCATCACGATCTTCTCCACGCCCAGCAGCCCCGCCAGACGGAAGGTTTTCTCCGTCACCTCCCAGTCCTTCTGGAAGGCAAGGGGGTTGCCGGAACAGTTCAGGGCGCACAGGGCGATATCCCGGCGGCGAAGCTGGTCCATCCAGCGCTGCCGGGCCGTTTCGGAGCCAAGCAGTTCGTCCAAGTCGATGTGGGGCGCGCCGGACCAGTTGCCGGTGCCGATCTCCACCGCCTGAACGCCCTGCGCCACGCAGAAATCCAGCATGGCCGCAAAGGGCATATCCAGTGTGCAGGTTTTGATAGAAAGCCGCATAGGGGACCTCCTTGGTCATTGATCTTTTTGGGGGGCCGCTGCGGGGCGGCGCATGAAAATCGTCTTTTTTCGCGGGGAGTTGAGGGGCGCTATTCCTTGGTGAACCACAGATCCAGATCCACAGGACCCTCGACGCCGTCCACAACGCCGCTCTCGCTGTACTGCCAGAGGGTCACGCCCCGGTCCAGCGCCGGGACGGGGCCGTAGCTGGCCAGCCAGACTGGCAGGGGCGCCAGCTCCTCCATGCCGTACATACTTCCGGCCCAGTGGAGGTTCATGTAGACCACCGGCTCATAGCCCGCCTGACGGATCACGTCGCAGAAGGCGAGGGCGTTCTGGGTGGCCTGTTCGCCGGTGAGATCGTCGGTCCGGGCCTCGTCCGCCGTGTAAAATTCCAGATCATAGGCGATGGGGCCGCTGACGTTCGTCCCCCGGAGCCGCTCCACCACGAATCGGGCTTCCTCGGCGGCTTCCTCCTCCGTGACGGCCTGAGAGTAGAAGTAAACGCCCACCGTCAGCCCCGCATTGGCGGCGTCGGCGGCGTTCTGGGCGAAGGCGTTGTCCTCCACCAAAGCCCCGGTGCCGTAGCCCCGGAAACCTACCCGCAGCATGGCGAAGTCCGCTCCGGCGGCTTTTACGGCGGGCCAGTCCACGACACCTTGATAGCTGGAAACGTCCACCCCGGCATAGGCGGTAACGCCGGGGGCGTCATATTGGTAAAACGGCTCCCTGCGGGTCAGGGCTTCCTCGTTGACGGAGATGCCCGGCCCCGGCGCGGTATGGGCCCACCATTCCAGAATACCCCAGATCCCAAGGCCCGCCAATACCAGCACCGCCAGCAGCCAGCCACGGCGGTTGGGCGCGGCCCGCTTGCCGCCTTTCTTTTTTTCTTCCATGTGTTTTCCCCCTCTTTTCTGCTCATAGACTACCACCGGCGGCGCTGCCTTTGGTGAACAAAGTCTGAATTTGCCGCAAAAAGGGGAGGGGACGGCTCAGGTTTCCTGCGCCAGCATCCGCAGGGCGAACAGGGTGTGGAGCGCTGCGCCGGTGGGGAGAACGTCCTCATTGAACACCACCGCCTCGTTGTGCATGGGCTTGCCGTAGCGAGGGTCCTCCTGCGGCGTTCCGGCTCCCAGCAGCAGGTAGGCGCAGGGCAGCTCATAGGTGAAGGAGGCGAAGTCCTCGGAGCCCATGCCCCCCTGATCCAGACGGTACACCCGCTCCTTGCCAGCCAGCTCCTCCGCCCAGCCCGCGACCTGTTCCATCAGGGCGGGATCGTTTACCAGCGGCGGCGCGGAGGCGATCTCCTCCAAATGGGCGCTGCCTCGGAAGGCCGCCGCCGTGTTCTCCGCGATGACCCGGATGCGCTCCATGATCCGGGCGCTGAGCTCCCGGTCAAAGGTGCGGATGGTGCCCTCCAGCACGGCCTCCTCCGGGATGATGTTGGGGGCCTGTCCCCCCTGGAACCGGCCCACCGTCACCACGGCAGGCTTCTTCGCGGAGATCTCCCGTGCGGTCAGCTCCTGCAGGGAGAGGTAGATGTGGGCGGCGATGTTGATGGGGTCCACGCCGGTCTCCGGCATGGCCCCGTGGCAGCCGGTGCCCCGGACGGAGACCCGGAACAGGGTGCAGCCCGCCATGAACGTCCCCCGGCCACAGAGTACCATGCCGGAGGGGGTGCCGGAGTTGACATGAAGGGCCAGTGCCGCTTTGGGCGTCGGCGCATCCTTCAGGACCCCAGCCGCCAGCATGGACTTCGCCCCGGTGAAGCCCTCCTCATCCGGCTGGAACACCAGCCGCACCGTACCCTTCAAGTCCGCCTGATGCCGCTTGAGCAAAGCGGCGGCGCCCAACAGCATGGCGGCGTGCATATCGTGGCCGCAGGCGTGCATGGCGCCGTTTTCCGACTGAAAATCCAGCCCCGTGGCCTCCCGGACCCGGAGAGCGTCCATATCCGCCCGGAGCAGCACGCACCGGCCGGTATCCTCGCCGGTGATGTCCGCCACCACGCCCCCGGCCAGCGGGCGGGGCGTATACCCCAGCGCCGTCAGCCGTTCCGTCACATAGGCGGCGGTGTGGGGCAGGGAGGGGCCTACCTCCGGGTCCCTGTGCAGGGTCCGGCGATCCGTCAGAAGCTGGGGCTTCAGGGCTTCCGCCTCTGCCAGCAGAGCTTTGGTATCCATGGTCATAGCACGTCATCCTTCCTTTGAACTGCGCCGTTTCCGGCAAGCTTACAATACGGTTATTATACCGCAGGGCGATGCATTGTCAAACACCGCCGGAGAAAAAACGGAGCTGCGTCAAGTATCTTTCTTATTTTCCTGATAGGACTTCGGCGAGAAAAGTGAGTGCGGACTGTCTTGACAGCTGCTGGCGGCGCTGGACTGAGCGGCAGAGACACTTGCCGCAAAGGGCAGAGCTTAGGCATGCAGATCAACCGGTTCTGGTGATGCGGACTGGCCAAGCTGTGGAGTAAGCGGGACAAAGTGTTTAAATTTTTACCGGGCAGAAATTGTGATTTGGAAAAATTGATTAATAAAAGGCGCACACCTCTTCCAAAGCAGTTTGGGAGGGGTTAGCCTTTTTCCTTACAGGAGGCTGTGATCCCGGGACTGAAATTCGGACAGGATTACTACGATGATCTGCTGGCGAAATATACCCACAAGAAGGAGCTGTTCCTCAAGGGACTGGATGATCTGCACATCATCCACAACGATCCGGAGGGGGCGTATTATGTCCTGCTGGACATTTCCGAATTCGGCTATGACAGCGATCTGAAATTCTGCGAGGATCTGACCCGGCTGGTAGGCGTCGGAGCAGTGCCCGGCTCCAGCTTCTTCCGCGAGCCGGTGAATCATCTGATCCGCTTCCACTTTGCCAAGAAGGACGAGACGCTTCTGAATGCCCTGAACCGACTGGAAAGTCTTCGGGCAAAACTCCCCTCCCGCAAAAGGAACTGAAAGGGACCGCTCTCAAGCGGGAAGCCTCACAAGAGCAGGGCCTATCTGTTAGCCGTGCTGCGAGAAACCCGCGCTGTCCGAGATTGCAGAGATATTACCCCGGCGTGACGTTCCTGCCGTCCATGACCATGGGGGCAACGGACGCCCACCACTATGAGCAGATCTGAGACACCTGCCTGCGGTGCAGTCCCTTCATGGCGGAGCCGGAGGAGGCGGCCGCCGGTGTCCACGGGACCAACGAGCGTATCCCGGTGCGGGCCTATTTGCAGGGCATTCGGGTTCTCATCGACCTGATGGAGCACGTAAATCTATCCTGCTAATGTGCTAAGGCGCGTATGTGCATCCGAGACCGCACTTCAGAAATTGAACGAGTGAAAAAGCTGCCGGGGAGTTGATTTCCCCGGCGGCTTTTTTGCGGTCAGTAGAAGGTTGGATTCCCGCAGTAAAATGCCCGAAGGAGATGTTCCTTCGGGCATTGCGTGTATTCGGCAGAAATCAGCTGCTTTTTCCCAGATACGCTTCCTTCACCCGGCTGTCCGCCAGCAGCTCCGCGCCGGTGCCGGACATGGTGATGGTGCCGGTCTCCAGCACATAGGCGAGGTCCGCGATCTTCAGGGCCATGTTAGCGTTCTGCTCCACCAGCAGCACCGTGACGCCCTGCCGGTTGATCTCCCGGATGATGGAGAAGATGTCCTGCACCACCAGCGGGGCCAGGCCCAGAGACGGTTCATCCAGCATCATCAGCTTGGGGCGGGACATGAGGGCACGGCCCACGGCCAGCATCTGCTGCTCGCCGCCGGAGAGGGTGCCCGCCAGCTGCCAGCTCCGTTCCTCCAGACGGGGAAACAGGCTGTACACCCACTGGATGTCTTTTTCAATCTCCGCTTTGTCCCGGCGCAGATAGGCCCCGATCTTCAGATTTTCCAGCACCGTCATATCCGGGAAGACCCGGCGGCCCTCCGGACTCATGGCGATGCCGGTGGAGATGATCTTGTCGATGGACTTGCCCAGCAGCTCCTGCCCGTCCCACTGGACGGAGCCGCCGGAGGCCTTTACCAGTCCGGTGATGGTCCGCAGGGTGGTAGATTTGCCCGCGCCGTTGGCGCCGATCAGCGTCACGATCTTGCCGTCCGGCACTTCCAGAGAAATGCCCCGGAGGGCCTGAATGCCGCCGTAGTGGACCTGGAGGTTTTCAATTTTAAGCATCGTCCGCCACCCCCAGATACGCGTCGATGACGCGCTGATTTTTTTGGATCTCCGCCGGTGTGCCGTGGGCGATCAGCTTGCCGAAATCCAGCACATAGATGCGGTCGGAAATGCCCATGACCAGATTCATGTGGTGCTCGATGAGGAGGATCGTGATCTTGAATTTTTCCCGGATCTCCCCGATAAAGGCTGTCAGCTCCTCCGTTTCCTGAGGGTTCATGCCGGCGGCCGGCTCATCCAGAAGCAGAAGCTTTGGCTCCGCCGCCAGCGCCCGGGCGATCTCCAGCCGCCGCTGCTTGCCGTAGGGCAGGCTGGTGGCCAACTCGTTTTTCACGTCGGACAACCCTACGATCTCCAGCAGCTCCTCCACCTGCGCCCGCTGGGCCGCTTCCTCCTTCCGGTTCAGCCGGAACGCGGCGGAAAACACGCTGCTGGTGGAGCGGCAATGCTTGGCGATGAGCACATTGTCGAACACCGTCTGGGTCTTCCACAAACGGATGTTCTGAAAGGTCCGGGCCATGCCCGCCCGGGTGATCTTATCCGGGGTAGGGGAGAGGGCCTCCGTGAAAAGTCCATCGCACTGGCCCTTGTACTGCTTTTTCATTTTGCCCTGGGGGTGGTTTTCGATGATCTTTGCCCCATCGAACCACACCGCGCCGTTGGTGGGCTGGTACACGCCGGTGATGACATTGAAGGCGGTGGTCTTTCCCGCGCCGTTGGGTCCGATGAGGGCCACAATCTCTCCCTCGTTGACCTCCAGCTCCAGATCGTCCACAGCCACAACGCCGCCGAACTGCATGGTGATGTGATCCAGTCTCAAAAGCTGCTCACTCATGGCTGTACCGCCTCCTTCTTCGCTTTTTTCTGCCGCTTTTTCAGGAGATCCGGCAGCTCTTTATCTCCCATGATGCCCTTTCGGAAGAACAGCACCACCACCATGATGATGACGGAGAACACCACCATCCGGAAGCCGGTGCGCAGGAAGGGGACCTTGAAGCTGCCGATGTAGGTCTCGGCGTCCAGAAACCGCAGCCACCATTCACTGGCCGCCACATACAGAAATGCCGCGATGCAGCTGCCGGAGATGGAGCCGATACCGCCGATGACCACGATCAGCAGGATCTCGTAGGTCATGGCCGTGGTGAACACCTTGGCCTGCGCCTGATTGGCGAACATGGCGAACAGGCCGCCGCCCACCCCAGCGAAAAACGAGCTGATGCAGAAGGCCAGCCGCTTGTGGCGGGCCAGATTGATGCCCATGGCCTCTGCCGCCACCTCATCATCCCGGATGGCCTTAAAGGCCCGGCCGTAGGTGGAGTTGATCAGCAGTACGATCACCGCCACGCACACCCCCGCCAGCAGAAACGGTACGAAGGTGGACAGCCGCAGGATCACCTTGCCGTCGGCATTCTGGATATTGAAGCTGGAGAAGGTGGGGAAGTTCTTCAAGGCGTTGGCGCCGTTGGTCACAGGGCCGAGGGGGTCCCACTGGAAAATGGCCCGGATGATCTCCGCGAAGCCCAGAGTGGCAATGGCCAGATAGTCGGATTTCAGACGCAGCACCGGCAGGCCGATGAGCCACGCCACCGCTGCCGCCACGCAGCCGCCCAGAAACAGGGCCAGCAGAACGCCCAGCACCAGCCCCACAGCCCCGCCGCCGAACAGCTCCGGCAGGGAGAACTTCACGGCGGAGCCGTTATAGAGATAGTACACCGCTTCCCGGTCCGCCGTGGGAATGGTGAGAATGGCATAGGTGTAAGCGCCCAGCAGCATGAAGCCCGCCTGTCCCAGAGAAAACAGGCCGGTGAAGCCGTTGAGCAGGTTCATGGACACCGCCACCAGCGCGTATACCGCGCCCTTTTTCAGAACGGTGAACAGCATACCCGTGGGCTTCATGGTGTTTTCCAGCAGGATGACCAGCGCCAACAGTGCCAGCGCGCAGAGCAGGGCGATCACCGTGCCCCGTTTGCTTTTCTTTTCGTTCAGCACAGTCGATCCCCCCTTACACTTTGTCCGTGACTTTTTCGCCGAACAGACCCGTGGGCTTCACGCAAAGCACCACGATCAGGATGGCGAAGGTAAAGGCATCGGAAAAGACGCTCCAATCGGAGCCCTTGATGACGCTCTCGCAGATACCGATGAGAAACGCCCCTACCACAGCGCCGGGAATGGAGCCGATACCGCCGAATACCGCCGCTACGAAGGCCCGCAGTCCCGGCAGGGAGCCGGACAGGGGGACGATGGACTGGTAGTTGGTGAAGTACAGCAGGGAGCCGATGGCCGCCAGCAGAGAGCCGATGATGAAGGTCACGGAGATCACGCTGTTGATCCGGATGCCCATGAGCTGCGCGGTTTCAAAATCCCGGGATACCGCCCGCATGGCCATGCCGATCCGGGTGTGGTTGATGAGCTGGGTCAGGGCCGCCACCAGAAGCACCACCAGCACCGGCGTGACCACCGTCACATACTTGGTGGATACCCCCGCGATGGTCAGCTGGTTGGACAGACCGGGCAGGGCGGGGTACATCTGGGGCAGGCCGCCGGTGACGTAGGTCGCCAGATTTTGCAGCAGATAGCTGACACCGATGGCGGAGATCATCACCGACATCCGGGGGGCTGTCCGCAGAGGCTTGTAGGCCGCCCGCTCGATGATGAAGCCCAGCAGCACCGTCAGAATGATCATCAGGGGAATGGCCGCGGCCAGCGGCAGGCTGGCACTGAGGTAGACCATCATCAGACCGGCTACCATGAATACATCGCCGTGAGCGAAGTTGATCAGCCGCAGGATGCCGTAGACCATGGTGTAGCCGATGGCGATGAGGGCGTACTGCCCGCCCAGCGATATGCCGGAGAGCAGAATGGAGATGCCGTATTGCACGGGGATCCCTCCCTTTTCTTTCAAGTTTTACGCGGAAGGCACGCGGCGGAGCCGTCTTGAAAAAAGCCGCAGAGCGGCTGCTTTCGGGGCGGTCCCGGCCTTGGGGTGCTTTCACGCGAACCGTCTGTAAACGGTAAGACCGCCTGGCGGGGGAGTCCCCGCCAGGCAGGTCGGCAGGATCGGATCAACCGGCTTTCTGCATCGTTTCCAGAGCCCAGGCGTTGTTGGCGGTGTCAGCCACCTTGATGTAGGCAGTGTCGCGGATAGCGTCGCCGATGTCGTCAAAGGCGATGTCGCCGGTGACGCCGGTGTAGGTCACACCGGGCAGCGCGGCCTTTACAGCGGCGGGATCGGTGGAGCCGGCGGCCTTCAGAGCCTCCAGCGCCACATAGTAGGCGTCATAGCCCATGGCGGTGACGGCTGCGATGGTGTCATTGCCGCCGTTGTTGGTCATGGCGGTGGCGTCCTCGTTCAGCCAGGCCTTGATGCCCTCGTCGAATTCGGGAGAGCCGCCCTCCTGATAGAAGGTGGAGACATACAGCTTTACGTCAGAGCCGGAAGCGGCTTCCAGAACCATGTTGCTGTCCAGCGTATCGGAGCCCAGAATGGGGATCTCCAGACCCATGGAAGCAGCCAGCTTCACGATCTGAGTGGAGTAGGAAATGGACACGGGGCAGAAGATGACTTCCGCGCCGGAGGAGACAGCCTTCGACAGGTAGGTGCTGAAGTCGGAGGTGTTGGTGGGGAAGGAGTCGGTGATGACCTCGCCGTCAAAGGCGTCGGTAAAGTACTTGATCAGGCCCTGATCGTACTCGTTGCCCAGCTCGCCCAGGCAATAGGCCTTCTTGGCGGAGAACTTCTCCTGCGCGAAGTTGGCCAGAACGGTGCCCTGGAAGGGGTCCAGGAAGCAGATGCGGAAATAGTAGTCATTGCCCGCAGTGACGCCGGGGTTGGTGCAGGTCACGCCGATGGCGGCCAGACCCGCTTCACCGAAGATGGGGCCGCCGGCCATGGCGCAGCTGGAGCCGTAAGTACCCAGCACCAGAGAAACGTCCTTGCTCACCAGCTCAGAAGCGGCGGTAGGAGCCTTGGCGGAATCGGAGCCGTTATCGGCATAGACCAGCTCTACCTTGTAGGTCTCGCCGCCGATGTCCACGGTGGGGGTCATGTGGTTGGCGTACTGCATACCCAGCATCTCCTGCTTGCCGCCGGCGCCGGAGTCACCGGTAGCAGGCTCAAATACGCCGATCTTTACGACTTTTTCACCGGAAGCGGCGTCAGAACTGCTCTGGCTGTCGCTGCTGGCATCGCTGGAGCTGTCAGCGCCGCAGGCCGCCAGACTCATGGACATAGCCAGCGCCAGCATGATGGAAACAAACTTCTTCATTCAATTCATCCTCCTTGCGAGATCCGGACTGCTCAAAGCGTCCGTATCTGTAGATGGATGTATTTTATACAGATACAATACCGCCCGCAAGAGAAAATCCGCACAAAATTTTTCCTGCGGTTTTCGCAGGCTTTTCACCGAATGACCATACAGCATAATCAAATGTGTTTGATACACGAACAAATTGGCTGATTTCAGAAAATACAGCTTTTTTTGCTGTCCGTCAGAAACGGACAGTGCCTCTGGTAATTTTGACTAAGAAATTTGAGTTTCTTGGACGAAACGTAAAAGCAAAGGGCGGCCAGCACTTTGTGGACAGTGTCTCTGACCATGAAAAAAGGGCGGCAGATGCCGCCCCTTGCGTTTGAGATCCTTTGCGTGTCTGAAACCCCGCGATATGGAAAGGTTAAGTGCCCTCGTATCTGCCGCCTGCGAAGCAGAGCCCTTAATCACGGCTGCGGCTGGTGGACGATGCCCACAAACAGCGGCAGGCCGTCAGTCCCGGTGATGGCGAACACGAAGGGACGGTTCAAAACAAAGTCCACTTCCTCCTCCGGCGGGGCGGCCGCACCGCACATCATCATGACGGTATAGGCCGCGGCGGTGACGCCTTCCTCGTCAACGGCCACCCGGGCGGCGTGTTGGGCCTGGGAGAGATAGGCCGCCGTATCGTCGGTCATGGGGGAAAAGTCCGAGACCGCCGGATCAAAGACGTCCGTGATGCCCAGAGCCTTCAGGCTGTCGGCCAGATCCAGGTCCGATGCCGTGTCGAACTTCGGCAGAGCGAGGTTGACGATAAGGTATTTGCTCTCCGCGCTCTCGCCGCCGCTGAGTAGGAAGTCCATCGTCGGCTCGTCAGCCAGCAGCTCCTCCGGCGTAACGCCCTCGTCCGGCAGCAGGAACCACATGGCACCGCTGCCCTCCAGCGGCTTGGAAACCGCGGAGAAGCGGTCGCTCCAGTAATAGGTGTTCGTCCCGCGCTGACGCATGAAGTCACAGGTTGTATCGCCGCTGTCGGCGTGGAAGGTATCCGGCACGGTGTTGGCTTCGGAGAACTCGCCATTCCACTTGGCCCGGAAATAGATGGTGGACGCAAGGGCGAGGATCGTTTCCTTGTCCATTGTCAGGCCGGAGGCTTGCTCCTTCAAAAGCCCGCCGGTCTGCTGGCCGATCCAGTCTTGAAGGGTCTTGTCAAAGGCGGCGGAGCCCATTTCACCACGGAAGGACGAGGCGTAATAATATCTTGCCAGCGCGTCCATGGCTTCCTGCTTGAAGCTGATTTTGTCGCTGAGCCACAGGGAGTTGGCCAGAATACTGGTCACTGCGCCGTCATCGCAGTAGTTGGCGTTCCAGACAGCGGCGGCCTCGGCCCGGAGAGCGTTCACATCGCCGCTGCCCAGCAGGGCGAGGATCTGCTCCCGGCTCTCGCTGTCTGTCACCTCTGCCAGCATAGCGAGGGCCATGTAGATGTTGATGGGGGAGCAGACCTTGTTCTCTCCGCTGCCGCCGGTGAGCAGCTGGGGGATGACGGCGCGGAGGTAGCTGTCCAGCGCGTCCGTATAGCCCTCCGGCTGATCCGTCTGCTTTCTGCGGTCTGCCTGCCATGCGTTATAAACCTGATTGAAACCGTCACTGTCAAAGTTTCCGTTGGGTCTGCTGAACTTGGTCTCGTCCGGGTACGGCGCCATCTGGGGATACTGCGGGGCGGCCAGCTGGTACTTGCTGGCGGTTTTTGCCTCGGGTTGCGCGCAGGCGGTCAGGGAAATCAGACTGACCGCGGCAAGGAGAAGAGCGAAGATCCGTTTCATGAGAAGCACCTCCATCTGAAAAAATGAAAACGACCGTCTACATTGATATAGACGGTCGTTTTTCAAAAAAGTTTCACAAAATATCAATTTTCGTACCGGGTCCAGTCCGGGTCCGCATTGAGGCCGGTCCAGGTCTCGTAGCTGCCGGCCTTGTGCCTGTAATCGTGGGAGTTGGTAGCCTCCTGAATGGCCAGATAGAACCAGTCACCGGGGTTGCAGTCCGGCCAGACGTTCATGCCGGGCAGCAGGTCGCTTTCATCCTCGGGGATGCGGTTCAGTACCCGGTTGATCATGGTCATGGCCTGCGCGCGGGTGATGTAGGTATCAGGACGGAAGGTGCCGTCCTCGAAGCCCTTGATCCAGCCCAGCTCCGCGGCCCGCTGGATGTACTTCTCCGCCCAGTGACCCTGAATATCGGAGAAGGTCTGCTCGCCGTTGCTCTTGCCGGTGTCGAACCGGGCGCAGATGGCGGCGAACTGAGCGCGGGTGATGGGCGCCTTGGGGTCGAAGGTCGTGGTGCTGCGGCCCTGCACGATGCCCAGACCGGTCATGGTGGAGATGGCGGTGTTGGCCCAGTAATCGTCCGCCACGTCGGTGTAGGTGTTGCTGGTGAGCAGATTGCCGTCACGGACGGAATCCTTCAGCAGACGGAAGAAAATGGTGGTGGTCTCCGCGCGGGAGATCAGACCGTAGGGCCGGACGTTGCCGTCCATGTAGCCGATGACATAGGCGAAGTGGTCGCTGTCATTCAGCAGATCGGGGGTGGTGCCGCGGTAGTTCCGCACGGTGTCCGCGTATTTGACGGCGGTGCTGAGGCTGTCGGAGAAGTCCTTGTCGTTGATCTCGTACTCCGTCCGGTCCAGAACGTAGCCCTCGGGAGCGGAGACCTCAGCGTAGTACCAGATGCCGTCATAGGACTTCTTGTTGTCCACGCTGAACAGGGCGATGCCGTTTTTGTTGCTCTGCTGTGTGGTCTCGACCACTCTGCGGTTGACGATCCGGTCATTCTTGTCCAGCTGATACAGCTCGAACTTCGCGCCGTTCAGGGCATGGCCGTCCTGCGCGTCCACCTTCTGGATGGCGAAGAAGTACTTGTCGTCATCGTCGCCGCCGTGACTGCTGTTGCGCGTCCACTGCGCGTAGAGGATCACGCTGCCGGTCATTGTGATCCAGTCGCCGGTCTTGTAGGAATCGCCGCTGCCGTCCGCCTTCGTGTTCCAGCCGGTGAAGGTGTAGCCGCCGCGTGTATAGTTGTTTTCCTTTACTGTGGCCTTTGCGCCGGTAGCGTAGGCGGTGTGGTCGGTGGTCTTGCCGGAGTCAGCGCCGTTTCCATCGTAGGTCACGGTGAAGGTCTGAGCGGTCATCTTGGTCCGGCAGACATTGGCGGGAATCATAACGGGGAGCGAACCGATCGTGCCCTCGATATGGCCTGTGGTGTTCAGATATTCATCGGCGGTGAAATCCGCTGCCTCCAGCACACCGGTTCCCGACAGAGTCATGATGACCGAGGTCTTATCCTTGACCGCAGCTGCCCAATTGGCCACCGGTTTGCAGATGACCGTGATTGTGTTGCCGCTTACCGCAATACTGCTCTCGTCCACCTCGAGGATGCCGGCGCCGTCAAAGGTGTAGAGGAACTTGCCGACAGCGTCTGTTTTCGCCGTCAGGCGGTTGTCCAGCTCCACCACAAAGGTCATCGGCACGCCGCTTGGGGCAGTATTCAGCATACTGAGCAGGCTGTCCGACATGGTGTAGGTCACAGTATAGGGGACCTCGTAGGTCGCGGCATCAGAGACCTTCGCAATTTCTGTAGGGCCTGAGATGATGACGCTGCCGAAGTCGGTGGTGGGCTGTGCCAGCGCCACCGCACAGCCGTTCGCATAGCCGTTGGGAAGTGTCAGACGGATGCCATCGGTGGTAATTTCTGTGCTGTATACCTTGATCTCCGCGCCGGATACCGGTTTGCCGTCCGCATTGGTCTCCTGTACCAGCGCATAAACGATTTGAGGAAGAGCAGAGTCAAGCGTCAGCCCGCCAACTGTCAGCTCGGCCGCGCCGTCCCGCTGGGCCCAGAAGGTGGCGAGGGGAGCGCTCCAGCCGTTCGCATTAGCCTTGCCGGACAAGGCTGCTACGCTGGTCGGGCTGGCGTTGCCCAGCTTGATGTCCAGACTGTCCGCTGCGGGGGTGACGGTCTTGGTGTTGGTCTGAAAGTAGACTGCTTTGTTGCCGATGGTTGCATCGTTGGAGATGTAGAGGTAGCGGTCGATATGACTAAATACGTTATCCTTATTCAAAACGGAAATATCATTAGACACCCCGCCAGAAGCTACCATTTGCTTCGTTTCCGAATCTTTTTCAATCGTTGCGGACATGGTGTTGTCGGTAATGGTGCCACCATTCAATGTAACACATGGAATGCCATTATTATAATCGCCCGCTTCATAGGCAATTCCGCCACCATATTCCGCCGTTGTATTTTCAACGATGGTGCCGCCTTCCATAATAAAGCTGCCGCCGCGGCGCACATACACGCCACCGCCCATCATTTTGCAAGGTTATTGCTGATGGTGCCACCTTTCATAGTGAATGTGCCAACACTGACCATTACGCCGCCGCCCGTCTGTGCGGAATAGTTGTTGCAGATCTCAGCGCCGTCATACATGGTCACTATCGTAGGATATTGGAAATTATTCCCCATTGCAATTGCGCCGCCGCGATCGCTTGCGGTGTTGTTATTGATTTTGCCGTAGATGTCCAACTTGCCGTTTTGGGCTTGGATGTAGATGGTGCCGTATCCGGTTTGATTGTCATGGATATTGGCATTTTTGCCAAGGGTAACATTGAATTCACCGTTTTGAAGATTAAGAGCATTGGAGTTGCCCTTCAAGCCTGTGATTTCACCATCAAAATCAACTCTGCAGGTGCCGAGAGCAGCTATACCTTTGGTTTGAGTAGCATTTTTAATGACAGCACCATCGTATACAGTCAAATCACAGGCATTTGAGCAAATGATGCTTTCACCGCCAACCTTGGTGTTTTGGTTGTCGATTGAACAGGTGGAATCCAGTGTGCCTATTGCCTGATTTCGCAAATGTATGGCTATGCCGTTGGTTTTTTGCCACATATCGCTGTCGGGTTTAATATCATTGATAGCACCGCCTACGGTTGCTGTACCGCCATCAGCATAAACTGCACGACCAATAATATTTCGGATTACGGCTCCCGCATTCATTGTAAAGCTACTGCCTTGAATCCAAATTGCACCTGCGGGGCCAACCTCGCCCTGGGCTTTTCCTTTGGTGCGGTCTGTTACTGTGGTATCCTCAATTATACTGCCTTCTGCCATAACAAGCTGTGCTTGGTCGGTAACGCGGACAGCAGACATACCGCCGAAGTTCCGCAGCACCGCGCCATCACCCAGCGTGATCGTGGTGGGGACGGTGGCGTTGGAGGCGATGATGGCGTCCTGCACACAGGTCTTGTTGTCGATTGAACCATCACTGACGGCCTGAGCAAACACCGTGCCCTCTTTCTTGCCGTCATCATCAAAGATGATGTTCGTCAGGGTCAGACCGGCGCCCTCGCCGCCGGTGGTCTGCACCTCGACCATGGCGGGGTTGTACCAGCTTCGGGCGTGGTCGCTCTGCGGGTCAAACTCCGTCCCCCGGGAGATGGTGACAGGATTATTGGGATCAAGGCTGGTGATCGTCAGGTCTTTATCGTAGTACCGTGCGCACTTAGTCATAGTCAGGTTACTCATGACATAGATCGTTGAGCCGTCCTCTGCCTCTTTGACCGCCTTGGCCAGCGTGGCGTAGGGAGCAGTTTGCGTACCGGCATTGCTGTCGCTGCCGTCACTGCGGACATAGACCGCCGTGCCCCCGGCGGCATAGGCCGCTGCCGGAAGGAGTGTGAGACACAGCACAAGTGCCATCAGGGATGACAAAATCCTTCGTTTCATAAGTTTCTTTCCTCTCTTAAATATGATTATATAAAAGTAGCCAGACACAGGCTGTACCGGCTGGATTTATACCGCAGCGGTGCTGCCGCCCTTGAAGCGGAAGTGAATTGTTTGGCAGTGATGGCCAAAATCCGTCAAAATGCAAAAAAATGCGGGGGGGGGTGGACTGGCTATTTGTATATTTTACCATGCGCGAACATAAAAAGCAAGGCGTTTGCAGAGTTGACAGACAGAGTTTGCGCTAAGTGAGCTTGTTAAGAAATTGATGATCCGCTGCGGAACCGGGGGGTGCCTCCTTACCTATATAGGATACGGGCTGAAAGAGGAAAAAAACAAGCGAACGCGCTCGAATGACCATGCCAGATTTTTGGCACAAACCGTGCCAAAATTGTTGGCTCGTGCGGATAGCTGTCATATAATGGAGAAAAAAGCGGAGAGATCACCATGTTTGTCGAACGATTTGACGCACTGATGAATATTGCGGAACTTTCCAACAGCCAGCTGGGACGGGAGATCAGCATGAATCCCTCCCGCATCGGACGGCTGCACTCCGGTGCGCGGCCTCTGCCGAAGCACCACGAGTTTCTGCCCGGGATGTGCGCTTATCTGGCAGCGCACCTACCTTGCGGGAATGATCCGGTGAGAAACCGTACAGCGGGGCAGAACTGCCCGATTCCGTAATAGATAAAACCCCCGGATACCTTGCTCCCCTGACAGGGAGGATAAGGTATCCGGGGGTTTTATTCCTGAGCTTGCGGGCTCTGCATGGCGGTCAACTCTCTTTTCTGCCTGCGGATGTCCTTGCGAAAGAGGGCGTCTGCCATACCAGGCCTGCGCCGGTAGGCAGATAGGCGGGCACTGTTTGGGCAAAGACTTCCAGACCCATGGGGCCGGTGCAGTGACAGACACCGGCACAGGTGATGGAGCTGTGCCGGAAATAGTCTGCCGTCCGGGTAATGCGTTCCGGGTCCGGGGGGACCAGGTGGGTACCGCCGAAAACGGCCTGGATGGGCCGCTCCGGGAAGCGCCGTTCCACCGTGGAGAGAATGTTGCGGATGCCGTTGTGGGCGCATCCGGTGAGTACCACCAGCCCTGCTGGGGTATCCACCACACAGACCTGCTCCTCCGGGAAGGTATCCAGGACAAGGCGGCCATCCGGCTCCTCCATGACCGAGGAGGGATGGACCGCCTCTTCCGGTTCAGGGTCCGGAAAGTTTCCCAGAAGATACACATGCGGAGCGATCTGCATGCAGTCATCTGCCAGACAGCGGAAGCCGGTCAGCCCCTGCTGGAAGAACCAGGATGCCTCCATGGGCGGGCCTACCAACTCCAGCGTCTGGGAATAGGTTTCCTGCTGAGGCGGGTCGCACCGGTGATCCCACCACTTCCGGATGAAAAAGCCGCTATGGGCATAAATGGGTACGTCCGGCGGAAGGAGCTCCGCCAGGCGCAGAAAACCACCGCAGTGATCCCGGTGGTTGTGGCTGAACGCCACGGCAGTGACCCGCCGGAGGTCGATACCCAGCTTCTCCGCGTTCCGCAGGCAGGCATCCCGCTCCCCGGCGTCGAACAGCAGGCGGGTGTCCCCCTCCTCCAAGTAGACGGACAGGCCGAATTCCCCCTCAAGGCCGGGGTACAGAACGGCGTTTTCCGATAAGACAGTCAGCTTCATGGCAGGCTTTTCTCCTTGTCAGTTGTTTAAAAAACGGAGGAAACGCCGGGGCGTCTCCTCCGTTTTTGTATGGTCTGGGAAATTACTGAACGGCAACAGTGCGCTGGAAGGTATCGATCCAGGCTTCCTTGTTGGCGGTGATGTAGGCCTCGTCAAATTCCTTCAGGGCGTTCATGGATTCGTCGCCGAAGGCCAGATAGGTCTTCAGGGAATCGTCCATGGTGGCGTTCTTGTTCACGGGGGCCTCGTTCATGACCTCAGCGATCTTGTCCTGGGTGTCCTTGCTGATGAGGTATTCCACAAACAGCTGGGCCAGCTCAGGGTTCTTGCAGTTCTTCACCACGTTGGCGGTGGCGGGAGCGGAGAAGGAACCCTCGGCGGCGTCCACCCAGACCATGTTCAGGCCGCTGTCGGTCAGGCTGGGCATATTGATGTCCATGAACACGGCGATGTTGGCCTCACCGGTGGTGAAGGCGTTGACAACGTCGGAAGAGGTGGAATACCACAGATCGATGTTGTCCTTCTTCTCCTGCATCAGCTCCATGGCGGGGGTCACATCCTCCTGGCTGCCGCCCATGGCCTCGGCCATAGCCACCAGCATGTAGGGGCCGGCGGTGGAGGTCATGTCGGGCAGAGCCACCATGTGCGCATACTGGTCATCAAACAGACCCTCGTAGGAGGTGGGGGCGGGCAGACCGGCCTTCTCCAGAGCGTCGGCATTGTACATGATGCCGTAGCGGCACAGGGAGTAGCAGGGGCCGTAGCCGTCGGCGTTGACAGCGATGTCATACAGATCGCCGATGCTGGTGACGATGTTGGTGTCGATCTTCTCAAACAGGCCCGCCTCATTGCCGGTCTGGGCAAAGCTCTTGGTCAGCAGGGCCACATCGGCGGTGGGATCGTTCTGCTCAGCCATCAGCTTGTTGAGACGGTCGCCGTTGCCGCTGGTGGGGTCCACCACGATGGTGCAGTTGTACTTGGACTCAAAGTCGGCGGCCAGGGTCTTGAGACCGGCCTCGGCCCAGCCCCAGGTAGCAACAACCAGCTCGGCGCCGCCGAAATCCTGAGTATCGCCAGCTGCTTCGCCGTTTCCGGCGTTATCGGCGGGAGCTTCCTCCTGCTTGCTGCCGCCGCAGGCGGCCAGGCTCAGGGTCATGACCAGAGCCAGCATCAGTGTAAAAATGCGCTTGCTTTTCATTTTGTTTACATCCTCCAGATTTTATTTGATGTCTTTATATACACAGAAATGCTGGGCGGGGAAGTGAAGCAGAACTTCACTGCCCTCCTGCACGTCCGCATATTCGTGGATAGCGGGGTATACCATTTCCTCAAAGCAGCCGGAGACCTCCAGCCGGGTGGTATGACCCTTGTAGGTGGCACTTTTGACGGTGCCCCGGACGGTATTGACACCTTCCTGCTCCGCAGTCCGGATGTTTTCGGAGCGGATGGCCAGAATGCATGCATCCCCCTCAGTCAGCTCCTGGGCGGCCTCTGCCGGGACCTGGAGCGTGTGAGCACCGCAGCGGATCAGGCGCATATCTCCCTCTGCTCCGGCGGCGATGCCGTGAAGAAAGGTGGAAAAGCCCATAAAGTCTGCAATAAAGGGAGAGGCGGGCCTGTCAAAGACCTCCTGGGGCTTGCCGATCTGCAAAATGTGGCCGGCATTCATGACAATGACCCGGTCTGCCAAGGAGACGGCCTCCTCATGATCGTGGGTCACGATGATGGTGGTGATGCCCAGCTCCTTCTGGATGCGCTTGATCTCCACCTGCATCTCTACCCGGAGCTTGGCGTCCAGGTTGGAGAGGGGCTCATCCAGCAGCAGAATGGAGGGACGGGTCACCAGAGCCCGGGCCAGGGCCACCCGTTGCTGCTGACCGCCGGAGAGCTGCCGGGGATAACGCTTGTCCATGCCGGTAAGCTTTACCAGAGCGAGCATGTGCTCCACCCGCTCACGGATCTCGTTTTTGGGCAGCTTCTGGAGCTTCAGACCAAAGGCCACGTTTTCAAAAACCGTCATGTGGGGGAACAGCGCGTAATTCTGGAAGAAAATGCCGATATTGCGGCGGTAGGGGGGGATAGTGGAAACGTTTTTGCCGTCCACCAGGATCTGTCCGGCGGTGGGTTCAGTAAAGCCGGCGATCATGCGCAGTGTGGTGGTCTTGCCGCAGCCGCTGCCGCCCAGCAGGGCGATCATCTCGCCTTCGGCAGCCTTCAAGTTCATGGAATCCACCGCAGTGAACTCGCCGAATCGCTTGGTCAGTCCCTGTAATTCCAAAGTAGCCATAGTTTACACCTTTCCGTTCTCACTTAACAAACATGTCCAACCCTACAAACTTCTCCATCAGTACGATCAGAACCAGAGATGCCAGGATCAGCAGTGTGGAGATGGCGGCCAGAGTGGGGTCGAAGGTCAGCTCCATGTAGTTCATGATGCGGATGGGCAGGGTGATGAACCTCGGGGTGGAGAGCAGGCTGCTCAGGGCCACCTCGTCAAAGGAATACAAAAAAGCCAGCAGCGCACCGGCCATGATGCCGGGCCGGGCCAGGGGAATGGTGATCTTGAAGAACACCTGAATAGGGGTGGCTCCCATGGAGGTAGCCGCATCCTCCAGCGTCCAGTTGAACACATGGAGTACAGACACCGTGTTCCGCACGATGTAGGGCAGAATGATAATGAGGTGGCCGATGAAAATGCGCAGCATACCGGACACACCGCCGATCTGGCTGTAGACCTGCAGCAAAACAAAGGCGAAGGCCACACTGGGCACATACATGGGAGAGGTGTAGTAGTTCAGCAGAGCGTCCTTGCCCTTAAAGCTGTACCGGCAGACGGATAGGGCCGCCGTGACGCCCAGCAGAATATCCGCCGCTGTGGCCAGAATACCGATTTTCAGACTGTTCACCAGGCCATCCATAAAGTGGGTGGAGGAGCCGAAGATATTGGCGTACCATTTCAGGGAGAAGCCCTGGGGCGGGAAGGTGATGAGGGCTGTGGGCGTGAAGGAGGCGATGACGATCACCACCAGAGGCGCCAGCAGGAACAGCATCACCAGAATGGCAAAGATCCGGCAGGGCAGGCTTACATCTTTCTCGCGCATATCACTTTCCTCCTCCCATACGTTTCATATATCCGGAGGTGCACAGCACCACCGCGATCTGCACCAGCAGGATTACTGCCAGCAGAATATAGCTGATAGCGGAGGCCGCACCCCAGTCGAAATTCACATTGATCTCCTGGACCACCATGGTGGCCATCATCCGGAACTTGGAGCCGCCCAGCAGTTTGGGCGTTACGTAAGAGGTCATGCTCATAGTGAACACCAGAACGCAGCCGGAGATAATGCCCGGCAGGCTCAGGGGGAACACCACCTTGGAAAAGGTCTGCAGAGGAGAGGCGCCCAAGCTGTAGGCCGCGTACTCCACGTTAGGGTCAATGCTCTGGAGCACGCCCACCAGGGAGAGGACCATATAGGGCACCAGCAGGTGGATCATGCCGATGATGACTGCCGTCTCCGTGTTCAGGATTTTCAGAGGGGCGGAGATAAGCCCCAAGGACTGGAGCAGCTGGTTCAAAAGGCCGTTGGTTCCCAGAATAACCATCCAGCCGTAGGAACGGACCACGGCGCTGACCAAAAAGGGAAACAGGATCACAATCATCATGACCTGCTTCATACGGGACTTGGTCCGGGCCATGTAAAAAGCCGTGGGATAGCCCAGCACCAGGGAGATGGCGGTGGACACCAGGGACACCCGGAGGGTGACCCAGAGGATGTTGCGGTAAAAAGGATCTCCGAAGAAATCCACAAAATCGGAAAGGCCGTTTTCATGCAGGGTGTGGACCAGAATGTAGACCATCGGTGCCACGAAGAAAAACAGCAGGGTCAATACGGTGGGCAGTGCCAGCAGCAGTGCACGGTGTTTACGTTCCATCCGAACTTATCTCCTTTATCTCGTCAATCAAAGGCAGAAGCCGCTTGTGCAGCGCATCCACCAGACCCCGGTCCGTGCATTTCAGCTCCGGCGAAACCGCCAGCGGCATAAGGGTGAAGAACGTCAGCAAATTTTGATGGTTGAAGCCCATGCGGCGGCAGTCCGACAGGAACTGTTCCATCTGCTCCAGCAGTACCTCCGGAGGCAGATCACACATCAGCCCCGCCAGAGGCAGCGGGATGAGGGTCAGTACCTTGCCGTTTTCCACGGTGCAGAGCCCACCCTGGGATTCCCGGAGGGTGTTGGCCGCCAGAGCCATATCAGCGTCATTGCCGCCGTAGACCGTCAGGTTGTGGCAGTCGTGGCCATAGGTCAGTGCGGCGGCACCGGTGACACCGTCCATGCCGGTCAGCAGGCCGATGCCGTGCTGGTCCCGGCCGTAGCGGTTGAATACTGCCATTTTTAAGTAAGGAGCTGTTTTCAGACAGGCAAAGCCGTCTCTTTCAGCTGCCAGGGGCAGGGTCTTCCGGACCCGCTGGGTGCGAATGGAGACGCCATCCTGGCCGATCAGATTCACCACGGCGGTGCCGCCGGAAAAACCGGAGGGCACCGGCACCCGGACGGCAAAATCCGCCTCTGTCACGGGACGGAGATGAACGGAGCCCCGCAGGTGGTCCGGGATCTGGTAAGGGACGGTATGGGGCAGATAGCTGCCGTGGTCCCAGACGATTTCTCCGGCCCGGAGCACCAGCTCCGGTCTGGGATGGCGCAGATCCTGCACCAGCTGCATATCAGCCTCCATGCCGGGGGCGATGCCGCCTGTGTGATACAGCCGCAGCCGGACGGCAGGGTTGATGGTGGCATACCGGATGGCCCGGATGGGGTCAAGACCCAGCTCAATGGCCCGTTCCACCACAAAGTTCAAATGCCCCTGACGCATCAGCCGGGGGAGGGGAACATCGTCCGTTACCAGGCAGATGCGGTCCTGCACCGGTGCATCATTCATGGCCTGGACGATTTCCCGGTTCAGCATGCATTCCTGTACCTGCACCGTGAAGCCCAGAGCCAGCTCCTCCCGGAGCTTTTCAGCAGAGGGAACGGTGTGGTCGCTGTCGATGCCCATGGCCCGGAAAGTCTGCAAGCGGCGGCCGGTGAGGGCGGAGACATGGCCATCCAGAAAAACGCCGTGGTTGGCGGCAGCTTCGATGACGGAGAGCATCCGCTCATCCCCGGCGGCGACGGCGTTGAAATCCATGACCTCGCCCAATCCAGCCACGCCGGGAATGTCCAGCAGGTCTTCCATTTCAGCAGGACCCACGTCAAAGCCGGAATTCTCCAGACCGGGAGCGGAGGGAATGGTGGAGGGGGCGGTCAGCAGCACCCGCAGGGGCAGGGACCGGCAGGCATCTGCCAGGCCCCGGACGCCCTCAATGCCAAGGACATTGGCAATTTCATGGGGGTCGGCGCATACCGTGGTTGTGCCGCAGGATAGGGCCACCTGAGCAAAATGCTCCGGCGTCAGCATGCTGCTCTCCAGATGCATGTGAGAATCCACGAAGCCAGGCAGGGCATAAGCGTTGCCGCCATCAATGCTCCGGCGGCTGTCCAGCGCTTCTTCCGGGCCAAAAACCCCGGCGATATGACCGTTGACAATGCCGATAGATCCGCTTACAATAGAGGCGCTGAACACATTGACGATCTGCACATTGCGGATTATCAGGTCAAAGGGGCGTCTGCCCAGCATAGCTTCGGCAATATCTTTCAGCACAGCGGTGCTCCCCTCCGTTTCGTATGTCAAAAATAAGACATTTTAATGATATCTTTCTGGGGAAAAAAGTCAAGGTCATACCATACCATAATTTTAAACGGGAATTGCGGTTGTTTCATACAAGTTGAACGATTGGAACACCCCTTGAGAACAGGAGTAATGAATATGATTTCAGAAGAGGTCCTGGCGCTGGAGCCTGATATAATCGCTTGGCGGCGCCACATGCATCAGAATCCGGAGCTCTCCTTTCAGGAGGTCCATACAACGGCTTACCTGACGGAGGAACTGAAAAAGATCCCGGGTCTGACATTGGAATTTCCCACCAAAACAGGCGTGGTAGCGGTGCTGAAAGGGGTCCAGCCCGGTCCGGTACTGGCCCTGCGGGCGGATATTGACGCGCTTCCCATTCAGGAGGAGACTGAGCTGCCCTATGCCTCCACAGTGCCCGGTGTCATGCATGCCTGCGGCCACGATGGCCACGCGGCCATGCAGCTGGCGGCAGCTAAGCTGCTTGCGGCGGAGCGGACCAGCCTCAAGGGCGAGGTGCGGTTCCTGTTCCAGCATGCGGAGGAGCTGCCTCCCGGCGGCGCGGTGGAAATGCTGAAGGCCGGCGTGATGAAGGGGGTAGACGAGCTGTACGGCATGCACCTGAGCTCCAACTTCCCTACGGGCACCTTCGGTGTCCGGCCCGGGGCCCTCACCAGCGCCACGGACCGTTTCGATATCCGGGTCATCGGCAAGGGCGGTCACTCCGCGTTCCCGGAGACCTGTGTGGACCCCATCGTCATCGCCGGTGAGATCGTGGGAGCCTTGCAGACCCTGGTTTCCCGGCGTATCCAGGCGGTGGAGCCTGCCGTGGTGTCCGTGTGCATGATCCATGCCGGAGAGGCGTATAATATCATCCCCGGTGAGGTGGCCATCACCGGTTCCACCCGAACCTTCAGCAAGGAGACCCGGGAGCGGCTCCCTAAACTGATGGAGGAACTTGCCCGCGGCATCTGCGCGGCTCACGGTGCGGACTGCGATTTCAAGTTCACCCTGGGCTATGCCTCCGTGATGAATGACAAGGCCCTGACGGCTTCCAGCCGCAAGGTCATTGAGGAGCATTTCGGCGAAAGCGCTGTGCTGGAGATCGATCCCCTGATGCCCGGTGAGGATTTCTCCGCCCTGCAGGAAAACTGCCCTGGCTTTTTTGTGGAGCTGGGAGCCCGCAGTGAGGAAAAGGGTATTACCTTCCCCCATCACAACTGCCGCTACCTGATGGATGAGGATGCGCTGAAATACGGCGTGGAGTATCTCTATCAGCTGGTCCGCAGCCGTTTGTCGATCAGCTGAATCAAAGCGTGAGGCCCTGACAGGCACTGCAAAAAACAGAATATAGACCGCACCAAAAGCGGCGTTCCTAACTTCCGAGTTGGAAGAATAGGAACGCCGTTTTTTGCTATGCCAAATCAGAAATGTGCCATTTTCTCGCCCCTGTGGGGCAACCGGAAATGGTGCACACCAACTTCGTGCACTGACATTTACGCATTTTCGCGGTGCGGTACTCATGCATGAAGCTTGATACCTCAGTATTTACAGGCTGATGGCACCGTCGGCGGTCTGAGCGTCCGCCAGCAGGGGGGCATACTCCGCCAGCAGGCGCTCCACCTGCTCTTTGCAGCGGCCGATGTACAGGGACGGCTCCATCACGGCGTCCAGCTCCGCACGGGTCATGCCAAAGGCCGGGTCTGCGGCCAGACGGTCCAGCAGATCGCAGGATTCGCCCTCCTTCATCCGTGCGGTGGCGGCCATGGAGTGCTGGCGGATCTTCTCATGCAGTTCCTGGCGGTCGCCGCCCCGCTTCACCGCCTCCATCATAATGTTTTCCGTGGCCAGGAAGGGCAGATATTCCCGGATGGCCCGGTCCACGATCTTCTCGTTGACGTGCAGCCCATTGGTCACGTTCTGGCACAGCCGCAGCACCGCATCGGCGCAGAGGAAGCCCTCCGGCAGGGAAATGCGGCGGTTGGCGGAGTCGTCCAGCGTCCGTTCCAGCCACTGAACGGAGGCGGTCATGGGGGCGTTGGCGGCGTCGGCCATCAGATAGCGGCTGAGGGAGCAGATCCGCTCGGAACGCATGGGGTTCCGCTTGTAGGCCATGGCGCTGGAGCCGATCTGATTCTTCTCGAAAGGCTCCTCCACCTGACGGTCATGCTGCAGGAGCCGGAGGTCATTGGCCATGCGGTAGGCGCTCTGGGCGATGGAGGACAGTACATTCAGAATCCGGCTGTCGGTTTTCCGGGGATAGGTCTGGCCGCAGACGGAGAAGCATTTTTCAAAGCCGAAGGCGGCGGCGATCCGGCGGTTCATCTCGTCGATTTTCGCCCCGTCGCCCTCAAAGAGATCCATGAAGCTGGCCTCGGTGCCGGTGGTGCCCCGGCAGCCCAAGAAGCGCAGGGTGGCCAGTACGTGATCCAGCTCCTCCAGATCGGAGCGGAAGTCCTGCATCCACAATGCCGCCCGCTTGCCCACCGTCACCGGCTGGGCGGGCTGGTAGTGGGTGTAGCCCAGAGTGGGCGTGGCGGCGTACTGCCGGGCAAAGGCCGCCAGATTCACCAGAACGGATAAAATCTGTCCCCGCAGATACCGCAGACCGTCCCGGTAGAGGATCAGGTCGGCGTTGTCCGTCACATAGCAGCTGGTGGCCCCCAGGTGGATGATGCCCGCCGCAGAGGGGGCCGCCAGGCCATAAGCATACACATGGGCCATGACATCGTGGCGGACCTCCTTCTCCCTCTGCTCCGCGGCGGCGTAGTCGATATCGGTGACGTGGGCTTCCAGCTCCGCCACCTGCTCCGCCGTGATAGGCAGGCCCAGGTCATGCTCTGCCCGGGCTAGCTCCACCCACAGCCGCCGCCAGGTCTGGAACCGCATGTCCGGGGAAAACAGGTGCAGCATATAGGGGGAGGCGTAGCGGGAGGACAGGGGGGATTCGTAAATATCCTTGCTCATAAAGGCTCCTTCCAGCGTTTTTCCAATAGTTTACAGGAAGCGGGACGTTCTGTCCAGATTTGATGGGTCAGCGGATGATGAGGCTGTCCCGCTCCGCGCCCACGGACACATAGCCGATGTGACAGCCGATGGCCCGCTCCACATACTCCACGTAGTTCCGGGCGTTTTCCGGCAGCTCGTCCCAGCTGCGGACCTTGGAGATGTCGCACTTCCAGCCGTCCACGTACTCGATGACGGGCTTGGCGTCCTGAAGGCAGACGGGGAAGGGGAATTCGTCGGTCTGCTGGCCGTCCAGCTCATAGTGGGCGCAGACGGGGATCTTGTCCATATAGCTGAGAATGTCCAGCTTGGTGAGGGCGATATTGGTGGCGCCCTGGACCTCCACGCCGTAACGGGTGGCTACCAGGTCGATGGGACCCACCCGGCGGGGCCGTCCGGTCTTGGCGCCGTATTCCGCGCCGGCATCCCGGAGCTTCTGGCCTTCTTCCCCGAACATCTCGCACACAAAGGGGCCTTCGCCTACGCAGGAGGAATAGGCCTTCACCACGCCGACTACCTCGTCCAGCTTGGCGGTAGGCAGGCCGGAACCCACAGGGGCATAGGCCGCCACAGAGTTGGAGGAGGTGGTATAGGGATAAATGCCGTAGTCCAGGTCCCGGAGGGCGCCCAGCTGGGCCTCAAAGAGGATGGATTTGCCCGCTTTCTGGGCGTCCCGCAGGAACGCGGTGGTGTTTGTAATGTAAGGCTTAACTGCTTCACAGTACTTGTCTACCCAAGCTAACAGCTCGTCCAGCGTGTAGCCCTTGGTGCCGTAGACCTTCTGGAGGGTCAGATTCTTCCATTCCAGCAGATCCGCCAGATGCTCCTTCAGATGCTGGGGGTGGAGCAGCTCTCCGGCCATCACCGTCTTTTTCTGGTACTTGTCGGAATAGAAGGGGGCGATGCCCTGCTTGGTGGAGCCGTACTTCTTGTCAGCCAGCCGGGCTTCCTCCAGACCGTCCAGCTCCCGGTGCCAGGGCAGCAGGAGGGAGGCCCGGTCGCTGATCTTCAGATTCTCCGGGGTAATGGACACCCCGGCGGCCCGGAGGGTGTTCATCTCCGCCAGCAGGTTTTCACAGTCCAGCGCCACGCCGTTGCCCAGAATGTTCACCACACCTTCCCGGAAAATGCCGGAGGGCAGCAGGTGGAGGGCGAAGGTGCCCCTGTCATTCACCACGGTATGTCCGGCGTTGCCGCCGCCCTGATACCGCACCACCACGTCAAAGTGGTTGGTGAGATAATCCACCATGCGGCCCTTGCCTTCGTCGCCCCAGTTGATTCCTACGATTGCGCAGTTTGCCATTTAAATTGCCTCCCAAATTACGTGCGGAAGCTCCGCACGGCATACGATTGCTTTTTTTGACCGGGTTATTATAGAATGGTTTTTTTTACAAGAAAAGAATGAAAATCAAATATTTACTATAAGAAGCGCTGATGCACCCGGATAAAAAACAGTTGCGGGGCAGACCGTTTTTCTATGAAAAACAAACCGGCCCTCCGCGTTTCGGAACGCCGGAAAAAACGTCCCGGACCTTTTTAAAAGGCCCGGGACGGCGGGGAAAGATTAAAATTTGTACTCCACATACAGCTCCCGGACGGCGTTGGGGTCGGCGGGAGGGGCCTTGGGTGCTTCGGCAGGCTGGGCCGGGGTTTCGTGAGGGCCGTCCCGCCAGGCTAAGAACTTGGGGGCCACCTGGGGGAACAGGGCCAGAGACAGCACGTCCTCCTCAGACTTGGCGATGTCCTTGAACTGCTCCTTGTAGGTCTCCAGCTCCGGGGCGATGTTGTCCGCCGGGCGGCAGGTGATGACCTCCTCCGGGTCGATGCCCGCCAGCGCCCGGACCTCCGGGTTCACCTCGCCGGGCAGCGCACCGTACTCGCCCCGCAGCAGTCCCTTGGACTCCTTGGGGAAGGTCTTGTACTTGCCCACGATGACGTTCATCACCGCCTGGGTGCCTACGATCTGGCTGGTGGGAGTCACCAGCGGGGGATAGCCGAAGTCCTTGCGGACGCGGGGGATCTCCGCCAGCACGTCATAGTACTTGTCCTCCTTCCCGGCCTGCTTGAGCTGGGAGATCAGGTTGGACAGCATTCCGCCGGGGACCTGATAGAGCAGGGTGTTGGTGTCCACCCGCAGGACCTTGGGGTCCAGAATGCCCTCGTTTTGCAGACGGGCCGCCACCTTGCGGAAGTGGGCCGCCGCCTCGCTGAGCTTGGACTGATCCAGCCCGGTGTCCCGGACGGTGCCCCGCAGCGTGGCCACCAGAGACTCCGTGGCGGGCTGGGAGGTGCCGTTGGCAAGGGGGGAGAGGGCGGTGTCCACGATGTCCACCCCTGCCATGGCCGCCATGAGGTTCACCATGTCGCCGGTGCCTGTGGTGTTGTGGGTGTGGAGGTGGATGGGGATGGAGACCGTCTCCTTCAGCCGCTTGATGAGGGAGTAGGCGTCCATGGGCAACAGGAGGTTGGCCATGTCCTTGACGCAGATGGCGCTGGCGCCCATTTCCTCCAGCGTCTTGGCCAGCTTCACGAAGTAGTCCTCGTTGTGGATGGGGGAGACGGTGTAGCTCATGGTGGCCTCCACCTCGCCGCCGTACTTCCGGGTGGACTTGATGGCCTGTTCCAGGTTCCGTACATCGTTCAGCGCGTCGAAAATGCGGATGATGTCGATGCCGTTTTCAATAGACTTGCGGCAGAAAGCGTCCACCACATCGTCGGCATAGTGCTTGTAGCCCAGAATGTTCTGGCCACGGAACAGCATTTGCAGCTTCGTGTGCTTCACGTGCTGGCGGATGGTCCGCAGCCGCTCCCACGGGTCTTCATTCAGAAAGCGCATACAGGCGTCGAAGGTGGCACCGCCCCAGCACTCCAGAGAGTAGTAGCCGATGGAGTCCAGCATTTCCAGCGCGGGGAGCATATCCGCCGTGGTCATACGGGTGGCCGCCTGAGACTGGTGAGCGTCCCGGAGGATGGTATCCGTAATGAGCAGGGGCTTGTTCGATAAAAATTCCATATCTGCCTCCTATCAGCCGTACAGGGAGATCAGCACACCCGCGGCGATGGCGGAGCCGATGACGCCTGCCACGTTGGGGCCCATGGCGTGCATCAGCAGGAAGTTGCCGGGGTTGTACTTCTGGCCCACCATCTGGGATACGCGGGCCGCCATAGGCACGGCGGACACGCCGGCGGAGCCGATGAGGGGATTGATCTTCTCCTTGAGGAACAGGTTCATGAACTTGGCAAGCAGGACGCCGCCAGCGGTGCCGAAGCTGAAGGCCACCACGCCCATGACCATGATCTTGATGGTCTGGAGGGACAGGAAGGTGGTGCCGGTGGCCGTTGCGCCCACGCTGACGCCAAGGAAGATGGTCACGATGTTGATGAGCTCATTCTGAACGGTCTTGCTGAGCCGCTCCGTGACGCCGCACTCCTTAAAGAGGTTGCCCAGCATGAGGCAGGCAATGAGGGGGGCGGCAGAGGGAACCAGCAGCGCCACGAAGATGGTCACTACGATGGGGAAGATGATCTTCTCCTTCTTGCTGACCTCCCGGAGGGGCTTCATGACGATTTGGCGCTCTTTTTCCGTGGTCAGCAGCTTCATGATGGGAGGCTGGATCACGGGGACCAGCGCCATGTAGGAGTAAGCCGCCACGGCGATGGGGCCTAAGAGGGCCGGAGCCAGCAGAACAGTGACGAAAATGGCTGTGGGGCCGTCTGCGCCGCCGATGATGCCGATGGCGCTGGATTCCGGGCCGGTGAAGCCCATGAAACGGCAGCCCACGAAGGTGATGAAGATGCCCAGCTGTGCAGCCGCGCCCAGCAGCAGGGACTTGGGGTTGGCGATGAGGGGACCGAAGTCCGTCATAGCGCCCACGCCCATGAAGATCAGGCAGGGATAGATACCCAGCTTGACGCCTAAGTAAAGGATGTCCACCAGACCCGGGGTGATGGTGATGTCAGAGAGGGTCATGCCGTAGTAGGCAGCGGCCTGCTCCGCCTGCACCAGCGCCTGAAGCTGTGCTTCCAGAGCGGTGATGGCGGCTCCGGCCTCCTCCGTGACGGCGGCGATGGCCTGTTCCACCATCTCCGGGGAGAAGGCGGTCTGGGCGGCGGTCATCAACTGCTGGATGTAGGGGGCCAGCACGTTTTCTGCCACGCCCTGACTGTGGAGATCCGCCAGCAGCGACGCCGTGACGGGCTGTCCACCGATGAGGTCCCAGTGGATGTGGCCCCCGGCGAAGAAGATCTCGTGGAACATATTCGCGCCGGGGAGGTTGGTGATGAGCATACCGAAGGCGATGGGCACCAGCAGCAGCGGCTCAAACTTCTTTACGATGCCCAGGTACAGCAGCACGCAGGCGATGCCCAGCATGATGAGGCAGCGCCAGTTGCCGTCCTGGGAAAAGAGGTAGAAGCCGGTGTCCTGTAAAAAGCGAATGATCGCGTCCATATCGGCCCTGCCTTACTGGAGGACGCACAGCAGCGTGCCGGACTCCACGGAAGCGCCCTTGGAGGTGTTGACGGAGGCCACCACGCCGTCCCGGGGGCACATGATCTCGTTTTCCATCTTCATGGCCTCCAGAACCATCAGCACGTCGCCCTTTTTCACGGTTTGCCCGGCGGTGACATTAACAGCCAGAATGTTGCCGGGCATGGGGGCGCAGATCTGCTCACCGGCAGCCGGTGCGGCAGACGCGGCAGGTGCGGGGGCAGCGGCGGGAGCCGCCGGGGCGGAAACGGGGACGGAGCCGGTCAGCTCTTCCAGTTCGACTTCATAAACCGTCCCGTTGACGGTGACTCTGTACTTTTTCATGTGTGTTTCTCCCTCTCCTTACATTTTTTTCATGGAAACGATGCGGATGCCGGTGATGTCGGTGCCCAGCTCCTCCGCCAGCGCGGCGGATACGGCGGCTACCAGCTCCGGTGTTACCTCACCGGCGGTCTGGGGCGCAGCCGGGACCGGTGCCGGGGCGGCCTTTTTCCCGCGGCCCACCACGGCGCTCATGAGATAGGTCAACGCAATCAGGCAGATCAGCCCGAAGAACACCGTGCCCATGCCCATGAGACAGACAAAAATGCTGCTGTACTCCATACGATACTCCCTTTCGTGATTCCCCCGCCGGGAAACAGTGCTCCGCCGCTGACGGAGCGCAGTCCGGCTTGTGTCGGGGGCAAGGTACTGTGGCTATCATACCATGCCGGCGCGGAAAAGCAAAGAGTCTTGTGAAGAAGGACGCCGATTTTTAGCGGGATCATCCTGCGCCTGAGATGCAGGACCACGGCGGCCCACATAGAAAGAACCCGGCGGTCCCCATGGGGATCGCCGGGCGGGATACTGTTATGAATCAACTTCAAAGGTGCTTACAATGGTGTCCAGCCGGACGCCGTAGCCCTCGGCGGCTTCAAAGGAGACCTGCCAGGAAAGGATGTAAGCGCCGGAAGTGCCGTCCTCCACGGAAATGAAGCTGAGGAAATGCTTCTCCGGGTAAATGGCAGTCAGCGGATCGCCGGGCTCGCCACCCATCAGATCTTCGAACTCGGCGCCGCTGGACCGGGCGAATTCCTCTCGGGCCTCCGGGGCCGTCATGCCCTGATAATACGACACCTTCAGCCAGACGTCATCGTTATAGATGCTGACCCACTGCTCCGTGGGCACGCCGCCGTCCTCGCTGTGAGTCGGGGCGGGCCAGTCCTCATCCGGGAGATAGAGGGAGTAGCCCTCTCCGGTATAGAGGGTGCAAGGGACGATTTCCTCCTCACCCTCCACAGTAAAGACCACATCGGTCTTCTCCGGGCGGGAGGGGGCGGTCTCCGGGACCGTCGGCTCCTCCGGCACGGCGGGGGTCTCTATCTCCGGGGCGGGGGGATCGGCGGGGGGCGTCGGTATGGGAGGCTTCTGTCCGCATCCGGACAGCATCAGCACAGACAGCAAAACAATCCAGAATGTTCGCATAGCGTCCTCCTTTACATAAACACGATCGATCAACCAAAGGGGACGGCCGCAACTGCCCCCAATTAAATATGATAGCATAGACAAAGGCGCGAATCAATTCACAGAACGGTCAAAGTTTTTCTGCAAATTTTAACATCCCTGCGAATTGATATTCCGGCGGATTTGCGTATAATAAGAATCAGGAAAGGGTGAGTCCGATGTATCACTAAGAGTACCCCAGCAAGCGAAAGACCAAAGCTTTCCGAAAACTGAAGAATGTGAGGTTACGTCAATGATTGAACCCAAGATGCATGAGTAACGGCCTTCAACTGGGAGACAACGGTTGAAGGTCGTTACTTTTTTGCCTGATTCCATTTTGGGGTCCGCATTGCGTTTCCGCGCCCTGTATGTCAGGGGCGCAAAAACCAAAAGGGGACCGGAGATTCCGGCCCGCCGCAGCTTGGCCGTGCCCACATTCTCAAAAACCGCGTTTGTCCGACAGGGGAGAACTGCTCAGCCGTTGGCTGGGAGCGGGGCTTCCAGGTCGATCCGTGACGGCAGGCGGTTGAGCTTGCAGTAGTACCTGTAAAAACGCTCTGCCCGTGATTTTTCATCGGCTGTCAAGGCGTTTCCCTTGCAATCAAAGAGGATCTTTTCACCGGTGCGGTTGGACATATATTTGAAGGCCGTTTTGCCCCAACGCTGCTTTTCCGGCTCCTTGACCACATGGGGCCAGAAGAGGGGCTGGCGTTCCGGCGGCAGCTGGATGCGGTGTGCGGGATGGGCCTGAATGGTGCCGTCCGTGCAGCAGGTGCCGATGAAATCATCCTCCACCATGAATGCGCCGACGATGCGCCGCTCCGCTTCGGAACAGCCCTTTGGCCGTTCCGTCAGCAGGCACATGGAGTTGGGCTGCAAGCGCTCTGGGATTCGGGGCTCGCCCTTGGAGTAGCCGCTGAGATAGCAGCCTGTGGAGACCGTCCATGAGGAGAATACCGCCTCATGCGCCTCCGCGTCGATATGGAATACGGCCTGAGACTGGGGCGACAGCTTCAGATTTTCCAGCATGTGCTTCTTTTCCTGCTGCTCCTGAAGCTCCTTCAGTTCGGTTTCCCGTTTCTCCTCACGGACGTCCAGCAGGTGCTGGACCTTCTTCTGGGCGTCGGCGTTTTTCAAGATCAGGAAGTTGGAAAAGGCGTCCGGGTAGATGAATTTCTTTTCACCGGCGGAAAAGCAGACGGTGATCACATTTCCGTTCCAATCTGTGACCACGCCTTTTCCGAAGGTAACGTGTTTGATTGACTGTCCGATCAACTGCATCGTGTATGCTCCTTTCTGGCGGAAGCGCCCTGATCCCGCGCTGGCGCGGGGATCAAGGCTCTTCGTGTGGCGGATGGGGATGTCGGACGCTTAGGCAGCCTCTTCCACCGCCCGCTTTTTATCGACGATCCGCAGAACCATGCTGTCCGCATCGATTTGCAGTTCAATTTTGCCGCTCTGAAATTCCGGAATATCCTTGACCGTCAGAGTCGTTCCGGCGGGCATCCCGTCCAGATCCACGGTAACGGTGTCGATCATATCTGCGGGCAGGGAAGCGAAGGGGACCTCAAAGAGCATCTGCTCCAGCGTGCTGGGCACCAGCTCCGTGTTTTTCAGGAAGATGTGGGTGATGCTGTTGACCTTCTTGTTGGCGGACAGGGCCTGGAAGCCGAAATGCTCCACCTGACCGCTCATCATTTTCTTCTTTTCCTTGATCTGCGCGGGGATGACCCGGCCGTCCAGCTCAAGGCCCACCTGACTGCCCTCTCGCTTCGTGTGGAACAGCCTGTTGGCAGTCTGCTGATCCATCTGGATGGAGATAGATTCCGGCAGATCGCCGCCATAAACACAGCAGGGCACAAGGCCACTCCGCCGCAGCTGATTCGCTTTTGCCTGTTCGTTCCGTTTTTCTACTTTGATAACGTCCATTGTGATCCTCCTTGTAATATGGTATATATAAAAAGAAAGACCTCCTTTTTTGCCGGCGGCAAAAAACAAAAGCCTTTCTTTTCAGACGGTTCTTTTTATCAGGTTTTCAGTTCGCGTACCCCGGCGGACTGCCGGATATGCAAAAAAGAAGGACCTTCCATACAACGCCCCGCAGCGTGGTACCAAAAGCCCTTCTTCAATAGACGGTTCTTTTTCAGATTTTCTTCATTATAGCACAATCAAAGCACAAAAGCAACTTGTTTTCCCGGCAATTATTTTTTATTATTTCAACATTTCGCACATTTTAAATGATTGAACAAAAAAATCAGAGTAGATCCGAAGGGACAACAGGGAAGGGGGGCGACCCCGGAACGGAGGAATATCCATGGCACGCTTACTGATGAAAAACGCATCCCACATCGTCACCTGCGACCCCAGCGACACCGTGTACACCGACAGCAATTTGCTGATGGAGGACGGCGTCATCACCTACATCGGCCCGGAGGAACAGCAGGCGGAGGAGGTCATCGACGCCGCCGGTTGCATCGTCTACCCCGGCCTCATCAACACCCATCACCACCTGTACCAGACCTTCAGCCGCAATCTGCCCCAGGTGCAGAATCTGGAGCTGTTCGACTGGCTGAAGGCCCTGTACGAGATCTGGAAGAATCTGGACAGCCGGGTGATCTACCACAGCTCCGTCACCGGCATGGGGGAGCTGATGAAAAACGGCTGCACCACCTGCTTCGACCACCATTACGTTTTCCCGCAGGGGCAGGCGGAGGGGCTGCTGGACGCACAGTTCGCCGCCGCGGAGGATCTGGGCATCCGGATGTACGCCTCCCGGGGCAGCATGGACCTGAGCAAGAAGGACGGCGGCCTGCCGCCGGACAGTGTGGTGCAGACCGTGGACGAGATCCTGCGGGATTGTCAGCGTGCGGTGGAGACCTACCATGATCCGTCCCGATTCTCCATGCGGATGGTGGCGCTGGCACCTTGCTCACCCTTCAGCGTTTCCGAGGAGCTGCTGCGGCAGTCCGCAATTTTAGCCAGAGATCTGGGCGTGCGGCTCCATACCCACCTCTGCGAGACGAAGGACGAGGAGCGCTTCGTCCGGGAGCGGTGCGGGATGCGGCCCCTGGAATACATGGAATCCCTCGGCTGGATCGGCCCGGACGTCTGGTATGCCCACGGCATCCATTTCAACGGGGAGGAGCTGCGCCGTCTGGCGGAGACCGGTACCGGCGTGGCCCATTGTCCCATCTCCAACATGAAGCTCAGCTCCGGCGTGTGCCGAGTGCCGGAAATGCTGGAATTGGGCGTTCCCGTGGGCCTTGCGGTGGACGGCAGCGCCAGCAATGACGGCTCCAATCTGTTAGAGGAACTGCGGGTGGCTTATCTGCTCCACCGTCTCCAATCCAGCGAAAAGGCCCCCAGCGGCTATGACGTTCTGAAGATCGCCACCGTGGGCAGCGCGAAGATCCTGGGCCGGGACGACATCGGCTCTCTGGAAGTGGGGAAGGCCGGAGACCTGTTCGCCATCGACACCCGCCGCCTGGAGCTGGTGGGGGCGGATCTGGACCCGAAATCCCTGTTGGGGACCGTGGGCTGGAAAGGCCCGGTGGATTACACCGTGGTCAACGGCAAGGTCACGGTGCGCAACGGAAAACTGGTGAATCTGGACGAGGAAAAAGCTGCCCGGGAGGCCGCCGCGCTGGTGCGGGACTACTTGTCCCGCTGAGACCGGCCTGACCCATCCTGCGTTGAAGCCGGGCCGTTTGGCAATTTATCCGAAAAATGAGCGGTATGCCGCACGGATTTTCCGTGCGGCATGTTTGCTGTATCCGGATCATCAGTTCCGCAAGAGCCGCTCCACTTTTCGGACAGGGGCTGCTTGCGGAGAATTGGCAGGATATCGGGCCGTCTGCGACGGTTTTACAGACGGCGGCGTGGGAGGAAAAAGTTCAAAAAGCGTACTTTGAAACCTTCACAATTATTCAAACTTTACTTTTTTTACCCGGTATGCTTGACTGAATATAGGCAATATGCCCAATCCGATGGGTGCACCTGCTATTGAACGGCATATGATCCGGACCCCTGGGAAAAACGAATGTCAATCGAATTTCAGAGGAGTTAAGAAAGGAAAAGAGGAAGTTTTGCTACTATGACCAGTGGCTGGGTTCCTCCCGCTGCATCGTGGCGCCTGCCGGCACCCCCGAGAATGTGATCAAGTTCTATGAGGACGCCTTCCAGAAGCTGATGGAGGACGCCGACTATCTCAAGGCTGCCGAGGCCGCTGGAATGGAGACTGACTATAAGAACAGCGCAGACACCGCCGCTCTGATCAAGCAGCAGCAGGACTTCACTGAAAGTCTGGCCGACGTTTGGGGCGACTGATCCCCATTTTGTGCGGGAGCAGCCGGTGGTTGCTCCCGCCTTATTTTTCCGCATCAATGCAGTGCGAACTGGAGGGCACTATGAAAAAAACTGATATTGGCGTTGTAGGCTTCATGTATGCGGTCTGCGCCTTTTTCTTCCTGATGTCCAGAGATCTGAAAAAGGGAGCTCGGATCTATCCTCTGTGTATCATTGCGATCCTGTTTCTGCTTACCACCGGTTATGTGGTTGAAATGCTGTTTGCCGCCAAAAAGAACGGGGTGACCAGCGGTATTCCGGAAATCTTCGAAGGGTTTCAGCCTAAGCAATTTTTTATCGTTCTGGGAATGCTCATCGCATATCTAATCGGTATGTACTTTGTCGGCTTCTATCTGGCGACCATCGTGCTGATGGCGGCAAGCCTGCTGTATCTCAGGGTCCCCAAGTGGCAGATCCTGATCTCTACCATTGTGATCATCGGATTGGTCTATGGCGCGTTTACCATGTTCCTGGGTGTAAAGCTGCCTGTGGGCCTGCTGTTCAAATAAAGGGGGGCATGAGTTATGCTTGAAACTTTAGCCTTGATGGGACACGGCTTCGTAAACGCGATGTCCCTCAGCAATCTGCTGTTTATGGCCGGCGGCACCGCCATCGGCATCATCATCGGCTGTCTGCCCGGCCTGTCCGCAGCCATGGGCGTTGCGCTGCTGCTGCCCATGACCTTTACCATGGCCCCGGAAACGGGACTGATCGTGCTGGGCGCTATCTACTGCGGTGCGATCTTCGGCGGCTCCATCTCCGCCATTCTGATCCACACGCCGGGCACCCCCGCCTCTGCCGCCACCGCCATTGAGGGCTACCAGCTCACCTTGCAGGGGAAGGCGGGCAAGGCACTGGCCGTGGCCTGCTTCTCATCCTTCTGCGGCGGCCTGCTCTCCTGCGTCTCTTTGTACTTTTTCGCTCCGCTGCTGGCGCAGCTGGCCATGAAATTCGGATCTCCGGAATATTTCTGGCTTTCGATCTTCGGCCTGACCATTATCGCGGGCGTGGCGTCCAAGTCTCTGCTGAAGGGCCTGATCTCCGGCGCGCTGGGCCTGCTGCTGTCCACCATCGGCATGGACCCCATAGAGGGCGCTCAGCGGTTCATGTTCGGACAGGCCTCTTTGTATGAGGGCATCAACACCACCTGCGCCCTGATCGGTCTGTTCTCCATGTCTCAGGTGCTGATCCTGGCGGAGAAGAAGATCAAGCAGCGGGCAAAGGCAGCCAAGTTCAGCGACAAGATCGCCTTGAGCGGTAAGGAGATCAAGCGGATCACCCCCACCATCCTCCGCTCCTGGATCATCGGCAACCTGATCGGTATTCTTCCCGGCGCGGGCGCATCCATCGCCTGCTTCCTGGGCTATAATACCTCACGGCAGTTCTCCCATCACAAAGAGGAGTTCGGAAAAGGCTCCATCGAGGGCGTGGCAGGCTCCGAGGCGGCCAACAACGCCGTGACCGGCGGCTCCTTGATCCCCATGCTGACGCTGGGCATCCCCGGCGAGTCCGTGACCGCCGTACTCATGGGCGGACTGATCATTCAGGGCCTCCAGCCGGGACCGGAGCTGTTTACCCGCTATGCGCCCATGACCTACACCTTCTTCGCGGGCTTTGTGCTGGTCCAGTTCTTTATGCTGGGCATCGGCCTTCTGGGCTGCCGGGGCTTTGCGCAGATCTCCCGCCTTTCCGACGCCATCCTGATCCCCAGCGTGGCCGTCCTGTGTGTGGTGGGTTCCTTCGCCATCCATAAGAACTTTTTCGATGTGGTCATTATGATGATCTTCGGCGTGCTGGGCTATCTGGTCCGCAAGTTCGATCTGAACCCGGCGGCCATTGTGCTGGCCCTGATTCTGGGCCCCATCGGTGAAAACGGTCTGCGCCGCTCCCTGCGGCTGTCCGGCGGCAGTCCGGCCATCCTGTTCTCCACGCCTCTCTGCTGGGTGCTGATCGCCCTGTGCGTGTTCGGCGTCTGCTCTCCCATTTTCATGAACCGCATGGAGAAAATGGCTGTAGAGAATGCCGGCGGTGATATTCCCAATGAAACGGGGGACGATCCCGTCCGCACCTCCGACTGACGGACTTTCCGAAAAAATACAGGACACGGCAGTATGCCGTGTCCTGTGTTTTACTCTCTAAGCGTATTGATGCCTACCAGACGGGTAAACAGCTTTTGGCTAAAATCAGCGTGGATGATACCAGTGTCCTGAATGACAGCACGGAGAACATCATCACCCTTGTCACCTGCGTGAAGAATCAGCCGAATTACCGCTGGTGCGTGCAGGCTCGACAGAAGTAGTATTGATGTGAATAATTTCGACAAGAAAAAAGTTATTCACATTGATGTTAAAAACTTTACTTAATGCTGGAGGTGTGCTATCATGGCTTCAAAAGGTGGTGACAGAATCATGGAGTTAAAAAACAGATCGCAGTACCTTGATAAGCTCATTTCCGTTCAGGATATGGAGGTCATCAAGGTCGTGACCGGAATCCGGCGCTGCGGCAAATCCAGCCTGCTGAAATTGATGATGGTACATCTGCGGGAACAGGGCGTCATGGAGGAACAGATACTCTCGATGAACTTTGAGTCCATGCAGTTTGCAGACATGGACAGCAAGCGGCTGTATCAGTATGTGATAGAACGAACTCCCAAGGGGAAGCGGCTCTACCTCTTTTTGGACGAGGTGCAGAAGGTTCGGGACTGGCAGGATGCCGTGAATTCCTTCCGCGTGGATTTGGATTGCGACATTTATGTGACCGGTTCCAACGCCTACCTGCTTTCCTCCGAACTGTCCACGTATCTGTCCGGGCGCTATGTGGAGATCAAGATGCTGCCGCTGTCCTTCCGTGAGTTTTTGGACTTCCACGGCTATTTGCTGGAGGAGTACAAAGCCCCCAACGGCACTATGAAACAGCGCGCCAAGGGAAAAGACGGCGAAGCGTATGAGCTGCGCGACCTGTTTGAAGCCTACGCACAGTTTGGCGGTATGCCCGCACTGGCCGAGGCGGAACTGGATCAGGAGCGCGCCAATATGCTGCTGGACGGCATTTATTCTGCTGTGGTCGTGCGGGACATTCTGGAGCGCGGCAAACGGAAAGAACAGCGGGCCGTCACCGACGCGCTGCTGCTTCGCAAGATCGTTCTGTTTCTGGCTGACAACATCGGCAACAACACCTCGGCGGCGTCCATCGGGCGCACCCTTGTCAGCGAGGGCCTGTTGGACGATGGCAGAAAGACCAAGCCTGCGGTGCAGACCATCTCTGCCTATATCGACGCACTGTTGGAGTCCTATATCTTTTATGAGGTCAAGCGGTTTGACATCAAGGGAAAGGACTACCTGCGGACGCTGGGCAAATACTATATCGTCGATCCCGGCCTCCGCACCTACCTGTTAGGAAACCGGGGCGGCGATGTGGGACACATTCTGGAAAACATCGTCTATTTTGAACTGCTGCGACGCGGGTATGAGGTGGCTATCGGCAAGGTCGGTGAAAAGGAGATCGACTTCATCGCAACAAAGATGAATGAGAAAAAGTATATCCAAGTCACTGACAACATGAACGCCCCCGAAACCCGCGCACGGGAGCTTGCTCCGCTGCAAGCTGTGCAGGACAATTACGAGAAGATCGTGATTGCCATGGACTGCGACCTCATCAGCGACGTGGACGGTATTAAAATCGTAAAGGCGTTGGACTTCCTGCTCAGCGAAGTGTAACTAAAAATCCGCTCTGAAAAATCAGGGCGGATTTTTTTGATACACGCCGACTTTTACTTTAGCCGTGGGGGAGGGTCAATCCTGAAAGAAGACCCTGTCGAACCGATCCATGACGTCCTCCATCGTATCGCTGATCTCCTGCTCATTGACCGGAAGGCGGGAATCCAGCACAGTCTGAATGGAGTCAGGCGTGTTTCCAAGGTCATCACGGATGCTGTGGAGATGGTGCTCTGTCAGGATCGTCTGCCCTTCTTTGGAGAGGATGTAGTCATAGAGGAGCCGACCGTTTCGCTCGTTGGGACAGCCAGCTACCAGCCCCATGGGACTGTAGATCGGCACCGTATCCCGCTCCGGAAGGCGGAAGGAGATAGGCTCCCCGGCTTCTTCCATGTTGCTGACGATATAGTCCATGCAGATCCCCACGGCGTACGTCCCGTGTGCGACCTGCAGATGGGTGGCGGTGGAGTTGCTCTCAAGCATACAGCCGTTTTCCCGCAGACGCTCAAAATACGCCGTTCCGTAGGCAGGGGAATTCATCAGCGAGCCGACGAAGTATTTGATGCTGCCGGAGCTGCCCGGGTCCGTCATCACGATCTGCCCGTTCCATCTGGGATCCAGCAGATCGTCCCAGGTCCGGGGGGCGTCCTCCTCGGAGACCAGATCCGTGTTGTAGGCGATGACCGCCGACATCAATCGTCCGCCGATGTAGTAATGGTGCTCATCCATGAAGGCTTCGTTGATATTGATGGCCTGCGGCGAGATATAGGGGGAGAGATACCGGTTTTCCTTCAACTCTCTGTAATCCGACGGAGCGCCGGTCCAGACCAGATCGGCGGCGATCTCACCGGACTGCATTTCCGTGGCCAGTTTGGTCAGGACCTTGTTGGTCCCTGCGAAGAAGTAGTTCATGGTGATCTGGGGGTACTTTGCCTCAAAGCCCTCCTTGATAGCCTGAATTTCCTCCTCCTGCATGGAACAGTACAGTGTAACGGTTCCGGAGTACCCGGCCATGGACGGCGGGGCCTCAGCCGGCCGTGGGCTGCCGGCGCATCCGGCGGTACAGCACACCAATATCAGGCAGGCCGCGATCCTTCTGATGATTCTGTATGCGTTCATGCCGATGTACCTCCGTCAAACAGATGTCAATGTGACTATCTTACCTGATTTCCCAACGGAAGTAAAGTTGCGGCAGCGCTGTTTTTTTGCTATACTGAACTTCAATACCGAGAAAGGGTGTGAGCGCTTGCGTACAACGATCAATATGTCTCCAATTTACAATCTGCTTCGTCGCCACGCAAAAACCTTTCTCACCGCCTTTGCCTGCATTCTGATCGCTGTCGCGTGCATTCTGGGCCTGGTCTACTCCGCGTTTCAGTCTGTGGTGCTGGACTCCGTGGCCCTGCAGCACCGGGATTTCGTGGGGCAGCTGGACTCTATTTCAGGGATCCTCTCCGCCACTGTCCGAAACTACGGGATGCAGGTATTCTACGCCCCGTCCGTCCTGACGCTGCGGGGAGACAAGACGTTAGACAAAATGGGACAGGTCTACGCGCTGCGGGAGTTGGATTCCTATGTCAGCAGCAACGATTTTGTAGACTCCATTCAGGTCTATAACCGGGATACCGGATCCATTTACTCCACAGATTCCAACGTGATCAGCGCCCCCATTGACAAATACGCGGATCAGGATGCGGCGGAACTGTTTCGCTCCCTGACCCCCGATCTCCGGATGCGGCCCATCCGCCGCACCGCCTTTTCGGACGATCCCGTCCGGGTCCGCTCCTACTTCTCCTTTTTGTTTTTTGAGACCACCTCCGAAGATGAACCCACCGGCGGCGCACTAATGCTGAATGTGGACTATGACCGGTATCTGAACACGCTCCTGTCCTTTAACGGGCAGGGGGACTGTATACTGCTGGATGAGACGGGAGCACTTCTCACCGCCGGCCGGGAGGAGCTTCAGCCCTTGATCCCGCTGTTTTTCGGCGAGATCAGCAGGGAGGGGCAGGCGGACAGCGGGTATATCCTGAAGCGGATCAACGGCGAGCAGACCGTCTGCCTGTATTGCCGACTGGACACCTCCCGCTGGCACTATCTGAAGATCACGCCGCTGAAGGCATGTGTTCCCAAGCTGCTGGAGCTGAAAAACGCCCTGATCGTCTGCATTGTGATCGGCTTTGCGCTGCTGGCGATCTGCAGTCTGGGGGTGCTCCTGTTCCTTTACTTCCCGGTCTATCAGGTCCGGGCAGCTCTGCGGAATATCGGGATGGAAAATAAGGGAGAGCTTGCGGGACAGGTCTCACAGCTGGCGCAGCAGTCCGAAGCGCACCGCAAGGCCAGCGCATTGCAATCCCTTCTGGAGGGGCAGGACCCCGGCCTGCTGCCGGAGCTGCCTGCGCCCTATACGCTGGTGCTGATGGAAACGGGACATGCGCTGCCCGCGCTGAGGCAGACCTACACGGATGTGTCCGCGCTGACCTATCATCAGGACGGCTGCGAGGTGGTCCTGTTCTTCGGAGAAGAGCGGGAGACCGTTCTTGCAATCTGCCGGGAATGGGCCGACCAGTCCAGCATCTACTGCTTCTGCGGCTCTGAGAGGACCACATTCCCGCAGGTGGTGGAATGCTATCAGGTGCTGCGTGAAATGCGCCGCCAGAAATTCTGGGCAGCGGACCGGCACTGCTGGCAGGAGGAAGACTTTACACCCCGCCGTCCCCACAGCAGCTTTACGGAGCAAATGAGTGCGGAACTGGCTTCCGCCCTGCGGGGGAGCGATCTGGAGCAGATCCAGAGACTGTGGCAGCAGATTCAGGACAGTATCCGGGAGGACCGCTTCCAGGACCAGCTTTTTGCCTTCCAACGGATCGTTTTACTGATGGAAAAACAGCTGCCTGCGTTAAAACCGCTGGTTTCCGACAATTTCTGGGCAACGCTGAAGGATATCCAGACGTTGGACGCCATATTTTCTGATGCTTTCCGGAAAATCGTCCAGAACAATCGGGAACTGCATAGACAGCACATTGATCAGCTGGCGTCTCAAGTGGTTCGCCAGATCGAACAGTCGTATGCGGATTCGGATCTCTCACCCACCCGGATCGCTGACTCGCTGGGGATGAGCAGCGCGTATCTGGGGCGGATCTTCCGGGAGAGTATGCAGACCTCCATCAGTCAATACCTGAACCAGACCCGGATCCGCCGTGCGGAGGAACTGCTGAGGGAGACCGAGCAGCCGGTGGAGACTGTTGCGGGACTGGTCGGGTTTTCCAATCCCAAGTATTTTTATGTGGTATTCAAAAATATCACGGGGCAGACGCCGTTGCAATTCAGAAAGGCGGTCCATTCCGCCTCCGAAAAAAACTGATCCGCGGAACTACCAGTCAGCAGATGCGGAGAAAAAGATACGGGCCGGTCAGAAGTATTTCTGACCGGCCCTGTTTGCGCTGGAGAGGGGAAGGAGGGGTAGCAAACCATTCCTTTTTCGCCGCAGAGCAGCGGGGTCTACGCAATGAAGTGCGGTTCAAGCTGTAAAGCGCTATACCATGCCATTACCTATGTTTGGAATGATTATATGTGTCGATAGGCAGCGGAATTCTTGCATATTTGGTTAAGCTCGAAAAATTAAATAAAATATGTGGACAATTATTTATAAACAGTATATACTGATTATAACCTACAACTTGCGACACAAAAATAAATTGCCCCTCCGGGGCAAATCTTTTACAAAAAAGCATTCCACCACGCCATCGGAGGTACTCTCATGTCCATTTCAACTCAATTCCTCCACACCATCCAGACGGTCTCAGAGGATCGCCCGGCAGAAGCGGTGGCAAGAGAAATTCTTGCGCTGATCCGCTCCGAATACCGCTACACGATCGCAGATCTGTGCCGTATGTTCTGCTGCGAGCGGCAGTGGATCGAAGATTTTTTCGTCCCAAACATCCGTCACATTCACGTCAATCACTTCTTCATGTCCTATATCATCCAGCAGTTCGCGGGCCGTATCACCCCGGAGGAACAGTCCCATTTGATCCACGGGCACTACTTCCTCTCCGACGCGGATCTGGGCCGTTTCTGGCAGGAAAAGGCGTCTGCCGCCGTCAAGTGCCGGACCGTAGATCTGGCCGACTATCTGGCTGACGGCCGCTCCCGCAAATCGCTCTCCGCAGAGAAAGCGCGTCACGAAGCTGCGAAGCGAACAAAGGGGGAAGGGCAGCGTCACGATGCAGAAATGCGCCGCCTGCTTACCAGTGAAGGATACATGCTTTACACGTATCGGGCGCAGTTCTCGAGGTTTCTCTGGCAGCCGGTCCCGTTGCCGGAGCTGTCTCCCCGAACCATCCGCAGTCTGGTTTCCACCACGCAGTATCAGCGACGGAACGGCCTCCCGTCAAACGGCGTTGCCAGAAAACGGCTGATGGAGCGCGGCTCTGTTCAGATCAAACTGGGGGGCAAGACCCTATGGGTCGAGGCTCCTGCTCCGGACGGCATTTGGGTGATCCCCACCGGGACATTGCCGTAATAAAGGTTTTTCCATGCATGCGCGCGCCCAAAAGGTCATTGCATCGCACCTCCTCTGATTTCAGTCTGTGTAAAGTAGTTTACCATGTCACTTATTATTGGAAATTACAGCATATTCTGCGGCGTTTACCGCTGCTGATCCTCCTGTATCGACACCATGAATTTCATGCTGTCGCCAAATATCCGATCTGACGACGTGTAAAAGAGGGACCGCTCTGAAACGGTCCCTCTTGATACTGTCGATAAAGTGGTAAATGCTCCGCGACGGTAAGGAAGGGTGTGCGCGGGAAACCCAAGAAGGGATACACCGTCGGCTCAAGCCAAACAGCGGATACTTCATATCCGCTGTTTGGGAGCCTTCCTCGAAGCAGGCTTGCTTCATCCGCCACCGGCGGCGCTTCGCCTGTTTCCCTGCGCTATTGAAATCCTTAGATTTCAGAACTTTTATAAAGTTCTGAAAACTTGCTCAGCGGGGAGAAAAGACTTTTTCGACACGCTGAGAGGGACCGTTTTGAAACGGTCCCTCTTTTGAAAAATCGCAGTGTTGCTTTCGCTGGATCACATCTTTGCCAACGCCTGATCGAAGTCATTCAGCAGATCGTCGGTATCCTCCAGGCCGGAAGAAAGCCGGATCTGGCCCATGGTGATGCCGATGGCCGCCAGCTCGTCGGGGCTGAGATCCCGGTGAGACGCTCTGGGCGGATAGGTCAGCGTGGTGCCGACGCCGGCCAGAGTGGGTACGAAGCGTACCAGCTGCAAGTTGCTGATGAGCTTGTCGATCTCCTTCTGGCCGCCCTTGAAGTTTACGCAGAGCATACCGCCGTAGCCGTTGCCCTCGAACTGCTTGTCGGCCAGCGCCTTGCTGGGGGAGGACTCCAGACCGGGGTAGTAGACCTTTTCCACCTTGGGATGGCTCTCGAAGAACTTGGCCAGTGCCAGACCGTTTTCAGCCATCTTCTTTACCCGCAGGGGCAGCGTCCGCAGGCTCCGGGCCAGCAGCCAGGATTCTGTGGCGCCCAGATTCGCGCCGTAGAGACCCAGGTAGAAGCTCAGAGACTTGATGATCTCCTCGGAGCCGACCACCGCGCCGCCTACCAGGTCATCGTGACCGCCCAGATACTTGGTGGCGCTGTAAATCACCAGATCCGCGCCGTACTTGATGGGCTTGGCAATGATCGAAGTGGCAAAGGTGTTGTCGATAAACAACTTGGCGCCGTTGGCGTGAGCCACGTCCGCCAGATGCTGGATGTCCGGTACGCTCATCAGGGGGTTAGCGATGGTCTCGCCGTATACCAGCTTGGTATTGGGACGGATATAGTCCGCCACATCCTGCGTGTTGAAGTCGATGAAGGTGGTCTCCACGCCCCAGCGCTTCAGCTCATACTTCAGGTAGTAGAACGCCTCGCCGTAGATGATGGGGGAGGCCACGATGTGATCGCCGGGTTTCACCGTTGCCAGAATGGAGGTCGTAATGGCCGCCATGCCGGAGGAGAATACCAGACCCTTTTCGGCCCCGTCACCGGCGGCCAGGATCTGAGAGGTGGCGTCGGCGTTGGGATTGCCCAGACGGAAGTAAGCATAGCCGGGAGCACCCTCGTCGCAGATCTTGTCGATGGGATCAATGGAATCGAAGATATAGGCAGAGGACAGGTAGATGGGGAAGGTCTCCGGCACAGTCAGAGCCTTGTTCAGCTCATAGCACAGCTCGCCGTTGCCGGTATGGACATATTTGGTCGCGTCGCCTTTTTCAATGGACATAGAAATTCCTCCTTACGCGCTTTGCGCGTTCCATTCCAATACGGTATAAAGCTCAGAAACAGTTTGCTCAGGTCTCCGTGCGGCCCTTGCCCTTCCAGGCAATGAGACCCACGATGAAGCCCACGATGGCGGGAACGATCCAGCCGAAGCCCAGACCATAGAGGGGGATGTGATTCAGAACAGGGTCCAGGAAGCCGAAACCATACTCGTGGGGCAGATCCAGAACGGCGTAGATCACCGTGAAGTACACAGCGCCCTTGAACGCGCCGTCATTGGGGATCTTCTTCTCGAAGATGCCCAGAATGGTCATCACCAGCGTGATGGGATAGAAGAAGGAGAACCAGGGGGAGGTCAGGCTCACGATGGTATCCAGACCGAAGCTGGCGACGATGGTGGTGACGATGGGGACGATCATGACCAGAACCTTATAGGAGAGCTTGCCGTGGGTGGCGGTCTCATAGAAATCTGCCACTGCGGTGATCTGGCTGATGGCGGTGGTGAGGCAGGCCAGCACCACGGACAGGCACAGACCGTAAATCGCGATCTGGCCGCCGCTGGAGCGGATGATCGCCAGCAGGAGGTTGGCGTTGCTGATGCTGTCGGGCGTGTACTCGGTGCTGACGCAGGCGCCCATATACAGCAGGCCGCCATAGACAATAGCCAGACAGACGGCGGCGATCAGGCAGGCCCGGACATGGGCCTTGCGGAAGGCTTCACCCTCGTAGCCCTTGCGCTTGATGCTGTCAAAGAACACGCCGGCAGCCAGGAAGGACACCAGAACGTCGCCGGTGCTGTAACCACCCAGAAAGCTGTTAACAAAGGCGTTATCCACGGAGGCGGCGCCGGGGGTACCGATGGGGCTGACAGCGCCCTTGACTACCAGAATGAACAGGATGATGGTCATAATGGGGGTCAGGATCTTGCCGACCTTATCCAGTGCGGTGCCGCGGTCCTTGGCGAACAGGAACGCGATCACGAAGTAGAGAATGACGAAAACCAGATAGGGCGCGCCGGGCCAGATGCCCTGAAGGCCCATCTCAATGCCGACGGCTGCGGTTCTGGGGATGGACACGCAGCAGCAGAGGATCATGATGGCGCCGATCATGACGGTGTAGAACTTCTTGTTCACATGGTCGGAGATTTTCTGGACAGAGCCGCACATACCCAGCACGATGATGGCCAGAATGGGCAGGCCCACGCCAGAGGCCAGCATACCGATCATGCCGCTGAGCCAGTTGCTGCCGCTTTGCAGGCCCAGCATCGGCGGGAAGATCAGGTTGCCCGCGCCGAAGTAGGAGGCGAAGAACGCCAGACCAACGAACAATACGTCGGTAAATTTGATTTTTTTCTCTTGCATAAAGTAAGTTCCTCCCTATTTCTCTATTTTGCACACTGAAAAACTGAGAACCGCTTGCTGTTTTCTATGATAGCCGCAAAGGTCGGATTTGTCCAATAAACCAATGTTATAAACTGCAATTACTTTTGTGTATATCGCCTCATAATCGTGCATTTTTTAAAAAAATGCTGTTTTGTGCCGCGAAAATGTTTGTTTTTATTAAAGTAAACCTTTATGGTATGATTTTAGTTGCGCATTTTGAATTTCTTGTGCTATAATACGAGAGATCCATCGAAAAATAGGAAAGGCGGCACTTGGTATGACACTGCTCCAGTTGAAGTATATTTCCACGGTGGCAAAATGCGGCTCCTTCAGCAAAGCCGCTCAGGTCCTGTATGTCTCCCAGCCCGGCATCAGCAAAATGGTCTGCGCGCTGGAGGAGGAGCTGGGGATTACGATTTTCGTCCGCTCTGCTGCCGGGATCACCCTGACCGCTGAGGGCCGGGAGCTTCTGAACATGGGAGAGCGGCTTTTGACGGACGCTGAGCATATTTCCCAGCACTTTTCACAGGATCTGAGCAAGACCCACGAAACCCTCAGCGTCAGCAGCCAGCATTACTGCTTCGTCATCGACGCCATGATGGCCTATCAGAACACCTATCAAAAGGAATCCTATACCTATAAATTTCTGGTGGGACAAGGCCCGGAGGTCATCCAGCAGGTCGTGGACAAAACCACGGAGCTGGGCGTATTGTTCATCAGCAGCCGCAGCCGAAAGCACATGAACCGTGTCTTTGGCGACAACAATCTGGAATTTCACCCGCTTTTTGACAGCAAGCCCTATGTGTTTATCCATAAGTCCCATCCTCTGGCCTCCAAGGAGGTCCTGACGATCGAGGAGCTGCACCCGTATCCCTGCATCATGTATGAGCTGGACTCCGACGCGCCCTCCGTTTTGCAGGAGGAGATGCTGGTGCCGGACTTTTATCCCCAGAAGGTCACCATTGTCAACGGACTCTATCAAAGCCTGATGGTCATGCAGCAGTGTCAGGGCTATGATCTGGGTACCGGCTTCATCTCCGAAAGCAACGGGGCGCAGGGGGTGATCAAGCGTCCCATCAAGGGCTTTGACGATCCCATCACCATCGGCTGGGTCTGCCAGAAGGCCCATACGCTGTCGCAGCCCGCGGAACGCTTTATCCAGCTTCTGCAAAAATACGGACGGGATCTTCCCGAAGCCTGAACAAGAATATCCGAATGTTATTGCCAGCGATAACATTCGGATATTTCCGTTTCTATGGGTGGTTGTGCTATGCTCAATGCACCAAGTAAGTCAGTAGGTATATATTGTGCAGTCACACAACCGACGGGAGGTATTTTAAATGAGCCAGTTAGTTTTGAAGCACCCTGATTTGAAGCATGAAGATCTGAAATTCAACACGGTAGAGGTCCACGCCGGCGAGCCGCGGGATATGTACGGTGCCCTGATCCCGCCCATTTATCAGACGTCCACATTCTATTTTGATTCCACGGACGATGCGGTGAAGGCCTGCGATGACTACGCCGAAAGCTTTGCATACAGCCGGATCACCAATCCCTCTGTGGATTATCTGGAACAGAAACTGGCGGCGCTGGAACACGGCAAGGGGGCCGTGGCCTATGCATCCGGCATGGGCGCTGTCTCCGGCGCGATTTTCGCGCTGCTGAAAAGTGGCGACCACGCCATTTTCACCAAGGCCAAGTATTCCGGCACGGAGGACGTGACCAGCGACTGGCTGCCCCGCTTCGGGATCGCCCACGATACCTTTGACGCCGCCGATCTCAGCCAGCTGGAAGGCCTGATCAAGCCCAACACCAAGCTGATCTATGTGGAGTCTCCCGCCAACCCCACCATGGTGCTGGTGGATATTGCCGCCGTGGTGGAGATTGCCCATAAGCACGGCATCAAGGTCTTTATCGACAACACCTTTGCCACGCCCTACAACACCACCCCGCTGGATCTGGGCGTGGATGCAGTCATCCACAGCCTCACTAAGTACATCGGCGGCCACGGCGATCTGTTGGGCGGCGCGGTGATCTCCAACGATGAGCAGTTCCTGCGGGAGTGCCGTCTGGGTACCCTCATGCACTTCGGCTCCGTCATGGCGCCCTTCACAGCATTTCTGGTGTGCCGCGGTCTCAAGACGCTGGGCGTCCGCATGAAGCAGTACAATGAAAGCGCTCTGAAGATCGCCAAATGGCTGGAGGCCAATCCGAAGATTGAAACGGTCCGCTATCCCTTCCTGGAATCCAATCCCCAGTACGCCATTGCCAAGAAGCAGATGAAGGGCGGAGGCGGCATGATCTCCTTTGACGTGGCCGGCGGTCTGGAGGCCGGTAAGAAGTTCATCAACAGCCTGAAGCTCTGCACGCTGGCCGTCTCGCTGGGCGATACGGAAACGTTGGTGGAGCAGGCTGCCGCCATGACCCACACCATGATCCCCAAGGAGATCCGGGAGGCCGCCGGCATTACCGACGGAATGATCAGGATGTCCGTCGGTCTGGAGGACCCGGATGACATCATCGCCGATCTGAAGCAGGCGCTGGGCGACTGACGGCGCAAAAGCCCCATACCGGCAGACGCAAAACCATCCCAAAAAAACACCGGAGAGGAAGCAATTTCCTCTCCGGTATTTTACTCTTCCTCCGGGGCCAGCAGCATTTTCTTAAAGGCTTTCATGGCAACGCTTTGAGGGCGGGATGTATCCTCGATCAGGTTGACGAACCGTTCCGGGATCGGCTCCGCAAGGCGGATCTGGAACACCGTCCCGGCGGCAAGGGCGGGAGCGGCCATGGACTCCGGGTAGAAACCGACGCCCAGATTGCTCTGCACCATCGCAAGGACCTGATCCATGGTGCCGGCTTCCATTTCCACATGAAAAGCCAGATTGTGCTTTAAGAACAGCTGTTGATAAAAGGTATATGTACTGGTCCCTCTGCTCATGCACACAAAGGGGAGATTTTCCAGATCCCGCAGACTCCGTGTTTCTACGGCCAGATCATGAAAATCCGAACCGCAGATCAGGATCTCCCGGAAGGAGACCAGCGCTGTTTCCTGCAGGGACTTTCTCACCGGACAGGGCGTGGTGATCGCCGCGCAGTCCACCTGTCCCCGCAGCAGCCCTTCCATGGCGCGGGGGGTGGAATCATTGGTGATCCGCAGGTGGATCCCCGGATACCGCCGGTGAAACGCGCCAAGGCGATCCAGAAGGGTCAGATGGAGCGCGGCTTCGCTGGCGGCAATGGAAATGCTGCCGGTCCGCAGACTGCAATCCGCCCGGATCTCGCTTTCGCCAAGGCGCAGCTGTTCAAAGGCTACGGCAGCACGGCTGTAAAGCCGTTGGCCTTCCGGGGTCAGGGAGACGCCATGGTTGGTGCGGACAAACAGTTTGCAGCCCAGATCCTGCTCCAGATTGTTCATGCAGCGGGTAATGTTGGGCTGGTTGTTGCCCAAAGCCTCGGCGGCCTTGGTAAAGCTTTTGTGTTGGGCAACATAGTAAAAAATGCGGTAATAATCGTAGGGAACAGCCACTTTTTTCGCCTCCGTGCCATATCATTCAGATATGTCCAACATATCAAATATACTTTTTACATCTTTCTGTTAGAACAGTATAATACGGGCGTTCTTAGAAGACAAGTCCTTTAACGGTCACGCCGGAAAATGGGACGCGGTCAGGGCAGACCGCAGCGCCTGTATTCCGGTGTGGAAAGGAGACCGGCTATCAGCATGAAAAGCAAAAAGAAATTTATAATCCTATGGGTCCTGCTCATCGCGGTCCTGTTCGCGGGCAGTCTGTTGACGGCGCCGCCGGGAAAAGCGGAGACCATTCAGACCGCCATGCGGGACGCGGTCCTGCATGAGGAAAATCAGATCAGCCTGTTCGGCTGGAAAAACGTCAATCCGGGACTGATCTCCGCCATGACGGTATCCGCTATCCTGCTGATAGCGGCGGCGTGTATCCGCGTGTTTGTCATCCCGAAATTCAAGCTGGTGCCGGGGCGGTTCCAACTGCTGCTGGAGCAGGCCGTAAGCCTGTTTGACGGCATGGCCAGAACCAGCAGTCCTCAGCGAAACGGATTTCTGGGGGCCTACATCTTCGGCGCGGGCGCGTATATCTTCGTGGGGACGCTGTTTGAGCTGCTGGGCTTGCAGGCCGTCACCACCACGGGCCGCTCCGTGACCCTTCCTGCGCCGCTGTCGGACGTAAACGGTGCCATCGCCCTTGGCTGCTTATCCTATCTTGTGATCCTCTCCGGCGGGATCGCGGGCAACGGTCTGAAGGGCGTGGGCAGCACATTGAAGGAATTCTCGCTGCCTATTTCCATGAGCTTCCGTCTGTTCGGCGCGCTGCTCAGCGGCCTGCTGGTAACGGAGCTGGTCTATTACTATGTGCAGCTGAGCTATGTGCTGCCGGTGCTGGTGGGCGTGCTGTTCACCCTGCTTCACGCGTTGATCCAGGCCTATGTTCTGACCATGCTCACCGCGTTGTTCTATGGCGAGGTATCGGAGCGTCCCGAACCGGCGTCCGGGCGGGCATGACCGTCCCAATCATTTACGGATCGAATCATTTTGGAGGTAATAACTATGAAACTGCTTAAGAAAAAGGTCCCCGCGCTGTTCCTGATCCTGCTGGTGGTGCTGTCCCTGACGGTCCCCGCACTGGCCGCGTCTTCCACGGATACCGCTGCCGCACCCGCTGCGGCGGAAACCGCCCAGACCCAGAGCGACGCCACGGGGTCCAAGTCCATCGCTGCGGGTATTGCCATCGGCCTTGCCGCCGCAGGCGGCGCCGTGGCCATGGGTGTTGCCGTCAGCAAGTCTGCGGAGGGGATCGCCCGTCAGCCGGAGGCGGAGGGCAAGATCCGTACCACGCTGATGCTGGGACTGGTCTTTATCGAAACCGCTATCATTTATGCGCTGCTGGTCGTCATTCTGATCATCTTCGTCCTATAAGTAAGGCAGGTGGGAAACCGTGAATATCCCGTTGAATATTGATTGGCAGCAAATTTTACTGCACCTGCTGAATTTTGTGATTCTGGCAGGCGGGCTGTATCTGCTGCTCTACAAGCCCGTCAAGACGTTTATGGAGAAGCGGCAGCAGTACTATCAGGAGCAGGACGCGAAAGCGGCAAAGACGCTGGCAGACGCGGAGAAAACAGCGGCAGAGGTCCGTCAGCAGTTGAAAAATGCCGACGCCGACGCTGCGGCAAAGCTCGCCGCCGCCCAGAAGTCGGCGGACGCCGCCATGCAGCGGCAGTTGTCCGACGCACGGGCACAGGCGGAGCAAATTCTGGCGGACGCCCATGCCGCTGCCCAGCGGGAGCATGACAAGCTACTGTCCGACGCGCAGAAGGAGCTGAAGGATCTGGCAGTGACAGCCACGGAAAAGCTGGTGCTGCAATCCGACGGCGATGCGTTCGATCAGTTTTTGGACGCGGCGGAGAGGGGGAAGTCCCATGCGTGAAACGGTACTGGAAGCGGTCCTGCGCAGCGCGGACGCCCCCAGTGAGGTGCAGCGGAACCGTTTTGCGGCCTTTTTGAAAAAGCAGTACGGACAGGAGGTTCCCCTCCGTTGGGAACAGGACCCCGCGCTGGAAAAGGGCTTTCGGATGGAAGTGGGCGCCGACCTGTATGACTGGAGTCTGGAGGGCCGTCTGCGGCAGTTCCGGGAGCGGCTGGAGCAGCTGAACCCCGCCGGGGTCTCCGTGATCCCGTTGATGCGGGAGGCCGTCCGCAACTGGCAGCCGGATGCCGCGCCGGAGGAGGTCGGCAGCGTTCTGACGGTAGGTGACGAGATCGCCACCGTCAGCGGATTGGAACACGCGGCCTACGGTGAAATTCTGCAATTTTCCTCCGGCGTGAAGGGCATGGTGCAGGATCTGCGGCCGGACCGTGTAGGCTGCATCCTGTTCGGCGGCAGTGAGGCCATTGAATCCGGCAGCATCGTCCGCCGCACAGGTAAGACCGCCGGTATCCCGGTGGGGGACGGCTTTCTGGGCCGGGTGGTGGACGCGCTGGGTACGCCCATTGACGGGCAGGGCGACATTCCGTCGGAGGGCTATCTGCCCATTGAGTCCCCGGCCCCCGGCATCATTGACCGCCAGCCGGTAAACGCGCCTATGGAGACGGGCCTGCTCGCCATCGATTCCATGTTCCCCATTGGCCGGGGACAGCGGGAGCTGATCATCGGCGACCGGCAGACCGGCAAGACCGCCATCGCCCTGGACACCGTTCTGAACCAGAAAGGGAAGGGCGTGGTGTGCATCTATGTCGCCATCGGGCAGAAATCCAGCTCCGTCGCCCAACTGGTAGAGAATCTGAAGCACAAGGGTGCTATGGACTATACCATCGTGGTGAACGCGCCCGCCAGCGCGTCGGCGTCCTTGCAGTACATCGCCCCCTATGCCGGAACAGCGCTGGGCGAGTATTTCATGCGGAAGGGCCGGGACGTTCTGATCGTCTATGACGATCTCTCCAAGCACGCCGTGGCCTACCGGACGCTGAGCCTGCTGCTGGAGCGGTCTCCCGGACGGGAGGCCTACCCCGGCGATGTGTTCTATCTGCACTCCCGTCTGCTGGAGCGGTCCGCCCACCTCTCGGAGGAATTGGGCGGCGGCAGCATGACGGCGCTGCCCATCGTGGAGACCCAGGCCGGTGACGTGTCCGCCTACATCCCCACCAATATCATTTCCATTACCGACGGCCAGATCTTTCTGGAGAGCAGCCTGTTCTTCTCCGGCCAGCGGCCCGCGGTCAACGTGGGATTGTCGGTGTCCCGTGTGGGCGGCGACGCTCAGACGAAGGCCATGAAAAAGGCGGCAGGCGCCCTGCGTCTGGATCTGGCCCAGTACCGGGAGATGGAGGTCTTTACCCAGTTTTCCAGCGATCTGGACGAGACCACCAAACGGCAGCTGATTTACGGACAGGGCCTGATGCGCCTGCTGCGCCAGCCCCAGAACCACCCCTACCAGCAGCACCAGCAGGTGATTTTGCTGGTGGCGGCGCTGGATCATGTGATGCAGACGGTGCCCCTTGCGCGGATGGACGATTTTCGCACCGGGCTCCTGACCTATATCGAGACCCAGGGCCAGGCCCTGTGCCGCCGGATCGATGAAAGCGGTCAGTTAAGTGATGAGGACCGGGAGACGATTCTGAAGCTGTCCAGAGAATTTCTGACGCGGTTCCAGACGGAAGCCGCGGAAAAGAGCGGTGAGTGAGATGGCCAATACCCGTGAGATCAAAAACCGGATTGAAAGCGTACAGCAGACCCGGAAGATCACCAACGCCATGTACCTCATCGCCTCCACCAAGCTGCGGAAGGCTCGGAACGATCTGGCCAACACCCGGCCGTATTTTGACGCGCTGCGGGGCGAGATCAAGCGGGTCTTTCGCACGGCGGGGGATGTGGACAGTCCCTATTTCTACCCGCCGGACAATAACACGCCGCTGGAGGGCACCTATGGGTGTCTGGTCATCACGGCGGACAAGGGCCTCGCGGGGGTCTACAACCAGAACGTCATCAAGGAGGCTGAAAAGCTCCTTGCCCAGCACCCGGACACCAAGCTGTATGTAGTGGGGGAGTATGGCCGCCGGTACTTTGACCAGCACAAGATCCCCATTGAGCACAGCTTTCTCTACACCGCCCAGAATCCCACGCTGGACCGGGCGCGGGAGATCAGCGCTCTGTTGCTGGACGGTTTCCTGGCGGGAACGCTGAAGGAGATCTTCGTGGTCTACACCGATATGGAGAGCAGCCTGCTCTCCGAGGCCAAGTCCACCCGGCTGCTGCCTTTCCACCGGATGCAGTTCGCGCCGCCCGCCAAGGAAAAGGCCGTACAGGAACCCTTTGAATTCTATCCGTCCGTAGGGGCGGTGCTGAACAGCATGATCCCCAGCTATGTCTCCGGCTTCCTGTACAGCGCCCTGCTGGACAGCTTCTGCAGCGAGCAGAACGCCCGCATGACCGCTATGGACGCCGCCAATCAGAACGCAGAGGAGCTGTTGAGTGCCTTGCGGCTGCAATACAACCGCGTGCGGCAGGCGGCTATCACTCAGGAGATCACAGAAATTTCCGCAGGCGCGGCGGCACAGCGGGGAACCTTTGGAAGCGAGGGATAACAGTATGAAAATCGGAACGATCACGCAGGTATCCGGCCCTGTGGTGGATGTGGAGTTTGAAGCCGGACATCTGCCTAAGATCAAGGAAGCGCTGTCCGTGGAGCTGAACGGCCAGACCCGCGTGATGGAGGTAGCCCAGCACATGAGCGAGCGGGTCGTCCGCTGCATCATGCTGGCGGGCAGCGAGGGTCTGGCCCGGGGCATGAAGGTAACCGCCCCCGGCAAAACCATCGAGGTCCCGGTAGGGGAGCAGACGCTGGGCCGGATGTTCAACGTGCTGGGCCAGCCCATCGACGGCGGAGAGCCGCTCCCGGCAGAAACGCCCCGCAAGAGCATTTACCGGGACCCGCCCTCCTTTGAGGATCAAAGCCCCGCCGTGGAGATCCTGGAGACCGGCATCAAGGTCATCGACCTGCTGGAACCGTATCCCAAGGGCGGCAAGATCGGCCTGTTCGGCGGCGCCGGTGTGGGTAAGACCGTGCTGATTCAGGAACTGATCCACAACGTGGCCATGGAGCACAACGGCTATTCCATCTTCACCGGCGTAGGTGAGCGGAGCCGGGAGGGTAATGACCTCTGGCGGGAAATGCGGGAGAGCGGCGTGGCGGATAAGACGGCGCTGGTCTTCGGCCAGATGAACGAATCTCCCGGTGTCCGTATGCGGGTGGCGCTGTCCGGCCTGACCATGGCCGAGCACTTCCGGGACGTGGAGCACAAGGACGTGCTGCTGTTCATCGACAACATTTTCCGGTTTGTGCAGGCAGGCAGCGAGGTTTCCACCCTGCGGGGCCGGATGCCCTCCGCCGTGGGCTATCAGCCTACGCTGGCCAACGAAATGGGCCAGTTACAGGAGCGCATCACCTCCACCAAGGATGGCTCCGTCACCTCGGTACAGGCGGTCTATGTGCCCGCCGACGATTTGACTGACCCCGCCACCGCCACCACCTTTGCCCATCTGGACGCCACCACGGTGCTGAGCCGGAAAATCTCCGAGCAGGGCATTTACCCCGCCGTGGACCCGCTGGAATCCTCCTCCCGGATTTTGGAGGCGGACATTGTGGGCGCGGAGCATTACCGCATCGCCCGGAGGGTGCAGGAGACGCTGCAAAAATATCAGGAATTACAGGACATCATTGCCATCCTCGGCATGGACGAGCTGAGCGACGAGGACCGGCAGACCGTGAACCGCGCCCGCCGCATCCAGCGTTTTCTGGCACAGCCCACCCATGTAGCGGAAAAATTCACCGGTATCCCCGGCGTGTATGTCCCTCTGAAGGAGACGCTGCGGGGCTTTGCCGCCATCGTGGACGGCGAAATGGACCAGTATCCGGAGGCGGCCTTCTACAATGTGGGTACGCTGGAGGATGTGGTCGCCAAGGCGAAAAAGATCGAGGAGGGGGAGGTCTGATGAGCGTGTTTCACGCACGGATCCTGGCCTCGGACGCTCTGTTCTTTGACGGTGACTGCGAATTCATGGTGGTTCCCTGTACGGACGGCGCAATGGGGATCCTCTCCCACCACAGCAATATGATCGCGGCTGTGGTGCCGGGGGAGCTGCGGTTTCAGCCGGTGGGCGGCCCACTGCGGACAGCGGCCGTTTCCGCCGGACTGGTGAAGGTCGAAGCGGGGGAGGTCATGCTTCTGGTATCCACGGCAGAACGGCCGGAGGACATTGACGTCAACCGGGCAAGACGGGCGGAGGACGCCGCAAAGGAGGCCCTTCTGCAAAAGAAAAGTATGCAGGAGCACCGGAACGCGGAGGCCCAGCTGGCCCGGGCCATCAGCCGTCTGCGGACCAAAGAACACTGGAACAGCAGACGCTGAGCCATGAGAACGTTTGAAGAGGAGTCTTGATCGTGAACCTTCGGAATCATCACGGCCAGATGTCGGAATCCCTGCTGACCGCCTCGTTTATCATTCTCTCCGGCGGCTTGCAGGACGCCTATACCTATCTCTGTCGGGGCAAGGTGTTTGCCAATGCCCAGACGGGCAACATCGTGCTGTGCAGCGCCTATCTGTTTGACGGCCAGTGGCGGCACAGCGCCCGGTATCTCATCCCGGTACTGTCATTTCTGCTGGGGATCTTCGCGGCGGAGTGCATCCACCGCCATTTCAAGTACACGGAGAAGGTGCACTGGCGGCAGATGATCATTTTAGCGGAGATCGCTTTGCTGTTTGCGGTGGGCTTTCTGCCGCAGGAGGCCAACACCTTCGCCAACGCCGTTGTGTCCTTTGTCTGTGCCATGCAGGTGCAGACCTTCCGCAAGGTCCGGGGCCACGCTTACGCCAGTACCATGTGCATCGGCAATATGCGCAGCGGCACGGAAGCCCTGTGCGTCTATTTCCACACCCATGACCGGGAGGTGCTCTGCAAGGCGCTGACCTACTTCGGCGTCATCGGCCTGTTTGCCATAGGTGCGGGACTGGGGGCGCTGTTGTCGGCGCACATGGCCGAACGGGGCATCTGGGTCTCCTGCGCACTGCTGGCCGTCAGCTTTTTCATCATGTTCATCCGAGAAGAAGAAAAGGCGTGAGCGATAAATGGGGCCGGGATCTCAATATGCCGCCTCATTCTCCATAAAGCTTCCTGCATGAGCAGCACACCGCGAACATGCACAAATAGTTTTTCTTCATCATTTCCGGCTGCCCCGCAGGGGCGAGGAACTGGCACATTTCTTATTTTTCTATGCTTTTGCATAGCAAAAAGCCCGTCTATCTGGGTTTTTCCGGTAAACAAAACTGCTCCGACACTTGTGTGCCGGAGCAGTTTTTTCCACGTTGTCAAAATGACCGTACCAAATTCTGCATTGCCTCTTTTCACGGCAAAAAACTGCCCGGGTCAAGCACAAGGCGGTCTTTTGCGCGATTCGGAACGTTTCCTCCGCAAAACAGCTCCCGGAGGGCATTTGCCGGCTGCGGAGTATTTCTCGACAGAGGAAATCTTTCAGCTTGCAAGGAAGGTTTCCGCGATGGTAGGCAGCCGGGCGCCGAAGCCCTCAGCCGCTTCCGCCGGATACCGCCACGAAACAGCATAGGAATCCGCGCCGCCGCCCGCAGCCACAAAGAAAGAAAGGTATTCGCCCTTTTCATTTGTGCCCGTCAGCGGGTCATCGGGACTGCCGCCCATCAGGTCCTCAAACTCATAGCCGCTGGACTGAGCAAAGGCATCCCGCGCCTCCGTGACCGTCATATCCCCATAGCGGGATACAGACAGCGCCACATCGCTGTTGAAGGCACTGACCCAGGTGTCTGTCGGGACGCCGCTCTCTGTGGACTGCTCCGGGCCGTCCCAGTCCTCATCGGGAATATAGAGGGAGTACCCATCCCCGACATACAGGGTGGCGGGCAGAGCTTCTTCCTCGCCCTCAACGAAAAAGGTCAAATCGACCTGTTCTGCACGGGCAGGCGTTTCCGGCTCCGGACTCACAGGCGGTTCATTGGGTTCCTGCTGTGTGGGAGACGGGTCGGAAGGGGGGACCGGCGTTTCGGGTTTCTGTCCGCAGCCGGTCAGCAGGAAAAGGGACAATAAAACGATCCAAAGCTTTTTCATTATTTCGGCATGGATACATATCTAAATATTGGGTCGATTGAAAACTTCAGGGAGTACTATACAACCTATGCGGAAGTGGCAATCGGTGAGTATGAGCATTGGGAGGAAGAAGAATGGGTGGATGCAGCAAACCCAGACTGGCAGAAGTTTATAGGACAGCTTTCTCAGGAACTAAATGAAAAAGGTGTTGACGGATTCTTTATAAATAATTGTGATGTATATGATTACGCTCCGCACGAGAGTATTTTTGAAGGTCTTACAGCAATTCTACAAAACATGATGACGTTTGGAAAAGCGGTCATCATCAACGTTGGAGATACTTATGTGGCGGAATATAGGGAACGCTATGGGGATATTGATCATATTATGACAGGCGTAAATCAGGAATCCGTATGGAGCAGTATTGATTTTGATAGCGGAACTTTTCGTGAGCAAACGAGCGAGACGAGAGATTATTTCTGCAAATATTTGGAAACGTGCAAGGCGGATGGGGTGGAAGTGTATCTGCTGGAATAAGCCAGCTTACTCAGTCCGACTTTCGCTCAAGAATTTCGGGGAGAAAGATGGGCTAAAGTCTGTTCCGCTGTATGCGGCATTTTGTGTGTAAAAGCGGTCGAAAAACAGAAGACAAGATTACTTGAAAAAAGTAAACCTTGCCTTCTACATTTAGTTTTGAGACCTATCTCAAGTATTCCCGAGAAGATATATCGTGACAACGGCTTGTGCTTGATTTGCGATGCAAATTGCTATTGCTGACGGCCTTTGTCGGCCCAAGGGGATGCGGACAGATTCTTGTCTGTGTGGCCGGATGAGGTTACTATCAGGAATGGGGCAAACCGGCACAGGAGCTACGCCCTGGCGATGCAGTAAATATTCCTGTGGGTGTAAAACACTGGCACGGCGCTGCACCGGATAGCTGGTTCTCTCATCTGGCGGTAGAGGTTCCAGGGGACGAACCATCCAATGAATGGTTGGAAGCCGTGGACAACACAGCATATTTTAGGGCTACTGAATGGCTGGAACATCTGGAAATCTCGGAAAAATGACCAGTTCGCCGAGGTCAAAATCGTAGTCCAGAGCCCAACCGTATTCAGGTGCAAAAAGGAGATGCAGTTTGCGCTCCATATTTGCGGCAAAGAAGCCCATCGCAATTGAGGTCATGGAAGTATCGGGCAACCGAGTCATGACCCGGTCCAAGCTATATCGGCGCTTGACGACACCAAATGTTCCCTCAATCACGACGCGGTCGCAGCCATCCTGGTAGATCTGTTTGCTTTCCGTCTGCTTCTCCTCTGCCGACTTCCGTCCCAGCCTGGGACCTGAAAGACGGATCCCCAGCGAGGTGCACCAAAGCCGATTTTCTCTGCCGGGATAAGCCCGGTCTGCCAGAATCGTCTTTGGGTAGAAGCCAGAGGTCTCTTTGTATTCCTCAACGGCCTGCTTCAGACTTCTGCTCTCAGAGTAGTTGTTCCAGTCAGCCTTCATCAGGAAAGCGTAACCACTCACAAGACCTGCTATGACCTTGGCACCAAACTCAGTTGGACATCCCGCTTTACCTCGCACAATAGGACGAACATGCGGCTGATCGATGCTGACGATGCGGTCTTCAATCTGATGACTCTTCCGCACATACATGTCCCACTGTTGGCGGCAGAGTTCCTGGATCACCAACAGCTTCCTGTATAGGTCATTCCCCAGCAGCGATAAGGACACGCCGTGGGCCACCATCTTCTCGATGTAGCCGATATCTCGCTGGATATATTGCAAATTCCCACGGAGCACCATCCGCGTTTCTCGTACAGTATGGGTACGCTTCTTGATGTATGCCAAATATCTTTTCCGAGCCTGCTGACGATAGGTTCGGGGCTTCTCGGGGTACAGATCACGGGCGGCAGGATACAACAAATCAATCATTTTCTCTACCAGCTCCCGGGCGTGGTTCAGCAGCCCGACGTCCGTCGGATAATGGATATCTGCCGGACAGCAGGTCGCGTCAAGAATCAGTGTTCCACGGTTCTCAGATTTTTCTGTCGGCTGTGCTGAGAGAGGGTCCTCACTGTCTTCCTGATTTACGGAATCATCTTCCTCGGGATTATCCGTGCTGGCAACTGCTTCTGGCGCAAAAACCAGATCGTTGATCCGTTGAATCATCTCAGGAGAAATACGCTTCCTGAAATGTGTCATCATGGATGCGTCGAAAGGCGATTCCATGGTGTAGCACTCAAATCCGCAGAAGTACTGCAGATAGGGGTTCTCCTGGATATTTCGTCTGGTCTGTTCATCTGTGTAGCCTTCCTCGGCCTGGATGTACAGTGTCCCGAAGGCCAGACGAGATGGAATGGCCACTTGGCCCTCACTGCTTTTGAAATGTTCCTGATACTCCCGGTCAATCTCTTCCCAAGGGAACTTCTTGCTGAGGATTACCCACCGGTTATCCTCACGCAATGTGACCCCAAAGGGCATCTCCATCTTAAGCTGGTCATAAACTTCGTGCCGATACATCTTCATCACCTGCAAACTTTTTCTTTAGAACTCCTGAATCCTTTTGCAGATATTATACCATATTACCCTTGTTTTTCCCAGTGTTTTCAATGTTTCCGAGATTTTTTGCGCCGTTCAGTAAGCACTACTTAATCTCTTTGCCACCGAGAACCAAGTCGGAATGTGATGGCTGTCCGGCTTAATTGGGGTTTGATTTTTTAGCAAGGTTGGTACAAAAATTTACATGAAAGACCGCCGTAAATTCCATTTACATTTTCCGTGCACCATGATACTTTTAAAAAAACTCAGAAAGTTGAGCAAAATGCGGCAGAGAGCGTTACAGGACTTAACTGCCTGAGATAGATGAGGAAAAATATGTTTAGGAGGAGTTTTTATGCACGAAGAAAAGATTGCACTGGTCCGTCGGCAAATTGAAGCCTTGGCAGCAGCTGTGGCGTCACGCAATATCCGCCATGTGTGGGTTGTGGCTTGCGGTGGTTCGCTGGCTACCTTAGATCCTTTCCGATATATTTTGACTGCGGAAACGGATAAGGTTTCCGCTGCGGCGGTGAATGCGGCAGAGTTTGCCGCAGAGCTGCCCAAGGGACTGGGAGAGGATTGTCTGGTGGTTCTCAACTCTCAAAGCGGCACCACGGCAGAGACCGTCCGCGCGGCGCAACTGGCTAAGGAGCGCGGCGCTTTGACAGCTGCATATACTACGGCGCCTGAATCTCCTCTGGAGCAAGCTGTGGACTTCCCCATCTACTACTATGATGACCCGGTGAATCCCTATCCGCTGCTGCTATCCATCTTCCCGGAGGTCTATCAGACGGTGTTTGCTTTACTGGATGTGTGGGAAGGAACAAAGCGTTTGCCGATTATGGAAACGGCTATGGAGAATTTGGAGGAAGTGTGCGGGCGTGCGACGGCTAGTTTTAAGCCGGAAGCTCTGGAATTTGCCGCGAATCACCGCACGGAACCCATCATCTATACCGTTTCCGCCGGTTTAGATCGCTGCATTGCGTACATTCTCACCAACTGTTCCTTTATGGAGTCCGTATGGCGCCACTCATCTCCGCTCCACGCAGGCGAATTGTTCCATGGTGCCTGTGAAGCAATTGACAAAGAAACGGCAGTGGTTGCATTCCTGGGGATCGGGCCGTGGCGCAGTGTGGAGGAACGGGCGGTGAAGTTCCTTCAGCGGGTAACCGACAAGCTAACGGTGTTGGACGCCGCTGCCCTGGATTTGACGGGGATTCCGGCAGAGGTTCAGGATATCGTGGCCCCGCTGGTGCTGCATGCCATTGCTTCTGACTACTGTCTGAGGCTCTCTCAGCGGCTTGGACATCCCATGAGTTCCCGGCGCTATATGGGTATCATGAAATACTAATAGGAGGGGGCGTATGAAACTTCTCGGCTTGGGTGACAATGTGATGGATGCCTATCTTTTCCGCGGAGAACTGTATCCCGGCGGAAATGCTGCTAATGTGGCTGTACTGGCCAAACGGGCCGGTGCAGAAAAAAGCGGTTACATAGGGGTACTGGCAACAGACGCTGCCGGCGAACATTTCCGCACCGTATTGCAGGCGGAAAATGTGGACATTTCACGCCTGCGCCGGGGCGTAGGTCGTACAGCCTGCAACTACATTACACTGGATGATCAAGGCGACCGGGCTTTCTCGGGCAATAACGGACAGGAGACTGTGCAAAACCTGTACCGTCCAATTATTACCAGTGCAGATCGAATGTATGCGGCTACATTTGATGTGGTGCACTCTAGTATTCACAGCGGTCTGGACGATGCGCTGCCGGCGTTGAGCCACTGCGCAGACTTGTCTATGGACTTTTCCAGCGACGGTTTTACCCACGACAATGTGGCGCGTCTGGCGCCGCTGTTGCGTTTTGCTTTTTTTTCGGCCGGTGAACGCAGTGAGGAACAGGCTATGGAGTTTGCATCCTTTGCCGCAGAGTGCGGAGTGCCGGAAGTTATCTTCACCATGGGACTGCGCGGCGCCTGCGGGATCTCCCACGGAAAGAAGTGGCATGTGCCTGCCACACCGGTGGATGCGGTTGATGCCTTAGGCGCGGGAGACGGCTTTATTGCAGCTTTCCTGCGGGCCTTTTACGATAACGGCGCAGATGCGGCAGCAGCTGCTGCCGATGCGTCCGGATTTGCTGCGAAGTGTTGTCTTCATCACGGCGCCATGGGGCATCCCATTGCAATCGCAGAAAGCGGTCTATTTCCTGAAACCGGGGAGATCGGTACATAAAAATGATTCTGCTGGAGTTTAAAACGGCTGCCTTACCTGATTTGCTACGCTGCCCTGAACAGTTGCTTTAGACCGCTGCCCGTCAAGCCAATGTTATTTCGCTCCGCAATGCTGCATTTACGATAAAAAGCGCCCGAAAGCGTGAACCGTATCCCGTCAAGAGGACAGTGAAAAAATATAAAGTTTTCCCGGCCAGCAGCCATTCGCTGCTGGCCGCTTTTTATGCGGCGAGACCAAGTTCGTGCTATTCCATCGGCGTCAACACGCCCAGTTTACGCTGCACCCGTCTGGTGTTGTAATAATGGATATAGGTCTCAATCATCTGCACAAGCTCCCGCTTGCTGGTAAACCGTCTGCCATAATAGCGTTCCTGCTTCAAAATGCCCCAGAAGCCCTCCATCGGGCCGTTATCAATGCAATGCGCTACGCGGGACATACTCTGCGGCATTCCCGCCTGCACGAGCTTGTTGTGGAAAGCTGAGTACCAAGAGGACCGAAAAGCAAAACACGCGGAAGAATTTCTGGACGGGTTCTCTGGCTGGCTTCATGCAGATAGATACCAAGGATACCACAAGCTGCCGGAACGCATCCGAGTGGTGGGCTGCGCAGCTCATGCCCGACGTAAATTTGATGAGGCACTGACCGCATTGCCCAAGGAACAGCAGCAAACCTTCAGGGCAGCAGAGGCGCTGTGCTATTTTGCGAAGCTGTTCCAGTTGGAACAGTCATTTGCGGAATTGAAACCGGAAGAACGCTATACCAAGCGGCTGGAGCAGGCTAAGCCTGTTTTAGACGCTTTATTGGCATGGGCAAATGATCTGATCCCCCGGACAGCGCCGAAATCCGCACTTGGCAAAGCACTGCACTACCTGAAAGAACAATGGCCATATCTCGTTCGATATCTGGAAGATGGCCGTCTGGAACTGAGCAACAACCGTGCCGAGCGCAGCATAAAGCCCTTTGTTATGGGGCGGAATTATGTCCTCTTCCCATTACGAAACGGCGAAGGAAAACGACTTGGACCCGTACCAATATCTGCTCTGGCTCCTGCAAAATGCGCCGGGTCTAAGCGAAACAGATGAGGCATGGGCTGAAAAGCTGCTTCCCGCGAGCGCTCCGGAAGAATGCTATATGCCGCAAAAATAGATGACCGCCATCTCAGTGAGCAAAAGCTCCTTGAGATGGCGGCCTTTTATACGTGGTTAGATTTTACGCTTACGGATATGCACCGTTCACGGTGCATATCCCTTTTTAATAATTATGGTCAGACAGTTGACGGATCAGCTGTTTTGCGGGACCGGTTCTGCGGATAGCAGACCGAGCGGCGTACCTTGGAGTTTAACGATCTCAACCCTTTACAGAGCCGGCGGTCAGGCTGGAGCATACCTGCTCCTGGAATATGGAGAATACGATGATGCTGGGTAGGACCGCAATGGTAATCGCCGCGAACATAGCGGTGTAATTGAAGCTGAACTGAGAGGTGAAGTAGCTCAGCGACAGCGGCAGCGTTCGCGTACTGGTAGAACTGGTGAGCAGCAGGGCAAATGTAAACTCGTTCCAGCTCCCAAGAAAAGCCAATACTGCCGCGCTGGCCAGACCACCTTTAGCACAGGGCATCATCACCTGCCAGAACGTGCGGAAAAAACCGGCTCCGTCAATATAGGCTGCTTCTTCCAATTCCGTGGGAATAGCGGCGAAGGCTGAACGCAGGATCATCAGGGAAATGGGCATGTTCAATGCGGTATAGACCAGAATAAGCGCCATCTTGGTGTCATACAGGTGTAGCTTGGTGATTACCGTGTACACGGGACTCATGAGCGCGGTGGATGGGATCACCATGGAAAGGGACAGGATCCCGAATATGAGATTTTTGAAGCGGAATTTTTTCTTAGCGAATACATATCCCGCCATCGCCAGAATGAAAACATTCAAAGCCGTACTGGCGAATGAGACAATAAGACTATTGACGAAGAATTTCAAAATAGGAGCCATCTCCAAAGCCTGCTTATAGCCGGAGAAACTGAAAGTGCTGGGCAGCTGCAAACCGTTAGAGAGGATTTCACGGTTGGTTTTGAAGGAGGACAGCACCACCCAAACGATGGGGAATAGCGCCACGAGGACGCAGAGCGCCATAAAGAGATAGGAAAAAACGCGGGCAGCCTTCTGCTTGGGGCTTAGCTTAAAATGTGTCATGATCAGTCCTCTTTATTCATACCGAACAAACGGTTAATCAGCGTCATGGTGATAAAGCCCACAATGATGATGACAACGCCGATGGAGTTGGCGTAACCGTAGTTATTGGCTTTCACGGTGGTGTACAGGTACAGCGGCAAGTTGGCAGTGGAAACGCCAGGGCCGCCGCCGGTGGTGATATAGATCATGGAGAACATCTGGAGCATATATGTAGCAGCCATGATGACCGTAGTGCCGATCATGCGCTTGACCAGGGGAAACATTACCAGCCGGTCGATCTGAAAACTGGTGGCGCCGTCGATTTTAGCGGCTTCAATAATGCTTTCGTCCGTGCTCAGGCACTGGGCCAACACCAATGTGGTGGTATAGCCAGCAAAGATGAACCATGTCATCGTTACAGCCGGGAAAGCGGTGGCCGTGTCGAATAGCCAGTTATGCTGTAAGTGTTCCAGACCGATTGCCTTGAGAAGAGAGTTCAAAGCGCCGTACTGCGCATTGTACAGATTCAAAAAGATCATGGCGATAGCGGACTGAGAGATAATATTCGGAATCATGTAGGTTACGCGGACAAATTTCCAGCCATGGGGCTTTTTGTACAGAATAAATGCCAGAACGGTGCCAAGCGCCACATGGAGGACGCAGTGAATGGCGATCCAAACCACTGTGTTCTTCAATACCGGCAGAAATTTGGCATCCTGTGTAAAAAGTTTTATAAAGTTACTGAAACCGATGAACTCAAAGGTCCGTGGTAGCAAACGATAGTCAAATAGGGACGTTGCGAAAACCATGACCAGCGGGATTGCAAAGATCAATAGGAAAATAATACAGGTGGGGGCCAAAAATAGAGCGATCCACCCGGTGTTTCGTTGTTTCATGGTCCATCTCCTTGGAGGCGGTAAGTCGGTAGAATGTGGGGGGAAGCGGGCTGCCGAACTACATTCGGCAGCCCGCTCCGCGAAGTTGTAGCAGATCAGGTCACAGGGTTGGCGGTGGCAAAGTCCGTCAGAACCTGACAGAACTGCTCGGGCGTATCAGCACCGGAAGCCAAGTTGGGCAGTTCAGCACTGAAAGTATCCTCCAAACCGGGGACCATCAGGCCGGTCAAAGTGTTGCCGCGCTTTTCGCAGACGGAAGCCTGCTCCAGGAAGTCAGCCAACAGGGGAAACGCGTCCAGTGCGGTCTGGGTGATTTCCACGGTGGCACCGGCGGGAACCATGCCCTGCGTTTCCAGAGCAGTCTGCTGGGCCTTGGGGCTGGTGAAGAACTTCACCATGGCAATACCAGCCTCTTCAAGAGCAGGATCAGACTGCTTGGTAACGAACATACCCTCAATAGGGGCATCATAGACAAATCCACCGGGATAGGTCGCAACACCAACCTTATCGGAAAAGCCCTCAGTGGTTTTGGAGGTATCAGAGAAATCGCCAATCATCCAGGGGCCATTGCAGATCATAGCCACGTTTTCGGAGAAGAAGTTATTGGCTGCATTCTCATAAGCGCCGCCGTTGGCATCCAAGGTCGTGCAGGTTTGATAAAGCTTCTGAATCTTGGCAATGGCATCCACCACGCTGGGAATGTTATAGTTGGTGGGATAAGAAGTGTTCATGAACTCAAGACCTTCATCGCCGCTGCCAGCGATCATGGCGCCGAGCAGAAGCTGTGTGCACCAAGCGCCGTCGGCGGTATCCATGGCCAGCGGCGTGATGCCAGCGGCCAGAAGACGATCGCAGTTGTCGAAGAATTCCTCCCAGGTTTCAGCGGGCTTGATACCAGCCTGATTAAACAGTTCCTTATTATAGTAATAACCGATCAACTGTCCCTCGGAAGAAGATGCGTATATTCTGCCGTCACGGCAGTCTGTGGATTCCCAAGTCTCGTTGTACATGGCCTTCCACTCCGGGTCAGCGTTAACGGCATCGGTCAGATCCACAACCAGATCAGCCTGCAGTGCCAGATCCAGCAGCTTATAGCCGCCGCCGTAAACCACAGGAGGCAACTCCCCGGAGGAAATCATGACTTTGATTTTATCGGCATAGTTGGCATCGCCAGGAACATCTTCCACCTCAATGCGGTACTTACCGGCATATTCGGCGTTGAATTCTTCTACCAACTTGGCAACAACAGGAGCTGCCGTGTTGGCACCGACCTGAAAGGTGGGATATTTGATCACGATTTCTTTGCTGGAAGCACTGTCTTCACTGTCGGAGGGTTGGGAAGATGACCCACCGCAGCCAATAAGGGCCAGCAGCATCGCAAGGGAGAGAAGGCAGGCGAACATTCTTTTCATACTTTTTCCTCCTTTTATATGAGAGGCGCGCAGTACAAGCCTCTTTGTAATTCACATTGTACCATATCGTCTGTGAAAAGTAATAAGATTCTTTTGTCCTGATTCTTAGGCAAATCTGTTCTGACAGGATAAAATGCTGTGCTGCCAGCGAAAACTACTAAAATTTATTATTAAAAACAATGAAATTTTATTTATTCTTAAAGCTCGATCAATTTGCAGCGACTTGCCTCACCAGCAGATATCTGCTATATTGTTTTAGACAAAACGAGAAACGCGGGAACATCGGAGAGGTGAATGAGACATGAAACGGCAGAAATCCTTGTTGCTGCGGTTACTGACCATTGTAACGATTACGATTTTAGCACCGTCTATTCTGACATTCTTGGTGTTTTTCCGCACAGTTCCGGAGCGAATGGAAACACAGGCACAGGCAAATGTAGGCTTTTACATCGATCAGACCAATGCCTCCGTGAAAAATTCTATGGAATTGGCTCGAGAGGTGGCCTTCAGCGCGCTGGGAGACCCTATGCTGCAAAAAAACATGCAGAGAACAGAATTTTATCTGAGCAGTATGGGACGTGGCGCCTTGGAACAGATGGTAGGCAGCGTAACAGCCTATCAATCCGCCTGGAGCCGTAATGTGCTGAGCAGTATTTATCTTTTTCGGGACGACGGTCAGTACACCTTCTATTCCGCCAAGGGAGCCTATGCGCAGGAACAACGCCGCATGGAGAACATCTGTAACCAGAGTCGGGAACTGTCCTCGGCCAAAACGCTGTTTCAGATTCCCGGTGCGCCGGAGAATATGGTGTATTTTCTGCTGGATTATAAAAACATTGACACCATGGCGCACTTAGGCAAGCTGGTGATGGAACTGGATGTGAGTTCTATGGTCAATGCGGATGGGTTGATGGAACTGTATCCCGGCACCTGCCTGATTCTCAGCAACACAGACGGCGAACCGCTTTACACTCTGGGAGATGAACCGGAAACTGCGGACAGAGTGATCGCAGATTCGAATATGGAGAGCTTTTCACGATTGGGTACAGGCCACAGCCGAGACCGCTACTACCATGTCAGCAGACAGATCCAAGGCTGCCAGATGCAAATGGATGTGTTTGTTCCGGCAGCAGCAATTTACAACCAGGTATGGAGTACAAATCTGATTTTTTTTGTGTCCTGTATTCTGATCCTGCTACTGACGACAGCCGCTGCCTCGCTGGGGTATTATCTGGTAATGCGGCCTTTGCGGGATATGGAAACGGCGCTGCGGCGCATGGCTGCATCGGATTATACGGCAAGAATGCCCTGCAGTAACTGTCGGGAGCTTGCGGTGTTGGAGGAGGCCTTCAATGCCATGGCCGATCATTTGGACGCTGCTTTTGAGGAAACTTATCAAAAGGGCATTGCGCTGCGCGAAAGTGAATCCAGACTTTTGGCAGCTCAGATCAATCCTCATTTTGTATTCAATGTCCTGGAAACGATCCATATGCGCTGCGTGGAAGCGGGTTTAAAGGACCTTTCCCGTATGGTTACGGATCTGGCTCAGCTTTTGCGGGGCAACATGGGTGCCGGCGGAGGAAGCCAGAAGATCACCTTCGCCCAAGAACTTGACTATGTCCGCTATTACATGGATCTGCAGCAGAGCCGTTTCGGAGCGGCGAATCTGCACTTTTCTGTCGATTATGAGGATGAGGATATTTTACACTGCCTCGTACCAAGGCTGACGATTCAGCCTCTTGTGGAAAATGCTGTGGTCCACGGTCTTGAGCCGCGGCGGGGGCTTGGCAGCGTCATGGTACGGTTATGGGAAGAGGACAGCAGCGTCTGCGTTCGAGTGGAGGATGACGGCGTAGGATTTGATCCGGCGGAAGTGGATCTGGAGAAAGCGCAGGAGGCCGGACGGCACAATCATATTGCTTTGCCTAATATTCTGCGGCGGTTGAATCTGCTTTACGGCGATCAGGCCTCCCTTACCATTCGGTCCCATCCGGGATCTGGAACACAGATCATGCTGGCATTGCCGATAGACAAGGAGATGTGATGATGTATTCTGTTATGCTGGTGGATAATGAGCCGATCATCCCCAAGGGACTGATGAAGCTTATTGATTGGCGCAGCTGTGACTGCCAAATATCGGCAGTAGCCAGAGATGGTATAGATGCAGTCCGTCAGATCCGGGAACAAGCGCCTGACATATTGATTACGGACATCCGCATGCCGGAAATGGACGGCTTGCAGCTGTGCGCCTGGGTGCGTGAGCACTGCCCGCGAACGCAGATCATTCTGCTGACAGGCTTTCCGGATTTTGAATATGCCCAGCAGGCCATTCAGTATCAGGTGGCGGCCTTCGTGCTCAAACCCACAACGGAGGATGCGCTGACGGAAGCATTGAACAAAGCCTGCCGTCTGCTGGAAAAAGACGGCAGTGCCGCGGCGGAGCAGCGAAACCTGCTGTTGGAACAGCAGCTACTTTTGGGAGAAATGATTTTTCATAATCGTCACTCTCTGCTGTACACGCTGACACGGCTTAATGCGCTTCATATTCAGCTGGACAATTACTATGTCCTCAGTATGCACGTGCTTTCCCGTGAAGAAACTGGCGATGTATGTGCCATGCTGCAAGAAGCCCAGCGGATCCTATGTGCCTGTGCCGGGGAAAGAAAACTTTATCTGATTTCCCGCAGTGATAACTGCTGCTATGCTGTTTTGCAAATGGAGACCGGGCAAGACCCTCAGTCTATCTGTGTGCAGGCGGTGGAAGAGGTGGACCGGAACACGGACTTCGTGCTGACGATTGGCATCAGCCGTCACCATCAGAATTCACTGCATCTCTCCGTGGCGGCAAGCGAGGCAGATGATGCCCAGCAATTCACCCTCTACAGTAGCCAGCCCTCTGTTATGCGGAGCGAGGATCTGCCGAAGTTCTCCGAAAATACGGCGAAGGATCTGCTGGAAAGACTCCGGCTGGTAGAAAGTGCTTTGGAAAACCGTAGCCGGGATGCGGCGGCCAAAAATCTCGAGGAACTCTTTACCTGTATGCATCAGGCAAAAATTCCCTTTTCCGGGATGCAGCAGATTGGCAGGCTGCTGCACAGCTTCTGCACAAGTCTGCTTTTGAGCCACAACCTTTCCGATGGCAGCTTACCGGAGGACTACGCAGCCCTGCACTGCGAAACGCCGGCTGAACTGGAGACTGAATTGCGGACAGTAGTACGGGAGACGCTGCTGCGTGTCGGCAGAACGCCGGATAATATCGACAGCATCATCTATGAGGTCAAGCAATACATTGATGAGAATTACAGCATGAACCTTTCTCTGGATCTGCTGGCGGCGCAGGTACATCTGAGTCCCAGCTATTTCAGCAAACTCTTTAAACGCGAGATGGGGGAAAACTTCAGCACTTATATTCTCAATACCCGTATAGAGCAGGCAAAACTGCTGCTGCGGACCACGGATAAAAAGGCTTATGAAATTGCAGAGGCTGTGGGAATCTACGATCCGGTGTATTTTTCCAAAATCTTCAAAAAAGTTACCGGCGTCAAGCCAAAAGAGTACCGCAGCCAGACGAATGGGCACATTTAAATCGAAAAAACGTGAGACAGTAATGCTGTCTCACGTTTTTATTCATTCCTGGGGGATCAAACGGATGCGCTGCAGATACTCCAGATTGCGCTTCGCCATGGCAAAGGCCTCGTCCGTGGTGGCGTGGGGACAATCTTGCTCGATAATGCCCACACCGCTGAAATTCAGCCGATCCAGAAGGTCTCGGTAGGCTTCATAGTCGATGACGCCATCCTCCAGATCGCACATCATCTCATCCTGTCGAGGATCGTCCGGGGCAAGATCGCCTTCCAGTTCCAGCCGGCGAATAGCGGGGGATACATTCTTGAAATGCAGATAGGGAATCCTGTCGATGTGTTTTTCCAGAAAATCCAGAGCAGTGCGGTCGCCTCGCTGCCAACCGCCGTTGGCAGCGGCGAAGTGGCCGTTATCATAGCAGATGGAGAGACCCAGATCGATCAGTTCCTCCAATTCCTCCGGCGTTTCAATCAGGGATCTGCGCTCCGGGTGCATCAATACTTCCACGCCATAGGTCTCCCGGCAGTAACGGCCCATCTCTGCAAAAATGCCGAACGTACGTTTTTTGGCTTCTGTCAGTTTATCCTTTTCGCCGGGAGCAAAGGCTGTGCCGTCCATAGACATCATATAATGCACATCGAATGCCAGCAGACGTTTGCACAGATCATCCACGTCCTTGCGTACATCAGCAAAGGATGACGCCTTGAGAAATTCATAGCAGGCGGTGCCACCGCAGATAGAAAGCCCCCGGCTGTCAAGTTCATCACGCAGTTGTTCCACATCTGTGGGGAGATATCCCACAGGTCCCAATTCGAGCGTTTTATATCCGGCCTGAGCAGCCTGATCCAAAAAGACGTTGTAGGGTGTGCGGGAAGGGGTGCCGTCCGGCCACCATACCCCCCATGAACAAGGGGCAGTGCCGATCGTGACTTGAATACTCATAGTTTATTCGACCTTTCTGTTCGATCATAGCGCCTGCGCGGCATTTGCCAGCAGGTCATCCAAAGCTGCGGGGGAAATAAACCGCTCTGCTGCCAGGGCGGTAGCCCCGATCACGGGGGAATAGAGGGGCGGTTCTATGGTGAAGCCGTTTTGTTCCATCTCTTTGCGGAAAGGCTGCAAAATGATCTCTCCCGCGTGGAAGAGCCCGCCGGAATAGGAGACGCGGACAGGAACTTCAACAGGGAAGTCCAGTTTGCAGCGAATGGCTACGGCGGTTTCAGCCAGTTCTGCGGCGGCGCGGCGATAGATATCCAGCGCGGAGGTGTCTCCCCTGCGGGCGGCCCGCAGGGCTACCGGCTGAAGCTGGGCCAGAAGTGCGGAATTATTTCGAACCTCCGTTTGAAGATACCCGGAAACATACAAATCTTTGGTGATCCCCAGAGCACTGCGTACCTCCTCATATATAGCGGAGCGTGGGCGGCGGCCGTCTGACTGCTTGACGAATTCCGTGATTAACTGCCGTGCAACCCAGCTGCAGGAACCCTCATCTGCAAAAAACAGGGACCACCCGCCCACACGGTAACCGTGCCGCTGCGGATCTCTTCCATAGGCCACGGACCCGGTTCCGGCCACCACGTTGATACCGGGCTTGGCTGCCAGAGAACCGGCCCATCCGGCCACAGAGTCATTGTCGATCAAGATCTGCCCGCATCCCGGCAGCGCCGCCCGCAGGGCAGCAGGGAAGCTGCTTTCCGTGCCGGGGATCTCACCGTATCCCGTGAGCGCGAACATGGCAGAGGCAACATCGGCAGCGTTGATCCCAGCGTCAGCTAAAAGCGATTCGGCACTGTCTGCCATCAGCCGCGCAAAGCCGTCTTCACCCAGGAATGCACAGTTACAGCCGGAAAAAGTCCGATGGGCCAGCACGCGGCCCCTCTCATTGCACAAAAGCCATTCAGTTTTTGTAGAACCGCCGTCACAGCCAATGAAAATCATTCGGATACCCTTCTTTCTTTCGGAATGTGAGCAGCTTTCCAGGCAAATGCGCTGCCGAGAAATGCCAGTAAGCTCATCAGAGAAAACATGCGGTAGATGCCGACGGCATTCGCTACGGCACCGCTGAGCGTATTCCCCACCATGGCGGCAAGACCGGATCCAAGAGCCTGAAAGACCAGGTGGGCGGTGGAAAGGCGCTGCGGGGATACCGTTCTTAATATGAAATCCACGCAGGCAGGTGTAAACAGCGCGAAAGAAAGCGCTTGCAGCGACGATGCGGCCAAAGGCACCCACAGACTGTGAGCGAAGCCCAGCGTCAGCGCACGTAAACCGTAAAATACCATGGCGGCAGACATCAGAACCGCAGGGCCTGCACACAGACGGTCACGCAGGCGGGTGTATCCAATCATCACAGGCAGTTCGCAGATCGCCTGCACAAAAAGCGCCGCGCCTACATGCCGTTCCGTCCCGCCTAAAGCGAGAATGAGCACAGAATGAAAACTGTCTATAGCGCATGAGGCCAGCATACACAGGAAAGAGGCCAGGAGCATCAGCCGATACGCCCGGTTTCCGGCTAAGGCGGCGGCATCATGATGAAGTGCTGTAAAAAAGCCGACGGAGGAAGCTGACGCGGGCGCCGGATTGGGCAGGTGCAGGATCACGATTGCCAGCAGTATGAACAGTACCCATAAAATCACACTTCCCGGACGAAAGCCCCACCGGGCGGCTGCCCAGCCAAAGACCATAGCCCCCAGCGCAAAGGACAGCGACCCACCGGCGCGGGTGGCGCCGTAATTGAGCACATACCCCTCGCTGATAAGCCGCAGCGCCCAAGCGTCCACAAAGTTCATCATGCACACAATGGTCACATTCAGCCCCATAACGGCAACTGCCGTTACTGCTGGGCGGGCGTCACCCCCAAAAACCAGCAGACAGTAGCAGCTGATCCCTGCGGCGGTGGCCAGCAACGTAACCTGCCGGGCACACGCAAAATGGTCGTTGAGATAACCCCATACCGGTCGGGCAAGGGTGGCCGCCAGCGCCGCCAAAGTCATCACCCGTCCGATACGCATAGGGGAATAGCCGAAAGAGACCAGAATGGGTGACACATATGCAACGGCAATGCAGTCAATTAAGATCAGCAGTGCCTGCAAACCGAGAAACGGCAGATTCAATGGGCGTTTTCCCATAGCCGTTACTCCATTTTACTGCCCATCCGGGCAAAAAAATCCGGATAACGGCGGCGGGAGGTATCGATTCCACGGGCAGCAGATAGAACGGCGGCCAGAGTTTGCACAGCGGGCAGATAGGTGAGACAGCGGAGCTCACGGCATTCGGTATCCAGCAGATTCAAAGCGGTGAGATCATTTTCCACACCGCCAGGAGCAATGAGTAAGCACTGCGCCCCCACAGAACGGGCAAAGGTGGTAAGCGTCAGCATCCGCGCCCGCTCGGTATGCGTTTCCGGCGGCAGCAGGCAAATGAGACAGGCATCACCATCTAAGGCGTTCTGAACCCCGTGGATGTATTCGTCTAAAGGATAGCAGGAAACCGGCAGGTAGTTTGTTTCAAGCAGCTTTAGAGCGGCTTCCTGAGCAGCCCCCAGACCATCGTTTCCGGCGATGACGTACAGGTGGCGGAAGGGAATTACTTCCTCCAAATGTGCGTGGCTCCATATCTGTGCGCGGCGAAGATTTTCCGCCGATTGGGTAATCAGCGCATCCAGCGCGGCATATAATCTCGTCCGGTAAGATTCATCGCGGCAAACGGAAAGCCCCAGCAGCATCAGCGTCAACACCGTGGCAGTGACCCCCTTGGTTTTGGCGCCGATACGCTCCTCGCCGATGAGCAGTGGAATGGCCAGCGACGCCGCCTTTCCGACAGGAGAATCCAGATGTTCTGTCAGCGCGACAACAGGATAACCCTGTGCCCGCAGGGATCGGATCAGCGTATATGTATTGGTGCTGATGCCGCTTTGGGAAACGGCAATATACAATGGGTGCGCAGCACGGCAGCGGATCAGCTGTTCTTCCTGCGAGGGAACGAAGCAGCTGACTTCTACGCCGAACGCCTGCTCCAGAACTGGCCGTGCCATCAGTGCGGCATAGTGGGAGGAACCGGAGCCGATCAGGATTACCCGATCAGGCTTCGGCTCCAGCACGGCAAAGGGAGCAGTCAGACTTTCCCGCTTATCCAGCAGAGCCTTCCACACAGCGCTCTGTTGGGAAATATAGCGTTGAAGCAGTGACTCATCCATGCGAATTACTCCTTGATCTTCATACAGATGTCGCGGAACAGCTTCAGGTCAGCCATGGCGTCAGAAAAATCAGATTTGGGCTTAGTGCCATTTACTATGCAGTCGTGGTAATATTTGACCTCGTTTTCAAAGGCATCTCTGTAGTCAGGGCCATACAGAGTGGTCTTGGTATCGTTCTTGGTGGATTCGATCACCTCAAAGGTCTGGGGCTGATACCGCAGATAGGGAGTTTCGTATTTGATCTTCATGCGGCGGTCATGCTGATAGATCTCGATGGCGGCATCAAACTGCACCACATCCTGATCGTTGACGATTTCATATACCGCGAGGAAATCCTCATAGCGGAACACGATGACCACATGCTCTCCCTGAACGGAGACAGATTCAATCTCCACCGGCAGTCCCACCAACTCACGGACGGCGGCTAACGTGTGGCAGCCAAGGCCAGTGAGCATCACATAGGTAATGCGCTGCTGTTCCGTGCAGCCTTCGCCCAGAGCACGTCCCACCTGTTCCCGGCGCAGACGTCCGCTCTCCTCCTTGGCAGACTGGGGAATGTCGCTGGACAAATAGGGCAGACGGGTCTGTCCCATGAAAAAGTCGCCCTCCAGAATAATGTCGCGGAAACGCATATATTCGATCTTTCGGTCATCAGCTTGCAGCAGTTCCTTGCACTTGAGGAAGCCATTACCGTAGCGGCGCATATAGCCCACCATGCACACCAGCTCAGGATGTGCCTTTTCGGCAGCAATCAGCTTTTCCAGATCCTCCATGCAGAGGGTAACAGGTTTTTCCACAAACACATGTTTCCCGGCCTCCATAGCGGCCAGGGCATATGCGGCATGGTACTGATCGGGGGAGCAGACAAATACGGCATCCACATTGGGATCTTTTACCAACTCATAGGGGTCGGTATAGGGTGTTGCGTTGTACTTTTTCGCGATAAACGCAAGCTGAGTGGGGGAAATATCGGACACGGCAGTAATCTGATACTGCTCATGTAGCCCGCTGAGAATGGGCAGGTGCATCAGCTGAGAAACGGTACCGATTCCAATAACGCCGACTTTAACGATCATAAAAAAGTCTCCCTTCTTAATAGTGCCGCACGATGGAAAGCGGCTATCATCCTTTTTCATTGTAAAGAAAGCGGAAGAGGTAAGCAATGAAGTTTTTCGCACAGTTTCTATAAAAATTTTGCCATGCTCTGATGGCAAAAAAACTCAGAAAATGGGACAAAATCGTTATAACGAAACAGATGGCTTTGATGGTATGATACATACAGAAGTACAATCTGAAAGGAGAATTGTTATATGCAGGTACTCGTTGCGAAAAATTATGACGCCATGAGTCGTGCCGCCGCGGATATAGTGGAGCACCAAATCCAAGCGGAGCCTCAGGCGCTGATTAGTTTTCCTGGCGGTGATACGCCGGTCGGTATGCTGGAGGTATTCTGCAGTAAGGTGAACCGCGGAGAGATCGACCCCGCCGAATTGAAGTTTGTCCAACTGGATGACTGGGTAGGCATTGGCCCGGACGATGCGGGCAGTTGTTCCAACTTCATCCGTGAAAAACTGTTGAAAAAGATGAGCAAACCGTTTGCTGATGCCTTCCTCTTTGATGGCTCTCAATCAGACATTGACGCCCAGCTGGAGGAACAGGATGCCTTTATCGACCGTTATGGCCCCATTTCTGTGGAAGTGTTGGGGATCGGCATGAACGGACACTTAGGTTTTAACGAGGATGGCGTGGATTTTTCACTGCGCTCCCACCGGACGCCGCTGAGCGCCACAACAAAGTCTGTGCAGCGGAAGTATTTTAGCGGTCAGGATCTCCCTTTGACAGAGGGGATTACGCTTGGAATTGCCCAGATCATGGAATCCAAAACAGTAATTGTGATTGCCAATGGCAAAAAGAAGGCTGAAATTGTGGCGGAGGCGATCTTGGGACCAGTGACTAACCGAGTGCCTGCTTCTGTGCTGCAAGAGCATCCAAACTGCATTTACCTGCTGGACGATGAAGCGGCGTCTTTACTGCCTGCGGATCTGCCGGGGCTTCAGAAAATCTGATCTGCTGCCTTTTGGACTATATGCTGTTGCGGCAGGCGGTTTGTTGGCCTGCTCAGTGAAACGCGGGATTCGCCGGAACTTACTAACCAATCTATACGGCTTCGCCAGCTCTCCATGATATCAGCTTCGGAGCCAGATCAAAAAGGAGGAATACCGCAGGCCTGCGGTGCGGCAGTGTGGAGACCTGCCGTAAGCCGTGTTGTTTTGACAACCGGGAGAAAGCGTATGCGGAGGCAGCGCTTTCAGGGTCTTATTGCCATGGCAGAAGTCATTTTAAAGAATATCAAGAAGATCTATCCCCATCAGGAGCCTAAGAAAAAGAAGAAGGGCGAGCCGGAGAAAAAGACCAACCTCCAGATCACGGAGGAGGGCGTTCTGGCCGTTGATAACTTCAACCTGCACATTCAGGACAAGGAATTCATCGTACTGGTAGGCCCCTCCGGCTGCGGCAAGTCCACCACCCTGCGGATGGTGGCCGGTCTGGAGGAGATCTCCGGCGGCGAGCTGTACATCGGCGGCCAGCTGATGAACGATGTGGCCCCCAAGGACCGGGACATCTCCATGGTGTTCCAGAACTATGCCCTGTACCCCCACATGACTGTCCGGGAGAACATCGCTTTCCCCCTGAAGCTGCGGAAAATGGACAAGGCTGAGATCGATCAGCGGGTGGAACAGGCGGCGGAGATCCTGGACATCACGGAGTATCTGGACCGCAAGCCCAAGGCCCTTTCCGGCGGCCAGCGTCAGCGCGTGGCCATCGGCCGCGCCATCGTCCGGGAGCCGAAGGTCCTGCTGATGGACGAGCCTTTGTCCAACCTGGACGCCAAGCTCCGCAACCAGATGCGGGCAGAGCTGATCAAGCTGCGCCAGCGCATCAACACCACCTTTATCTA
>CDZH01082673.1_pt1 | contig 117450 bp, 102 predicted proteins | sample 557721 | NCBI WGS metagenome assembly CDZH01 (sample SAMEA3182062, study PRJEB8094) | gut metagenome | biome: human; feature: gut; material: Stool; isolation source: human stools | place: Canada | collected 2013-01-14 | reverse complement strand
TCAGCGTCCTTTTCGTGCTTCTCATAGCTCTTGACAGCCTTTTCCAGAGCAGAGATTTCGGCGGTAAGCTCGGACTGTTCCTTTTCGTATTGAGCGTCCAGAGTGGCGTATCTGCTGTCGGACAGCTTTCCTAAAATGTTGTCCTCATAGATTTTGCAGAGCAGGACTTCCAGTTCGGAAACTCTCTGCTTTGCGGTGGCAAGGCGTGTCCGCTGTTTCTTGACCTCTGCCGTCTGCTGGCTGGACTGCGCTTCCTGCACCACTCGGACAAACTCGTCTCTGTCATGCTTCGCATACTCGGCAATATGGTAGATCATGCAGATTTCTTGCTGGCAGTCTATGATAACAATCGTAAACTACGATCTGGGACAGGCCAAACAGTAAATTATGCTTTGAAACAAAATCTTCGCATAATTTTTCTCCATCCCGATACAGCAGAAATAAGTTAATGGTTTAGTTAGTTCATAAAAAATTTTCAAAATATAGTTGTATATTTTTTTCTGTGCAGTTATTATATAAATACTATTTTATGATTCTGTTCTTTATAGGGGGGGAAGATATGGCACGAAAAGCCTATTCTGAAGAAGATAGAGTGCAAGTGCGGAATGCCCTGATGACCACCATGATTCAGTGTATCGCGGATCGGGGATTGATTCACAGCAGTATTGATGTTCTGTGCAGAAAAGTAGGGATCTCCAAGACCTTCTTCTACAGTTTTTTCTCATCCAAAGAAGAACTGGTGCTCTACGCCCTGCGATACCAACAGCCCAAGCTGCTGGATTATGCCAGATCCCTAATGGAGGACCCCGGACTCAGTTGGCGGGCGGGAGTGGAAACCTTTCTGAAAAACTGCTGTTATGGAGCTAAAAGCGGAGTTGCCGTTTTGTCCATTGAGGAGGAGCAGCAAGTACGCCACTGCCTTTCCGAGGAGAATTTTCAGGCGTTCCGGCGGGATCAGATTATTTTTTATGGGAAGCTGCTTTCCATCTTTAGCCTCCCTGTGGACAGTATTGATCCCCGGCTGTTTGGCAATCTGGCCCTCAGCATGATGATGGTACACAAAGCCATTCCAGACACCATGCCATTTCTATTCCCAGAGGTGGCGGAGGATATGGTGGACTTCCAGGTCAGGGCTCTGGTGGACGAGATGGAGCGGGTAAAAGAGCATGTGCGGTAGGTGAAAGCAAATGGATAGAGATGAGTACCCATGTCCAAACGGACGGGAAAGACAGCAGAATATCGTCAGACACAGAGCCTTGGGATAAGGAGGAAAGCTATGGAATGGCCAAAACGGGCGCGGACAGCGGATTGGGAAAATGGTGTCCTGGCCTTAGATAGAGAGAAACAATTTGAAGTCCCGAAGCTGACCGCAGAGATCATGGAGCGGTTGGCCGGTTACACCCTGGTGGGCTTCCATGTGAAAGGGTATCCGGTGACGGATGAACTGCTTGCCCCCTTTGCCGGGCATAAAAGTATGGTCAACTTCGGCGTGGAGAACGGCGCCCTCACCGACGCCTGTTTCCCCTTTTTTTCCGCCATGCCCAAGCTGCGCTATCTGCTGCTGACCGGGAATGCCGGGATCGACGGAAGCGGCTTGTCCGCCCTGCAAAGCTGTAAGCTGGATCTACTGGCCCTTGACCACACCAAGCTGGAGGATGCCGGTCTGCTTCGAGCAGCCTCCATCCCCAAACTCTCCCACATCTGGATCGACCACACTGCTGTTACTTATGATGGACTATGCGGAGCGGGGCGCTCAGGAGGAGCCGGACTACCCCTGGATCTGGCTCCATCTGGGCAAGCTGCGGGCGCATTTTGGCGATAAATCCGGTGCGCTGGATGCCGTCAAGCAAGGATTAAAACTGGAACCGGGAGATTATGAGTTCCTGACCTTAAAAAAAGAGATCAAAGCCGGAGCCACCCTGGAGCAGATGGAATATCATTGGATCAATCCCGATGCTGATCAAACGCTCCAGCGGGGACTGGACGAAGATGCGGATGATATGGTGTCGATCTTCACCGGATAGACGCAGAAAGTTAACAATTCTGACGCGGATTTACCTGGAGTTTTGTTCTGTCCGATGATACAATAAAGGTGTCATTGGTAGGTGAACTCAATACCGCAAAAGGAGGAACAGATCAGTATGCCAGCGGTACACCTGCAAGAAAACAGCAAACTAATCTCCGGCCATGTGGCCGAGAAAAAAGGGTATCTCTATTGGGTTCTAAACCTTACCGATGAAAACGGTAAGAGAAAGCCCAAATGGATTCCCACCCATAAGAAAGTCAAGGGCAATAAGACCTGGGCAAACAATATGCTTCCCACCATCCGAAAAGAATGGACGGAAAAGCTGCTTCAGGAGGCTACGGCCTCACAGCAGTCGGCTTCTCCGTCTGGCCCGTCATCCGCAGCGATTTCCTTTGTGGATTTCCTGTACCAGTGGCTTGAGTACAAGTACAAGTCTGCTACCGGACGGGTGATGGACAGCAAGCCCATCGAACTCTCGACCTATTCGGGATATGAACAGCAGCTTAACAACCCCATCGCCCCGTATTTCCGAGAGCATCCTGTCGCCCTTTGTGACCTTACCAAACAAGATATTCTCGCTTTTTATGAGAAAGAATTGGAACGGGTCAAGCCGACCACCGTTAAACATTACCACGCTCTGATTCATGGGGCGTTGAATTATGCGGTTGACAAAAATCTGATCCCAAGCAATCCGGCTGACCGGATTATCATTTCCAAGCCTGAACCCTTCAAAGGTGACTACTACCTGGATTCGGAAGTCTTGAATCTGTTTGAAGTCATCAAGGGGCATAAGATCGAGTTGGTAGTTCTTCTGACTGCTTTTTACGGCCTGCGCCGCAGTGAGGTTATCGGTCTGAAATGGAGTGCCTTTGACTTCAACCATAACTGTTTCTCCATCCGGCATACGGTAACAACTTGCAATGTAAAGGGAGAACGGGTCACGATTAAGAAGGACAAGGCAAAAAACAAATCCAGTCTGCGGACTTATCCATTGATTCCTTTTTTGAAAGAGCGGTTGCTGGCGGACAAGAAACAGCAGGAAGAAAATCGCAAGCTGTGCGGGCGTTCCTACAACAAAGAATATCTGGGATATGTCTGTGTCGATGTGATTGGCAATCTCATTAAACCCAACTATGTGTCCTCGACCTTTGGGAAGTTGCTTGCCAAGAACAATTTACGGCATATTCGTTTCCACGATCTTCGCCATACCTGTGCCTCGCTTTTGCTGGCCAATGGTGTTCCGATGGAACAGGTAAAGGAGTGGCTGGGACACAGTGAGATATCAACAACGGTAGATATTTACGGGCATCTGCAATATGCCACGAAAAAACAATCCGCTGCAGCCATTGAGCAGGACATTGTGGCGCCTATGCTGCAAAACCTATCGGCGGTTTCTCCATAAAAAGGAAAGAGGTCTACCAGCTTTGCGCTGGCAGACCTCATGGCGGAGATGGAGAGATTCGAACTCTCGCGCCGGGTTTGAACCGACCTACCGCATTTCGAGTGCGGACCCTTCAACCGCTTGGGTACATCTCCAAATTTATGTTATATCCCTGGTCCCGACCCGCCGACCAATTCAGCCGTTGGAAATCGGGAAGAACAACAGGATAGAACAAGCAACATTATTCAATTTGAACTCGGCTGGAACCCGCATGGTTCCAAGGGTTTCAGCCGTTTGGCACTCCGCATAGGAAACCTGATTTCGAATCCGGACCCTTCAGCCACTTGGGTACATCTCCAAGCGATCCTATTTGCCCCCCCGCAGACGGTCAAGTCCAACCCCCAAGGGGACTGCGTTAGATATTATGACATATTTTCACGGCTATTGCAAGAGAAATACTTGCGCAGCGAAGGAACACAGCATAGAATGAGCATATCTTACCCGTGCGGATGAAGAAGGAGGAAGTGCTATGGCCCTGCGGGTCTATATTCTTGGTGATGCCGCAGCTTACCAAAACTATACACTGGCGGTGGAACGTGCCGGAGGGATTCCCTGCTTCGGGAGCCGGCCGGCGGACTGCGACTGCTTGCTGCTGCCCGGCGGCGGGGACATGGAATCCTGGCGTTACGGCCAGAAAAACACAGCCTGCCGGGATCTGGAGCCGGAACGGGACGCGCTGGAACTGGAGCTGCTGGCGGATTTTACGGCCCTTGGCAAGCCGGTCCTGGGTATATGCCGGGGAATGCAGACCATCAATGTGTTTTTCGGCGGCGATCTGGTGCAGGACTGGCCAGGACACAGCGCCATAGAAGGCGTTGACCGGCTTCACAGCGTTCAAAATGCACCGTCCTTTCTGCGGGAGCTATACGGAGAGCACTGTATGGTCAACAGTTGCCACCACCAGATCATTGGCCGCCTGGGAACCGGTTTGGAGGTTTTGCAACGGGCGGAGGACGGCGTAGTAGAGGCCTTCCGACACAAAACCTTGCCGGTTTGGGGGATCCAATGGCACCCGGAGCGGCTGACAGCGGACTGCCAAACGGGCACGGTGGACGGACTGGCGGTATACCGGGCGTTTCTATCTCAGGCAGCCTTGTAAGAGCTCTGCCTGTTAACCGCAGGCCGTATCCGGATCGGACAGGAACTGTGCACCACGATCCACCAATACGCGGAAAATCCGGTCGCAAAGATTTTCTGTAAAGGGTAAGATGAAGGGTAACCATCATTTCAGCGCAGCAAAAAATCCCTCAAAGCCTTGCGGCTCTAAGGGATTTGTTTGGTGGACGATACAGGACTCGAACCTGTGACCCCCTGCACGTCAACCGACATTTGAAACTTTTTATAATATTTTTCGTTCGTTTATGGTCATTTCCGTTCCGTTTCATTTGATTTCCAGCACCTTTTAAGTCCACCGTTTCCACATATTCCACGCAGGTCTGTGGCTGTTTGTGTGGTCATTCATCTCTACATCCTAATAAAAAGCAGTAATAGTTAAGTCACACCGTCACAAACCGCTATTTAGGACTGTGTGGCTTATCCAGCATAGTCAACCAAATGGCGACACTCTCCACTAACGGGCCAAGATAACACAAGCCAAGCAAAAAGTAAAGAAGAATCGCAAGGCATTTCTTAACTTTCTTTTAAATTCTCTTATGTTGTCCAAGAAACGCAAGAATCTCTCTTGCGTTTCTAAACGAACTTTAGTTTGTGTCGCTTCTCCAGATTTCACCGCTTGCGTATTTTACTTTTGTGAATTCCACATTTTGATACGCTGTTATCAAAGAGAAGTGGGCTCAATATCTGATTAGAGACATAGCACAACACTTTATATGTCATCCAAAAATTTCAAGCCTCTATTCCGACCCGAGTGCTGCCATCGGCATCATTCCGGATACTTTTGCAGCCGGGTACATTTCAAAGGCGATCCCAAGAACTACGGAAAACAAAAACGCTCCAACCATGAGTGGTGTAAGATACTTCGCCGGTGCAGGTGATTATTGAGTGTACTTACGCTTTTTCTATTATTCAGGATACATTAACAAGTTCTATTACAAACGAGAGACTTGCACGAACCGGATGCTATAATCTATCCAGCAGGTACGAGTCTCTGCACTATACGATTGAACTGCCGTATAGGGAGCCCTTCGTACAGCGGTGTGAGAGGACGGGGCTAACCGCCCTTATCTCGATTAGGAAGCCCTTTCGGGTTCCTATCCGCAATGTTAGGCACTATTTTGCAACGTGCCCTTTTGGGAATATTGCAAAGTTGCGAGATTATACAGGCAGAGAATTAGCGCACCATTTTTCCAGCGCAGAAGCCGCCGTCAATGGGCAGATTCACACCAGTAATAAAGGCAGATTCATCCTCAAAGAAGAAGCACACACCATGTGCAATTTCCTCCGGCATACCAAATCTGCCGATAGGCATGTTATTACTATATGACTTATACTCCTCTGCATGCGTATATTTGATGGACTGAACCAACTCCGTTTCAATGGCACCAGGAGAAATACTGTTCACAGTGATGCCGTCCCTGACCACGTCAAAGCATGCATTTTTTGTTACACCAACAACGCCTGCCTTGGATGCTGCCAAAACAGCCATGCCGGGAGCGCCAATATTTGCTGCACCGGAAGCAATATTGACGATGCGACCGAAGCTATGCTCCCGCATAATCTTGATTTCTTCAATCATGCAGTAAATCAGGCCCTTCAAATTGATATCGATCATCATATCAATCTGATCGTCTGTGGTATCGTCAATTTGGGTGGAGGGAATCCCCGTACCGGCAACATTGCCTGCAAAGTCAAGCTTTCCGTATCTTTCTCGAATATACCCGAAAACATCAATCACATTTTGATGCTTTGTAATATCGCAGTTCTTATATTCAGCCTCGCCGCCCAGTTCTTTGCATTTGTTGATAACTTCCTGAGCCTTGGCATCATCTCTGCCGACAAAAATGACCCGTGCGCCACGCTTGACCAATTCATATACGGTAGCCTTACCGAGGCCGCTGGTTCCGCCAGAAATAAATGCAACCTTACCTTCAAACTGTTTGTTCATCTGATTTACCTCGATCCATTTAATTTGTATAGTATTCGAATTTGCAATCTTTTCTCATGAAAATCTGGTGAAACAAAATGCTTTTATATGTTATTTGCTTTCAGTTCCTCGCCGACATTCCAATTCTTTCACAATTTCCGCATGCTTTTTGCTGTCCATATCATAAAAAATCAGAAAGTTTAATGCAACAAGGAGAAGCAAGACTGCAGGGATGAAAGAAATACCCATATTCAGCGCATTGAGTACACTGGCATTCTGAGCCTGATTAGCTACATAGCCCAGGGAATCCAGCCAAACCAGCAACACAGCAGGACCTACGGCACCGCCAGCCTTCAGCATCATAGAGATAAAGGCGGAAAGAAACCCATCCACACGGATACCGTACTTATACTCGGCATAGTCAGCGTTATCGCCGTCACAGCCATACCGCAGGCCAAATGCCGCAGTACCAAGTGCTGTGGAAACAGCGTAGAAGACCCAGAACAGGACACCTTTTGCAGAAAGCCAGAACATAGGGATGGAGAGAATACCGGAGAGGCCAAATGCGGTACCCACAGCTCTGCCCTTATGCTGAATGACTTTGTACAGCCAAGGGCCGAGTAGTCCAGAACCAGCAATGCCGGTAAACAAGCCGATGATGCCGGTTATGGAATACAGGTTAAAATCACCTTCATAATAGGTGAAGTAGTAAGCCATAATTGTGTATCGGCCGTAGGTATAAAAACCGGCTACAAACTGACCGAACATACACCCCAGTGCATATTTATTCCCCAACAAGCACTTCATCTGAAGTCCTAGAGAAATTTTGCTTTTCTTTTCCATTTGCTGAGGTGGCGGTTGCACGCGTTCCTTGGACTTGACCGCACTCCAGAGGATAAACGGAAGACTGATCACAACACTGCATACCGCAGCTCCAAAATAACCCTGAGCGGTATTGCTGGTCCGGTTTGTACCAGATAACAGAAGAATTAGCGTTGCAGCAATCAGGTTGGTAAAGTTTGAACCTAGGCTAGAACACACCATTCGGGTATTTGACAGTTTAACGCGCCCTTCGTCATTTGATGTAATAACGCCACCAAGGGCATTAAAAGGCATAGCATAGCAGGTAGCTGCTACAGTGACCACAATGTAAACGATCCACATCCAGGCAATTTTAACACCCATAGACCAGGTCGGCTGCACGGCAAACATCAGTGCAATCATAAGACACATGACTGTTCCGCCAACGGCAACCCATGGTCTATAACGTCCGTATTTCGACTTAGTACGATCTGCAATGGAACCAATGATTGGATCATTAATTGCATCAAAAATGCGCACCACCAACAGCAATGCCGAAACAGACGCAGCTGGAACACCGACATAATCGGTAAAAAAGATGGTCATGAACGAGCTGACCCACATATAAGCGGAAGCATATCCAAAATCTGCAACACCATAACTGATCCGTTCACCAAGAGACGGCATTACATTGGAGGATTCATAAGTGTGTTCTTGCTGTTTGTTTTCCATACACTCCACCCTGATTAAAAAATGTTTCTAAGAAAAGAGCTTCCAGTGTTCTGCTTTTATTGTGCTTTTACCTGTCAGCATTCATTTTATAATGCGTAGATTTCATGAAGAACTTTCTGCAAAACATCCATCTTCGGCGGACAGGGATTATAAGCCAGGTTTTTGTCAGCTTTCAGGTTTTCGATGATTTCATCAACGTAGGACTCTTCTGCACCTAATTCCTTGATGTTCTTCATGCCGCACAGTTTGCGCAGATCGTCGTAAGCCTTCACGACCTGAACGGCAACTTCATCATAGGAAAGGCCATCCTGCTGGATGCCAAGACACTCTGCGTTCAGCCGGATCCATTCGGGATTCTCAGTAACATTGTAGTGTACGAAAGCAGTCATGCCAATGCTGCATCCAGCGCCATGAGGGGTATGGAACGTGTTGGAAATCTGGTTAGCGATTGGGTGGCCAAACGAGATCATGCGCAGGCAAAGTGCGAAACCACCCATCGTTGCCGCATAGGACATCCACTTACGGGCTTCCTTATTGGAGCCGTCCTGATAGGCAATTGGCAACCATTTGAATATGGTGCGGATGACCTCCATACAAACAAGGTCTGCAAAAGGATTCGGTATACTGGTACAGTTGCACAGCACCTCTGAAGCGTGGCACAGTGCATCAATACCGGTGTTGGCCGTAACGACGGGGGGTAGCTTATAAGTCAACACAGGGTCGACGATCGCACAGGTAACAGGCGTATTGGCAACACCGCCTTTTTTCCCGTCTTCTGTTGCACAGGTCAGGTAGGGCGTCAACTCAGCTCCGGTACCGGCAGTGGACGGAAGTGCAATGAGCGGACGAAATACAGTGTTTCCAATGCATGGATTATTCTGATAATCCCGCGTCTTACCGCCGTTCGCCAAGAGTTTTCCCACCATTTTGCCGGTGTCCATGGTGCTGCCCCCGCCGATGGCGACGATTGCATCAACAGACTTGTCCTTTGCGAAATCATAAGCCCGGTCAGACTTCTGGGCGGTGGGTTCACCTTCCTCAACCTGATAACAAACTACTTTGATATTAGCGTCATTGATAACTTTTTCGATCTCTCTTTGATAGCCAAACTGATCCATGGCCATATCGTAGAGAAGCAGCGCGGTGGTGGCTCCGTAGCTTTTCAACTTTTCCCCAACTGTCAAGCGAGAGTCTTCTCCAAATGTAATTCCACAGTTCACATTTAAATTCCAAATACTCATATTCAATTCTCCTTTAATACAAATATTGTTTCGTTCAGCTGAGGATTGGGGAATACGACACAAAGGCCCTGCACATATGAAACAGAGCCTTTGTGCCTGCGTGGCATACCGTGCCATCAAACAGATGGGAACCAAGTATACACTTGTCTCTCAACCGGGATGATATGCCACCAGCTTAAGTGTCTTTAATCAGTTTTCCTCATTCTTGACCAGGAACTGAGAAATGACCAGCACGATGATCGCAGCGACCATGGCAATCACAAAGGCAACCTTCAAGCCATCCACAATACCCTTGGCAGCAATCACCATGGAGTAAACTGCAGAGCCGATGGAGGAACCCAGTGCCATGGTTACTTGGATCATCGCATTGCCATAAGTGCGCTTGTCCGCTGCAAGCTGGATCTGCGGCGCAGTGGTCATCGTACAAACATGGGCGCTCTGGTAGAACCCGGCGATAATCATCAGCGCATAGATCACCATCAGGTCGGTACTGGGACTGAGGATGAAGATGAATGCGGCATGAACCACAACGCGAAGAATCATGCCAATTGTCAGAACACCCCTTGCACTGCCCTTATTGGCAATCATTCTGGAGTAAATGGGCCCCATGAACAGGCCGGGAATAGAGAGCAGTGTAGTGGTCAGGCCGGACTGCGTAGCGGAACCATTCAGCACATAAAGGATGTAAGAAGGAATAAAGAAGAAAATGGCAATCAGAGAGAAATTCATCAAGAAACTATTGATCGTCAGAATCAGGGTATTCCGATCCTTCAACACCGGCACAGGGATGATGCAATTGTTCCCCTTCTTACGAATGGTGAGAATCAGCCCAACCAGACCAACCAGGCTTACAACCAAAAGGATATTGCTGGTGGTGCTGCCAAAGGGAATCAGAGAGGAGCCCAGTGCCAGGAAGAGGCTGATCGCACCCAGGAAAACGCTCAGAGAAATCGTACCGCTAAGATCAAAGGAACCCGTTTCAACAGCCAATTCCGCAGCATCTTCCTTGGTGACCTTCACGCCGGCCATGCCGAGCAATGCGCTGACCAGAGCAATGATCCAGATGATATGGCAAACAATTCTCCAACCCAGCATATCAATCATAACACCGGAAACAATAGGGCCGATCAAAGTGCCCAGGCTGTTCATGGTAACGACAAAGCCCAGATACTTTGCTGCAGTCTTTTGGTCATAAATATCTCGGATGATAGAATAGCCAATGACATAGAGACCGGAAGAAAACATACCGTGCAGAATGCCAGCTGCCACAATAATTGCCATATGCGTCGCAATTGCACGAAGGAAGATGCAAACCGCACCGGCTAAAGCAGACCAAATAAACAGGCTTCTCTTGCGAGAAGGATCCTTTGCGCCCAAATAGGCAAACATAGGCATCAGGACAGCCGCAGACACGGATGAAAAGGATTTTGCCAAAGCATAGTATTCGGTGCCACCGATCTCTGCGGCTGCCAGCGCCAGAATCACAGAGTCAGTACCGGACTGGAGCACAGAAGCAAACAGCATTACGAAGACAGCAATCAGGGTCAGGCGCTTCTTATTAGCGGGGGCTCTTTCAAAACAAGTCATACACGAATCTCCTTTATTTATGAACGTGAATTCTCTTTGGTTCATTTACTTTTCCCAGCAGGCACTCTCCATAGTAGAGTGCCTGCTGGTTGCTTGAAACTTGCAAGAATCACTTCATATAATCGGGAATCTCAAGACCACGCTGTTTCATGTACTTGGGATACAGCTCTTCATCCACCCACTTGCGGATCTTGGGGGCGTTTTCGAAGAGTTCCTCTGCTGCAGAACGAGAGCAATTCAGGAAGCCGAAGCTGCCATCGTAGAGGACGACCTTATCGGAGCCGGCAATCTCTGCTGCCTTCTTGATTGCATCAGGCAAGGTGTCTTCCAGCATGGTATACTTCCAGTTTTCGATACCTCTGTTGTTGGGGTCCTCAATCCACATGTCCAGCTGATCCTTGCCCACAAAAATGGTAGGAAGGGTCATCGGCCAGGTAACATTGATACCAACCCAGGTCTGGTTATACACAATGGCCTTCAAGCCTTCATTGGTGGGCAGCGCTCTGAGATCCAGCGCGCTGAATCGCTTATCAATATCGTAGTGGTCCTGCCAGCCAGCAGTATTGACACCGGCGATGATACCGGCAGCAGCGGTATAGTAGGGCCACCGGGAGCCGTCGCAAACAATGGAGTAATCCTTGAGGGAGATCAGCAGCTGATGCATGTAAGGATACCATTTCAGATTTTCGATCATCATGCGGTCATCGATGGCATACAGGTTATTATCTGCATCAATGCCGGAAACACCAGCGGGCGTTGTCCGCAAAATAGTGCCAAACACCCACTTGCTCTGAACGTAGTCAGAGTCATAGATCGCGGTGGGGACAATATTGGAAATAGGACCATGGCCGATAGCGGTACCGAAAGCATGATGATACAAGTTGCGGGTCTCAAAGCGGGCCATATCCATGGTAAATGCCTTGAATACGCGGCGGTAATACATACTGCAGTAGACCTCGCGGGGGTCGTCGTAGGCCGCAAAAATCATCTTGTCGGCATCGTAGCACTTCTCCAGGCCGTAAACCGTACCAACTCTGGTCTTGATGGGGACTGCCTTGTCATATGCAGCTACATACTCGACGTTGCCCTCAAATTCCTCCATCAGATTGTAGTATTCGACAACTTCTTTGCCTTCCATGGGGGTGCGGTACATCACGCATCTGAGGCGAACATTGTAGTTGCCGGTCCGCTCTTCCACGACCTTCTTGATGGTTTTCAGCATCTGGATATAGGGTCTGCCGCCAAAGATGTAGAAACCGTGCTCGCAGCCAATCAGGTTGACGGTGTCATCATGATGGATTTTGGACATGTCGACATTTTCAAGAGCCTTACGGGTAGCCAGTTCAACCAGTTTGGGATCGCTGTCATCACCTTCGTAAATGGCCTCAGGCATGTTGGGAAATAAGTCGCGCACATTGACAGAGACCATGCCCGGCAGTTCATATCCACGCATAGCAGGGGTATTGCCATACACGGAAGGCATACACTTGGGCGTTACTCTGGCAGGGTACATTTTTGCATTAGCCATTTTTCTTCTCGCTCCTTTCCTTTACCACTTTTCTGTAGGCATCTGCAGCCGCATTAAACACTTCGTCGCTGTACAGAGTGGTCTGCATTTCTCTCATTTTGAAGATCGGGTCAAAGTCCAGTGCTTCATCGGAGAAGTCCCACAGAGTCTGGGTGATAGGATGGTAGTTATCATCTTCGCGGGATTCCAGAGGACGTCCGCATGCCTCAAAAAGTCGGCTGATCTGGCCAACGCAATACATCGTGCAACCAGCTCTGGTACCGCTCTTGAGTGTCAGATCTGTCATGTCGCGTGCGCCATCCAGAATAGCGTTGACGATTTCCTCCGTGTTGGTAGGGCCGCACTTGCAGATGATCTGCATGGGCAGCAAGTGTGCCTTTCGGCAGATAGCGAGAATTTCTTCAGCACGCTCCATGGTATCAGGCAGAGGATACTGCAACGTTCTGCCCTCAGGCAGAGGCTCCATGGTAATGGCACCCTGGTCGCAATACTCCCAGCACATACCGCAGTCATAGCAGATGCTTTCGTCTACGGTTGCCTTACCCACGCAGCGGTAGCAGCGCTGGCTCTCTGTCTTGACCTGCTCCTCAGTAAGGCCCAAAGCGACCTCTTTGTTATTCTTAATGCGCTCTTCCCGGGGCAGATTGTGCATTCTGCTGACCAGCGCATTGCTCCAGCCAAATTCCTCTCTGGGAGGCAGTTCGATCTCCGCACCCTGATTGATGCCGGTGGGAGCCTTAAGATAGTTATTGATGTTAATTGCAGCCTGCTTACCGTCTGCAATGGCTTCAATAGCAGTGGCGGAACCACGGCTCACATCACCGCCGGCAAATACGCCGGGCAGGGTGGTCATGCGCTCCTCATCCAGAACCAGCTTGCCAAACTCTGTGAGCTCAACTTCGTCCTTATCGATGAAGGGGAAATCGGCGTACTGACTGACTGCCATGATAACAGTGTCTGCTTCCAGTTCAAATTCGGATCCCTCGATTGCGTGGGTGCTGAGGCGGCCGCGCTCGTCGGGCTCACCGATCTTCATACGGGAACACTTGATCTTTTCGACCTTGCCGTCGCCAACGATTTCGACAGGAGACACCAGCGTCTGCAGCTGAACGCCTTCTTCCAAAGCTTCAATGACCTCGCGCCGCTCTGCGGGCATATCACCCTCACGGCGTCTGTAAACAATGGTCACATTTTCGGCGCCCATACGAACAGCAGTGCGGGAAACATCGATTGCGGTGTTGCCGCCGCCAACGACCACCACGTTCTTTCCGATTTTGGGGGCATTCCCGTGGCTGATCTCTTTCAGGAAGTCCAGACCGTGATAAACACCAGCCTTATCCTCGCCGATGACACCTGCGGTTTTGCAGAACTGGGTGCCGGTAGCAATGTAGACAGCGTCATAATCACGGGTCAGATCCTCAAACTTGACATCCTCGCCAACCTTCGTGTTCAGATGAATCTTCACACCGGCCTCTTCAATGGCCTTGATATCTCGAGCCAGAACTTCCTTGGGCAGGCGATATTCCGGAATACCGAACAGCAGCACGCCGCCGGCAGTGCTCTCAGACTCAAACACATCAACCTCATAGCCGGTAAGTGCCAGATAATAACCGCAGGTCAGTCCGCTGGGACCGGCACCGATGATAGCGACACGCTTGCCGTTCTTGGGCCATACAGGCTCCTTTACAAACTTGCCGTCATATGCTTTATCCGCAACGAAGCGCTTCACATCGCGGATCGCCACCGAATCATCGTAACCGCCGCGGTTACAGGCGGACTCGCAAGGATGCGTGCAGACTCTGCCGCAAACAGAAGGGAAAGGATTGTCTCTGCGGATGAGACGATATGCACCTTCGTAGTCACCCTTTCCCGCAAGGGCTACGTAGCCAGGAACATTGATGCCAGCAGGGCAGGTGTTTTGGCAGGGGGCAACATACTTACAGTCACCCGCAGGTTTTACCTTGATGGCACCTGTGGGACAACGCCGCTCGCATCGTTTACAGCCGACACACTTGGACTTGTCCACTTTTGCTACTCTGTAGATATGGGTCAATTTAATTCCTCCTCCTTTTTCCTTTGGAACATTTGCAATACAATATCAATTACGCATTATGATGATAATGCATCATAACCCCAATCTTTTCCTTCAGTCGGGTCCTTAGAATTCTCGCCAGTTCACCTGCAAGAATCTCTTTACTCCAACCTTCGGAAATTCCCCGTACAACCGTGTCAATACAAACGGAAACCTCGTCATTGGGGCCAGGTAGGGCAATGAAGGTTGTTAACCCTAACTGTCCGACCGCTATGCGAATTCCGTCTTTGCTGTGGCGGCCATGTCCAACCTGGAACTTCGCTATGTAAGGTGTGCAAGCTTGTGGATCCAGCCGCAGAACCGCCTCTACACTGTGGTCCTTGTTTTCAGCACCGACACCGCCAGTGGTGATCGAAACGCTGTATCCCTTTTCTGCAGCACGCCACAGCTTCCGGGAAAACAGCTCTACATCGTCTTTCAGAATTTCACCCTTGTCAACCGAAAAGCCTGCCGCAGCGAATTTTCCCATGATAAGAGGGGTGTTGGTGTCTTCAATCTCTCCACGTTCCACTTCAGTTCCGGTTGGGAACACGATCACACGGTTGGAAATGCTTTCTTTGATTTGAGTCACCAGACTCTGCGACATTTCCATCGCCTGGAGGCCTTCTTCGATATCTGCATCATTGCCGACGATCCAGCCCAACATGCCATTGGAACTGATGTGGGCCTCTTCAGAAAGCGTAATTCCCTTCAAATCACGCAGGCGGCGAAGAATCCGTTCTTCTTTGGCAATAAACTTGGATGGATCCAGACGCTTTTGCAGAATATCCAACGCAACTGTGCCGTCGCGAACATCAATGACCAATACATCTTCGGCATTGATTCCGATTTCTTCTGCAACAACAACTGCCAGTTCCGTCAGATTTGTCTGGTTCAAGAAAATGCCCTCGATTTTTAATTCGCTTTTATCCAGCAAATCGTAGTCACCGTGGGCGTACAAAGGGTCTTCTGCCTTCGTTACTTCCAGACGCAGATCCATCAGGGGAGCATCTACGATGCTTCGTCCGACGCCAACAATATCCGCGCCGGCCTCTTTCAGTGCATCCAGATCGCCGTAGCGAACGCCTCCGCCAAAAGCGAATTCGACTTTCCGGTAATCGGCGGTTGCTTCCATCTCCTGAAGGACGGGCTTGAGGCTCTGGGTAATGCGCCTCAAATCATCAATTCTTCCGGTGTCCACATAGACGATATCCGCGCCGGCTGTAATTGCCGTCCATGCTTCACGAACAATATCGCCATTCTCAAAACGCCCTCTGACCTGAATGCACTTTTTGCGGTCATTGAACTGTGCGGCAGCAGTGAGACTTGCTTGAATTCCGCCAAACATAGCCACATAATTCTTATCAAGATAGACCATTGGATCGTCTGATATACGCACATGCGCTCCACCAGTTTCTATGGCCGTGCGCAGTTCGTTTTTTATGTTGGAGGACATTTTCTTCCAGGAACCGCAAACGATCCGCATATGATGGCCCGCCTTTTGAACAAAAGCCTTTGCTGCTGTTGCGACGCCGGAAAACTTAGAAATGTGACCGATGATCATATCCTCTGCAACTGCAATTTGCTTGGGTGTGCCGGAGATCTGCATAAGCAGATCTCCAGCCAGCACATCGGTTCCCTCAGAGACAGAAAAATCCACAATGAGGCCTATACGTTCTGCTTCGTTCAGAGCACTGGAGATGCCGGAGACAACACCGTCCATGTCTGTATACAGACATGCTGTGATTTTTTTGTGTTCTATTTTTTGAAACAGTTCATCTCTCAAATCTTTCATGTCCTTCACCTGATATGCGCACTTGGCGCCGATTGCTCCTGACCCAAATGATATGCAACCTCGAATGCCTGACATACCGGATTATAGAAATCGTCAGAATTCTGAATGGAATTGACTTCGTACACCGCAATATCCTTGCCGTAGTCAACCGGAACATGAGGCTTGCTTTGCTTCGAACCAAAAGACATCACAACACTGTCAGCGCGAATAAAATCTTTTTCCCCGGAATCGTCACAGGGTGCAAGGATCACCCCCTCATCTGTAATTTCGATCACCCTGCTGTTGGTGATGATCTCAATGTTCAGATGCTCTATGAAATCGCTTATCACCGTTTTGTAAGCCTGGGAGATAAAATTGCAGTCCAGGATCTTAGGAAGCGCTTCCAGGACCGTGACCTTCCGACCGGCCTGTGTCAGGCACGCGGCGGTTTCAAGCCCCATGATGCTGCCGCCAACAACAATCACTTTTTTGCCGATGTTTGAAATGTCTTTGATGGCACTCGCCGCGGGAATTGCCTTATCAGCACCTTTGATAGGGTCAGACACCGTGCTGCCCGCTCCGGTTGCAAGAATGACAGTATCAAATCCCGAAGACCGGATCTCCTCGACAGATATCTCTCGATTGAGATGGACGGAAATTCCCTGTTTCTCCAGTCTGCACAGCATCCATTCCTGAAGTTTGCGAATTTCACCATTCGAATCACATGCGCCAGATGGGATCATTTCCCCCCCCAGAGAGCTTTGCCGTTCAAACAGTTCAACCGTATGTCCGCATTCCGCAGCAGTAGAAGCCGCCTCCATGCCGGCGATACCGCCGCCAATCACTGCTATCTTCCTGTGGGAAGAAGCTTTTAGAGGATAAGTGAGCGATGTAACAGGATGATTCTTCATGTCACTCATATACAGACTGCTAATCAATTTTTTGCCATAGCCTGCTTCCACTTCTCCTGAAGCTCGTCGATCTGCTCGGGAGTATATCCCAATTCCCCGATGATCTCATGGTTCCATGCGCCAAAACCCTTGGTGGGAATATACTCAGGAGACATCTCGGAGAAACCAAAGGGACTGCTTACGATCCTACGGGCCTTTAGATCGGTCATTTCTTCGGGCATAGGAATATCAGTAAACCAACCAGCCTCATGATAATGTGGATCCTTGTCCACATCTTCATAACTGTATACCCGCGAACAAGGAACTCCGCCCTCCAGAAGCGCCTTCTCGATGTTGTCGATCGTACCCATTTTGTCGAACCATTCGTACATAATGGGTGCCAGGATCTTCTGGTGTTCAACACGTTTTACGTTGGTTTCAAAGCGGGGGTCGGAGATCAGATCCTCTCGGCCAATGACCCGGAAGAACTGGAATGCCAAAGCGTTATTGGACGCGGCTATAATGATCCAATTGCCATCCGGACATTTAAAGACACCGTAAGGGCACAGAAGGGGGGAACCCTGATTGCCCTGTTTCTCTGTCTTTTTGTGGAGGATACGCAGATCGTCCAGTTTTACAGACATAGATGCCAGGACTCTGACCAGAGAGATATCCACATGCTGCCCCAGGCCGGTTCTTTCGCGGTAGTACAGTGCGGCATTGACTGCAGCGAAGCCTGCCAAACCGCCGCACTGATCGCCAATTTCTGTAAAAATCTTTACAGGGCCAGTTTCTTCGTCACCGTTGTAATACATAATACTGGATGCACCCTGCGCAATGAGGTCATAACCAGGGCGGTGTGCATAGGGGCCGGTCTGCCCCCATGCCGAGACGGAGCAGTAAATCAGTCTGGGATTCAACTCATGCATAGCCTCATACCCCAGTCCCAATCGGTCCATGACACCGGGACGGGTGCTTTCCAGTACGATATCGGCGTCCTTGCAGAGCTCGCGGGCAATTTTGTTTCCATCCGGGTCTTTTAAATCAAGGATAACGGACTTTTTTCCGTGGTTCAGAGTACAATACTTGATGCTGATGCCGTTGACCAATGGCGGATATGCTCTGCTGTCATCACCGATGACGGGCCTTTCGATGTGGATAACCTCCGCACCGTATTCGGCAAGCCACTGTCCCACAGTCGGACCGGCAATATTGGTAGTAAATTCGACTACCTTCAGTCCCTCATACAGTTTCATAGTCATACTCCGGTCAGTTTCCCATGTCGAACGGTTCGAAGCTGTCCCATCCCTCATTCCACCAGGGCTTGGGGTTCTTGAGTTCCACAGACACTCTGGTCTTATTCATCAGGTGATAATACTGCAGATTCTCAGAGGGGAAACCGCCGCCCCAGGTACCGCAGCCAATGGTAATCGTCTTGCTGACACCATTGTTGTAGCCAGCAGTGGGCTGGTTGATGTGGAAGCGTCCCACCGGAATTCGTTTGGCAGTATACTCGATATGCTCCTGGTCGTGGCTCCAGATGCAGCTGCTATGACCTTTTCCCTCGACTTCCAGATTCTCGATTGCTCTGTCGACAGCGTCTTCGAACTTCTGATAAGTGGTATAGCGAATGATAGGGAACAGAATCTCACGGCAGAGAACGTCCCGAGTGCCCCAGGCCTGGTTCTTCACAAGCAGAATTTTTGTGTCTTCTGGAACCTCAATGCCCGCCATTACGCCAACTTCATGGGGCTGCTTACCGACAACCTTTCTGTTGATGCTGGTGCCTCCGCCGGGGAAAATCGCATCGCGCAGCTTGGCAATATCATCGTCATTGTCGACCAGGAAGCAGCCGTTCTTCTGCATGAAGCCGAGATACTTATCCAGAAGTTCTTCAGGAACATGAGCAGTCTGTTCACCGCCGCAGGGAACGCCATTGTCGACGGTTCTGTTCATAATAGCCAGTTTAACCAGGCGCTCATATTCTTCGTCTGTCATGCCGCGGTCGATGATCTCCTGGCAGTTACCCTGGCCGACGCCAAAAGCGGGCTTGCCGACAGAATAAACGGATTTCACCATTGCGGCACCGCCAGTTGCGACATTGCAGTCACACATGGACAAAGTTTGCATCGTCGCTTCAATACTTGCGTATTCACCGTCGATACACTGAACCAGGTCAGCTGGGGCACCGATTTCCTCCAGTGCCGCTCTCATAATGTCTACTGTCTTCATAGAGACCTTCACAGAAGCGGGGTGAGGCAAAATGATAATAGAGTTTCGGCACTTCAGAGCCATCATGGCATTGCCGATGATAGTAGCAATCGGATTTGTGCTGGGCATTACGGCACCAATTACACCCATGGGCTTGGGCAGATACTTGACGCCGGGTTCGCCGGGACAATCCTCGTACTCCACTGAATTTTTCCCGCGCATCTGGACCCACTGGAGCAGGGCCACATTCGTCAGCTTGGCAATCTTGCTTTCCACATTGCCCATACCGGTTTCGGCAAATGCCTCTTCACCTAAGGTTTTGCCATTGTCACACACAGCTTTGCCGATTGCTCTAACGACCTCATCGATCGGCCGCTGCTTGGTATAATCGCGTTCGAACTGTTTTTGTGCAACCTTGCTCTTTTCTACGAGCGTTTTCAGATATGCCTGCAGATCCTCATTGGACACTTTTTCGCGAACTTCCATCATTTTACCTCCTTGCATTTTGAAGCTGGATATGCGGTTTTATCCAATTTGCTTACATTTTCACTCTATCACACTGCCTCTTTTATGTGAAATGCCGGCTAATTATCAAAATGCGTGCCTTATCATTCGCTTTCGACATAGGGTGTCTGTCTTTTACAGCAAAAAAATGCTCGCCATCCAAGTTGGACAGCGAGCATGAATGCCTATTATTTATTTCTGCTTTTCAGAATTCTCTATCATACAGTTCACAAAGCGTTCCGCATTTCCGTTGGATGGATGATACACCGCGCAATAATCAGCAAAGTTAAAATCCATATCCGCGCAAGGGATCGCACGAATGCAATCCGCATAATAATCGAAATATTTAGATGAATATACTCCGTCCATGCCGATATATCTTCCAGTTGCGATTTGAAAGATCCTGGTGTTTGCAGATTCGCATTGTAGGGCGTTTTCAAGGAATACTCCTTTGGCTTCAAAGCTCTCACGTATGGAATCCGAAACCTGGCTTTTGGTTTTTGATATTGCAAACCGTTCTCCCACCAGATCAGAGCATGTTACATATTGCCTGTCCCATAGTTTGTGGCCTTTGGGAATTAAAATGACAGACTGGGCCTTTGCAATTACCTCAATAACAGAATCGTTTGTTTGAGGAATATCACCCCGGCAAAGGTAAGCGATATCTATTTGCCCATGTAAAAAGCTGTAAATCGCATATCGGGGAGACATAGACTGGAAGTCTGGCTCAATGTTGGGATAGGTTTCTCCCAACATATGCGCAGCATGCATGAGAGGTTCCATAAAACAATAAGAACTATATCCGATACGTACCTCGCCGTAAAAGCCATCACGGTGCTTTTCCATCTTCTGCTTTAAAGCTGCTTCTACATTGATGAGCTTTTTGGCATCCGAATAAAACAGTTTACCGCCTTCTGTGAGCTGCAAGCCACCGTTTGCGCGATCCAATAGTTTTACGCCCAGTTCATCTTCTAACGCGAGGATGCGTCGGCTCAGCGCCGGTTGAGAAATATAGAGGTCTTCTGCGGCCTTAGTAAAGCTGTGCAGTTCACAAACGCGCAGAAAGCAGACAATACTTTTATAGTCCATAAAAGCCCTCCCACACAATGATCGCGGCAATTCAATCAGGTTTTATGCTGTTAATTTCAGGTTATTACAAAAAACTATGCTTGGCAAGAGGAAATTTGAAAACCAGCCCCTTGTTAATACTCCACAAAGTCATAAGGCACATGCCATATCTCTATGCAAAAAAAGTATAAACAAACCTTCAAAACAATCAGAAACCGGTATTTCACAACATTTCTTGCGAAAGATATAATTGAAATAACCCATCACGTAATAAACACAGCGCAACTGGATGCCCTATCATTACAAAAGACATTTTACTGGGAGGCGGAAGTATGTACGAGAATCATCATCCTAATACACCGGAAGTGACACAGGAAGACATGAACCAACTGTTTACCCCATTCAACATTGGCAAGGTCCAAATCAAAAATCGCTTCTGCATGGGGCCAATGGGCATTTCCGGTATTCAGGGTTCCTTGCAAGATTGGAATGATGTTGTCCAAGAGTATTTTTTGGAGCGGGCCAAAGGCGGCTTTGGCCTCATTACCACTGGCGTTCTCTTCACGGATACGGAGATCGATTATTTTGACCCCAAAAGCATGAAGAGCCCACTGTATAATCCGACTGTTTTTCGCAGGGGTGCAGAACGGTTGGTAGAGCGCCTGGGGGCGTATGATACAAAACTGTTTTGCCAGGCATCGATGGGTGTAGGAAGAACAGCGCCAGGATTTAAGACCCCTTCTCCGCTGCCTATTTACAGCATCCCATCTATGACTTCTACCGCGCTTACAACAGATGAAGTCAAGAGGAAAATTGAACTGATGGTCAAGACTGCTGAACTTTATAAAAAGTCAGGTGTTCACGGCATTGAACTGCATGCTGTGCACTGGGGCTATCTGCTGGATCAGTTTGTCATGGCCATGACCAATCAGCGCACGGATGAATATGGCGGCACATTGGAAAACCGTATGCGTGTTGTCAAAGAAATTATCGAGGGAATTCATCAAACCTGTGGTGATGATTATCCGATTTCTGTTCGCCTGGGCTTGAAGAGCTACGTTAAGGCGTTCAACAAGGCTTCTCTGACGGGAGAAAACGAGGCGGGGCGTACATTGGAAGAGGGCATCGAAATCTGCAAGATGTTGGAGTCCTATGGAGTTAATGCGCTGAGTGTAGATGTCGGTACATACGATTCCTTTTATTATGCATGCCCCCCCGCCTATATGCCGAAGGGGCATGGATTGGAACTGTATGCTAAGGCGAAAGAAGCTGTCAAGATCCCCATTCTGGCTGGTTCTCGTATGGGTGATCCCTGGATTTGTGCCAAAGCACTGAGAGACGGACAAGCGGATGCCTTCGTTCTTTCCCGCCCTTCTTTGGCTGATCCTGAATTCCCCAAGAAGACAGAGTTGGGCATGCCTGAAAAGATTCGCCCGTGCATCGGCTGTAACTTTGGCTGTATTGGCCGCGTTGAAGACCAGGGCCTCCCTCCCGCATGCGCTGTGAATCCCAGAGCAATGAGAGAATCGTTCTATCCGCCCCGGAAGGCAACGACTCCCAAGAACATTATGGTTGTAGGCGGAGGCGTGGCAGGTATGGAAGCGACTCGTGCGGCGATTCAAGCGGGACATACAGTCACACTGTATGAGAAGTCTGACCACCTTGGCGGCGAACTGCTGGCGGCAGGCAACCGTCCCTTAAAGGGCGAGGTCACAGATTTGAATCTGTGGTATCAGCGTGAACTTAAGGAACTGAATGCGAATATTGTCCTGAATAAGGAAATTACCCATAGGGATATTATTTCCGCGCATCCCGATGTAGTTATCTTGACTGTTGGTGCATCTTCTGTTATGCCGCGCAGCATTCCCGGAATTGATCATCCCAAGAGCGTTTCCGCTATCGATGCGTTGGAAGGGCATAAACCTGTTGGTGAAACGGTGGTTGTTGTTGGCGGCGGTGAGATTGGCTGTGAGACTGCTATGCATTTTGCATTGCAGGGGAAAAAGGTTTCAGTTGTGGAAGCCATGCCCAATCTCATGAGCCTGGAATTTGTCCCCAACCAGTGCAAGTCCATGCTTGAAGATCTGATGGAGCACTACCATGTTCCCGTCTATACTGGAAATCGGCTGTTGGAGATCAATGATGCGGGAGCAGTGATTCAGTCTGCGGATGGGGAAAGTAAAACACTTGAGGCGGATACGGTCGTGATGTCCATTGGTATGCGTTCCAATCTGTCCATGAAAGAAGCTCTGATTGGCACTGGTATCGAGGTATATGAGATCGGCTCTTGCAAGAAACCTGCAAATATTTTTAAGGCTGTGCATGACGCCTTTGAACTTATTTACAACATGTAATAGAATTTTTAGAAATGACAGGACCGCATGAAAGCATATGGTCCTGTCATTTCCCTGACCGAGAAACCCACGGGTTCGGGTGGAGCTAAGGAACTTGTGGAGATGAAAATACGTGGAATAAATTATAGATCATGAAAAGAAAGCATGCAATTCCTCCCTTTTTACAATTACTTTCGACTTGATTAATGTATGCGTATTTAGAATTGCTTTTCCGAAATTTCTATAAAAAAGGAGAATTTCACATTTTTGCGTAATTATGTTATGCTTTTTGCGTAGAAAAAAATGATTGTTGCAGATATTCAAACTATAGGTGTATTCGCTAAAACTGCGATAATTTGCGTAATACTGGCTTTGTAAAAGTTTGGGTTTCTACATATCTCACTGAAGATAATCTTTTCAAAATAGACGGGATAGCCTGTAGAGAAAAGGAGAACGCTCGTTGCCATATCCTGTTGGTTTCACCTCCCAATGGGATATACTCTCTCCCAGTATGGGTAGCAATTTTACAATTGCTACCCATACTGCATATTCAATCTGAGAGGGAACGTAGCCGCACGAAACTACATGCGTCCATATTGTGAGAAATTCTGACATTCCTGATTTATTGGGAAATCAAAGCGAAAGAAAAGAAAATGTATATATCTGCCGAATGGAAACAGAAAGGGATGAAGAAAGGTTTATGAGCAGATTAGAAGTCAAGATGCCTGGTCAGGCACAGGCTGTGGTGGAGCAGCTGTACCGGAACATGGAACGGCGGATCGCCGCCAGCCCTCCGGGCCTGTGCCCTGTGGATATGGCGCTGAATTTCCTGAACCTGTGCCAGGCCCAGACCTGCGGCAAGTGCGTGCCCTGCCGCATCGGACTGACCCAGCTTTCCAACATGATCCGGGAGGTGCTGGAGGGCGAGCCCGAGCTGAAGATCCTGGACCGGATCGAGGCCACTGCCCAGGTCATCGTGGACACGGCGGACTGCGCCATCGGCATTGACGCCGCCAATCTGGTGCTGATGGGCCTGAAGGGTTTCCGGGATGACTATGAGGAGCACATTCTCCACCACCGCTGCCTGGGCAGCCTGAAGAACCCGGTGCCCTGCGTGGCTCTGTGCCCCGCCGGCGTGGATATCCCCGGTTACATCTCCCTGGTGAACGAGGGCCGCTGCGCCGATGCCGTGCGGCTTATCCGGAAGGACAATCCCTTCCCCACCGCCTGCGCCTACATCTGCGAGCATCCCTGCGAGGCCCGCTGCCGCCGGAACATGGTGGACGACGCCCTGAACATCCGTGGGCTGAAGCGCTACGCTGTGGACCACGCCGGCAATGTGCCCCAGCCCAAGAAGGCTCCCGCTACCGGCAAGTCCGTTGCCATCATCGGCGGCGGTCCCGGCGGTCTCTCCGCCGCCTACTACCTGGCCCTCATGGGCCACAAGGTCACGGTCTACGAGCAGCAGACCAAGCTGGGCGGCATGATGCGCTACGGCATCCCCAGCTACCGCTTCCCCCGGGAGAAGCTGGACGCGGAGATCGACTCCATCCTGTCCCTGGGCATTGAAGTCAAGACCGGCGTGAAGGTAGGCCAGGATGTCACCTTCGACCAGCTCCGGAAGGAGCATGACTGCCTGTACATCTCCATCGGCGCCCATACCGACAAAAAGACCGGCATTGAGGGCGAGGACAGCCAGGGCGTCATCTCCGCCGTGGAGATGCTGCGCCGCATCGGCGACGAGGAGATGCCTGACTTCACCGGCCAGAACGTGGCAGTTATCGGCGGCGGCAACGTGGCCATGGACGTGACCCGCAGCGCCATCCGCCTGGGTGCCGCCAAGGTCACCTGTGTCTACCGCCGCCGCCAGGAGGATATGACGGCTCAGCAGGAGGAAGTGGAGGGCGCCATTGCCGAGGGCGCCGAGGTCCTGACCCTCCAGGCGCCGCTGAAGATCGAGGCGGACGAGAACGGCCACGTGACGGCCCTCTGGACCCAGCCCCAGATCATCGGCGAGATGGACAAGGCCGGCCGTCCCCGGCCCAACACCGCCTCCGTGGAGCCTCTGCGGATCCCCGCCGACACGGTCATCGTGGCCATCGGCCAGGGCATCGAGTCCCGGGGCCTGGAGGAGAGCGGCATCAAGATCCAGCGCGGCGGCAACGTGGACGCTAACACCAGCACCCAAATCCCCGATATGGAGGGCGTGTTCGCCGGCGGCGACTGCGTCACCGGTCCTGCCACCGTTATTCGTGCCATTGCGGCTGGCAAGGCGGCGGCTGCCAACATCGACGAATATCTGGGCTTCAACCATGAGATCAAGGTGGATGTCACGGTGCCCGCAGCCTGGAGCAAGGGAATCCATCCCCATGGCCGCGTGAATTCCAGTGAGCGCGACGCCAGTGAGCGCAAGTGCGACTTCCAGTGCATTGAGTGCGGCATGACGGACGAAGAGGCCGCCCAGGAGTCTGCCCGCTGCCTGCGGTGCGATCACTTTGGCTACGGAAACTTCAAGGGAGGACGTGTGGAGAAATGGTAAACTTCAAGATCAATGACCGGGAGATGTCCGTCGCGGCGGGCACCACCATCCTGGAAGCCGCCGAGAAGGCCGGCATCCCCATTCCTCACCTGTGTTTTCTGAAGGAGATCAACGAGATCGCCGCCTGCCGTATGTGTATGGTGGAGATCGAGGGCGTCAACCGCCTGGTCCCCGCCTGCAACACCGAGGTGGCGGAGGGCATGGTGATCCAGACCAACTCTCCCCGGGTCCGGCAGGCCCGGAAGACCAATCTGCGGCTGATCCTCAGCCAGCACAACTCCAATTGCACGGTCTGCGTCCGCAGCGGCAACTGCCAGCTGCAGAAGCTTTCCAATGACCTGAATATCCACTACCAGCCCTATGCGGTGCAGCCAGAGCGCTCCAATGTGGACCTGAGCGTTCCCATCGTCCGGGAGGCCAGCAAATGCATCAAGTGCATGCGCTGCATCCAGGTCTGCGACAAGATCCAGGGCATGCACATCTGGGACGTGGCGGGCACCGGCTCCCGCACCACCGTGGATGTCAGCTACAACCGCTATCTGAAAAACACCGCCTGCGTGTTCTGCGGCCAGTGCGTTACCCACTGTCCCACCGGCGCCCTGACAGCCCGGGATGACACCAACAAGGTTCTGTGGGCCCTGGCGGACCCGGAGATCACCACCGTGGTCCAGGTGGCCCCGGCGGTCCGGGTGGCTTGGGCAGAGGAATTCGGCATGAGCCCCCGGCAGGGGACTACAGGCCGTATGGTGGCCGCCCTGAAGCGCCTGGGCTTCGACTATGTGTTCGACACCAACTTCTCTGCCGACCTGACCATCATGGAGGAGGGCAGTGAGTTCATCGAGCGCTTCACCCACCGTGGGAAGTACCGCTGGCCCATGTTCACATCCTGCTGCCCCGGCTGGGTGCGGTTCCTGAAGACGGAGTTCCCCGACTATACGGAGAACCTGTCCACCGCCAAGTCCCCCCAGCAGATGTTCGGTGCCGTGGCCAAGAGCTACTTCGCGGAGAAGAAGGGCATCGACCCCCACAAGCTGTTTGTGGTGTCCATCATGCCCTGCTCTGCCAAGAAGGCGGAGAGCGAGCTGCCCACCATGAAGGACGCCTGCGGCGACCCGGATGTGGACATGGTGTTGACCACCCGGGAGATGGTGCGCCTGTTCCGCAGTGACTGCATCGTGCCCGCTGAGCTGGAGGAGGCGGAGTTCGACAGCCCCCTGGGCAGCGGCACCGGCGCGGCGGTGGTCTTCGGCGCCACCGGCGGCGTCATGGACGCGGCCCTGCGCAGCGCCTACTATCTGGTGACCGGCAAGAACCCCGACCCGGATACGTTCGAGCAGGTGCGGGGCAGCAAGCCCTGGAAGGAAGCCGCCTTTGAGATCCCCGGCGCCGGAAAGGTCCGGGTGGCGGTGGTCAGCGGATTGGCCAACACCCGCAGGCTGATGGAGGCCGTGGACAGCGGCGAGGTGGACTACGACTTCGTGGAAGTTATGGCCTGCCCCGGCGGCTGCGCCGGCGGCGGCGGTCAGCCCATCCACGAGGGTGTGGAGATGGCGGCCTCCCGCGGCAGTCAGCTGTGGAAGCTGGATTCCAAGGCCGATATCCGCTTCTCTCACGAGAACCCAGATATCCAGGAGCTGTACCGGACTTACCTGAAAAAGCCCCTGGGGGAGAAGGCCCATCATCTGCTGCACACAGACTACCAAATTTAGCATATTAAATCTGCGTTATAGGAGCTGTTTTTGCTTATGCATTTTTAGCGCAGAAGTCGTACGAGTCTTATCGTTCCGTTATCAAATAAAAGAACTGATGAAGCAAAAATACCAGGAAGATATTTGCCCTCTCGAAGGGGGCAGATATCTTCCTGTTGTCTTTTTAGGGGTGCAATATACAGTTATCGGTTTTTTTGAACAAAATCCATGATGGACAGTGCCTTTTCCAGCGGGGTGGATTCATCCCTTCTGGTCTGGGCGGCTATGAAATATGGCCGGGACTGGTGTGCCTGCTACATCCATCCTGCATTTCAACCCACATGTGAATTGGAGGACTGCCAAGAACGTCGCCATTCAATGCAAAATGCCCCCAACCGTGATTGAGGCAGACATATTTCAGTATCCGGAAGTAGTAGTCAATCTCGCAAACCGATGTTATTACTACTGTTTTGGTGTGGTTCAGAACAATACTGGTAGCTGTGGAGGGCAGGTAAACGAATTCCTGAATATGTGCGGGTAGGGGATAGGCGTTTTCTATGAATCTCAGCTTGGAAAAAACGATTTTGCTGATAGATTCCTGCGTTGCATGAGATCGGGTAATTCTCATTCATAATGAGAATTGTCCAAAATTAGCTGCCTGCTTATAATATAAAATGACCAAATTGTCTGGTATTGGAGGTTGAGGATGAACAAGGACATCGATCAGAGTATTTTTGAGGATATGCCTGTGCCAAAGGCTCTGGCAGCTATGGCCCTGCCTACGATTTTGAGCCAGCTAATCACCACGGTCTACAATCTGGCAGATGCCTTTTTCATCGGAAAAACAAACGACCCATATAAAGTAGCGGCACTATCACTGGCGTTTGTTCTCCACTTATTCTTGACGGCAATCGCAAACCTATTTGGCATTGGCGGCGGGAGCCTGATATCCAGATTGCTTGGAAAGTTCGAGAAAGAAAGTGCCAGGCATATTTGTGCGTTTAGTGTGTATGGGGCTCTCTTGCTGTCACTTGTGTATTCTGCGGGGGTATTCATGTTCATGGAGCCATTGCTGAGAATTATGGGGGCCAGTAATGATACTTTGCCATATGCACAGCAATACGCCGTATGGGCAATTATTGTAGGTGGCGTCCCTACGGTACTCAGCATAACTGCCGCCCATATTCTTCGGAGCGTAGGCTATGCGAGGCAAGCAAGTCTTGGGATCGGTCTGGGTGGAATTCTGAATATCATTCTGGACCCTGTTTTTATGTTTGGACTTTTGCCTCCCGGAATGGAAGTGACAGGTGCGGCGGTTGCCACGATGCTGTCAAATGTGTTTTCAACGCTTTTTTTAATGATCTGCTTTTTCCACCTGAAAAACAGGACAGTTCTTTGCCTTTCGCTGAAAGGAATATTCCAAAGCAAGAAACATATCCTCTCGGTTTTGGTAGTAGGCATTCCAACTGCATTGGGCACGATGCTGACCTGTGTATCGAATACTATTGTGAACCGGATGGCAGCTGACTATGGGGATATTCCGTTGGCAGCAGCGGGTATTATAAAGCGCGTATATCAATTTCCATACAGCGCGGCCATTGGAATAGGTCAAGGAATGTTGCCGCTTGTGGCTTATAATTATGCGTCAGGAAATTATTCGCGCATGAGACAAACAATTCGGTGTGCAATGATTTTCAGCATGGCTTTTGCCAGTGTATTAATCACTGTTTATGAATTGTTACCATCGCAGATTATTCGACTATTCATTAATGAACGCACTACCATAGTACTTGCGGCGGATTTTTTAAGGATCGTTTGCACTGCGATGCCTTTTGTTATTTTCAATTTTCAGATATGTTATGTGTTTCAGGCTATGGGTATGGGAAAAGAAGCTCTGATTATTTCTGCCTGTCGGCAGGGTATCATTTATATTCCAATGATTCTTCTCATGAATGCAGTTTTTAAAATGTATGGTGTTATTTGGGCACAGACTATTACAGATATGCTTGCCCTTCTTATTTCTGTAGTACTTTATATGAAAACAAACAGGAATCTGAGAATGCAGGAGAGCAGTAAAATTGGGTAGGACTTGGAATAAATGACATTCCTATGCGGAATTAAAAACTGTAAAATCCATGCAAAATCAGCATTTTGTTTTTGTTTTATCCCATGCTATACTTAACATATCAAGAAACTTTGACGATATTCTACGAAACAGGAAGCGTGGTGCAACTGCATGAAAATACTTGTCATTGATGGACAGGGGGGTGGACTTGGGCGTCAACTGGTGTCTGCATTAAAAGCTGCTTTCCCAGAGTCTGAGATTATTGCGGTTGGCACGAATGCATTAGCAACGAGTGCTATGCTCAAAGCCGGTGCAGAACATGCCGCCACTGGTGAAAATGCTGTTGTTGTGAATTGCCGCAAGGCGGATATTATTGTCGGCGCTTCTGGCATCGCCATCGCGGATTCCATGTACGGAGAGATTACGCCAACGATGGCGCTTGCTGTTGGACAAAGTTCCGCAAAGCGCATTTTTGTTCCCGTGAATCTTTGCGACAACTATATTGCCGGCGTTCCTGAACAGTCGATGTCCAAATTGGTGGAAAGCGCTGTGTTAGTGGTGCGATCCATTGTTCAGTTACATCCTTACAGACTTAGAATCCGGCAGAAGCCGGATGAATCGGCAGAAGTTGTATAAGTCTTACCGTTCCATTATCAAATAAAAGAACTGACGAAACTAAATGCCAGGAAGGTATTTGCCCTCTCAAAGGGGGCAGATACCTTCCTATTGTCTTTTTTAGGGGTGCAATATGCAGTTATCAGATTTTTTTGAGCAAAATCCGCGCGGGGCAGTGGCCTATTCCGGCGGAGTGGATTCGTCCCTTCTGGTCTGGGCGGCCATGAAATATGGCCGGGACTGGCGTGCCTATTATGTCCATTCCGCATTCCAGCCCGCATTTGAACTGGAAGACGCCAAGCAGGTCGCTGCACAATGCGGCATGCCACTGACTGTGATTGAGGCAGACATCTTTCAGCATCCGGAAGTGATAGCTAACCCTGCGAACCGATGCTATTACTGCAAGCACAGGATATTTGCTGCCATCCTCCGGCAGGGCGCGTCCGATGGGTATTCCCTGGTCATTGATGGCACCAATGCCTCGGATGACGCGGGTGACCGCCCCGGCATGAAGGCCCTGCGGGAGTTAGAGGTCCGCTCTCCCCTTCGGGAGTGCGGCCTGACCAAAGGCGATGTCCGTGCGCTGTGCAGGGAGGCCGGCCTGTTCGTCTGGAACAAGCCCTCCTACGCCTGCCTTGCCACCCGCATCCCCGCCGGGACTCCCATCACAGAGGAAGCTCTGCGGAAGGTGGAGCAGGGAGAGGACCTTCTTGCCTCCATGGGCTTCCGGGATTTCCGCATCAGGCTCCGCGGAGGCGCGGCAGTTATTCAGGTAACGGAAGACCAGCAGGATGATGCCTGGGCAATGCGCCATGAGATCCGCTCCGGGCTGGGCCCCATCTTCCCGTTGTTCTCTCTGGATCTAACGGCCCGAAAAAACAGCGACTGAAAGGAGTGACAGACGTGGCAAGCAAGCACGATATTCTCTCTGTCCTACAGGATGTGCAGTCCGGTGCGCTGACGCCGGAGGATGCCCTTCTGCACCTGAAGCTGGCCCCCTTTGAGGACCTGGGTTACGCCAAGGTGGATTACCACCGCGCCGTCCGTCAGGGCGTGCCGGAGGTGATCTACGGCCAGTCCAAGACCAAAGAGCAGATCGGCGGCATACTGGCCGCCATGGAGAAACGGGGAAGCCGCAATATTCTGGTGACCCGCATTGGGCAGGAGGTGGCGGACTACCTGGCGGAGCAGTTCCCGCTGCGGTATGAGCCTCTCGCCAAATTGGCGGTGGCCCTTCCAGAGCCGGTGAAAGGACATGGTTCCATCGTAGTGGCCACCGGCGGTACCAGTGACATGGGCGTGGCTGAGGAGGCCGCCATTACCGCCGAGACACTGGGTAACCGAGTCACCCGGCTTTACGATGTGGGCGTGGCAGGCCTGCACAGGCTGCTGGGCAACTTGGAGCCGCTGATGAGCGCCCGGGTGGTCATCGCCGTGGCGGGCATGGAAGGCGCCCTCGCCAGCGTGGTGGGCGGCCTTGTAGACTGCCCCGTCATCGCGGTCCCCACCAGTGTGGGCTACGGCGCGTCCCTGGGCGGCATCTCCGCCCTGCTGTCCATGCTGAACTCCTGCGCCAGCGGGACCAGCGTGGTGAATATCGACAACGGCTTCGGCGCGGGCTTCTTGGCCGGCCGGATCAATCAGATGGAGAGTGCGAAAGAATGAAGACATTATATCTGGAATGCAACATGGGCGCCGCCGGCGATATGCTGATGGCGGCGCTGTATGAGCTGATGAGCGAATCCGAAAAGCAGGATTTTCTGGAGACCATGAACCGCCTGTTCCCCGGCGTGGAGATTCAGCCCCGGCAGGCTGTTACCTGCGGCATCACCGGCACCCACATGGACGTCACCGTCCGCGGCGAGGAGGAGCACAGCCACGATGTGGCTCTGGGCTGCGGCCATGACCACGACCATATCCATGAACACCATCATGAGCACGACCACAGCCATGCGCATGACCATCATCACGACCATGACCATGACCATGGCCATACCCACCATCACACCGCTCCGGCGGACATCGCCGCCCTGCTGGATGCCCTGGATGCCCCGGCGGAGGTAAAGGATGCCGCCAAGTCCATCTATGCCCGCATTGCGGACGCCGAGGCCAAGGCCCACGGGATGCCGGTGGAGAAGATCCACTTCCATGAGGTGGGCGCTCTGGACGCGGTGGCGGACGTCACCGGCGCCTGCCTGGCGGTCCATATGCTGCGCCCCGACCACATCACGGCATCCCCCGTCCATCTGGGCAGCGGCCAAGTCCGCTGCGCCCACGGCATCGTTCCGGTGCCCGCTCCCGCCACCGCCCACCTGCTGGAGGGCGTCCTCTGCTACACCGGGGACATCCGGGGAGAGCTGTGTACCCCCACCGGCGCCGCCCTGCTGACCCACTTTGCTGAGAGCTTCGGCCCCATGCCTGTCATGTCTCTGGAGAAGACCGGCTACGGCGTGGGCAAAAAGGAATTCCCCGCCGCCAACTGTGTCCGGGCCTTTTGGGGTGAAAGCGGCGCCCCCCAGCAGGCGGAGATCGTGGAGCTGTGCTGCCATATCGACGACATGACGGCGGAGGCCCTGGCCTTTGCCGGAGAGCAACTGCTGGCCCAGGGCGCTCTGGACATCTCCTGCGCGCCCCTGACCATGAAAAAGGGTCGGGCCGGCGTCAGCTTCACCGTGCTCTGCAAGCCCAGGGACGAAGGGCGCATCGCCCACGCCATCCTGCGGGAGACCACCACCAACGGCGTCCGCACCCGCCGTTGCGGAAAGTACATTCTGACGCCCTCTGTCAAAACCGTGGAGACCGCCTACGGCCCCATCCGCGTCAAGTGCGCCGACGGCGAGGGCATCCACCGGAAAAAGCCGGAATACGAGGATGTGGCCTCTGCCGCCAGAACTGCCGGGCTGCCCTTCCAGAAGGTCTGGGAGGACGTGCTGTCCGCCATCCGCGGGGAGGTATCGCAGAATGGATAAGGCTATGTGGGAAAAGGCGGTGGCATTCCATGGCCATGAATGTCCTGGTCTGGCTTTGGGCGTCCGCCTGTGCGAGTTTGTACGGCTACGTCTGGGCCGGACGTCCGCCCACGATGAGGAGTTGGTCTGCATCGCTGAGACTGACGCCTGCCCCGGCGATGCAATTCAGGCTCTGCTGGGCTGTACTCTGGGCAAGGGGAATTTTATCTACCACTGCACTGGAAAAACCGCCTATACCTTCTTTGACCGTGCCACTGGTGAAGGTTTCCGGGTAATTGCCAAGCGGAATCAGACACCCCTTAGCCGTGAGGAACGTAAGCAGCAGATTTATACTGCACCATTAGAAGAGCTATTCAGCGTGACTGTGCCCAAAGAGCCTCTGCCTGAAAAAGCCCGCATCTTCACCACACTCACTTGTGCCTGCTGTGGTGAGGGCGTAGCAGAGCACATGGCCCGTCTGCAGGACGGCAAGGTGGTCTGCCTGCACTGTTTCCATCCCTACGACCGATAAAGGAGAATCACTTTTATGAAAAAAATAGTTTCCGCCCTATTATTCTGCGCCCTGCTGCTGTCTCTGGCCGCCTGCAGCCAAAAATCCCCCACCGCCCAAGAAACCGAGCCAGAGTCTTCTGCTGCCCGCACTGTCACTGACAGTTTCGGCCGTGAGGTTACCATTCCCGCTGAAGTTAAAGCAATCGTGTGCACCGGCTCCGGTGCCCTGCGTATGGTGACCTATCTGCAATGCACTGACCGGCTGGTGGGCGTAGAAGACTGTGACAAGGAATATGCGGATTCCACCCTCCGGGATTATGCCTACGTTTATCACGATACCTTTGACGCCTTGCCCTCCATCGGCAAGGGCGGCGGCACCGCCAACACCGCCTACGTGGAGGAGTTGATCCGCCTGCAGCCGGACGTCATTCTGTCCGGCTATACCCAGGAGGCGCTGGAAGATCTGGCGCAGTCCACCGGGATTCCCTGCGTGTCCATCCGGGCCAAGAGCATCAACTTCATCGACGACAGCTTTTACACCGCCATGCGGGTGGCCGCCGAGGTGCTGGGGGTTCAGGAGCGGTGCGAGGAAGTCCTGCAGTACATCGACGGCTGCAAGGCTGACCTGGACGCCCGGACGGCGGACATCCCTGACGAAGGCAAGCCTGCCGTTTACGCCGGCGCCGTGACCTTCTCCGGCGCTCACGGCTTTACCGGGACTTACTCCAACTTCGGCCCCCTTATGGCCATCCACGCTAACAACGTGGCGGACGAGATGGGCGAGACCGGCTACTTTGACGCTGACCCGGAGCAGGTGGTGGCTTGGGACCCGGAGCTGATTTTCCTGGACCCCGGCAACATGAGCCTTGTTCGGGACGAATACCAGACCAATCCCGGCTTCTTTGACTCCCTGACTGCGGTCCGGGAGGGCAACCTTTACGCCTGCGTCTCCTTCAACAACTATTCCACCAACGTGGGTTACGCCCTGGCTGACGCCTACTATGCCGGCAGCGTCATCTATCCTGAGCGCTTTGATGACGTGAATATTGCCGAAAAGGCCGACGATATCCTGGAATTCCTGCTGGGACGCCGCTATTACAACGACATGAAGGCCAACGGCCTCACCTTTGGAGTGATTGAACTTGGATCTGCACAGTGAACAGCTTCATACGGCGACACCTGACAGCTACCGCCTGTTTCTCCGGCGGAAGCGGCTTGTGACCCTTGTTCTGCTGGCGGCGGTATTGGCGGCAGCCCTGCTGTCCCTGACCACAGGCTCCGCCGGGCTTTCCCTTGCGGAGCTGGCGGACACTCTGGCAGGCGGCGGCACAGCCCAGAGCCGAGCCATCGTATTCCACGTCCGTCTGCCTCGCATCACTGTGGCTATCGTGGTGGGCGCCGCCCTAGCGTTGTCCGGTTGCGTGATGCAGAACGTTCTTCGCAATCCACTGGCCGCTGCTTCCACGCTGGGCGTATCCCAGGGCGCCGCCTTCGGCGCGGCCCTCGCCATCATCGCCCTGGATGCCGGCGCCCAAAATGCCGCCAACGCGGGTACTGCCGTCACCATCAGCTCCCCCGGCACCGTGACCCTCTGTGCTTTTCTGGGGGGGCTTGCCACAACGGCGGTCATTCTTATCCTGTGCCGCCTGCGGTCTGCCTCTCCCTCCTCCATGATTTTGGCAGGCGTGGCCCTCAGTTCTCTCTTTTCCGGGGCCACCACCCTGCTGCAATACTTCGCCGATGACGTGCAGCTGTCCACCGTGGTCTACTGGACCTTCGGCGACCTGGGCCGTCCTGGCTGGTCGGAAATTCGGCTGATGTACGCGGTCACCTTGGCGGCTCTGGTCTACTTCCTCTGGAACCGCTGGAATTACAACGCGCTGAGCAGCGGCGTCCAAACCGCCAAGAGTCTGGGAGTAAGCGTGGATCTTTTGAGCTATATCAGCATGGGCCTTTGCACCCTGATCGCCTCGGTGGCGGTGGCTTTCGTGGGCATTGTCAGCTTTGTGGGCCTCATCGCCCCCCACATCGTCCGCCGGTTCGTGGGCAGCGATTATCGGTTTCTCCTGCCCTGTTCCGCTCTGGCAGGCAGCACCTTGCTCCTCCTGGGCGACCTGGCAGCGAAGGTCATCCTGCCGCCCGCCATTCTGCCCATCGGCGCCATCACGTCCCTCCTGGGGGCGCCGCTGTTCCTGCTGCTGATTTTCAGAGGGGAGGCGCTACGATGATAGAAGTTCAAAACCTCTCCTTTGCCTATGGCTCCCGCCCCATTTTGCAGAACGTGAGTTTTTCTCTGGAGCAGGGCGAGTGCGTGGCGGTGCTGGGCAACAACGGTGCGGGAAAGTCCACGCTGATCTCCTGTATCAGCCGTCTCCGCCGCCCCTCGTCAGGCAGCGTCCTGATTGACGGCACCCCTGTCACTCAAATGACCCGAGGCCAGCAGGCACAGCAGATCTCCTATGTAGCCCAGAAAAATGAGCTGGCCCATACCACGGTGTTCGACGCGGTGCTGCTGGGCCGCAAGCCCCACATGAAATGGGGCCCCTCCGACATTGACTATGATGTGGCGGAGCACGCCCTGCGGGCCGTTGGAATGGAAAACTGCCGCCTGCGGTATGTAAACCAGCTCTCCGGCGGCGAACAGCAGAAGGTGATGCTGGCCCGGGCCATCGCCCAGGAGCCGAAGCTGATGCTGCTGGACGAGCCCACAAGCAGCCTGGACCCCCGCAACCAATACGAGTCCATGGAGCTCATCCGCCACTGCGCCCACGGCCACCATATCGCCGTGCTGGTTGTTATCCACGACCTGAACCTGGCCCTGCGGTTCTGCGACCGTTTCCTGTTTTTGAAGGACGGCACCGTGTATGCCTCCGGTGGCCGGGAAGCGGTGACGTCCGAGAACATCCGGGCCGTCTACGGTATGGATGCCGCTGTGGAGCAGTTTGACGGGATTCCCATGGTCATTCCACACTTTCACGCGCATAGTTCTCCCTATTAGTATCCTCCGGATAAGGAATTTCTGTTCTTCCGGAGGTTTTGATCCCCGTAAACCATCGACTTGTAAAAATCCCGATCAAGGGGGTCAATCCAACTTCTTTTGGCATCTACTATAAATCCATACAAGACAACCCTTCATTGAAAGCGTTCATCACCGAGGCAAAATCTGTATTCTCACACTAAAACTTTCCAAAATTATTATCAGCAGTGCTAAGTGCGCCAGATCTTCATGATATCGAAAATCATGTGGAGTGCTTGTCTGAGCCGCAATATTTCGATTTCAGAGCAAATGAATTTGGGGAAAGCCGAGCTTTTTATTTCAGAGACCCGGATGGCATTATCCTTGAAATGATGCAGCCGCTCTGATAATTCGGGGAGAACCGTATGGAGAAAACACAAGAAAAAATCCAGTTGCTGTTGCGAATCGTACATCGACTGAACGAGGCAGGTGTCGAATGGGCCTTGGGTGCATCCATGCTGCTGTATTTCAAGGGCATCACCTCCGACTTCCACGACATTGATTTAATGGTCACTGACTGTGATGCGGAATGCGTCCGCACAATTTTATCGGAAATGGGTGAAAGTTTTCCATCTGCTTCAATTCCAAACCCTATGTACCGGGCAAAAACCTTTATGGAGTTCTTTATTGATTCTGTCGAGGTCGATGTGATGGCTGGTTTTGCAATCGTGAAGGATGGAAAGGTTTATGATTGTGCTCTACGCAAAGAGTAAATCGTGGAGAAAATGCCGCTGGAAACAGAAGTTATCCCGCTACAATCACCGTCGTTATGGTGCAAATACTATCTCGGCTGATGGGAAGGGCTGAAAAAACTGAGATGATTGAGAAGGCAATAGAAAGATAACAATTCCAGTTTGTCGGGCAACAGAAAGGGATTCACTAACTTACAAGCGAATCCCTTTCCGTTATTTTGACGAACGATTTTCCGAAAGCTTAACACCAACACATGAAAAGGAATCTTTTATTGTCTCAACCAACTTGAACGCATTTTTACGAGCCTATGCTGAACCTGCTCAGGATCGCGGCCACCTGTGCGCGGGTAGCTGTTCCGTGTGGGAGCAGGCAGCCGCCGCTCCCCGTCAGAATCTGATTTTCCACCGCCCAGCTCATAGCCTTCTTCGCATAGGAGGAAACCTGTGCCGCATCCGAAAAACCGGAAAGGTCTTGGACAGACGTCGGCTCCCCAGCGAAACGCCAGAGAAGCATGACCAGCTGCTGTCGGGAAAGCGTACCTGTGGGATCAGAACCGTCAGACACCCCGGCCCGGATCGCCCAGGATCTGGCGGCGCTGTATACGCCGCTTCCGGACAATTTCTCCCCCGCCATACGGCCCAGCACCGTCCAAAGCTGCTGCCGGGTCATATTCTGATAGGGTGAAAAAGTCGTGGCAGAAGTACCGGAGAATATCCCGTTTTGATACACATACAGGAGAGAATCATAGTACCACGCCCCTTCCGGCACATCGGAAAAAGGCAGCGATTCCGGCTGAAACAGCTCCATTGTCAGCGGCAGCATCTCAGAATACCAGCGTTTTTCCACTCTGTCGTAGAATTTTGTATCCGAGTTTACCGCAAAGGGGATACTGGCATCTTCCAGTGCCTGCGCCACGAAGGAGGCGAATGCCAGCTGTTCATCCAGCGTATAGTCATTTCCGTCGTTGTAATTTCCCGGCATCCAGGCGCCCACCCAGGTGGGGATGCCCGTTTCCCTCTGCCATTGGAGCGCCTTGTCGATCTTACTCTGTACCAACTGCCGTTCTGCCGGAGTGCCTGTGGTCCACAGTTTTTTCTCATTGGTCTTGGACGGACCTGCCGCATAGAAATGCCATTCCGCCATCAGGTATCCGTTGGCATCAGATGGGATCTCCAAATCAGATAGATAGGCCGAATCGGACCGCAGGCGGGGGGAGATCATCAGGATGCGGTCATGATTGGATTTCCGGACCACGGACACCAACTGCTCGTAAATATCATTCAGAAGTTCGGGCTTATCGTTCAGAGCGTTCGTCACCTCAATGACGAGGTCGAAGGACAACCGATAGGACTTATCCCGATACCGTTCGGCCACGGTCTGCCACCAGTCGGCCACCCGGTCGATGTTTTTCTGTGTGGGCTGGTTTTTCATGTCATCCGCCTGATAAGCCAGCACCGGAATGACGCCGCAGTCCAGGCAGTCATCGATTACCCGGTCCAGAACGGAAAAGAGCTGTTCGTCGGCATCATCCTTCACGCGGATGCGCACATGGGAGAGCCCCATATCCCGGAAATTCTCCACAATCTGCCGGTCATACGTCTCCATGCCCTGTCTGGTCTTGCACCAGTCTACATCCATTCCACGGCCCAGAAGACTTTGATACGTCCAAGGGTCGATGGGGTTATTTCTTTCTGCCGCAAACGCAGAACTGGACAGGCAGGCCAGCAGCATCGCCGTCAGCAATAAACTTAGTATCCGCTTTATCAAAATTCCTCCTCGCAGTCGATTTACTTTAATCCGCCTTGGCAGCATCCGCCAGCGTCAGATAGTCGCCGGACTGCATATCCACAGTCAGGTCATTGGAGATAATGGCCTTTCCGGTAACAGCGGCCAAATCTTCCACCACTTCGGCATCAGCGGGATTGCTGTAAACGCCGTCCGAGCAGACCAGCCGCACATATTCCGTCTCCGCTCCACCGCCGCTGCGCTGGAGGATGGGCTCATGGGCACCGTTGGTCGTGGTATCGCTGACGATGATGGGAGTTCTGATCAGCGTGAAGGACTGGGAGACCGTCATACCCGCGTAAGGGATCAGCCACATTCCGGAATCGCCGCCGCTGCCGCTGGTGTAAGGCCCCACAGCTACGGCGAAGATTTCGTTGCTGCCGTCGCCATTCAGGTCCACATAGTTGTAGTAGGTCAATTGTTTTCGCTATCTTAATAATGCGATACTGTTGACAAAGAAAGCTCTTTTCTGGTCTCAACTCCATTCAATGCATTGGCACCAGTGAAATCGCACGGTCCACCATGTGTCTGGCTCGGCGGAGCTTCCATGCCATGCTGTCCAGACACCATTCCCGCAGTTTTTTCAGCGCTTGTTTCTTCGCCTTCTCCACGCCGTCCTCCCGCAGTCTGTTTCGGATGGCGATCTCCCGCAGGTCTGTCTTTGAGTAACCAAAAACGCCGAAGCTCCTGCCCAGAATATCCTGTTCCCGCTTGGATAGGCTTTGGAACTGCTCATGCAGAGACTTCATCGTAAGCGCCCGAAGGACAATCTCCTCCGCAGATGCAGACAGCAGATCAGACATGAGGTACTCAAAAATATCTCCGTCCTCCTCCGGGATTGGCAAGTCATAAACAGAGAAGAAATGCGTGGGATAGGCTACCGCCCTGGCTACTTCCGCTAAAGAAACACCCAACTCCCCTGCGATTTCGCTCATCTCTTTTCCATCCCGGTGATAGAGCATCTGCGCCTTGCGTACCAGCCCCATGCTGTCCCGGTCCAGGGAAAGGGTACCCATGCTGGCTTCCAGGTGCCGCCGCATCGCGCCGTCCAGAAATGGTACGTTGTATGTTCCGAAAACTCCCTTGGAGCTATCATAGCCGCCATTCATGGCGCATTCGATCAGCGTCAGCATCCCAACGCTCTCCAATTCGGAGAGCGTTTCTTTCGTATAGTCGCTCCAACCTCCGTGACTGCCGGGGCGCAGACAATTGTATTGTCGGGCGATCCACTGCGCACGTTTCCGAATCAATTCAGCATACCTATCACACAGTTCCGTCAGCGCGGCCTGATCTCCCTGCGCGATTCGATCCAGCAATTCTTGGTCGCTCATGCGTCCCCACCACCCTTTCGGGGACGCCCTCTGGGTTTCGCCTTCCGGGTAACACCGCAGTATGGGTAAAGTCTCTCACTGGAGATGGACCGCTCAAAGTCCGCGTTAGAGACATCTGCCTTGTTGAGCGCATTGAACAGCATGTCCCGGACCGTATCCTTCAGCCGCCGTGCTTCCTCCGCCGTGATAACGTCGCGCTTTTGGTCCTGCCGTATCCGTTCAAAAGCGGCGAGCTTCGCTTGGAGCTTCGGCACATCCCGAGCCAGTTCCTTCTGCACTTCGTAGGTTCCGAACTGTCGGCAGGTATACTGGGGCGCATGGGGACATGCTCCCTCACAATATAGTGCATGAGCGCCGCCCTTCACCAGAAAGTATTTTTTGCAGACAACACACTGGCGGATGTTGTGTCCGGCATTCAGTGCCGTCATGTAATCCGCCTTCAGCAGCATCTGCAAGCTGTCGGTGGTGTGCTCCTGGCAAATGGCGAAGCGCTTGTCCGGCAGCTCCCGCGGCACATAGCTCACGACGCAGTGGTCATATTTCTGATAAAACGGCTGCTCCAGGCTTCTGGGATTGACGATCAGCTTCTCCACCAGCCGCTCATCGTTGTAGAGCTGATAGAGGGAGGCGGCATAGTTCTCCGGGGAGTTATGCTCCAGCTTGGCGAGGAGGAAGTGGATGAAGTTATGGATGGTAGGATTGAAGCACGCGACGTCGCCCAGATAGCGTTCATAGCGCTTCATCTGCTTCCGATAATAACTCCACTTCGTTTTCCGCCCTCCGGGAATAATCAGAAGCGGAACTGGGATCTGGCCGGTTGTCTCCGCCTGCTCCGCCATGTCTCCCCATTGCTCTATGGAAAAATCCTCATAGTCCAGATCTTCTTCCGGCAGCAAGGAGCGGAACTCGGTGTACTGCTGGGTCTCGTCGAAAAATTTGCTGTCATCCCGAAGCAGGATCTGAAACACCCGGAACTCCATCATCCGCTTACGCAAAGCCACGAACTGGTGGTTGAGCTTCCACCAAAATTCCCGGTCCTGGGTTCGCTCGTACTGCTCCGCAAGGTCCTTCATGCACTGGACGTTTTTATGGATGCACTGATAGTCCTTCAGTGACAGGTTCAAAATATCCGCTGTCAGTTCGCCTGTGGAAAATAATTCCCCACCGTACTCGATCGTATCACCGTGGATATAGAAAACGATATCCCCATCCATGCGCTCGCCTCCCTCGAAATAAATTGTCCCCCCTGGAAAATAATTCGTCCCAACTTTTTATTATCTTATCAAAATCTCCGACACAATACAAGCAGAAGGGCATCAGCGTCGCCGCTGATGCCTTTACTTTCTGCAAAGGAGAAATCGAAAATGAAACAGTCACAGTACAACTCTTACGATGACCTGCCTCTGTTCCTCAACGCCGACATAGTGGCGAAGGTGCTGGGGGTATCGTCCTCCACCAGCTATGAGCTGATGCATGAGCCGGACTTCCCGGTGCTGAATGTCGGCAGCAGGATGGTGGTTCCCAAGGAAGCGTTCATCCAGTGGGTCACCAAGCACACGGAAGGAGGTGTCCGCGAATGACTGCGCTCACCTATCAGAAAGACGCGAAAGCGTATCGGTTCTCGCTGCCCAACAAAATTTGGGGGCTGAAACTTCCGCCCCCCGCCTTCAGTATCCTCGCCTATCTCTGCTATCTCAACAGCCACCATAGGGGTGGCGCCGTTCCAAGTGTGGATGAGATTGCAGCGCTGCTCCACATGAGTCCAGACATGGCAGAAAAGCAGTTGGATACTCTGGTCAAACGAAATCTGATCTCGCCGCAGATGGTTCCGGTATTCAGTCGCAAACACGCAGGAAAGTTTTTCTCCCTCCCTAACGAAATCTTTTCCCTGGACCTGGGGCATGGCGCGATCACCGTCTACGCCTACCTGCTCTACTGCGAAGACCGCAGCAGCCATCAATGCCATCCCAGTTACAACACCATCTCCGCCACTGTGGGGCTGGCCGTGAACACGGTGATGAAACACATCGCCAAACTGGAGGACAGGCAGTTTATCACAGTAGAGCGCACCAGCTATTTCGACCGCCAGGGAATGAAGTGGAACGGCAACAACTGCTACACCATCCTGCCGATCCAGGAAGCCGTCGACCATTCCTACGAGCGGCAGATGGTGAAACTGGAGGAAGTCACGGAGCGTCAGCGGGTAGCAGAGGAACTGCAAAAACAAGGCCGTGTTCGCCCCTGTGAGCCGCTGTGTGCGGCTTTGCCGGGAGCAGCGAGAACAGATACCGGCCAGGCCTATTCGAACGGATTTGGGTCGCCTTTCGAGAGCTGACGGAGGACAAAATAAGGGCTCCCGCCGAAACCCAGCGAAGCGGGTTCGGTGGGAAAAGGAGGAGCAGCGAAATGAACGAGTTTTCGCCCATTTGGGTGGAAGCGAGGGATATGGAGACAGCGATGACGTGAAGCAGGATAAACACCAGGCGTCAAGTGCGACGCTCTGTTCGGTCACTTCTGCCCGCAGTGCGGGCAGTTACGGGGTTTTCAGGGAGTTCCAAAGTGGGGTCAAAATCGAAGGGGTGCTATCACTTCTGCGGTCGTTATCCCTGAAAGCCTACACCCACAAGAAAAAAGTAGGGGTCATACCCCGGAAAGGAGCTCATTTTGAGCAAGAAAGAAAAATTTGCCCTCTATCTCACTCCTGAGAAAAAGGCACGCTTGGAGCGACGATATCAGGAGGATGGCAGCCGCAGCATCACCGGATTCATTGAGCGGGCCATCGATTTCTACCTGGACTATCTCAGTGCCAACAACGCTGGGCTGTTCCTCCCCACCTCCATCCAGTCCTATCTGGACGGTCGGGTGGGGCAAACGGAAAACAAAATGGCATCGCTGGCTTACAAGCAGGCGGTGGAGTTGGATATGCTGTCCGGGATCATTGCGGACAGTTTTCAGTTCAGTGAAGAGGACCTGCGCCGACGCCGTGCGGAGAGCGTCCGAAATGTGAAACAGACCAATGGCCGCATCTCGTTCGAAAGACGGGTGCGGGAATCCTGGGAGGACGATGACGGATGGCAAGACTGATCGTCAAAAGCCCGTACATCAAGTGCGGAGGCGGCAACTCAGCAGGCGGATACATGAGATACATCGCCACCCGTGAGCGGGTCGAGTTGATCCAGAATGACCGTCCGCCAACAAGGAAGCAGGAACAGCTTATCGCAAAACTGGTGAAGGATTTTCCTGACGCAAAGGAGATGGGTGAGTACGGTGACTACCAAGAACACCCCACCAAGGCCAACGCTTCGGCGTTCATCTCTCAGGCGTTGGAGGAAAACTGGAGCGATGTTCAGAAATCGGATGGCTACATGAAGTACATCGCAACACGGCCAAGGGCAGAACGGCTGGGCTCCCATGGTCTCTTCGGTGACAAAGATGGCGTGGAGCTGGACAAGGCCATGGCGGAACTGGAGAGCTACACAGGTAACGTGTGGACACACATCATCTCCCTGAAGCGAGAGGACGCAGAACGGTTGGGCTACGACAATGCCAGGGCGTGGAGGAATCTCCTCCGCGCCCACCGCAACGACATCGCCGCCGCTATGAATATCCCGCCCCAGGACTTCCGCTGGTATGCTGCCTTCCATGATGAGGGCGACCATCCCCATGTGCACATGATGGCATGGTCCGTAAAGCCGGGACAGGCGTATCTATCTCAGGACGGCATCCGCCAAATCAAATCCAAGCTCACCAACGATATCTTCCAGCAAGAAATGCTCCACCTCTATGAGCAGAAAACGGTTTCCCGTGACCAGTTGGTGCGGGAAGTGCGGCAGGCCATGCGGGAGTTGGTCCAGCAGATGCGAACCAGGATCTGCGACCACCCCGAGGCGGAGCGGCTCATGCAAGAGCTTGCACTTCAATTGGAAACGGTCAAGGGAAAGAAGTCCTATGGCTATCTTCCGAAGAAGCAAAAGGCGCTGGTAGATGAGATTGTGGACCAGATGGAGCAGCTCCCGACCGTGGCCGAATGCTACGAACAGTGGTGGCAGCTGCAAGGTCAGGTGGAAGATTTCTATTCTGAGAAGGAGCGGCACCGCCCGCCGCTGTCCCGGCAGAAGGAGTTTCGCCAAATCAAGAATGCGGTCATCCAAGAGGCGGAGACGATCCGGCTGGGGAAAATCACCTTTGAGGACGAAACCTTGGACCTGCGTCAGGGCGATGAGGTGGACAACGGCAAAGATGTGTCTTGGGACTTCCGGACGCTTCGTATGGACGTTCAGGATGAATACTCGTCACTGGCAGAACGGGATGATGCCGTGGAAAGTATGCGGGAACTTGCGGAGAACGGTGACATCCATGCGCAGTATTTTATGGGAGAACTGTATCGGGACGGCCCGCTGCTGCCGCCGGACTGGGTGATGGCCCGATACTGGTTTGACAAAGCGGCAAAGCAGGGATATGTAGCGGCTCAGTATGCTTTGGGAAAATTATATCTCTCTGATGATGCCAGCGTCCATGATCCCGAGCTTGGCATCCAGTGGCTGGAGTACGCTGCCTACAACGGAAACCACGATGCATCCTACCGCCTTGGCAAGGAATATCTGAAGGGAGAATCAGTAAGAAGAGATACCCGCAAGGCTATGGATCACATCTATACCTCCGCTCAGGCCGGCAATCTCCATGCGCAGTATCTGTTGGGAAAGCTGCTGCTCCAAGGGAAGGCGGTCGAGCGTGACAAAGAGGCGGGCATCCAATGGCTGTCTCAGGCGGCGGAGCAAGGACACAGTTACGCGCAGTGCCTTCTGGAAAGGCAGAGTGCTTCGACAGCGCCGGAGGTGTTCCTTGCAGTGACGAGACTGCTCCATCACATGGCAAATATCTTCCAGGACAACTCCCTGCCGCAGAGCGGCACGGGGCTCACCCACATCGACCGCAAGCGCCGTCAAGAGCTGCGGGAGAAGCGTCTCGTCCATGGCCACAAAGAGGACGATCATGAGGAGCAGCAGTATGGCAGTTGGAATATGACGATGCATTAGAGCTGCGTGCTTTCGCAAAAGTCTGAAAACGTCGAATCCTTTAGTGCCTTTCTTTCTGGGTCCTTTACATGTTGTGTTTGCAAAAAATCATCAAAGCAACTCAACAATCATGAAAGGAGGAAGCCTGATAAGGCAAAAAAGATAGCTCTCCTGCTGGGAGAGCTATCTACAATTTCAGTTGATTAAAAACGCCATTCTCAAAAGAGCTTTCTTGCTGAGCGAAGAGCACGGTCAGTCCATCACATCATCGTGTTGAACGTAAGTCCAGGGCCTATAGCCGCCTCTTGCACCCTTCGTTCTAACTCGTCGATAGACGGGCTTTGCTTCAGCTGACAGGCCTCCTCCTTAAGGCGCAGTCGAAGGATAGATCGTTGCATATCCTGAAGTTCCTCATCAGGCCAAGGTCTGTTCCAATATTGACGTAATACTTCGGATGGACACTCCGCAGTCCCACAGCTATCGTAAATTTTTGTCGGTGTTCTATCCCAAATGGTAATTCCGGAAATCACAGGATGCCCATTTTGCTCACGCCTCAATACCAGCGTAAAATTTACGAGCAAAATCAAACTGCGTTTCGATCTGATCCAATTCGGCCTCAGTATCCGCACCCAGGATGCTGCTCTTGGCGTTCCATACCAAACCGTAAACAACATTAACTGGATCTTTTTTGTCAGAGGGAGAAATATGGTTATTCCTTGCAAAATGAAAAAGTGACCCGAGAATGTCGGCCCCCTTTTCAAGCAGGACTTCCTGTCTGAGGGAAAACTCATAATTGCTCACACGAAAGACCTCCCCGCTCGATCTGTAAATACAGTATATGCACTATACGATAGCATCGTACTGGAAATCAGCGTTCCTATCTTTGGAGATCATTGTAGCATACCACAAACAGAGTTGCAAATCAAAATGGGAATCGACCGTTGCGGCGCAAAACAATCGTGAAAGCACCCCTTCCGAATTGTCAGCTGGGTACGGATATACCCCCACGGCTTCGGCTCCAACCTGACGGTGTTCACCGTCACGACCCCCGATAGAATTCCCGAAAAGGCTGTATCGAACTGGGAGAACTCTCCCGGCCATCTGGCAACGATGATTGACCCGAATTGCGATACCGTTGGCGTCGGCGTTACCATCGATAACGGTAGAGCCTTCTGTTACATGTTCGTAGGCAATCCGACAGCGCATAATCCCTATGCATAAGAGGAGTTCAGATGGGCCGCATCCGAAATTGGATGCGGCCCATTGCAGTTCACTCTGAACTTGATAATTTTCTGATAATTGTTGTCATTTGGGATGGCTATTCAGCAGTGGTTGCGGTATTGTGTGTCGTTGACAGGAGGTGGCACACCATGCATGACTACATGAAAGCCCTTTACCACAGGTTTGAGGCAGAAGACGAGTCAGGCCTGCGAAAAGTTTTCACAGAGAAAAAGCAGCTAACAATACCGTCAAAAACTGCGATGGTGTAAACAAAGAAGAGTTCCTACAGAGGAGGCGATTCAAATGAGTAAACGCAGGCCGTCCGGTGACGGCATGGTGCGCAAAAAGGACGATGGCCGTTGGGAGGGCCGCATCGTGATCGGCCATAAGGAAAACGGCGACAGCATCTTCCGCTACATCTACGCACCCACGCAAAAAGAGTTGACCGCAAAGCTCCGCCAGGAGATCATCGCCTACCAGGGCGTTGACCTGACCGAGGACAGCAAGCTCACCCTGAACGAATGGATGGACTACTGGCTGGATGCGATCATGGCCGGAACCATCCGGCCCAGCACACTGAACGGATACCGCAGGTACGCGGATCTCTATATCAAGCCATACCTCGGAGATAAGCAGATTTCAAAAATCACCCCGACGGATGTACAGAAGATGTACGAAGTTCTGAAAGCACGGGGGCGTGTCAAGGAACACGCTCAATACGGTCACCAGCTATCCGGCAGTATGGTACACAGCATCCACACCATGTTCCACGAAGCCATGAAAGCGGCGAAGGAATCCCATATCATTGCCAAAAATCCCACCGAGAATATCCCGGTTCCTAAAGCAAATCCCAAACCCAAGCAGATCCTGAATGATGACCAGCTGGAACAGTTCATGGAGGCAATCAAACACGACGCCGTCTGGCACGACTTCTTCTACACAGAGCTGACCACCGGTCTGCGGCGGGGTGAGCTCTGCGGACTCATGTGGGCGGACTTCGATGAAGCAGCCGGAACACTGGCAGTAAGGCGGACCATCCACACGGAGAAAGGCGGCAGGCTGGTGGCCGGTGCCACCAAGACCGGGCGAGGGACCCGAAATATCCTGCTGCCGGCAAGTACTGCCCAGCTTCTGTCGGAACGCAAAAAGCATTCCTGGTCAGAGTGGATCTTCCCGAATCCGCTGAAGCCCGAATCCCCTACCAATCCCCGCTCCGCATACGGCCACCTGAAGGCCTTGCTGGACTCCGCTGGCCTGCCCAACATTCGGTTCCACGACTTGCGGCATACCTTCGCCACCCATGCCCTGGCCTCCGGCGTGGACGCCAAGACGTTGTCCGGCATTCTGGGCCATACAAAGGCATCCTTCACGCTGGATACCTACACCCATGTCACTGGAGATATGCAGCGCACCGCCGCCGAAATCGTCGGAGATTTTATGACAGAAATCCTGGGAGAGGAGATGAAACCTTGGCAAAACGCAGAAAACGAGGGGACGGGAGCGTCCATCTGAGAAAAGACGGCCGCTGGGAGGGCCGGGTAGTCATTGGCTATGATGACAACGGCTATCCCAAGACAAAGAATGTGCTGGCAAAAAACAAGAAAGAGTGCCTACAAAAGCTGAAAGTCCTGAAAGACAGCCTGAAGAAAGTAGAGCTGGAACGACTGTCATCCGATATGTGTTTTGGAGCATGGCTGGATCACTGGTACCAGAACCAATGCAAGCCTACGATTGGAGCAAAGACACAAACGGACTACGAGAACCGCATCTACCGGCACATCATCCCGGAAATCGGCCAAATCCCGCTGAACAGGCTTACCGCAGCAGACCTTCAACAGTTCTACCGCCAACTCAAGCAGGGTGGCCGCCTCCAGGCTGTGGAGCAATATGGCTCCGGACTCTCTGACCGTATGGTGAAGTGCTGCCATGTGACCTGCCGGGCGGCGCTGGATCAGGCGGTAAAACAGGGCCTCATCCTGAAAAATCCCGCCGATGCCTGTAAGACGCCGACGCTCCGTCCGAAGGAGATGCAGGTATTGTCTCCGGAGGAGATTCGGCGTCTGCTGATACAGGCCCGTGAGAACGACTGCTATGAGCTTCTGCTATTAGAACTCTCTACTGGTCTGCGCCGGGGCGAGATCCTGGCCCTCCAATGGGATGACTTGGATCTCTGCACAGGAGTACTGCGGATCGAACGGCAGGTCCAGCGGGTACGCAGGGAACTGGTGATCTCCGCCCCTAAGACAAAGAGCTCTTGTCGGAGCATCATCCTGCCAGCCCCCATTCTGGGTGTCCTGCGAGACTACCGGCAGAGCATCCGTTCCAGGTGGATGTTCCCTTCTCCGAAAAAGGAGGACTCCCCACTGGACCCGGCCGCCGTCCGGAAGAAGCTGGCCAAGGTTCTGAATCGGGCGGACTGCAAGCACATCCGCTTTCACGACTTGCGGCATACCTTCGCCACCAACGCGCTGGAACATGGCATGGACATCAAGACGCTGTCCACCATCATCGGCCATGTGACGTCCGCCACCACACTGAACGTCTATGCCCATGTCACCGACACCATGCGGGAGAATGCCGCCGCCAGCATCGATCGGGGGATCGCCGGGATCGAACCACCGCGTCGGGCATCCTCCCCGGCTAAGCCAAAAGTCGCAAAAACGGACTTCCAGCCGGTGAAGAGGAAATACCGGAAGCCGGGAACGGGTTGTGTCAGTCAAATCAGCGAACACCTCTGGGAGGGCCGCTACTCCCCGAAAATCAACGGGAAACGAATGGCACGCAACGTCTACGCCCATACAGAGGCGGAGTGCGAAGAGAAGCTGGCCCATATGATCCGGGAGATGAAAGCAGAAATCGCCTCTAAGAAAGAGCGGCGGAAGCAGGCAGGACTGACAGGTTGAACAAACGGGTCCCCGAGGGCGAATCGCCCTTGGAGGCCTAAATTTTTTCTGACTGTGGCTGGCCGTGTGGTCAGGGGCGCAGCAAGGTTACATAACTCTCGAGTAAATTGCATAAAAAGTTACGAAAAAGCACCGTTTTCATCAGAAAACGGTGCTTTTTGTGGTGGACGATACAGGACTCGAACCTGTGACCCCCTGCACGTCAAGCAGGTGCTCTAGCCAGCTGAGCTAATCGTCCGAAGCGGAACGTGTATATATTACATGAGTTCCGCCGATTTGTCAAGCCTTTTCTCGTTTTTTCTCGAAAAGTGTTGATTGTATAGTGAAGTGCGAAAGAGGTCGCAAGGCCTCGGACGCACTTCACTTTTTTATTTTACACGAAAGGAGGCCGGAGAAATGGGTCAAAAACTCCGATACCTCGGGCCGGAAGATCGGGCGACTATTGAGCGGCTCCACAATGACCGGGCCCCGGTGGCCCTCATAGCCGAGAAAATCGGCGTCCACCCCGCGACGATCTACCGCGAATTGAGGAACGGTTACACCGGGGCCGTAGACAAGTACGGTTTCCGCGTGTATAGCGCAAAGGTCGCGCAGATCACCGCCGAGCGGAATTTCCAGAAGTCCCGCGGCAAACGACAGGCGGCCCTATAAGGCCGACCACCCGAAAGGAGATTACCATACCATGACGAACAAAGAATTGCAGGACGCATTAAACGGACGCCTCGAAAAGTTTGACGGAGAGAAATATACCGGGAAAGAGGCGTGTACCCCAGTTTATCACCGCTGGTATATGCACGAAATCGAGTCGGAACTCGAGTCCCGCGGCATTGAAATTTTCCGGGCCGCTACCTGGAAAATCGTCGCCGAGATCGACGGCCCCGGCGATTTGCGCGTAGGTTATGAGCCCGTCGCCTCGGTGAATGTGGAGATCAAAAGAGATAAGCGGTATAAATTCGGCGGCCCCGGCGTGGTTAAGTCGATCCGAGTACAGTTCCGCGAGGATTTGCAGGGCTTGACGATTGAGGAAACCCGGGCCTATCTCCTCAAGGCCGACCTCAAAAACCGTCTCGAATATTGGCGCAAGGAGCGGGAACGTCTCTCGGCGGAGCTCGACAAGGCGGCGGAAAAGATCGCCGATCTCACGAGTATTTCTATCGAGGAGGCGGACGTATGAAAACGGCGGCGGAACTATGGGCCGATACGATCAAGAAACAGCCTATCGACGATCTCACCATAAAGCATACTTGCGAGTCGATAGAAGAACTCATAAATAAGAAAACGACGGGCGTCCGCCTCGCTGGCCTCCTCTCGCGGGCCGAGGCTATTATTCTCCGTCAGCGCAAGGAAATAGCCGCCCTCCACAAGGCGGCGGAGGTAGAGCATGAGTAAGGCCCTCACTCTATCCGGCCTCATGGCCCTACTCCTCCCGAAAGAACGCCTCTTTGTGATCCACCACCTCGGAGCCGATATTTCCGAGGCGGTGGCCGGAGGCACGGTCGAGGAGCTCGAAAGAACGCGGTGTGTCGAGGTGTGCGGAAATAATATCGTCGAACGGATCGCCGTTGACGTGGACGACTGGCCGGACACTCCGGCCCCGATCCTCCTCGTCACCATCGGCGGAAAGGTAAAAACGCATGAATAACGAGGTTATAAAGTGGCTTGTAGGGACTCCGGCAAGCGACATGAATTTCAAGACGAACCTAAAAAGAGCCACGGCGGCGGAAATCCGGGAAACTCTGAAAATCATTGAGGGCCGCCGCGAAGTCAAAACGAAAGAAAAAGCTCTCCGGGCTGAGCTACGGAGAAAGGAAAAATGAAAGGAGATCGCCATACCATGAAAAGCCTGATTTTAACCACCCAGGACGCCCGGGAGCTGGACAAGCTCGGCGGGCTCACCATTACGAAGCCCATTAAACCCGCGCCGCGCTATATCGAGGGCGCCTCGTTTTCCCGTGAGGCCGATTGCGCCGACATTTGGCACCTCGTAGGCCAGGACGGAAACCGTCTCGGAGCGGGAGACGGCGTCGCGGACGTGTTCGCCTCTCCCGTCGAGGTCTCGGACGTCGTATTTATCCGCGAGCCCTGGTATCGCCTCAAGAACCCGCAGGGCGGAGAGTCCGAGCGCGTGATCCTGGCCGCCGACTCCGTCGTTCAGCCGGAACAGGCCGCCTATAAGTGGGCCTCCCCGGTTTCTATGCCACAGGACGCCGCCCGCCGCTTTGCGCGGGTAAAATCTATCGAGCCCGCCTACGGTGAAAATGTAACGCCCGCCTGGTTGATTGAGCTCGTGGCGATCACGAAAGAGGAGGCCACGGCGGAGGACGGGGCGCCTCTCTCCACCTCGGACGTCCCGGAGGAGGCCTCGAGCTATTACGCCTACGTCGGAGACATGAGCGCCGAGGATCGCGACCGCATGGTCGCCAAGATCGACGCCGACCGCGCCCGTTTGGCCGAGGTGCAAGATCGCCTCATTCGGATTGATCTCCGCCGCCGCGATCTCTCCGCCCTCATGTTTGAGGAGCGGGACAAGGTCGATCCCAACGACCGCGCCCCCCTCGACGCAGAAAATACGGCTCTCGACGAGGAGCAAGGCGACCTCGCCCGCGAGGAGGCCGATCTCCGCGCCGCCCTCGAGGACGCAAAGGCCCCGGCCCCGACCGTCGAGGAACACGCCCGAGAGAAATACACCAACATTTCCGCGCTCCTCTCTGGCCCGTCCGACGCGATCCCGACCCTCGGCGACTATGACGCCATCAAGGCAGAGGAGCAAGAGCTCGCCCGATACCTTGAGCAGTACGACAAGGCCGACGCCGCCGAACCTGATCCCGCTCCTACGGAGGAGGACGAGGAGATCGGATCGTTTAGGCTCGGAAAGTGTAAGTATTGCGGGCGTGAGTGGGGCGTAACCCTCGAGGGCGCCCGTGAGGGCGGTTTCCCGACCCAGCGAACCGCAGACGCCGCCGCTACCCGCCTTTGCGATTGTGAGGAGGCCGTCGCCAACCGGGCCCCAGTTATCGGCGTCGCTATGGCCGTCACAACGGGCGCTTGTCGGTATTGCGGTCAAATCCAGGAAGTCGGGCCCCACCCGTCCCAGGCCGCCGCAGACGACACGGCGACGGAGGTTTGCAACTGCCCGACTGCACGGCAAGAACGTCGCGTACATGAACAGGTGGCGGACGCTTGCGAGCGTGTGCAACGTCTTTTCGGCGACGACGCCGAGAGCCTCGGTTTTAAGCCGATCCCCGACGAGGCGGTCGGCCTCCTCGAGAACGTGGTCGAAATGATCGCCCGCGGCCCGATCTCCTCCGCGAGCCTGAACGTCCGCGGGCGGTGTAAGGCGAAATTCTCCGTCACGAGCAAGGGAAAAATCAAGGTCTCCCGGAGCGAAACCCGCTCTTGCGACCTTGAGGACGGAGAGTGAGGCGGGGTATGGAAGTTACCGTAAAAATGTACCCGGAGGAATACGACCTTTTCCGCGAGTATCAGAGAGAAAAAGCCTCTCTCGAACGAGAAATGAGCGCAGATTACGACCGCTTATGCGAAAAGCATGGGAATTTGTGCAAAAAAAATCCTCGACGCGACCACCGTTTCGGAGGCAACGATTTACGCCGAAGATAGGCATACACGCCGCAGGGCCCGTCCAGGGCGTCAGAAAAGCCGGAATAGACGAAATAGACGGTTATTTCCGCCCCCTCGTCAATCTCGGGAATATTGACCGAGACGGCGGAAATATAGAGGGCCCCGTACTCCGTGGAGAGCTGGATTGTATCATAACCTCCGACGTCGGAGCGGGAGACGATCTCTCCGCGAACCCAAAACGGGGTATCGGCGAGGCCGTTCTCGTTGGCGGCGGTGGTGAAAATCGCGCCGTCTACGGGATAGAAACGGTTTTCCTCGACGAGGGCCTCTTGTTGTATGCTCGGGCGCGGAATACTCCGGGCCTCGTCGGATTGTTCGATCTCCGCTCCTCTCTCCCTCAAAGCCGCTATTGTATCGGCGTCATAGGTGCAGGGCGTAAAGACAGGCTCCGCGCCGCGAGATTTTTCCTCGAGCATACCTACGGAAAACGAGCCGACGTCCTCGACGTCGCTCGGGAGGCCGTAAAACCATACCGTGTGCAGATCGTAGGAGTCGGCGGAACAGAGTTCCACGAAAACGGCCCTCATTTCCTCCTCGGTCGCGTCGTCGCCGATTGCCACGCGATACCCGATCCCGGTCGTCCCGTTTTGGACGTATCGGTCGGAGTTTATGAACGAATATTCCGGGACGGCGGTCGTCGGCTCCTCCGGCACGGAGGGCGCCTCGCCGCTGGAACACGCTCCGAGGCATAAGCACATAGCAAGCACAAGCGCCAAAAAAGAAAGTTTCCTCATACTGAACACCTCCAACATAAAGCGAAAATATTTGCATTTCATAGGGCAAGTATAACCCGCATTTATGGGAATATCAAGTAATTTATTAAGTATTCCCATACACGAAAGGAGCCTCGCCGTATGGCAGTAAGAACGATTTCGACCAAACTCGCCGTTGAGGGCGAGGCCGAGTATAAACAGAAAATAGCCTCTTGCAACTCGGAGTTAAAGACGCTCAAGTCGTCCCTCGCCCTGGTGCAGAGCGAATATAAGAACAACGCGAACAGCATGGAGGCCCTCACGGCGAAAGGTGAGGCCCTCTCTGCTATGCAGACGGCCCAGGCGAAAAAGGTCGCCGAGCTGGAAAAGGCCCTCGAGAACTGCCAAAAGGCACAAACAGCCTACGCCGACCGCGTCGCGGCGGCGGAGGCCAACGTCTCGAAGTATGAGCAAGCCCTCGCGGAGCTGAAAGACTCGACCGGGGACACCTCAGAGGAGCAAGCGGCCCTCACCGCCGAGCTCGAAAAGTGGAAAGAGGAGCTCGCGAACGCCGAAGCCGGACAGAACGCCGCAGAGCGGGGCGTCGAGAACTGGCAACAGCAGTTAAACAAGGCAAAGATCGAGCTCAACGAGACGAACGAGGCTATAAGCGAAAACGATAAATACCTCGACGAGGCCAAAAAGTCAACAGATGGGTGCGCGACCTCTATCGACAAATTCGGGAACAAGGTCAAAGACTCCAAGGACGGAATAACCCAGCTCGCCGCCGCACTGGCCGCGGCGGGCGTCGCTAAGAGTGTGAAAGAGATCGCAGACGCACTCATGGAGTGCTCTCAGGCCGCGGCGGGTTTCGAGACGGCCCTCGCCAAGGTTTCCACCCTTGCCGATACCTCCGTCGTCTCTATGGACACGATCAAAGCCCAGCTTGTGAGCCTCTCCGGCGAGACGGGCGTCGCGGTGGAGTCTCTCGCCGAGGCCACCTATCAAGCCTTGTCGGCGGGCGTGGACACCGCGAACGTGGTCGATTTCGTCTCTACCGCGACAAAGCTATCCGTCGCGGGATTTACGGAGTCCGCGACCGCCGTTGACGTCGTCACGACTGCCCTCAATGCCTACGGCCTCGCAGGCTCGGACGCCGAAAAGGTCGCCTCCATGCTCGTAAAGACGCAAGACCTCGGCAAAACCAGCGTCGGCGAGCTCGCGGCCACTATGGGCCGTGTGATCCCGACCGCGGCGGCGTATAACGTGAGCCTCGACCAACTCTCCGCCTCCTATGCGATTATCACCGCAAGCGGCACGAATACGGCCATAGCGACGACGAACCTCGGCGCCATGTTTAACGAGCTGGCCTCCGAGGGCGGCACCGTCGCGACGATCCTCGAGGAGCAGACCGGGAAATCCTTTGCCGAACTCATGGCGGACGGCGCAAGCCTGGGCGACGTTATCTCGATCCTCTCGGACAGCGTAGACGGGAACTCGACCGCGTTCTCGAACTTGTGGAGCTCTACCACAGCCGGACAGGCCGCCCTAACGCTCCTCAACCAGGGATCGGAGAAATTTAACGATATGAGGTCGAGAGCGTCCTTGTCGAGACCGATCACACGCCACAGCTCGCGGCGGAGGTCGAGGACATGGCACAAGCAACCGTGGCCGCCTCTATCGTCTTTACCGTTATGGCCGAGGCGGGACAGATCGACGACACCACGGCGGCGGAGAACGCCTCGCAGTTTGCCGAATGGGCCTATCCCGTTGCATATAAGGCCGGAGCGATCCGCCTCCACGCGGGCCGCCTCTATCGTTGCGTCCAGGCTCACACCTCACAGGAGAATTGGACGCCGGACGCCGCGGCGAGCTTGTGGGCCGAGATCGCCGATCCCTCCGAAGAGTGGCCGAAGTGGGCCCAGCCCATCGGGGCCCATGACGCATATAGCGCCGGGGCCAAGGTCTCCCACTCTGAAAAGAAATGGACGTCCGATCTCGACAATAACGTATGGGAGCCCGGGGTTTACGGGTGGACGGAGGTTAAGGACCTGGACGCTATGACCGTCGCGGAGCTCAAGGAGTACGCCTCCGAGAACGGGATCGCGCTCACTGGCTTAACACTAAAGGCGGATATTTTAGCGGCGATCAAGACCGCCGAGGGGGTGACGGCATGACGGGCGAAGAAATGGCCGTAAAGCTGGCCGAGACGGAGGCCCGCAGTAAATCGAACACGCACAGGCTCGACCACCTCGAGAAAAGCACGGAGGCAATAAACCGCCTCGCGACCTCGGTCGAGGTTATGGCGAAAGAGCAGAAGCACCAAACGGAGGCGATCAAGGAGGTTAAAACCGACCTCTCCGATCTCTCCGGCAAGGTGGAGAAGATCGAAGCGGAGCCGGGGAACCGCTGGAAAACCCTCGTCGAGAAAGTGATCCTCCTCGTCACCGCGGCGGTGGTGGGCTACATATTGGCCCGGGTGGGGCTAAGGCGATCTTGTGGGGGTGGAGCGGGGATAGCGCCAGAACCTACGGCGGCGCCACCTATCCGACCATGAACCAGGTACTCGCGGGCGCCTGCCCAGACATTTCGGCGGACGGTATGATCTCGATTTGTTCCGGCGTCTCGACCGATTTCTCCGGGATCGCGCCCGGGGCGGCGGTGTGGACGACGGGCCATATCGGAATTTATGTCGGCGGCGGGCTCGCGGTAGAGTGTACGCCCGCATGGAAAAACGGCGTACAGATTACCGCCGTCGCAAATATCGGAAGTAAATCCGGGCACAACGCCCGGAAGTGGAAAAAGTGGGGAAAAATCCCCTACGTTACTTACGAGGAGGAAATCGACATGAGCAACGAAGAATTAAAGGCCCTGATCCGTCAGACCGTGAAAGAAGTCCTCGACGAGGAAAACCCTGTCTATAAGGACTTGAAAGACGTCCCGGAATACTGGAAAGGCGCCGCGGCGGCCTTGCTGGACTCCGGCGCCGTCAACGGCGGGACGCCGAAAGAGGTATGCGCGACCGACCTCAACCTCCGCAAGGAGACCCTCAAGGCCGCAATCGTGGCCGTCATGTACCACGAGGCCAGAGAGAAAGCATAACCCGAGCGGGCCGGAGGAAACTCCGGCCCTTATTTTTTCGAGCTATGGAGTATTCCCATAAGAACCCGAGGAAAATATGTTAATGTCAATTAGAATATTGGATATTACCATAGGAGGAACTCGGGCGAGTGAGAAAATTTCAATTTGAGGGCAAGGGGAACGTATCGGGCGACCGCGTCCGGGAGCTACGCCTCCGGGCCCGCCTATCACAAACAGCCCTCGCGGCGAAAATGCAGACAGAGGGCGCGATCATTGAACAAGACGCAGTTAGTCGGATCGAGAGCGGCTCTCGCCTCGTGACGGATTACGAGCTCCTCGTCCTGACGAGAATTTTCCACGTCTCCGCCGATTGGCTCATAGGTGCAGACAAAAACCCGCCCCGGGATTGATTTCCCGAGGCGGATATTTTTTGCAAAAAAACTATTGACATACTGCAAGCAGTATGGTATTATAATAAGCGAAAGGAGGATAAAGCATTGAGCAAAAAACGAAAAAAGAAAAGCGGCAACAAGGCCAAGCCGGACAGCTACATAAACCTTGTTACCGCGATCCTAAACCTCGTGATTGCCATTCTACTGCTGATAGAAAAGCTCACCGAGTAAAGGGCAGGGGGAGCAATCCCCCTCGCCCTTGCATAGTAACATGAAACGGGCTCAATGTCAAACCGTCATGGACACAGTCATTTATATTTTGTGCGGAGTGAGTATCACCCTCGCGGTATGCTCTATCGTTATCAACGTGAGGAGGCGGAAACGTGGAAGAAAGCAAGAGAAAGACTAAGACCTCGACGGCGGTAAAGTCGAGATACAACCAAAAAGCCTATGACGTGATTTCCGTCCGTGTGCCGAAAGACCTCGCGGCGGCATTTCGGGAAAAGTGCGACGCTGAGGGGGCCGTCCAGGCTCAAATTATCAAACGAGCGATAGAGGAATTTTTACAGAAATAAACCACGCCCCGCCCGGTCTACATGGCCGCGGCGGGGCTTTGATTTACCAGGAGGGTTTGGAAATGGGAGAAAACTACCAGCACTTGACTTGGAGAGAGCGCCTTATTATCGAGACACGCCTCAAAGATGGGTGGTCGAAACAGCGGATCGCCGACGAGTTGGGCCGCCATGTCTCCACGATCTACCGGGAGATCAAGCGCGGCCTCGGTATTCAGCGCACGACCGAGCTCATAGACCGGGAGTGCTATATCCCCGATATTGCACAAGCTCGGTACGAGGATCACTACCCGGACAAGGGGCCGGGTCTCAAAATCGGCAAGGATCACCGCCTCGCCCGATACCTCGAGGCAGCCATCAAAGGCGGGAACAGATCGCCGGAGGCCGCCCTCGGCGAGATCAAGGCAAAGGGCCTCGTATTCGATACCGAGATTTCCGTCCGCACTCTCTATCGCTATATCGACCTCGGCCTTTTCCTCGGGATAACGAATAAAGACCTCCATCATAAGGCGGCGAAAAAGAGGGGTTATCGCCGCGTCCGTGCGGCCCGGGCCCCTAAAGGCTTGAGCATTGAACAGCGCCCGGAGGAGATCAACTCCCGGGAGACTTTCGGACATTGGGAAATGGACACCGTACAGGGCATACAAAAGAGCCGCCCCCGCTTGCTGGTACTCACGGAGCGGCTCTCTCGCCATGAAATTATGATCCCGATAAAGACGAACACCACCGAAAGCGTGGTAAAGGCCCTAAACACGCTCGAGCGCAAATACGGCGCCCTTTTCTACAAGGTATTTCGGTCGATCACCGTAGACAATGGCCCGGAGTTTGCCGACTGCGCGGGCATGGAAAAGGCTTGTCGGCGGAAAGGTGCCCGGACGACGGTCTATTACTGCCACCCGTATAGCTCATGGGAAAGAGGATCGAACGAGCGCCAAAACGGCATGATCCGCCGCAAGCACCCGAAAGGGACAGATTTTGCAACTATTCCGGCCTCTACTCTGAAAAAAACGGAGGAATGGATCAATAATTATCCCCGGAAGATATTCAATTTCCACACGGCGGCGGAGGTGTTCGAGGCCTATATGAACAGCCTTTGAAAAATAAATTACTAAAATTTTCGCAAATCACTTGACAAGGGGCCTTTTTTCTCGAAAAGTTTTCCAAGGTGCTTTATATCGGCAAATTTTTCCGACAGGCAGCTCCCTTTCAGCGCTTATTCCACGTTGAACTGCCGCAGGCCCGCCAGGTCTGTGACCGGCAGAGAGAACGCCAGCGCCTGGGCCTCGGTCTGCATTCCGGCCTTTTCCATAATGGCCTTCATGATGGGCTTCCGGGTCTCCGCCGAGGCGAGAATAAAGATCAGTTCCTTCTCCGACGCCAGCGACACGCCGAAGAATTTCTTCGCCAGCTCCGTTCCGGTCCCCTTTGCGTGGACCGCCGTGCCGCCGGTAGCCCCAGCCGCCCGGGCTGCGTCCATAACCTGATCCGTAGCGCCCTGATTGGCGATCACAACGATCAGCTCGTGGGTCAATTTCTTTTCCATGCGGTCCTCCGCCTCCCCCTGTAACAAATAATTTTTGGCAGACGCGCCGCCGATGCTGGACACCGGCACCGCCATCATAACGCCTCGGCCCGGAACATCCAGCCAGAGGTCCTTGGCTGCTTTCCGGAGCAGCCCCTTCCGGCTGGGCAGCATACACAGCAGCACTGCCTTTTCCGTAGCCTCCAGCCCCAGGCAGTCTAAAACCTCAGTGGTGGCGGTGCCACGGCCCAGAGCCGTGAGCACCAGCGTTGCCCCCTGTTCCCGGAACCAAGCGGAGAAGTCTCCGCCCCGGCTCCGGTCCGTGATGGTAAGGATCAGATCAGCAGACATATAACTCCCCCCCTTACAGTTCGATGATCTCGTCGTCCGCCGCCGGCATCTCCGGTGCAGGCGCGGCAGGTGCTTCCGCCGCGGCCTTCTTCAGCTTGAGCTGATAGACAAGGCCCAGCAGTTGGATGGTGATAAGCGGCGTCATGGCCACCATGGCCACTACGCCGAAAGCGTCTGTTACCACATTGCCGCCCAGGGTCTCACAGGCCCCCATAGCAAAGGGCAGCAGAAACGTGGCCGTCATGGGACCAGAGGCCACGCCGCCGGAGTCGAAGGCGATGGCAGTGAAGATCTTCGGCACCACGAAAGATAAGCCGATGGCGCACAGGTATCCCGGCACCAGCAGGACAAAAATAGAAACGCCCGTCAGGACACGCAGCATGGCGAGACCAATGGACACCGCCACGCCGATGGACAGGCTGGTGCTCATAGCCTTGCCGGGGATGGCTCCGGAGGTCAGCTCCTCCACCTGCCGGTTCAGCACGTGGACGGCAGGCTCCGCCTGCACGATGAACCAGCCCATCAGCATACCGATGGGGATCAGGACCCAGCTTTGCTCCAAAGCCGCGATCTGGCGGCCCAGATAGCTGCCGGCGGGTAAAAAGCCCACATTCACGCCGGTCATAAACAGAACCAAACCGATATAAGTATACAGGAGTCCCACGGTAATTTTCAACACATTTTTTCGAGGCAAATGCAGAGACGTCACCTGAAACACGGCGAAAAAGGCCGCAATGGGCGCCAGCGCCGCCCCCATTTCCTTTGCGTAGACCGGAAGGCCCTGAGCGAACAGCCGCCACAGCTCCCGGCTGTCCCCTGCCTCCGGCACTACGGAGGGCACATAGCTTCCCGCTGCCGGGTATGCCAGTGCCAGCGTCAGCACCGCCAGCACCGGCCCCACGGAGCACAGCGCCACCAGACCGAAGCTGTCCTCGCCGGCCTTGCCATCGCTTCGGGTGGAGGACACGCCCAAGCCCAGCGCCATGATGAAAGGCACGGTCATAGGCCCGGTGGTCACGCCGCCCGAGTCAAAGGCCACCGCCAGAAAATCCTTGGGGGCAAAGGCCGCCAGAGTAAAGATCACAATGTAGGACGCGATGAGCAGGCCGTTCAGTGGGATCTGGAACAGGATACGCAGCAGTGCTATCACCAGAAAGATCCCCACGCCCACGGCCACCGCCCCGATCAGGACGGCGTTAGGGATCCCCGGCACCTGCCCCGCCAAAACCTGAAGATCCGGTTCAGAAATGGTGACGATGATGCCGATAAGCAAGCTGACACACACCACCACCCACAGCTTCCGGGATTTGGTCATCTGCGCGCCCACTCGTTCACCAATGGGGAGCATAGCGGTATCCGCCCCCAGGGTAAACAAGCCCATGCCCACGATCAACAGCACGGCGCCTACCAAGAACGCCAGCAGCACGTCCGTTGGGACCGGAGCCGCGGTAAAACACAAGATCAGCACGATCAGGGTGATCGGCACCACGGAGGCCAGCGCCTCCCTCACCTTTTCACCCAATATCGTTTTCGTCTGGCCGATCTGGTCCCGCCACTTCTTCCGCAGTCCTGCAAACAAACGCACCGCCTCCTTCGCTGATGATCACTTGATGGATTTATCATACCATTTTTCACCTTAGCATCGCAACTTTTTGTCAGAATCTTTTCAAATTATTAACAATATATGTGAAAAGTGCTGTGCACGCCCTTGTGATTCCGCAAAAACTGCCCGGCTGTTGCCGGGCGGTTCCCTACTTGCTTCGTTCCTCCAGCGTTTTTGCCAGCTCTGCCGCAAACAGGCGGGCGGCCAGCTCCGCCTCCTCCGGAGCGTTTCCGGCGGTCCCCACCTCCACCAGCAGAGAACCTGTGGTGGCGTGTTGATTGTACCGGGAATTCCGCAGAAGCAGAGGGCGCATCAGCGTGGGATAGTCCGTCAGCGCCTGCTCCTGCACCGCCACCGCCAGCCGCAGATTCTCCATCCAGTCGGGATGGCTCAGTCCGCCGCCATCGCTGCCCATAATGAGGGAGAGCTGCGCCGCTGTCCCCAGCCCCTCGATCTCCGACACCACCTTCACCTGACTGCCGTCGGACGCCTCGATAGCGTCCCGGTGGACATCCAGCACGAAGCGGATGGACGGATATTCCTTCAAATACCGGTCGATCCCCGCCAGAGACCGGTCATAAGCCCCGGCGTACTCCGGATAGTCATACAGGGTCCGGTCATGGAGCACGGAGATCCCTGCCTGAGCAAATACCTCTTCCATGGCGTCGCCCATGCGAACCACGTTGTACCGGGAATCCGTGGTGCGGTGGTCCCCGGACCAGACGATGCCGTCATCCACCACCGGGGTATAGCCCTCGCTGCCGTGGCTGTGCAGAATCAGGATCTGCGGCGCTTCGCCGGTCAGCTCCGCCGCGAAGGGCTTCAGCAGCTCCTCGTTGGAGAGGGTATATTGGGTGGTGTTTCGGATGTAGACCTTCCCGCAGACGGTGTAGCCGCTGGGGTCTGTGGGGATCAGGGTCTTTGCCGTCACGCCGTTGTCTGCCCCAGCTGTCACCGGAGCGGGCTGGGGCTCCTCCCGCACCGGCTGGGTCACAGGGGCGGGGCGTTCGTCCTCCGGTTCCTCCGCCGCCTGACGCCGCAGGTCGGAGATCTCCCCGCGGGCGGAAAGCAAGATCGGTGCCTGACTCAGCATCAGCACGGACGGCGCCGAAAGGCCGTCCCTCTGCCCCATGTCCCCTAACTGCCACTGGAGCAGCGCCAGTGGCAATTCCCTCTTCACGGCCATCCACGCTCCGGCGGCGTCAACGCTGCCCGCCGTGGCATAGACGGTCCACAGTGTCGCGCCCGCCAGCAGCAGCGCGCCCAACCGCTGAGAGAGCCTTGCAAACCTCTTTCGTTCCATTTGCTTCACCTCTTGGGACAACCTTATGCGCCACAAATCAAAAAAATGACCATCCAATGAAAAACCGCCCGACACATTTGTGCCGGACGTTCCTCTATCTCAATACCATTTATCCAAATTCATTCCGCGAGGCTTCGCATCAGGGCGATCTCTTTGGCATAGCCAGGCAGTTCATTGGGCGTTTCCAGACAGAAGGGCAGATTTCTCAGCGCCGGATGGTTCACCACCCGGGCCAGCACTTCCTGTCCAATGCAGCCCTCCCCGATCCGGGCGTGGCGGTCCTTGTGGGCGCCGCAGAGATTCAGACTGTCATTCAAATGAATGGCCCGCAGCCGCTCCAGTCCGATGGCCCGGTCAAATTCCGTCAAAACGCCGTCCAGATCGTGAATGATGTCATACCCGGCGTCGGAAACGTGGCAGGTGTCCAGACAGACCCCCATCTTCTCCGTCAGCTCCACCCGATCCAGAATTTCCCGTAGCTCCTCAAAGCGTCCGCCTACCTCGCTGCCCTTCCCGGCCATGGTCTCCAACAGCACCGTGGTGGACTGCTCCGGGGTCAGGATGGCGTTGAGTCCTTCCGCGATATAGGTGATCCCGGCTTCGATCCCCTGTCCCACATGGCTGCCGGGGTGGAAATTGTAAAGCTGCCCCGGTATGTGCTCCATACGGCGCAGATCGTCCGCCATGGTGTCCCGTGCGAAAAGACGGTTTTGTTCCTCCGCGCCACAGAGATTCAGGGTGTACGGGGCATGGGCGATGATCGGTGCGAAGCAGTGATCCTTCATGAGCGCCGCCAGCGCCGCCGCGTCCGCCGGGTCCAGTTCCTTGGCCTTGCTCCCTCTGGGATTCCGGGTGAAAAACTGAAAGGTGTCCGCCCCCAGTTCCAACGCCTGCCGGCCCATAGCCAGAAAGCCCTTGGAGGATGATAAATGACAGCCGATGTGCAGCATAGAAACCTCCCGAAAAATAGTTTCTTCATTATAGCACACCGGCTGCCGCCTGTCACGGATCTTATTTACGGAGTCTCCGACTCTATCTCACCGTCCTGCGGCGTATCGGACAGAAACAGTTCCTCCGCCTGCCGCTGAACGGCGATCAGGTCCTCCCGGAGCTGTCGGAGCGTTTCTTCGGTATCTGTCAATGCGTTGAACAGAAGCAGGTATTCTTTCGTCAGTGTATGGTTCATATAGTATCCTTTCTTTTCCGAACAAATTGCAATTTCGGAATACGGCTCTATCATACAAAATTTCCGGCTGCTTTTATGTCGCATTTTGTCGAACACATGCGTGTTTTTGTCATGAACGGGCATTATTTTTTCAAACAAGCGGAATCTTGTCCCAAAAAGCGGTTGCAGGTCCAGATGTCGGATGCTATGATAATAAGGCAAATGATCGTGCAAGGAGGCACTTATGAGTCCTGCGTCAACTGAGAAATTCCTTTTGGAACAATATGCCGGGCATCCCGCGTCCCAGCTTCAGGATCTGCGCAAAGCCCTCTATCAAAGCGTCTTTGGCTGCGGACACCTGATCACAGACACCTCCGCCGCCGCAGAGGGTATCCGGAGGGAGGCCGCAGAAGCCGGACCGTGCAGCCGGGAGATTGAAGCGCTGGACGGTCCCTGGTCCCGGGTGCATCTGGGCGTTCTGGCAGACGGCCTGACCCCCGAAACGCTATCTCGCATGTTTGCCCGGTCTGCCGCTATGCCCCATGGGGATGCGGATGCCTTGCAGGAAAAGCTGACGGTCCTGCGGCGGCTGATCCACTCCGGCGCTCTGCCCTATTCCCCGGCAGAGGCCGATGCGGAGTTGGATGACTGGCAAAAAAACGGCTTCCCTTCCTGTCATCATTCTGATGAATATCGGGCCGCCTACCGTCCAGCTTACCGGGTGCTGCACCGCACTTATGTCCGCCTGCTGCCGCTTCTGGCGGCCATTGACCGGGCCTTGGCGGAAAACCCTCGGGTCCTGCTGGCCATTGATGGCGGCGCCGCCAGCGGCAAAAGCACTCTGGCAGATCTGCTGACGGCGATTTATCCCGATACGGCGCTGTTCCACGCTGACGATTTCTTCCTTCGTCCGGAGCAACGGACCGCCGCGCGCTACGCCCAGCCCGGCGGCAATCTGGACCGGGAGCGGTTGGAATCGGAGATCCTGGCTCCTATCAGTCGAAACGAAGTTGCCATTTACCGTCCTTTCGACTGCCATACCCTGTCCCTCCGGGAGCCGGTGACCGTCCTGCCGGGGCGGCTGAACATCGTGGAAGGCAGCTACAGCTTTCACCCGGAATTGGCCCGTTATTACGATCTGTCCGTCTTTTTGGACATTTCCCCGGAAACCCAGCGGAGCCGGATACTGAAGCGCAACGGTCCGGAGTGGGGTCAGCAGTTTTTTGACCGTTGGGTCCCCTTGGAGCAGACTTATTTTCACGAAACAGACACGCAGGGCCGCTGTACGCTGGCCTTAAAGGAGGAAATACAATGAAGCTCGTTGTGATCGACGGCCAGAGTGGCCGCACAGGTGCGCTGCTGGTAGAACGGGTCCGTGCAGCGGGACTTCCCTTGGAACTGTTGGCGGTAGGCACCAATGCCATCGCCACTGCCGCCATGATGAAGGCTGGGGCCCAGTGGGGCGCCACCGGAGAAAACCCGGTTCTGGTGGCCTGCCGGGACGCGGACATCATCGCCGGGCCCATCGGCATTCTGATGGCGGACGCCCTCATGGGGGAGATCACCCCTGCTATGGCGGTGGCCGTGGGCCAGAGCCGGGCCCAGAAGGTACTGCTGCCGGTGAATTCCAACTGCGGCAAGATCGTGGTCGGCGTCCGGGACCTGACCCTCTCCCAGATCATGGATGAGGCGGTGGAGGTGCTGCGGGAACTGTGCGGTCTGTCCGCCCAGCCACTTTGAACGAAAAACGCAAAAAAGTGCCTGAAATTTGAAATCTCAGGCACTTTTTCATCTTTTATACACCGCCGAACCGGAACACCACGCCTACCGCTGCAGAAAGGCCGATGAACACAATGGGATGCCACTTTTTCGTAAGCTTCACCCAGTTAGTCAGCACCAGCAGCACCGCCGCCAGCGCCAGACCCATCCAGCTTACCGTACCGTCCCAGGAAAACCGCACCAAAAGAGAATCCGGGGCTGCAGTGCTGGTGACGCGCAGAAGCACCTGTAAGACAACGCCGGCACAAGCCGCACCGATCAGGCCGCTGGAGGCGGGCCGCAGGCCGTAAAAGGCGTTCTCCACATATTTACTGTTCCTGAACTTGGTCAGCATGGCCGCCACGATCAAAATGACGATGATAGAGGGCGTCACCTCACCGATGGTGGCGATGACCGCGCCGGGGATGCCCGCCACGGTGAAGCCCACATAGGTGGCCATGTTGATGCCGATGGGGCCGGGAGTGGACTCGGAGACCGCCAGCATATTCATCAGGTCCGTCTGGCTGTACCAGCCAGTAGCAAGGCCGATGTTTTTCAGGAAGGGCACGGTGGCCATACCGCCGCCCACGGCGAACAGCCCCGTCTTAAAAAATTCCCAGAAAAGACGCAGATAGGTCATTTCGCAGCCCTCCCTTCCAGGTTTTTCAGTAAAATCCCCGCCACAGCGGAGACCACCACAAACCACACCGGAGAAATATGCAGGAACAAGCTTCCCGCCATGACGATCAGGAAAATGGCCGCCGTCCGCTTATCCACCACAGATTTTTTCAGCAGCTTCAGCACGGCGTTGAAGATCAGGACACACACGCATACCTGGATCCCGGCAAAGGCGTTCTGTACCCAGGCCAAATGGGAGAAATTCGTGATCAATCCCGCCAGGATTGAAATAATGACCAAAGAAGGAAACACCACGCCCAGCGTGGCCACGATGCCTCCTAACCAGCCCCGGTGCTTCTGACCGATAAAGGTGGCGGTGTTGACGGCGATGACGCCGGGGGTGCACTGGCCGATGGCGAAGTAATCCATCAGTTCCTCCTCTGTAGCCCAGCCCTTATGCTCCACCACCTCCCGCTGGAGAATGGGCAGCATGGCATATCCTCCGCCGAAGGTCATCACGCCCACCTTGGCAAAGGTTCCGAACAAATCCAGATATTCGTTCATTCAGTCCGCCTCTTTCCAACATCAAATCGGAATTTTATTATACTCTTTCTGAGCGAAAAAACAAGCCCGGCCCCCATGTGATACTTCACAAAGGGACCGGGACAAGGAAGGCCGAAAATCAGGGAAGCTGAATATGCGTCCGCTTCAGGGACCGCCGCAGAGCCACGCACAGCGGGGGCGCCAGGATGATGGCCACCGCGCCGTTGAACAGGGAAGCGGGGATCTTCAGAGGCAGAGCCGCCGCCGCCACGGAAGCGGTGAGACCACCCATCAGCAGGCCGTCATACGCAAAGGACTTGAAGAAATAGAGAATGTAGTAAGCCACACAGCCCAGAGCCGCGGAGACGGTGCAGCGCCCGTAAGCAGGCGTCTCCCGGTCCTTCATGGCCAGACCGGCTACCATACCCATAACGCCCTTGGTAAGGAAAGTGATCCAGCACTCCGGAGCGTAGGCCGGGTTGGTCAGGTCATAGATGGCGGAACCCAAACCGGAGGCGAAACCGCCCACAGGCCCCAACAGCAAACCGGACAGGCAGCACATGATATTGGCCAGAGTAAAGGAGGTACGGCCGCCGATGGCGATGGGCATGGTGATTCGCAGATAGTTGCTGACAAACACCAATGCCGTCATCATGCCCAGCATGGTCAGCTTATTGACATTCTTCTCATTCCGATTCATAAAAAGCACTCCTAAGTTGTTTGTTGAAGCTATCATAGCATGTAATTGACTTTGTGGCAAATGCCAGTTCTTATAAATTTGATAAGGTCAGTTTTGACAAGAGCAGTCCCGCGGCTTTTGGGCCGCGGGACTGCTTTGCTTCACTGTTTATGCCTTGGGTTCTTCGGACTCGAACACGGTCTTGGCGCTGGCCGCCAAACCCGCCAAGCCCTGCAATTCACTGGGAATGATGATCTTGGTGGCCTTGCCGTCCGCCACCTTGGTCATGGTCTCCAATGCCTTCAGTTTCACCACCTGATCGTTGGGCGCAGCCTCGTTCAGCAGCTTCAGGGCATCCGCCGTGGCCTGCTGGACCTTCATAATGGCCTCACTCTCTGCCTCAGCCGCCAGGATCTTCGCGGTCTTTTCCGCCTCGGCCTCCATGATCTTTGCCTGCTTGGCGGCGTCGGCCCGCAGGATGGCAGACTGCTTCTCGCCCTCCGCCACCAGGATCTGACTCTGCTTCTGGCCCTCGGCCTGAAGGATGGATTCACGGCGCTCCCGCTCCGCCTTCATCTGCTTTTCCATGGCGTTCTGGATCTCTTTGGGCGGGATGATGTTTTTCAGCTCCACCCGGTTGACCTTGATGCCCCAGGGGTCCGTGGCCTCGTCCAGAATGGAGCGCATCCGGGAGTTGATGGTATCACGGCTGGTAAGGGACTGGTCCAGCTCCATATCGCCGATGATGTTTCTCAGGGTGGTGGCCGTCAGATTCTCGATGGCGTTCATGGGGTGCTCCACGCCGTAGGTGTAGAGCTTGGGATCGGTGATCTGGAAGTAGATGACCGTGTCGATCTGCATGGTGACATTATCTTTGGTGATCACAGGTTGGGGGGCAAAGTCCGCCACCTGCTCCTTCAAGCTCACCTTTTTGGCAACGCGCTCGATAAAAGGCACTTTCAGATGCAGGCCTACATTCCAAACGGTGCGGAACGCGCCCAGCCGTTCCACCACGTAGGCGCGGGACTGCTGAACAATGACGATATTGCTGACAACCAGGATCAGGAGCAGCGCAACGAGGATAGGAACAATGATCCACTTCATAATGAGTACCTCCACTTTTACAACGGTTTCCAAAGGGCTTGCTGATTGGCTTCATCTTACCCTATTTTAACCGTCAGCGCAAGCGTCATTTCCGCTTTCGCTCCAAATTGCAGAAAGAAAGAGAAATGCGGACAGTCCATTGGACTGTCCGCGCTCCCCTTTCCAAAACAGAAAGCATGTATAAGAGAAGAGAAAATGGATAATTACTTTGCAGCGGCCTTCTTCTTGCCGGTGATAGCGTCCATGAAGACAGCGATAGCGCCGTCGCCAGTGACGTTGCAAGCAGTACCGAAGCTATCCTGGGCGATGTACAGAGCGATCATCAAGCCGCACATGGTCTCATCGAAGCCCAGCATGGACTGCAGGATACCCAGAGCAGCCATGACAGCGCCGCCGGGGACGCCGGGGGCAGCAACCATGGTCACGCCCAGCATCAGAATGAAGGGGAACATCTTGCCGAAGCCGATGGACTGGTTGGTCATCACCATAACAGCCATAGCGCAGCTGGTCAGGGTGATGGTGGAACCAGACAGGTGAATGGTAGCGCACAGGGGGCACACGAACTCAGCCATACCGTCAGAGACACCGTTATTCTTGGTGCACTGGGTGGTAACAGGGATAGTAGCGGCAGAGGACTGGGTGCCGATAGCGGTGGTGTAAGCGGGCAGCATGTTCTTGATCAGAGCGAAGGGATTCTTCTTGGCAGCGCTGCCGGCCACGGTGTACTGGAACACGATGATGACCCAGTGCAGAACGAGGATCATAGCGAACACCTTGATGAAGGAGCCCATGATCTCCACGATGGTACCGGCATAAGCCAGCTTAGCGAAGATACCGTACACATGGAAGGGCAGCAGGGGGATGACGATGTTGCTGACCAGCTTGTCGATGATCTCAGCAAACTCGTTCATCACGGTCTTCATGGTGCTGCCCTTGATGACAGCCATGCCCAGGCCCAGGATGAAGGCCATCAGCAGAGCGGTCATAACGCCCATGATGGCGGGCATCTCAATGGTGAAGTAGCCGGAGAGCACAGTCTCCTCAGCGTTGGCGGCGTTCTCCATGAACATGCCAGCGTGGACCATGTGGGGATACAGCAGGGAAGCCACAACGAAGGCCAGAGTACCGGAGATGATGGTGGAACCGTAAGCCACACCGGTGGTAGCGGCCAGGGTCTTACCAGCGCCGGCGCCCAGGTCAGCAATACCGGGGGCGACGAAGCCAATGATGATCAGAGGGATCACGAAGTTCAGGAAGTTGCCGAAGATGCTGTTGTAGGTAGCGCCGATGCGGATGATGACCTCACCGAAGGCACCCATACCGGGGGTCACGAAACCGACCACGATACCGAGTACGATGGCGATGACCAGTTTGAGCAACAGGCTCATCTTTTTCTTTTCTTTCATTTCTCTCGTCCGTGTGATCTCACACGGACATCCTCCTTTTCTGATTTTCCTTTTTTCTCTTCTTTTATATCCAGCTGCTGCCGCTTACGCGTCCAGCAGAGAATATCCCTTTGCAGTCAGCTCATCCTTGATCTTCTGCACGTGATCGGCGTTCCGGGTCTCCAGGACCATGGACACCACGCATGCGTTGACCTCAGAGTTGACATCCTCACGCTCGTGATGGATGCGGACCACGTTGGCGCCGGTGCCGCCGACAACATTCAGCAGGTTGGCCAGGCTGCCGGCACGGTCAGCCAGCTTGGTGGTGATGGTAGTGAGACGGCCACCGTAGGTCAGGCCGCGGGTGATGACGCGGGACAGGGTGGTCACGTCCACGTTGCCGCCGGAAACCACGCACACAGTCTTCTTGGTGGTGTCGACCTTGCCGGACATGCAGGCAGCCACGGGAGTAGCGCCAGCGCCCTCGGCAACAGTCTTCTGGACCTCCAGCAGAGCCAGGATGGCAGCGGCGATCTCGTCCTCGCTGACGGTGACGATCTCGTCCACATACTTCTGGCACATCTCGAAGGTCAGGCTGCCGGGAGTCAGCACATGGATGCCGTCAGCCAGGGTCGCGGCATCGGGCACGGTGGTGACCTTACCGGCCTGGCGGGAAGCATACATGGAAGCCACAACGCTGGCCTGCACGCCGATGACCTTGCAGGAGGGCTTGAGCTGCTTGATGGCGAAAGCCACGCCGGAGATCAGACCGCCGCCGCCGATGGGGACCACGACCTGCTCCACTTCGGGGAGCTGCTCCAGGATCTCCAGACCGATGGTGCCCTGACCGGCAATGACATACGGATCGTTGAAGGGATGTGCGAAGGTGTAGCCGTGCTCCTTGGAGAGACGCTCGGCCTCGCGGGCGGCGTCATCGTAAACGCCGGGGACCAGAACCACTTCAGCACCGTAGTTGCGGGTAGCCTCCACCTTGGAGATGGGAGCGCCCTCGGGCATGCAGATCACGGACTTGATGCCCAGCTTCGTGGCAGACAGAGCAATGCCCTGAGCATGGTTGCCGGCGGAGCAGGCGATGACACCGTGAGAAGCTTCCTCCGGAGTCAGGGAACGGATCTTGTTGTAGGCGCCGCGGATCTTGAAAGCGCCGGTGAGCTGCAGGTTCTCAGACTTGATGTAAATGTTTTCGCCCAGCCGATTGGCATTTTCCAGCGGAGTCTTGCGGGCAATGCCCTTCAGAGACTCCTGGGCTTCCTGGATCATCTGTAAAGTTACCATAATAATCCCCCTATTTGTCTATGATTCAAAAACCACAATCAACTATACTGTCATTGTATGACGGACAGCGTTTGTTTTCAATACACATTTCCGCCAAATGTTCTTTCAATAAACACGCATTTTGCACAATATTGGCCTGATTATGGCCCTTTTTGGTTTCATTTTTGGCAAGAATGGCGTTCACCGGTGGACATTTGTGCATCATATCAAAAAGTAGGGAGGAAAATTCAAGTTACATCGTGCACTTTTTCAAATACACTTTCTTGATAATGCAGGGAGAATTAGCGGGATTTTAAGGCGGCCAAGCCATCGGCACAGCTGACTGCCGGACAACTCAAGTATGACTGATCCATTATATCAAAAAAACGGCACACTTATGTGTGCCGCTTTTCTGGTGACCCGGCGGGGATTCGAACCCCGGACCCACTGCTTAAAAGGCAGTTGCTCTGCCGACTGAGCTACCGGATCAGAGTAAAACACTTATTACCTATAAATCGCAGGCCGAGAGGCCGTATTCATGGTCAATGGCAGGGACGGCTGGACTCGAACCAGCGAATGAGGGAGTCAAAGTCCCTTGCCTTACCACTTGGCTACGCCCCTAAGTGGAAAAAAGAAGGGACCGGGGATACCCCGGCCCCCTCATGTCTGGGGTGGGTGATGGGACTCGAACCCACAACACCTGGAACCACAATCCAGTGCTCTGCCAATTGAACTACACCCACCACATATAAAAACCGATCAAGCCGACGCCGCCCAGAGAGCTGGTACGCCAGGAGGGACTCGAACCCCCGGCCCACTGCTTAGAAGGCAGTTGCTCTATCCAGCTGAGCTACTGGCGCAAATCTGGAGCAGGTGACGGGAATCGAACCCGCATCCCCAGCTTGGAAGGCTGGTGCCCTGACCATTGTGCTACACCTGCATTGCCCTCCGAGTAAATCGTCAGCTTGGTAAGGATACCACGGAAAGGCTTGATTGTCAAGCACTTGATGGCAATTTCTTGCGATATTTGAAAGAATTATTCAGCCAGAGAAGCGATAAGCATTGCTTATGGGTTGGATAGAGGACATTACACACAGCGTTTCATTCGGCTGCCATCGGCTATCCCAGACTGCGTTTGGTTGCCAAAAGTTGCCACGAGAAGCGCTGTATTCCGCGAATTTTAAGTTTACATAATTTTCGCCATAAGGCAGAGCAGAAAAAACACTTGCGTCACAGCTTTTAGCGCACCGAAACTGTTTGAAGGGACCAGCCGCAGTCCACGATCCCCCGTCTCTCTTTCGCAGGCATCTGTTTCTGTTGCGAGCGACAGCAAAGTATGCTATACTACATTATTATATCATATCGGATAAGTCATCCGCAGCCACGGTATTCTTTTGGAAGGGGTGGGGCTGATATGAAAAAGAGGATCGTTCTGTGTCTGCTGGCGCTGGCGCTGCTGTCCGTGATGACAGGGTGCGGAAAGAAAAAGGACGCGGACCCGCTGACCGTGACGCTGTGGCATGTCTACGGCGGCGAGGTGGATTCCCCTCTGAACGGTTTGATCGAGCAGTTCAACAGCACCATCGGCGCGGAACAGAACATCCGGGTGAAGGTAGAGCTGGTCAGCAACAGCGGCAGCATCCATAAAAGCGTGCTGGCCGCCGCTAACAGTGACCCCGGCGCTCCTTCCCTGCCGGATATGTTCGTGTCCTACCCCAAAACGGTGCTGGCTCTCCCGGATCAGGACATGATCGTGGACTACCGGGACTATTTCAGTCCGGAGGAACTGGGAACATTTATCCCCGCCTTTATGGAGGAGGGGCAGATCGGCGGACGGCAGGCCATCCTGCCCCTGGCCAAATCCACTGAGGTACTGTTCGTCAACCGGACGCTGTTTGACCGCTGGGCAGCCACCTCCGGGGCCAGTTATGACGATCTGACCACCTGGGAAGGCATTTACGCCTTAGCGGAGCGGTATGCCGCGGACACCGGGAAGTGCTTTCTTGTCAATGACTATCACTTCAACTACTTTCAGGTAGGGGTGGAGTCGCTGGGAGAGAACTTTTTCCAAAATGACGGTGTCCGCTTCGGCCCAGCCTTTGAGCGGGCATGGGAGCCTTACGCCCACGCGGCGCTGGAGGGCGGTGTGTGGTTACAGAACGGCTACGCCACGGAATCTCTCCGCACCGGCGATACCATTGTCTCCGTAGCGTCCTCTGCCAGTGTACTCTATTACTCCGACACAGTGACTTACCCTGACAACACCTCGGAGCAGGTGTCTATCACCTCCATGCCCTACCCGGTGTTTGACGGCGGCGAAAAACTGGTCATGCAGCGGGGCGTGGGAATGTGCACAACAAAATCCACCCCGGAGCGGGAAAAAGCGTGTATTACCTTTCTTAAATGGCTGACGTCGCCGGAGCGAAACGTGGAATTTGTCACCAGCCTCGGCTATATGCCGGTGACGCAGGAGGCATTTGATGCCTACCTTCCCGCCGCTGTGGAGCAGCTCAGCAACCCCATGTATGTCTCTCTGTATGAGACCTATCTCAAGATGCAGGAATCCTACACCTTCTATTACGCGCCGCAGATGGAGAACTATCTGGATCTGGAAACACGGTTTGAAAATCTGTCCCGGCTGAAGCTGATGGCTGGCCGTGCCCAATATCAGGAGGGCTCCGGTACGGCGGAGGAGTTGGTTTGGGACACGCTGGACAGCTTTAAGTTAGATTACGGTACATAAGAGAGGGAGCGCCAATGCGGCCAATCAGGGAAGCAATTCAAAAAAAGCGTGCAGCCGGTTCCAGTATGGGGCTGCGGCTGCTGCTGTACTGGTTCACCATGGTGCTGCTGCTGATGGCGGCGATTTTGTCTACCCTGATGGCCACCGGCGTACTGTCCCATCCCGCGCATCAGCTGTCCGGAACGCTGGATATTCAGCAGAGGAACACTTACGCCGCTCTGGACTCCCAGATGGATGCACTGACAGCGCAAAGCATGGCTATGTCGGAAAAGCTGGGAAAAGAGCTGGACGCTTTTCTTGCCGCCAAGGGCATCGCCTTTGACGAGCTGAACAACGATCCGGATACCATTGCGGAGTTGGAAAAGCGCCTGTATACGCCTCTAAGCAACACTCTGGGCGCAGCCTCGTGCAGTGGGATCTTCTTCGGTCTGAATGTCACCGCCAACACCTCTCTGCCAAATGCAGAGGATTTCCGGGCGGGGTTATACCTCCGCTATTCCGGCTTACAGCCAACGGTAGCCTCAGAGCAGGATGTGATCTGCTTCCGGGGTGCGGCGGAAACGGCCCGGAGCTTGCAGCTTCAAATGCACAACCGCTGGAATCCGGAGCTGAACGCCGCTCTGATCCCCGGCAGCGATCAGGTCACCGCCTATCAGGGGTCCCGGCTGGCAGATGGCTGCCTGTGGACAAAACGCACAGAGCTGCTGGACACCTGGGAGCAGGTCATGCTGCTGTGCGTACCCATTTTGGATGGCGGCGGTACCGTAAGGGGCTTTTGCGGTGCGGAGATCAGCGATCTTTATTTCAGTCTTTCCCATAATACAGTCCCCAGCGCCTTCGGCAATATGCTGACGCTGGCAGCCCCCATAGACGGCGACAGCCTGCTTCTCTCCGGGGCCATGCTGGGTGCCACTGACGGCTCCCGCCTGACGGCCAACGGCATTCTGCACATCAGCGACGGAAAATACTACACCACTTACAGCGATGGGAAGAACACCTATCTGGGGCGGCATCAGCTTCTGGATGCTGCCACGTGGGACGGCATCCCCCTTGCCGCTGTGACGCTGGTGCCGGACGGGACCTTCCGCAGCTATGAAAAGGGGTCCCAGATTGCATGGTTCCTGGGAGCGGTTCTCTTCCTGCTGGCCATGCTGGTAGTGGCAACGGTGCTGTCCCGCCAATTCGTAAAGCCCATCAATAAAAGTCTGGCGGCAGTCCGGGGCGGTACAGAGATGGTCGCTTCCGGTATCCCGGAGATCGACGAGCTGCTTGCCGCCATCCGTGATCGGCCAACGGGAACGCTGCCGCCGGATGTGGAGGCACGGCTGCGGGGCTTTGCAGAGCGGGCCAGTACGCTGACCGGCACGGAACGTACCATCCTGCAATATTATATGGACGGCTATACCGTTAAGGATATCCCGGAGCTGGCGTGTATCAGCGCCAGTACGGTCAAGACCCACAACCGTAACCTCTACCGCAAGCTGGAGGTGGACTCCTTTGACGAGCTGAAGGTATATATCGAATTGTTTGCAAGCTGCGGCCGCAGCAGTGAACTGCTGAACAAGTAAATATTTTAATGAGCAGAGTGCACAATCCGATTTGCTGCGGGTTGTGCACTCTGTCTGCGCCTAAGGGTGATTTTTGAGTTTCCAGGCAAAATTCACCCTTAGGGTAATATACATAGGAGGGAGAGCTTGCTAAAAATATAGATATAGATCCGGACACGCCAGAACCCTGCGACATCAATGACAGGAGGAAACAGCGATGCGCCGCATTATTAAAGCGTTCATGCAAGACGCATCAACCGCGAGCAAATTTCAGTTCTCACTGCGCTGCGCGGTGTGCGGTTCGCTTTGGAAAAGCCGGCCGGCATATTTTTCCAAGGCAGAGGTCCAGCCGGAAAACGAAGGAAAGCATGTGATCTTCCAAGCCCTGTATCAACGGGAGCGGGATGATGCACGTGAGCGGGCCGTGACAGAGGCTCTGGAGCACTTCAGCCGATGTCCCATCTGCAGGCGGTTGGCCTGCGACCGCTGTTTCCTGTTGGGCGAGGATATCGACCTGTGTGCGGACTGTGCGGCATTCTTGCAGGAAAACGGCGAGTCGGTGGAAAGCCTGTTGGTGAAAAACGGCTGAAACGGGAGGATCGCGTATGAAGCGACAGTTTTGGACAGGAGGTGTTCTGCTGATCATGATACTTTGGGGACTAACGGGCTGCGGCGGCCCAAAGGCCCCGATGCCTGGCGGTGACGCATCAGAACCGCCGGACCGTATGGCAGACGGCCCCGGCATGGTGTATACGCCGGAGGACCAGACCCCCTTCGCGGGCACTTGGCGGGATGCGGACAGCACCGTGGTGCTGGAGATCGAGGGGCAGGGTGCCGGCGAGCGGTCCCGCATGAAGGCAACGGTCAACGGAGAACCCACCTTTGAGGCGGAGGTCTGGGTCCATGCTTCCGGAAATGTCAAGCTGACGAAGGATCACAAGGACATCCTGCCGCCGGAGCCGTTTCGCACGCTGATCTTCAGCCCAAGCGCCAACGCCTTTGTGGTTTATCTCACCAGTGAGGAGATTTTCCTGCTGACAAAGGAAATGGAAGACGGCACCGTGGAGCCGGTGACTGCGGACCCCTTCGGACTGCTTGGTGGACCGCCCCCCAACGAGGACTATGTGCGGGACGGCCCCGGCACGTTTTATACGCCCGAGGATCAGACCCCCTTCATAGGAACGTGGCAGAGCCGGGACGGCACCATCGTCATGGAGGTCACAAACAGCAGGGCGTTTGAGGAAACGTCACAAATGTGCCTGTCAGTCAACGGCAAGCCGGACTTTGAGGCCGAGATGTGGGTGTATTCCACCGGCCATGTGGAGCTGTCCCGGGGCGGGAAAAAGCTCTCCATTTCCGGAACATTCTGTGATCTGCGCTTCAGCTCCGTCGAAAACGCTTTTTACGGCTATCTCACCGGCAATTTGGGGACCATCTGGCTGACGAAGGACGGCGCAGAATGCGGTGAGAAGGATGTGGTCCACCCCCAGCGTCCCCGGCAGTCCCAACAGCCTGAGCAAACGCAAATGGCGTGGGTCTGCCCCGGCTGCAAGACAGAGAACACCGGGAAGTTCTGCACGGAATGCGGCGGCTTGCCTCCGGCAGCCTGCAAAAAATGCGGCTGGCGGCCTGCGGACGGGAAAGTCTCCGCGTATTGTCCGGAGTGCGGCAGCCGCCTCAAGTGAGATCTGTCAATACACCAGATTATAATTACAGTAAGGAGCAGTGCGTGCAAGGAACAATCGGAAATAGGAGGAACGAAAATGAACACAACCAAAAAATGGACGGCAGTACTGTTGGCGCTGGTCATGGCACTGACACTGGCGGCCTGCGGCGGTGGGAAAAGTGGTGGAAAGAGCGTAGGCAGCAGCAAGCCCGACTCCAATCTGGGCAAGTACATCGGCGAGGAGGTTCTCTCCTCCGACAATGAATGGGTCCCCTTTGATGACATTTACGATCTGGGCAGCAGCTATATTGAATTGAAGGAGGGCGGCAAGGGCGACTTCTGCATGGAAGATGATATCAAGGAGATCGAGTGGACGCTGGACAATGACGGCAAGCTGGTATTGTCCAGCTACGGCACCACCTGCAACGGCACCTTGAAGGACGGCTTGATCTCGCTGGAGGACTACTTCGGCTTTGATCTGCAGATGACCTTCCGCAAGGGCGGCAGCCTCGTCAGTTCCTCTAAGGCAGAGGGGTCTTTGGATGACTTTGCCGATGAGTACGGCGGCGACTGGCACGGTATGGCAGGTCTTACAGACGCTACCGGCGATCTGGCAAACCTGAATGACACCGCCCACGAGATCCTGGCACGGCTGGTATTCGACGGAAACGGCGGCTGCGAGGTTTGGCTGGCCTTGTATCTGGAGGGCGAGAACGATTTTAACTTCATCGACACCCGCGCCTATGTGGTGCCCGATGACGATACCGGTCTGGAGCTGCGGGGCGAGTTCATGGGCGGCGAGATGCAGGAGGGCATTCTCTCCGTGGACGCCACCGGCGCCCTGTATGTGAGCTGCGAGGTAGACTCCGACCTGGTGGACGGCTCCATCAGCCTGCTGGCGAACCTGCGGCATCTGGATGACGAGAGCTGGACGGACGATGATTTTATCCCCCTGCCGGAAGACGCGGTGGCATATTATCGCGGCATGTCCTTCATGGACATCGCCAGCACCTACATGATCGACATGAGCCTGATCCCCGATGACGGCAGCGGCAATGCCTACTCCGCGCTCCCCAGCAGCGGCGGCTTTCCGGAGAATTATCCCTTTGAACGCACCACCGCCAACGGCGAAGGTGAGTACGGCAAATCTAATCCCGACGCCACCGGCCTGACGGACCTGGCGACCATGCGAAAGGTGCGGCAGGAGCTGTGGGATATGAGCTCCGCCAAAACAAAGCACCTGACCTATGATGACATCAAGGAAATGCTGGGCGGCGAGGACGGCATTCCCCATACCGGCATGGACGAAAGGAGCTGGAACAGCGAAAAGCACGCCTACGGCTGGTACAACGGCGAGGGGGACTACTATGTGCCGTACTTCGAGCTGCGTGACGGCGACGAGTACTACACGGCCGCCACCTTCTCCAGCAGCGTGAGAGACTGATATCCGCTCGACACCAGATAAAAAAAGAAAGGAAGGCAGAACTATGCAAGTGACTTTGAACGCGCTGCCCGCTTCGCTGGCAGAATTTCAGAATCTGCCCCGGAACACCCCTGAGGAGGTAGTGGCGGGCTTCCTGTGCGCGCTGCACCTGTACACAAAGAACCCCAATGAGGGTGTGGAGGCCATGAATCTTCTGCGGGGCCCCCGTCCCATGACCCCCTATGACGGCCAGTTCCTGCGGGACCGGCTGCGGGGCAAGGAGTATCTGACCACGGCGTATTTCGCCGGAGCGACCCCCCAGAACAGCTATACCCCCACGCAGCCCTATGTGCTGAATGTTCTGCCGGACCCCCGGCCCCAGGACATCGAGCCGGGCTATCTGCGGCTGCTCATCTCCACCCCCGGTGCGGACGCGCCGCGGCCCATCAAGCTACGGCAGAAGCCCTCCACCGGCGAGTGGTTCCTGTGGGAATATTCCAGCCCTCTCAGCGGCATCCGCATCCCCGCAGCCCAGGACCCCTGGGCGTAAACCATGAGACGGCGCTGGATCTGGCCGGTGCTGCTGGTGCTGGTCATGGGCCTGACGGCTTGTCAGGTGGAGATCGCCCCCACGCCCAAGCCGGATGGCAGCGACAAAACAAGCGATCCCGCCCCTGTCCCTCCGCCGCCCGACAGCGGCACCGCCGATCCGGATACTGGCAACGCTGCAAAGCCGGGTCTTTCCGGCGGCATCGCCGGCTCAACCATTCCGGTCCAACCAGACGAGCCGGCTGAACCGACCGTTCCCGATGACAGCGAGGAAGACCCCTCCGGCGGCAACACAGACTACACCATGGAGAAGTACCGGCGGTACCTGAGTGGCCAGTGGATCGCCGTCGAGGGCGAGGTCGAGGGAGAACGGTACAAGATGGAAGAAGTAGGAATGACCGTGACGCTGGAATTCCAGGAGGCTGACGGCGTGACCGAGGACGGGCGCGGCACATGGAGCATGGGCGCATGGTACGAATATGATGCTGCTGTAAGGAGGGCGGTCAATATGAAAAAAAGAATGATGACATGGCTGCTGGTCCTGCTGGCAGCACTCACGCTGACAGTCCCCTCTTTCGCGGAGCAGACCGAGGATGATCTTCTGATCTATGATGCGGCGGAACTGCTGAACGAGGACGAGTGGCTGGAGCTGGAGCTTCTGGCCGACGAGATCACCTGGCGGTACAACTGCGCCGTCTACATCGTCACCATCCCCGACTACGAGGACTACGGCGACAGTCCCTACAATGCGGCGGCCAACATTTACAACACTCAGGACTTCGGCATCGGTGAGGAACGCAGCGGCGTACTGCTCATGCTGAGCACCTGGGACAGAGACTATGCCCTGTATATCCGCGATGGCTACGCCAAGAGCATGATCGGCAAGTACGCCCTGTCACAGCTGGAAGACGAATTCCTCGACAACTTTGCCAACGATGACTGGCAGGGCGGCTTTGAGGATTACCTGAACACCTGCGCCGATTTCTTTGAAAAGGCGGAGCAGGGACACCCTGTCAGGAAGCCGCTGACCAAGGTACTGCCCGGGGCGTTAGGCATTGGTTTGGGGCTGGCATTGCTGGTATGCCTGATCCTGAAGGCCAAGATGAAATCCGTCCGAAAGGGTGCGGAGGCTGACACTTATGTGAGCGCGGAGGGTCTGAACCTGACGGAGCGATATGACCGCTATACCCACACCACCAAAACCAGCCGGAAGCTCTCCTCGGACAGTGACAGCGGCGGAGGCAGCAGCAGTTGCTCCGGCGGTGGAGGCTCCGGCTCCAGCGGCAAGTACTGAGCGGAGAAAGGAGACTCCAAATGAAAAAGAACCGCGTTCTCTGTCTGCTGCTGGCTGTACTGATGGCGCTGTCGATGGCGGGCTGCAAAGGGAATTTCCCCGGCAGCGAAACGTCACACACCGGCAGCAGCAAGAAGAAACCGTCCAAAGCAGACATAGACAGCACAAGTATCCGTAATCCGAATACCGACCGTCTGGATGGCAGCGGCGGGGACGGCGTCAACATCGAAGGAGACTATGACGATTCTCTTGATCTGCTCCGGGAGATGATGGGCACAGAACCCTCCATTTTGTTCGCGGCGGCGTTCATCGGCAACTCGGCGGGCGGACCCGACGATCTGGCCATCCCCCTGTCGGAATGGATCCTTGCGGAGGATCCTGGCCTGTGTGCCCAGTATACGTTCATTCGCCAGATCCCCCGCGAGCGGGTGGTGGGCAGCGGCGGCAGCCTGCTCTGCGTGGTCCCCCGCGACCCCAACGCCACCCTTGCGGTGAATCGCATCCGGTATGATCCAAAGAGCGGGGAGTACGAGAATCTTGAGGTGCTCTACCGCAGCGAGACGGGCGAGCCGATCCTGGTATATGCCTGCGCCGATATGGGCGAAAGCCCCTTTCCCGACACGGAGATCACTGTGACGGACAGCAGCGGAAGAACCGCTGTGTGGCGCCCGCTTTACGGCACGTCGATACGGCCCGATGACTATGACACGGACGCGCCGATGGGCTATGATTTCACCAACTACAGCCAAGAACACGGCGAAGACTATGACGATGACTACGGCGGAGACGTCGACGGCGACGTGAGCTGGATGGCCCCCACGGCGGAGCAGCTCTGCCGGAACATGTGGGTGTGGGATGGCGATCTGGACCGCCAGTACGCCATAGCCTCCATCTTCTTTGAACCCGGCGGATGGGTCACGTTTGAATGGTGGTACGAGGAGGACAACGGTGCGTATCAGGAGGTCTACGAGGGCGACTGGAGCCTGCAAGACGATATGCTTGGCCTGCGGATGACCCGCACCGGCGGCGAACGCTTCCGGGAAGGTGAGCGGGCCGTTGAGATCACCGGCGTGTTCCCGGTGCAGATCCCCATGGGCTTTGAGGACTTCCCTATTCTGAACATTGCCGAGGGCGTGAACGGCGAACTGCTGCCTATTCAGATCCCTCCCAGCACCCTGATCTATTTCTTGCCTGCCATGGGCTGAGCAGCAGATCCCCAGGTGTGATCAAAGGTCCTTTTCCCATGATCGCAAAAAAGGAATCTTTCACCGAAAAAGGGGGGCTTCGTAAAGAAGCTGCATCTGTAAAATAAAAGTAGACACCATAAAAAACGCAAGTTTTTGGTGGTGTCTACTTTTTTGTATAATAAGAAGCAGGAAAGGAGTTGAGATCATGGGCGCACCGAAAGGAAAGCCTCACCGTAAATTTACACAGGCGGAAAAGCTGGCATATATATCAGAGTTTCAAGATGCGCATATTTCTCAATCGAAGTTCGCAAAAGAACATGGACTTAATTTAAGTATGTTTGAGCGTTGGATGAAGGAGTATGGCGAGCAGGGAGAAGCCGGCCTTGCATCACATCGGGATCGATGTGGTAATCGATATGCAGCGCTGCATACGAGCAAAACATTGGACGAGATGGGCCAATTGCAGCTTCGGATGGCAAAGCTGGAGGCAGATGTAGCACGGCTAAAAAAAGGATACCGGGTGAAAGGAAGTGGTTCACAGAAGGAATTTGTTACTGGCAGCGGCAAGAGTTTCAGATCATCGAAGATTTGAGAAGTAAATATCCGGTTAGGCCGCTGGAAATCGTTGTGTCTGACATGACTTGCATTCGCTGTAACGGAAGGATTTATGAGTGGGTCCTTTTTATAGCTACCTTCAACAATGAAATTATTGCACATTCTGTTTCTGCACATCGAGGGGATCCCAAAACCTACTATAACTGCTTGGATCAACTATGCAAACGCGTAAAAAATGTGAAGGAGCAGACCGCAGGTACGGTCTTGCACACCGACCAAGGCGCAGTCTACTCCTCCAGAGCTTTCTCAAGGACTCATTCTAATTATAACATAATTCGCTCAATGTCAAGAGCCGAAACACCTACGGACAACCCAATTATCGAATCTCTGAACGGATGGATGAAGGCCGAATTGATTCTGGATTTTGGTATCAGTAAAGTTTCCAACCTCAAAAAGACACTGGATCAATATGTCCTATACTTTAACTCCGAACGTTTTGCCGCTGCCTTGGAGTACAAAACCCCAATCCAGTACAGGACTGAATTGGGGTTCTGATGCTATGACTTTTTATTCGTGTCTACTTTTACTTGACAAATGCACTTCGTAAAGAAGCCTCCCCCTTTTTTGTTTTTCACATTCCATTCGTTATCCTGTTAAACAAGACAGATCGGCTGCAAACCGAAGTTTGCAGCCGATCTCAGCGTGTCGAAAAGGTTTTCCGCCCCGCTGACCCTATTTTCCGAACTTTATAAAAGTTCTGAAAATGTTTGATTTCAATGGCACAGGACACCCTTCTTGGGTTTCCCGCGCACACCCTTCCTTTCCGTCGAGGGGAAATTACCTCTTTATCGGTAAAACCAGAGCGGCTGCAAACCGAGGTTTGCAGCCGATCTGTCTTAATAATAAGCATGATAAAAGCATCTGAACGTCTGTGTTTGGGCGTTTTACGCCTTGGATTCGTCAATATAGCTGTACAGCGTGTACTTGGAGATGCCGAAGAACTTGCACACCCGGTCGCCGCTCTTGGTGATGAGGAAGGCTCCGGTCTCATTGAGAAACTGCACCGCCTTGACCTTATCCTCCTTGTTCATCAGGGCCACTGGCTTACCAACCACCTTCACGCTCTGCTCGATCAGCTCATCCAGCAGGTCAGAGACATTCCGGGCAATCGGCTCCGGCTCCTTCTCGTCCTTTTCAGTGGCGGTAAACTGCTTGATCGCATTCTCCATGGCCAGCATCAGGGTGATATCGTAGTTGATGCCGAAGATGCCAATGGGGGCACCGTCATCATCCCGGATATAGATGGTGGTGGATTTCAGGATCTTCCCATCCTTGGTCCGGGTCAGGTAGGACAGGTGATCGTGGAGCTGTTCGGGATTCCCCCGCAGGGCTTCCAGAACCACATGGGAGGGCCCGTCCCCCACCTTGCGTCCGGTGACGTGTCCGTTTTCAATGGCAACGATGGACCGTTCCGGGTCATTGGTGGCAAGATCGTGGACTACCACCTCGCAGTTGGGGCCGAATTGACTGGCGATTCCCTTTGCCAGCGTCAAGAGAAATTGCAGCGTAGATGCATTCGGCACGTAAATGCCCTCCTTTTCCGGTCCGCGGCAGAACCGCCCCGAAAAGAGCGGGGCAAACTATGGAATACACGGTCTGATCCGTTGCCGCTGACAGACCTGCTATGATTATTCCATTATTGTATCATAATTTTAGTGAGTTTCAACCATTTTTTTGAGACCTAAAAATTTTTAATTTTCTCATTAAAGTGTATGGGCAGTCAAGCAGATTGCAGCAGGAGCGATATATCTGAAAACAAGTCAGATCTCCCTCCACTCACGAAGTGGCCTTCCGTAAAAAGCAAGGGCACTTCCAAACCTTCCATGCATGGAAAGCCGGGGAAATATCCCTGCTGCGGAGGCCCGATTTTTGGAAAAAACAGCCTTGCGCACAGGTTCCGCAAGAGGAACCAAAAAAAGTTTTAGCTTTACAGCATTTTTTTGAGTTTTTCTGCTTGACAACCGAAGAACACATGCTATGATGGTCTCAGAAAGCTAAATAAATTTTGCCATGAAGTAAAAAGATTTTGGAGGAGAGTATTCCATGAAAGATCAGCTCAAATGGGTCCTCAATCATATGCCGAAGAGTGACGATCAGCATCTGGATGTGATGTCCCTGCCCAATGTGGCCAAGGCCCGCTCCTTCCACGGGTCCTTCCCCCAGTACTCCATCACCCCTCTGGCGCAGCTGGACGGCATGGCCAAGTATCTGGGGCTGGCGGGTGTGTATGTGAAGGATGAGTCCTACCGGTTTGGTCTCAACGCCTTCAAGGTGCTGGGCGGCTCCTTCGCCATGGCCCGGTACATCGCCGGCGAGATGGGCCGGGACGTGTCCGAAATGAATTACAACTACCTGACCAGCGAAGCCTTCCGTAAGGAATTCGGTCAGGCCACTTTCTTCACCGCCACCGATGGCAACCATGGCCGCGGCGTGGCTTGGGCAGCCAACAAACTGGGCCAGAAGTCTGTGGTGCACATGCCCAAGGGCAGCAGCAAGTCCCGCTTTGACAATATCGCCAAGGAGGGCGCCAAGGTCACCATCGAGGAAGTCAACTACGATGACTGTGTGCGTATGGCTGCCGCGGAAGCCGCACAGACGGAACACGGCGTCATCGTGCAGGATACCGCCTGGGACGGCTACGAGGAGATCCCCTCCTGGATCATGCAGGGCTACGGCACCATGGCTAATGAGGCCGCCGACCAGCTTCGTCAGTGCAGCGTAAACCGTCCCACCCACGTGTTCGTCCAGGCCGGCGTCGGCTCTCTGGCCGGTGCGGTGGTGGGCTACTTCGCAAACCTGTTCCCCAACGATCCCCCCAAGTTCGTGGTAATGGAGGCCGAGGCGGCTGACTGCCTGTATCAGGGCGCGCTGGCCAATGACGGCAAGCCCCGCATCGTCACCGGTGATCTGAAAACCATCATGGCCGGTCTGGCCTGCGGTGAACCCAACACGATCTCCTGGGACATTCTGCGGAACCATGTGTCCGCCTTCATCTCCTGCCCCGATTGGGTCAGCGCCAAGGGTATGCGGATGCTGAGTTCCCCCGTCAAGGGCGATCCCCGCGTGGTGTCCGGCGAATCCGGTGCCGTGGGCATGGGCGTTCTGGACGCCATCATGTGTGATGACACCTACAAGGAACTGCGGGACGCTTTGGAACTGGACCGGCACAGCCGGGTGCTCATGTTCTCCACTGAGGGCAACACCGATCCCGAAAAGTATCGCCGGGTGGTATGGGGTGGCGAGTATCCCACCGATGACACCCCGCAGAAGCCCTGCTGAACGCACGGTCCAGAAGCGGATCCGATCAAAATTTGAGAAATAAAATTGGAGATTACTACCATGGATTTTGAGAAGATCAAAGCAGCCGCTCAGGCCTATCAGGCCGATATGACCCGCTTTCTGCGGGACATGATTTCCCACCCCAGCGAAAGCTGTGAGGAGCGTGAGGTTGTTCACTGCATCAAGGCCGAGATGGAAAAGCTTGGCTATGACAAGGTGGAGATCGACGGTCTTGGCAATGTCATCGGCTGGATGGGTGACGGCGACAAGATCATCGCCATCGACTCCCACATCGACACCGTAGGCGTGGGCAACATCGACAACTGGACCCATGACCCCTACCAGGGCTACGAGGATGACCAGGTCATCTACGGCCGCGGCGGCTCCGACCAGGAGGGCGGTATGGCCTCTGCCACTTACGGTACCAAGATCATGAAGGATCTGGGCCTGATCCCTGCCGGTTATAAGATCATGGTGGTGGGTTCTGTGCAGGAGGAGGACTGCGACGGTATGTGCTGGCAGTACATCGTCAACAAGTACTTCCCCGCCAACGGCATCAAGAAGGAGCAGGTGGAATTCGTTATCTCCACCGAGCCCACCGACGGCGGCATCTACCGCGGCCACCGCGGCCGCATGGAGATCCGTGTGGACGTGAAGGGCGTTTCCTGCCACGGTTCCGCGCCCGAGCGTGGTGACAACGCCATTTACAAGATGGCCGACATTCTTCAGGAAGTCCGCGCGCTCAACGAGAACGGTGACGGCCCCTCCAACGAGATCAAGGGCCTCGTGAAGATGCTGAATCCCGCATTCAACCCCGAGCATTACGAGGACGCTCAGTTCCTTGGCCGGGGCACCTGCACCACCTCCCAGATCTTCTACACCTCTCCCTCCCGCTGCGCTGTGGCTGACTCCTGCTCCATCTCCATCGACCGCCGCATGACTGCCGGTGAGACCTGGGACTCCTGCCTGGAGGAGATCCGCCAGCTGCCCAGCGTAAAGAAGTACGGCGACGATGTGAAGGTCTCCATGTATATGTATGACCGACCCTCCTGGACCGGCGAGGTCTACGAGACCGAGTGCTACTTCCCCACCTGGATCAACAAGGAAAACGCCGCCCATGTGCAGGCTCTGGTGGATGCCCACCATGCGCTGTACGGTGAGGAGCGCATTGGCCCCGACGGCGCGATGCACCTGCGTCACCGTCCCCTCATCGACAAGTGGACCTTCTCTACCAACTGCGTGTCCATTCAGGGCCGGTACGGCATCCCCTGCGTTGGCTTCGGCCCCGGTGCGGAATCTCAGGCCCACGCCCCCAATGAGATCACCTGGAAGCAGGATCTTGTGACCTGCGCTGCCCTGTACGCCGCCGTGCCCGGTCTGTACAAGGAGGAGAACAAGACTGCCGATGTTTCCCAGTTCCGGGCCGGCAAGACCAACAACGACATTCAGTAATTCGCACAGAAACCGTTTCAGACCTTTTCTCACAAATTACAAAATATAGATTTATAAAGGAGCCAATTATCATGGACGCTACTCTGCAGAAATATATCGACAAGCTGAACGCCCTGAACTTCAAAGAGATGTACGAGGGTGACTTCTTCCTGACCTGGGACAAGTCCGATGACGAGCTGGAAGCCGTCTTTACCGTGGCGGATGCCCTGCGCTATATGCGCGAGAACAACATCTCCACCAAGATCTTCGAGTCCGGTCTGGGCATTTCCCTGTTCCGGGACAACTCTACCCGCACCCGTTTCTCCTTTGCCTCCGCCTGCAACCTGCTGGGCCTGGAGGTCCAGGATCTGGACGAGGGCAAGAGCCAGATCGCTCACGGCGAGACTGTCCGCGAGACTGCCAACATGATCTCTTTCATGGCTGACGTCATCGGCATCCGTGACGATATGTACATTGGCAAGGGCCACACCTATCAGAAGGAAGTGGCTGAGGCCGTGACCCAGGGCCACAAGGACGGCGTTCTGGAGCAGAAGCCCACCCTGGTCAACCTGCAGTGCGATATCGACCACCCCACCCAGTGCATGGCCGACATGCTGCACATCATTCACCACTTTGGCGGCGTGGAGAACCTGAAGGGCAAGAAGATCGCTATGACCTGGGCTTACAGCCCCTCCTACGGCAAGCCCCTCTCCGTGCCTCAGGGCGTCATCGGCCTGATGAGCCGTTTCGGCATGGACGTGGTGCTGGCTCACCCCGAGGGATACGAGGTCATGCCCGAGGTGGAGGAGGTTGCCAAGGCCAACGCCGCCAAGACCGGCGGTTCCTTCACCAAGACCAACTCCATGGCCGAGGCCTTCAAGGACGCTGATATCGTCTATCCCAAGAGCTGGGCTCCCTTCGCCGCTATGGAGAAGCGCACTAATCTGTACGCTGAGGGCGACGCCGACGGCATCAAGGCTCTGGAGAAGGAACTGCTGGCCCAGAACGCCGATCACAAGGATTGGTGCTGCACCGAAGAGCTGATGAAGACCACCAAGGACGGCAAGGCCCTGTATCTCCACTGCCTGCCCGCCGACATCAACGATGTTTCCTGCAAGGACGGCGAGGTTGAGGCCTCCGTGTTTGACCGCTACCGCACCCCCCTGTATAAGGAAGCTTCCTACAAGCCCTATATCATCGCCGCCATGATCTTTCTGGCTAAGGTGAGGGATCCTCAGGCCACGCTGAAGGCTCTGGAGGAGCGCGGGATCGCCCGTTGGTTCCAGAAGTAAATCTTCTCAGAACACGCTGAATTTTACAGGCTTTCCGCCTGACATCCCTTTTCCATTCCGGAGGCCCGTCTGCATAGGTCAACCTGCCTGTATCTGTGCGGACGGGCTCCATCATTTTCACCGGCGGCCATGACAGCCGTCTCAGCGGCACCCCCGCAACACGGGGCATCTATTGCCGTTTTTGCTCCAAAATGTATAGAATCTAAACAAATTGAGGTGTTTTTCATGGGTAAGCGTATTGTGATCGCGCTGGGCGGCAATGCTCTGGGCAGCAATCTCCCTGAGCAGATGATCGCTGTGAAGCAGACTGCCAAGGCCATCGTCGACCTGATTGAAGAAGGACATGAGGTCATCATCGCCCACGGAAACGGCCCCCAGGTGGGCATGATCCAGAAGGCCATGGCCGAACTGACCCGCTCCGAGCCGGAGAAGTACATTCCCTGTCCTCTGTCCGTATGCGTGGCCATGAGCCAGGGCTACATCGGTTATGACCTGCAAAACGCGCTGCGGGAAGAACTGCTGGACCGCGGCATCCAAAAGGGTGTAGCCACCGTGCTTACTCAGGTTGAGGTGGACCCGAATGATGAGGCGTTCCACAACCCCACCAAACCTATCGGTGCTTTCATGACCAAGGAGGAAGCCGACAAGATGGTGTCCGAACGCGGCTACAACGTCATCGAAGATGCCGGCCGTGGTTACCGTCGAGTGGTCGCCTCTCCCAGACCTCAATCGATCATTGAGATCCAGTCCATCCGTGATATGGTAGAGGCTGGGCTGGTGGTGGTGGCCTGCGGCGGCGGCGGAATTCCCGTCTACAAGACTGAGGGGCACCATCTGAAGGGCGCCGCCGCTGTTATCGACAAGGACTTCGCCTCCTGCGTACTGGCTCAGCAGGTGGAAGCCGACACCCTTATCATCCTCACTGCCGTAGAAAAGGTTGCCATCAACTTCGGCAAGCCCGATGAAAAGTGGCTGGATTCCCTGACTCCTGACGAGGCCCGCAAGTACATCGGTGAGGGGCACTTTGCCCCCGGTTCCATGCTGCCCAAGGTGGAGGCCGCCGTGGAGTTTGCCGAAAGTGCCCCTGGCCGCTCCGCCCTCATCACGCTGCTGGAAAAGGCCAAGGACGGCGTAGCCGGCAAAACCGGCACCGCCATCCACCAGTAAACGCACACAAAACCGAGGCTGTTGCAGCAACAGCCTCGGTTTTTATCAAAAACTGTGGGCACTTCTGTTCAATTTCGTCCCGAAATTCCTTTTGCCAAAATTTTGTGTTAATACTTGTATTTCCCTGTTTATGCGGCTATAATATAAATCAGAGATGTTGAGAGAAGCGTATGACGGGAGCGTCATGCGCTTTTATTATTACGTGTAAGGAGAGAATCATATGAAACGCCCACTTTTGCTTGCGCACCGCGGTTTTTCCGGCAATTACCCGGAGAACAGCCCTCTGGCCTTCCGGATGGCAGTGGAAAAGACCGCTGCCGACGGTTTTGAAAGTGACGTCCACATCACCAAAGACGGCAAGCTGGTGATTTTTCATGATGCCTCTGTGGAGCGCACCTCCAACGGCACCGGCTTCATCAAGGACATGACCTATGATGAGCTGCTCTCGCTGGATATCGGTGCTTGGAAGTCTCCGGAATTTGCAGGTCAGCATATCTGGACCTTTGGCCAGCTGCTGGACTTCTGTAAGGAGACCAAGATGCTGCTGAACATGGAACTGAAAAACTACGAGGTGTTTTACGAGAATCTGGAGCAACGGGTGATCGACGAAATCTGCAAACGCCAGATGCAGGAGCAGGTGTTCGTTTCCTCCTTCAACCATATCTCCATGCAGCATTTCAAGGAGCTGTGCCCGGACATTGAAACCGGCCTTCTGTATGATAAGCCCTATCTGGACATGGAACATTATGTCCAGCGCTCCAATGCCGACAATATGCATCCCCGGTATATGCTTCTGCAATATCAGCCGGAGCTGATGGAACTGTTCCACGGCCGGGGCATGAAGGTCAACACCTGGACGGTAAATGACGAGGAGAACATGAAAGATATGATCGCCCGGGGCGTAGACTGCATCATCTCCAACCACCCCGATGTGCTGTGCCGCGTAGCGGATGATGTCTGCGACTGAAAAACACTCCCGCATTGCATTTTGCAATGCGGGAGCTCTTCTTGATCCCAGATTTATCTTTATAACGAAAAACACCTGAAATCGTTCGGATTTCAGGTGTTGTTCTGGAGCTGCTGACCAGATTTGAACTGGTGACCTCATCCTTACCAAGAGATTTTTGGCGTTTTTTATAATAATTTCCGTTTGTTTTTAGTCGTTTCTATTCCGAACAACATCGTTTCCAGAACTTTTGCGAAGTGCAGTCTCCGTTGTTTCCACGCTTGTCTGTGGTGAAACTGTGGTCAACCAGCGATTTGTGTAGACAGTGCCTGCGCAAATCGCATCGACTCAGCGTCACAGATAACACCGCAGTTTCTTCGAAAGTCGATATAGTCATCAGGAGGTTGGTATCACAATTTGATACCAACCTCTTTGCCAAAACAGGCGTAATAGCCCATTCATATTTTGGGCCGCTGTAATCAATAAGAGTTAGTTCTCCATCACAGAATTCTCCGCCGACTGCTCCAACATGAGGAAACGATCAAAGTCGCTCTCGTAGAGTCGATCCTGAATAATTCGATATTTCTCAAACTCTGTTTCGGCATGAAGCTTTGCCTGCTCCGCGCTGATTTTACCGGGTCCCGTCAGCAGTTCGTTTCCGTTAAACTCCAAGAACCCGTCCAGACGCTTCGCCCAATCCTCCATACTCATAGGAATTTTGCGTTCAGCCTGAAGCTCGGCATAGTCCAAATAGAGAGACACGATCCGTTCCAGATATGACATTTCCTTTTCGCTCAAATAGTTCTTGGCTACGGTCACATCAGCCTTTACGATTTTTCCGTCTGGTGCATTTTCCCAGGTTGCCAGCCCCATGTGTTCCTTCGCCGCATCAGCCCGCTCCACGATCAACTCTGCCGCTGTGTGGCGATGAACGGCATAATGCAGCTTGTTCTGCACGGTCTGGAAAAACAGACGAGTGGTCCTTGCATCCTTGTCGTAGTCGAAATCTGTAGCGTAGAAGTCCGTGACCTTTTGATCGAATTTCCGCTCAGCCAGCCGGATTTCACGGATGTACTGGAGCTGACGCTCAAAGTATTCATCTGTGAACATATGTCCTTTTTTCAGGCGTTCCTTATCCATGGTCCAGCCTTGGATGGTATGGTCTTTCACGATCTGCCTCGCCCATTTGCGAAACTACACCGCACGGGGATTATTGACCTTAAATCCAACAGCGATGATCATTTGAAGCGTGTAATGCTTCAGTTCTCTCGTTGGTGTCGATGCGCAGATACCGGCAGCCATGCTCCCGGGCGTACTGCTCGTAAAATGCGGCGAAGGCGCGGCCAAGGCCCCGTTTTCCGGCCTGCGGATCGACGGCCAGCGTGTGCAGGACCATGATCTGGTCATCCGGCGCGTCGTACTGCCACGGAGCGCCCGCGTAAACGTCCGCCTGAAGCCGGTTGAAGATGCCGGTGCCCACCACGGCGCCGTCCGCCTCCTCCACGAACAGGTCGCCCCGCTCCAGCGCCGCCTCAGCGGTGGAGCGCACGGGGTACACGCCCCGCACCCAGCCCACCTGCGCGGGGCCGGCCTCCTCTGCGTCGTGGACGTGCTCATAGACCCGGACCACGGCATCCAGATCTGCGGCATCGGCCTTCCGAATGGTGATCTCCATGAAAAACACTCCTTTGCGTCTTTGCGTCGGCCCGGCGGCGCTCCGCCGGTCACTGGCAGCGCTTCTGATACTCCGATGGGGACATCCCCACGCTTTTTTTGAACGCGCTGCTGAAATAGGTGATGTCCCGGTAGCCCACGGACTCCGCCACCTCGTAGACCTTTACGCGGCAGTCCCGCAGAAGCTCCGTGGCCTTGTGCATCCGGTAGTTGGTGAGATAGGCCGAGAGCGTGTAGGACGTCTCCTTCTTGAAAACATGGCTCAGATGCCCGTCGCTGACGCCCAGACTGCGGGCCACGGACGAGACGCTGATATCCGGGTCGTTGTAATGCTCGGAAAGATAGGTCAGCGCCTCCCGGACGTATTTGCTCTTTTCCGGCCCCTGCCCCTCCGGCAGGACCGGGGCGGCGGGAGCCGCCGGGGCTGCGGCCTGGGCGCGGCTGCGGATGCGGGCGATGGTCTCCTCCAGCTCCCCGTCGTGAAAGGGCTTGAGCAGGTAGTCCGCAGCGCCCAGCTTCAGCGCCGACTGGGCGTAGGAAAAGTCGCTGTACGCGGTGAGAAAGACCACGTGGGCCCGGTTCCCCTCCTCCCGCAGGCGGCGGAGCATCTCGATGCCGTCCAGCTTGGGCATGCGGATGTCGGTGACGATCAGGTCCGGGCGGTAGCGGCGGATGACCTCCAGCCCCTCCTCGCCGTTGGCGGCCTCGCCCACCACGGCGCAGCCCGCCCCGGCCCAGTCCACCGTCAGCACGATACCCTTGCGGACCAGCTCCTCGTCCTCCACGACGACGACCTTCAGCATGGCGGTTCCTCTCCTTTCCTGAAAACCGGAAGTGTGATGCGGATGCACGCGCCCTCGCCCTGCACGGGGACGAAGCGGACGCCCCGGTCCGGTCCGTACCGGATGCGCAGGATGGCGTCCACATTGTGCAGGCCGAAGTGCCCGCCGGGCCGGGGCGCGCCGTCCCGATACTGGGCCAGGACCTCCTCCGGCACGCCGCAGCCATTGTCCCGGACGGTGAGGATCAGGTCCTCCTCCGTGCGGTAGGCGCTGATGCGGATCTCGCCGCCGGAGCGGTCCCGGAAGCCGTGCAGAATGGCGTTTTCCACCAGCGGCTGGAGCATCAGCTTCGGCACCGGCACGTCCCGCAGCGGCTCGTCCACCTCCACCGTCAGGGCGAACGCGCCGGAAAAGCGGATGTTCTGGATCTCCACGTACCGCTCCACAAGGCGCAGCTCCTGCCGCAGAGGGACCAGCTCATCGGCGGAGATGCTGCTGCGCAGGATGTCGGCAAGGTCGGCGGAGATGGTGGCGACCTCCGGGGCCTGATGGATCTTGCCCATCCACTTGATGGTGTCCAGCGTGTTGTACAGGAAGTGGGGGTTGAGCTGGGCCTGCATCATGCGGATCTGAGCCTCGTTCAGCTCCCGCTGCTGGCGCAGGGAGTCCTTCAGATTCTGCCGCAGGCGCTGGGCCATCCGGTTGAACCGACCGGAGAGCTGGCCCATCTCGTCGATGCGGCGGTTGTCCAGCTGGACGTTCAGGTTGCCCTCCTCCACCTCGCGCATGGCGCTGTTGAGGGCGCGGATCGGCTCAAAGAGCTGGCGGCTGAAGCGCATGGACGCCAGCACGCACAGCCCCAGGCACAGCAGCAGGGAAAGCCCCGCCACCAGATACATCAGTTCGGCGGTGCCCTCGGTCATGGGCTTGGGCTGCTGGAGCACCAGACAGAAGCCGGAGCGCGGCTCCTGCCGGACGAAGTAATCATAAGCGCCGTGGCTGTCGGAGAGGGCCTGTCCGGCCAGAAGCTGGCTGCGCAGGCGGGCGGCCAGCGTCTTGGCGGGGAGGTCGGACGAGGCGTACACCTGATCCCAGAAGGGGTCCAGCAGCAGAAGGCGGCTGGTGGCGGTGTGCTGCCCGTCGAAAAGCGCGGTGAGCTGGGCGGCGGTGACGTCCGCCACCACGTATCCCAGCGGAACGCTGCCCCGCCGGACGGCGCAGGCCGCCTGAATGCAGGCGGAGCTTTTGGACGATGCGCCGCGGTAGACCACGCCGCCGTCCGCCGCCGCGGCCAGCAGCCCCCAGCGGGGGGAGAGGGAGCCGGAGGCGGGCTGGCTGGAGGTGGAGTAGAGCTGGCGGCCGTCCGCGCCGTAAACGGAGAGACTGGCCCCGCCGAGGACCGGCGCGGCCGCGCGGTACAAAACGGAGTAGACGCGCTGCTCGTCCAGCTCGGAGCGGTCCAGCGCCGCCGCCACCGCCGGCTCGGCGCAGAGCTTTTCCATGACGGTCTCGCAGTCGGACAACAGCCCGCTCAGCTCGCCGGACATGGCGTCAAGCTGCGTCTCGGCGGCGTCCGCCGCGCTGCGGGTCAGCGAAAGGCGGAAGATGTTGAGCATCAGCAGCGTGCAGATCAGCAGGGGCAGGATGCCGATGGCCAGAAAGCTGGTGAGCAGCTTCTGGCGGAAGGAGGCGTTTTTCATGACGGCGCGTCCTCCCGCAGAAGCTCCGGCCAGCGGGCGGAGAAGGCGTCCTTCAGCTCCGCCGCCCAGCGGACGGGATAGTCGATGAGCGCCAGCTCGTCCGCAGGGGGCAGCGCGTCGCCGTCGGACACGTCCGTGCGGACGCTGCGGCGGGAGAACTGGCTGACCACCAGCTCCTGCACGTCCCGGCTCTGGGCAAAGTCCAAGAAGGCCCGGGCGTTGTCCGGATGGGGTGCGCCCGCGATCAGGGCGCTGCCGTCCGGCACGGCGCTGGTCCCCTCCTCGGGGTAGACGATGGCGATATCCGCTCCCTGAGCCTGACGCTTCAGGGCGGTCTCCTCCAGCGTCACGCCCACGCGGCAGCTTCCGCCGGCCACCGCGGCCACCACGTCGCCGGAGTCCGGCAGGACCCGGCCCTCCAGCTGGACGGCAAGGCGGTCCAGCTGGTCCCAGTCGTCGCCGGGGATGGCGCAGAGCATGGTGGCCGCCGCCGTGTAGCTGGAGCCGGACACAGTGGGGTCCGCCAGCGCGATGGAGCCGGACCACCGGCCGCTTAGCAGGCTCTCCCACCCGGTCAGCTCGCCGGGGGAGACCAGCTTGGTGTTGTAGATCAGCACCACGGGGAGGGAGGAAAAGGGCGTCCACAGGTCGTCCGCCGGGCGCAGGCCCGGGCGGATCAGGTCCGCCTCGGCGCAGGCGTAGGGCTGAAAGTAGCGCTCATAGGCCGTCAGGCTCTCCACGCCGCCGCCGAAGATCACGTCGCACACCGGCGCGTCCGCCTCGCCCGCGATGCGGGCAAGCAGCTCGTTGGTGCCGCCGGTGACCACCTCGGCCCAGATGCCGGTGCGGGCTTCAAACTCCTTGACAATGGGGCCGTAAACCTCCTCCTTATGAGAGGTGTAGATCACGACCCGGTCGCTCTCCGCCGGGGCCAGCGCCGCCGCAGACTGGCCCGGGGAGCCGGCACAGCCGGTGAGCAGCAGCGCGGTCAGCGCGAGGATCAGGCATCGTCTGCCCATGGCGCGTCCTCCTTTCGGGTTGGATTGAGCGGTCAGACCAGCTCCAAAAGCTCCGGCAGGGACCGGATTTCGTGGTCCGCAAGGCCCTCCGCCGCAGCGGCGGGGCCGAGGGCGGCGCTGGAAAAGCCGCCGCAGCGGGCGGCGCGGACGCCTGCGGCGGCGTCCTCTACCACCAGCGCTTCCGCCGGGGAGACGCCCAGCGCCTGCGCGGCCTTTAAAAACACCTCCGGGTCCGGCTTGGACCGGGCGATCTGCGTCCCGTCCACCACGGCGTGGAAATACGGCGTCAGGCCGGTGCGCTCCAGAATGAAGCGGGCATTTTTGCTGGAGCTGGCCACCGCCAGCAAAAGCCCACGCTCCCGCAGGGCCTTGAGCGTGACTGTTGTATCCGGGGCGACGTCCGCCGGGGTCATTTCGGCGATGAGGGCGCGGTAGCGCTCGTTCTTCTCCGCGGCGAGGGCTTCCTTCTCCGCCGGGGTGAAGCTGCGGCCGCAGCCCTCCAGCACGATGTCCAGCGCCTCCATCCGGGAGACGCCACGCAGCCGCGCCGCGGCGCGCCCGTCAAAGGGGATGCCGAGACGGACCGCCAGCGCACGCCACGCCTTGTCGTGGGCCTGATCCGTGCGGACCAGCACGCCGTCCAGATCAAAGATCACTGCGCGCATGAGAGGATCGCCTCCAATTCGTTGCACACGTCCCGGCAGGATCGGGGCGCTTCCCGGACCGCGGCGGCGCGGGAGTCCGCCAGCGTCCGGCGCAGCGCACCGTCCGCCTGCTCCATGAGATAGCACCGGCCCGCCATGTCCAGCATGGCCTGATCGTTCCAGTTGTCGCCGAAGGCCGCCGTCTCCTCCGGCGAAACGCCCAGTGCGCCGCACATCTCCGCAAGGCCGGTGCCCTTGGTGGCGATGGAGAAGTCCAGCCACACAAGGCCCGCCACCGCCATGTGGAACGGCTCACCCCAGCGGGGGGCGAGGAGCGCGGCGGGGCCGGCCATCCCGTTGGGACAGTAGGCCGCGATCTTCACGATCTCCTCCGGCACGTCCTCGGGCCGGTCCACCATGGTCACGAGATTCCCGTGGTTCACGGCCATCTCGTGGACCAGCTCCGGGCCGCAGCCGCACAGATAGTTGAGGTTCTGCCCCTCGATGATGACGTCGCAGCCGGGAATGTCCATGATGGCGCGGGACAGGGCCAGCGCCTCCTGACGGGGCAGGAGCGTCTTGCTCAGGAGGGGCGCGCCCTCCTCCGTTCCGGGGCCGTACAGCACGGCGCCGTTTTCACACAGAAAGCACATCTCGTCCGCCACGGGGGCGAACAGCGTGCGCATGGAGTGGTACTGCCGGCCGGAGGCGGGACAGAACAGGATATTCCGCTCCCGCAGGCGGCGGATCAGGGGAAACAGCCGCTGGGGCATGACGGTCTCGTCATAGGGCAGCAGCGTGCCGTCGATATCGGATGCAATGAGACGGATCATAAAACGCTCCTTTTGGGGATCAGGATGGAAAACGGAGAAAAGAGGCCCCGGCAGGGGGCCTCTTTCCCGACAGCGCCCGGCCGAGGGACCGGGGCGGATTTACTTCACGCTCAAAGAGCCTTGCGCGATCATCCGGCCGTTCCTACGACTGAATAATACCACGCCGTCGCCCTGAAAGTCCAGACGGATTTTCTGGCCGATGCGGTAGAGCACGCCGCCGAACACCACGCCGGTGAGCAGGAAGCTGCCCACCCGGACCTTCACCGTGGTCTCCATGCCGGTGGGCATGGCGGAGTAGATCTCGCCTTCGATGGCGCCGGAATCGCTCAAACGCAGGAACTCCGGCCGCACGCCGAGAACAAAGTCCCCGTCGGTCAGGGCCGCCTCGTCGCCGAAGTCCTCCGTCTCGTTGACGCGGGCCACGTGATAGCGGAACAGCACGTCCTTGTTGCCCTTTTCCACGCTCTTCTTGTCCAGCGCCCGGGCGTTTTCCGCGTCTCTGCGGGCCTTGTCCTCCGCGTCCGCGCGCTCGTACCACGCGGCCACGTCCAGCGGCTCCTTGGGACGGAAGGAGAGCTGCATTCCGTCCAGCGCGGAGAGGGTCAGCGTTCCGTCGGACTGCTGGGCGCCGCTGGCGTCGATGAAGTTGATGGCGGGGTTGCCCACGAAGTCCGCCACGAACACGTTATTGGGCTTGGCGTACACGTCCAGCGGCGCGTCGGACTGCTGGAGGACGCCGTTTTCGATCAGGCAGATCTTGGTGGCCAGCGTCATGGCCTCCATCTGATCGTGGGTGACGTAGATAAAGGTGGAGCCGGTGTCGATGTGCAGGCGCTGAAGCTCGGAGCGCATCTCAAGGCGCAGCTTCGCGTCCAGATTGCTCAGCGGCTCGTCCATGAACAGCACCGTCGGCTCCGGAGCCAGCGTCCGGGCGATGGCCACGCGCTGCTGCTGGCCGCCGGACAGCTCGGAGGGATAGCGGTCCATGAACATGCCGATCTTCACGATCCGGGCCACGCGGCGCACGGACAGGTCGATCTCCTCCGGCGTCAGCTTGCGCACGGCGGTGACGGGCTTGCCGTCCTTTTCGTACTCAAAGCGGTCGTTGAGCGTGCAGCCGGCGGCGGCGGCCTTGTCCCGGGCGGACTCGAGCGCGGCCTCCAGCTCCGGGCGGCGGGCCTGCGCCACGGTGCCCGGCTCCATGGACTCGTGGAGCTTGTAGCTCATCAGGGTCTTGGCGGCGTAGATGGAAATCTCATAGCGGTCGATCAGCTTGATCTGGGCCTTGTTCACGTCCAGCTTGCCCTTTTTGTCCACGCACTCCACGATGGTCTTTACCACGTCGTCCGGCTTCTGCAGGACGCGCAGCAGCGTTGCGGCGCGGCTGGCGTCCGGGTCGAACTTGGGCAGCTCTTCCTTGATATTGGAAAGGCCGAAGGAGATGTTCTGGTAGACGGTCATGTTGGGCCAGAGGGCGTAGTTCTGGAACAGGAAGCCCACCTTGCGCTTGTTGGGCGGGATATTGATGCCGGCCTCGCTGTCATACACGACCCGGCCGCCGATGGTGATGCGGCCGCTGGTGGGAGTCTCCAGTCCCGCGATCATGCGCAGGGTGGTGGTCTTGCCGCAGCCGGAGGGCCCCAGCAGCGTGACGAAGGCGTTGTCGTCGATAACCAGATTCAGGTCGTCCACAGCGTAGAATTTATCCCAGCGTTTGGTTACGTGGGTCAATACGATCTCAGGCATGATTTAACCTCCTATTCCCTTATCAAGGCTTGCGCCGGTGACCTTGTTGACGAGGGTGTTGCAAATCAGAATGGTGACGATCAGGATCAGGTTGATGCCGCTGGAGAAGGCGTACAGACCCATTTCGTCGAAATAGTCCAGCGTGGTGGAGAGGATGAAGCCCTGAACGCACAGCAGCATGAACAGGCTCAGCTCGCGCAGGCAGGTCATGAACGGCAGCAGATAGCCGCTGATGATGGAGGACTTTTGAATGGGGATGATGATGCGGGTCATCCGCTTGCTCCACGGAATGTCCTGAATGATGGCGGCCTCTTCGATCTCGCCGGAGAGCTGGAGCATGGAGTTCAGGCTGGCCCGGCTGGCGAAGGGGATATATTTAATGGTGCCGACGATGATGAGCAGCGTGTACGTATTGAAGAGGTTAACGTACCGATTGGAAAAGAGAACGAAGAACGCCACGCCCACGGCGATGGAGGGCATCAGATACGGCAGGAAGGCCACCGCGTTGACGTAGTTCGCCCATCGGCTCCGCCTCGTCTTGGATACGGCGTAGCCGATCATGGTGCCGATGGTGCCGGCCAGCAGGGAGCAGCACACGGACACCAGGATCGTTCCGCGGAAGGCGTGCCAGATGGTCTCGTTGTGCAGGATGCCCTTCTGGCCGTACATTCCGTTTTCCGTGATGTTCTCGTCCGTCGTCCACCATTTGACGGTCAGGTTGTCGGCGTCTCCGGTGTATAGGAAGCTGTAATCGCCCGGGTTGGGCAGGAACGTTTCAAATGCAAAGGAGACGATGGGGAAGATGCTGGTGAAAAAGGTGATGACGATCAGCACGGCGGCGATGATGTGCTTGCCCGCCCGGCCCAGATTGATCTTGGAGGTCTGGCCGGACTTGCCGGTGACGGTGGTGTAGTTCTTCCGGCTGCGCAGGCTCATCTGATTCAGGAACATGATGGCCACGCCGAAGATCATCATGATGATAGCGAGGATACTGGCCTCGCCGGTGTACTTGGAGTTCAAAGAGACGTACTTGGTGGCGAGGGTGGTCAGGCCCAGATAGTGGGGCACGGGATAGGAGCCCATGGAGCTGCCGAACACCAGCAGGATGGTGGAGAGGATGGCGGGCTTGACCATGGGCAGCGTGATCTTGAACATGGTCTTCCACTTGGGCGTGTCCAGGATCGTGGCGGCCTCCTCAAGGTTGGCGTCCATGTTGCGGAAGATTCCACCGATAAGGATGTAGGCAAAGGGAGCGTAGTGCAGGCCCAGCACCACAAGGCTGGGGAACAGGCCCTTGCACCACCACAGCGGCATCTGCACGCCCAGCGTGGCGGCCAGCAGGCCGTTGGACGTGCCGGTGACGGCGTTGGAGTTGAACAGGTTCTGCCACACCACGGCCAGCGTCCACTGGGGCATGATGTAGGGGAAGATGAAGATGGAGCTGAGGTATTTGCGGCAGGACAGGTTCGTGCGCGTAATGAGGAAGGCGAACAGCCCGCCGAACACGATGGACACCACGCAGGTGCCCACCGCCAGCAGCACCGTGTTGATGAGCGGCATCCACAGGTTGCTCATGGCAAGGCGGCTGGTGAAAAGGTCGATGTAGTTGACGAGGGTATAGCCGCTGGCCTGACCCGTCAGGTGGGCGTCGATGGTGCCCGCGTGGATCTTGAAGGTATCCTGCACGATGGCGACGATGGGGGCGACGGTGGTCACCGTCAGCACGATGCCCATAATGAGCAGGATGACATTATGGGGCTTTGAGAAGTAGGTTTTGATCCTGTTGAGCCGGATCGTGGACCTGCCGGTGCTCACAGTAGACGACTGGTTCATAGATGACCATTCCTTTCCCAGACTTGTGCGGGCCGCGGCAGGACCGCTCCCACAGGACCGCCAGCGGCGGTGTGCGAACCAAAAAACGCTGGATTTTTCTGGATTTTTGGAGAAAAAGCGCCCCTGACGGTCATGAAAGCACCCGTCAGGGGCGTTTTTATGCGTGAGTCAGCGTACCGCGCCGGACGATCAGCCCGCGCTGTACTTGGTCAGCAGCTCGATCCAGCTGCCCACGGTGAAGGCCACGGAGCTGCAGTACTCGGGATCCTCGAGCACCAGCTTGCCCTGATTGGTCCACCACTCATAGCCGTGGTCGTCCTTGGCGGGGAAGGTGTCCACGCCATCCACGTAGCCGCCCTTCTGGTGGCCGTAGGTCGCCTCGATGGCCTCAGCGACGGTGGGGTTGGAGGAGTAGCCGCCCATGTCCTTGCCCCAGGCGGAGAAGCCGTCCTCGGTGCAGGTCATGTAAGCGATGAAGGCGCAGGCGGTCCAGGGCAGGGGAGAGTTGTCGGTGACGAACAGATAGTGGCAGTAGCCGAAGCCGCCGATGCCGGTGTAGCCGTCCTGATAAGCGGCCACGTTCACGTTGTTCACGGAGACGGTGGCGGACTCCTCAACGGAGCGGAGCTTGGAGTACACCAGCAGGCCGAACTGATCCGTGGCGGACTTGTCGACCAGCGTGTTGCAGATGGGGCCGTCATCGGTCTGGGCGTTGTAGCTCTCGACCCACAGCTTGATCCACGCCAGAGCGTACTTGCCGTTCTCACCAAGGCCCAGATCGCTGGCCTCGGAAGCCATGGCGTCGATGGTGGGCTGGAAGTAGGCCTGCTCGTCGGCGGACAGCGCGTCAAACGCCTCCTTCAGCCAGCCGGCGTAAGTATCCTCCGTGAGCATGTACAGGAAGTTCTTGCCCACGATCTCGGAGTCGATGTCCATGTACAGGCCGTGCTCGCCCTCGGCCACGAAGTCCCAGCAGTTGTCATAGGTCTTGGAGCCGGTGTTGTTGTACATAAAGACCTTGTTCAGGGTCTGCAGGGGCAGGAAGCCGGTGTACGCGTCGGCGGTGGTGCCGTTGGCGTCGGCCCAGTCCTTGGGGATGAAGGTATCCAGCACGCCGGGCTGGACCATCTTGCTCTCGATCTGGTTGCCGTCCTGGATCAGGGTCATGGCATAGGTGCCGGTGGGCTTGAGCGCGTCGGCGGTGAGCTGATCGAAGATCTTGTTGTTCTTGGGCTGCTGCCAGTCGTACTCCATGTTATAGCTGGGGTCGATGGACTGCAGATACTCGATGAACAGAGGCAGAGCGGTCTTGCCGCGGCTGGAGTTGCCCACGCCGTAGAACGTGGCGCCGTTGGATTCCTCGATGGCCTTCTTGGCCAGCTCCTCCAGCGTCATGCCCTCGGCCTCGGCGATGATCTTCTGGGTGGCGGTCAGCTCGGCGGCAGGCTCGGCCGGAGCGGCGGAGCCGGAGCCGGAAGCGGAACCGGCGCTTGCGGCGGGAGCGCTGGAGCCGCCGCAGCCGGCCAGCAGGGCCGACATCATGGCGAGGGCCAGCGTCAGTGCAAGAAACCTCTTCTTCATAGGGTGATGTCCTCCTCCAAAATATTTTTTGGTGTTGCGTAACAGAAACTTACTTTGCGTCAGCTTCCAGTTTCATTTTACAGGCTGGAACTGAAAATATCCACTGGACAAATCTGCTGTTATTTGTGAAATCCCAATATTTTTGCACAAACTGCACATCAAACCCGCCGCGCCCGCCGCGCCGGGTGAGCGACCTGCACAGCCGCGCTGCCAAAAAAACGGCGGTGCGGACGGGAAAATTGTGGATTCTGCTGGCGCGGGAGAAAAATTTACGTAAATCCGATGGCGGGAAACGGAACCTTTCAAGCGGCGCGGGCGGGACGGCGGCGCTGGGAATTCGGAAAAAGTCAAGCATTAAATGCGCACAATTTTTCACTTCTTGTTTTGTCTAATTTTGACAATCCAACATGGCTGCCGTCATATCCCATGGTCGGCAGCCTGTGTATTTTCCTATTCAGTTCTCCGTGTTCCGCTCTGCTCACGCCCTCTCCCCTCGAATGTCTGCTGTGCTGTTTCTTCCTGTTACGCGCTCAGTCCGATCTCTCGCAGGCACTCCCGGAACATGACCTCACAGCTCTTGTACCCTAAGATTTTTCGAGGATAGTTGTTAATCCATTCCTCCGTGGCCGCGATCTCCGCCGCGCTGACCTTGGAGAAATCTGTGCCTTTCGGATGCCGCCGCCTGATCATGCTGTTGGCGTTCTCGTTGCTGCCACTCTCCCACAAGGAATACGGATGGCAGTAGTATGGTTGCCGCGCTGGCGCACAGGCCGTCGATCTTCGCCGTCACCGCCGCCGGGTGCTGTTCAAGCTGGTTGCCGATGGCCTGCGCTGCGAACACGTCGCCGCCGCTGTTGATGCGCACCGTGATCTCGTCCAGCGCTCCCAGACCGGCCAGTTCCTCCGCAAACTGCTTCGGGGTCACCTCGTCGCCCCACCAGCTCGTCTGCGAAATGTCGCCGTAAAGCAGCAGCTCCACCTTGTTTCCTGCCTGATTGCAGAATTTCCAGAATTTCTTGTTTTCGGGCATTTCTGTTTTCCTCCTATTCTCCCGCCGTCTGCGCTTTTCCGATCTCGTCCACCTCGCGCTTGCGCTTGGCCTCTGTCATGTGCAGTTTGATGTTGCGGTTGTAGTCCCCGCCGGTCATTTGCGCCGTCTCCTCCTGCGCCGTGCTGAAACCGGCATCCACCCGCTTGATGGCGGCATCCACCTCCTGCACGGGATTCAGGTTCGTCCGTGCCGGGCCGTTCCACGCGCAGGCCGTGTACGCCTTGCGCCGCGCCGGGTCGGTGAAAAAGCCCAGCGCGTGGATACGCCCACGGGCGACCGCCTCTGCAAACCACTCCTCATAGACCGGCTGGCAAAAATCGTCCGTGAACCAGTCCCGTTGCATACTACAGGTGCGCCAGAACTCGTTGAGTGCGCCGCGAGCCGCCGAATAGCTGGTGGTGAACTGCTTCATCATCACTTCCGGCGGTATCTCCAGCCCCGCGCCGATCAGGCGGATGGTGGCGTTCGTGAAGTCGTCGTACCCGGTGTTCGGGTGCTTCGGGTCTGCAAACTGCACCTCTTCGCCGGGGTTCAGGTCAATGATGGCCCCCGGCCCCAGCTCGATGCTGCTCTGGTCGGCGTTGTCGATCAGCTCCTCCGCCGGTATCATTTCTCCAAACGGTCTGCCGTCCGACGGGTTTTGTGACTTCACGAACACCGTGAACATGGCGCTGATCACCGCCGCCGTGATCTCCGCGTCCGTGTAGCGTCCAAGCTGTTTCAGGCTCTCCAGCACAGGGGCCAGCAGGGGAACGCCCCGCCGCTGGCCGATGCGCTCGCGGCTCATGATGTGCAGCACGTTCCGCCGCCCGGTTGTATCGCCGTGGGCTTCCACTCTTTGCCACGTCAGCCCCGCCGCGTCCACGGCGCTGTTGCTGCCCAGCGGATGCCGGTTGCATATCCAGTATGCCGTCACCATGCCGTCCGCTGCCGTCCGCGTCGGTCTCCACGCCCTGTACGATGCTCTGTACCTCGTAGCCCTGCACCGTGCAGGGCATCAGCCTGTCAAAGCCGTCCGGGCTGCATACTCGGTCTGCCTCGATCAGCCGCACACGCAGGTCATACGGCGCTCCCGCCTGATGCTTCATAGGTAGCAGGGCAATGGTGTCGCCGTTCATCAGGTAACTCAAAAAGGCGAGCTGCTGGAGCGATAGAAGTTGTCCATCCTCTCCGCGTCGCATACCGGCGTGTCCGCCCACAGGGCGAACTCCCGCACGAACTGCGCTTGCAGCTTCTCCACCGCCGTCTCGTCCAGTCCCAGATAGTCGCTGTCAAGCTGCGGCGCAGGCATCAATCCACCCGCCACCACGTTCGTCCGCATGGTTTTCAGCGCCGCCGTTGCCGTTGGGATACCCATGTAAGCGTCTCGGCTCCGCTGCTGCAGAATGTCGATGTTGTCCTCGATGTCCTCCTTGGCGCTGCCGCCGTGGTACATCCAGCCTCTCATGCTCTTTTTCGTCAGGTTGGCTCCGTAGCTGCCGTACCCGCTTTTGATCACGCTCAGTGCGACCCTCGCCGCCGCCCGCTTCGCCGCGTGGACGGGAGCCATGGTCATGATCGCCCGGTCAAGGATATTCGGTTTCTTCATGTGCCCCCTCCTCATACGTCGCGGGCCACGGCACGATAGGCGCGGTTTCGTCCGCCGTGCTTATGTCTCTTGCCCAAGCCGCTCGCCTCCTCCTTTTCCATGCAAATAGATAAAAAAATAAATGCGGGAAAACTCTTTTCGAGTTCTCTCGCATTTATTCTAATTATTCAGCCATAAAGGTGAACACAGCGAAAGTGAAAAATTTCATGACACCTCGACAACTGAATAGCAACGCAATATTCTGCGCTGCTGAAGACAATAAAAACACCCGAGGCTGGTTATCTTAACCTGCCTCGAGTGTTTCTCATTTCCCGTATTTCTCTTTTAGGCTCTGGTGTCCCTGTTGGTCGCGGCGGCGCAGCTCCTCTGCCGAAAAGATCTTCCACTGGGGCCCCTCATCGTTCAGGTTCAGATGCGCGTAAGATTCCGGATAATACCGCTCCGGGTCAAAAGTAAAGTCCTTTGCAACAAGCCGCTGCCACATGCTCGGCTCATCAGGCAGGTCGATCTTGTCCACCTCGTAGCTCGTCAGCTCATGGGTAGTGTCGATCTTTCGCAGGAATTCCTCTGCGGTCAATTTCCCCTGAACATATTCCTCCCGTGCCAGCCGAGCATTCTCGCTCCACTGGTCGTACTGCTCGTAGTCCATGTGCATCAGGTTGGAACGGTCAGAAGGTGCCGCGTCGATCCACCGCAGCAGGCGGGAATACATTCTGTCCCGCAGCTTTTTACAGATCAGGAGCGCCTCATCCTCCGAAGTCTTATCCAGCCTTGCCAGATTCGCGCCACGCTGTTTGCAGCTCTGCCCATCGGTCACCCGGTCACAGTACCGGGTGGCCTTTTTCGTTTTCGGGATGAAATAGCCCCAGCAGTAGTCACATCGGCAGACCCGCTGGTTGTCCTGCTCGAAGTAGAGCGCCAGCACCAGCATCCGCAGCTCCATCAGGCTGCGAAGCCGAAACGACCGTGGTTCTTCCAACTGCGGCAGCTTTGCCGGATCGCAGATCCGCGCAATGTCGGCATAAGCCGCCCGCAGGTTTTCATACTGCTCCGCCGGTGTCATTCCTGCTGTGCTGTCAAATGCGACCTCCATGATATTCCGAAGATAATTCTGTACACGCAACGGTTCCTCCATCACCCGCAGGATCTCCTGTCCAGCAGCCAGCAGAAACATCGCCGTGCCGTCATCCTCTGCCTGCAAAGTCCGGTGCAGAATGTCCGTCACAACAAATCCGCTCACAGGATCGATCTCACACAAATCTGGTGTCAGCAAAATCGCCTCCGCAGCAAAGTCCTCTAAGTCGCTCACAGGAATATCGATCCGCTCCTCAAACAGAGGATGCTCGTTCCGCAGCCACCGCACCACTTTGCGGTAGCCGGCATAGTCCAGTTCAGAAAAGGCGATCAAGGTCTCCGCGGGAGTCAGTTCAGGCATCTGCGTGATTGACCCATCATCACAAAGCGGGATGGAATAACGTCCATCGCCCACCTCCATCAAGTACAATTCCGAAGCCATGCCGATACCTCCTCAAAGATCACTTCCTGATGTAAGCCGCCTTGAAATTATTCTAACATAAAGTTGAACACAGCGAAAGTGAAAAGTTTCATGACACCTCGACAACTGAATACCCGCAGCCGGAGTGCATACACCGTGAGGGAAGCAGCGCCAAGATCCGCAAGGGGGAGCGTGCCGACACGGGACAACGCCGCAGAAAGTCTGGGGCAGGAAGGTGTACGGTGTGCGGCCAATCAAAATCAAAACAAAAAAGAAAGGAAAATCAAAAATGAAATCATCTGTCTACAAAAGCTACGATGAACTGCCGCTGTTCCTCAACTCAGATCTTGTTGCAAAAACACTCGGTATCGCTCCGTCCAGTGCATATGAACTCATGCACAAAAAAGATTTTCCCACTCTGTATATCGGCAACCGTATGGTCGTTCCGAAAGAAAAGTTCATCCAGTGGGTGGAGGAGCACACGAAGGGCGGTGCCATTACATGAGAAGAACGAAACCTCCCGTTGGATGGGAGCATGTGAAAAACTGCTTCCCCGTCCCCAACGAGCTTCTCGATTTCGATTTGCCCGGTGGATCAATCGCTGTCTACATCTTCCTGCTGCGTCATGCAGACCGAAGGACTGGCCAGTGTCATCCAAGTACTGCGACTATGGCTAAAAATCTTCACTACTGCCGAAACACCGTCGCAAGCTATGTCCGACTGCTGGAGGAACGCGGGCTCATCGTCACGGAGCATACTAAAATCATCACAAAGAACGGCATCAAGAAAAATGGAAATCTGCTCTACACGATAATTCCCTTACAGAAAGTCATGGAACAGCACTACGAGCAGCAGTTCAATGCATTAGAGCGTACAACAGAGCGGCGGAAGACGCAGGCAAAGCTGGCAGAACAGCTCGGCGCATAAAAACGAAGTGTGCTTTTTTCCGCACTCTGTAATCACGGTCGGCCAAAACCGTGAAGCCTATCAACGCGGTGAGAGGAACAGCAATGGGATCACGCAGCCCAGCGGGGCCGCGGCGCCTCGTGACAGCGACGCGCATCATGCGCATCGCTGTCACGAAGGCTCTCTGCGCTCTTCGGGAGCACACCCGACCAAGGCCAAAAAGCGGCAAAGTACGCCGTTCTGATACCCGGCCCGGGGAGGTTTGCGAACGTGCGGAACGCTCCGAGGGTAGTGATAGCGCCCCCATCCAAAACGCCCCGTGTTTCGCCGTGTAAGCCGCTGTGTGCGCGGTTAGGGGCTGGGGTGGCGTGTGTACCCGCCGCAGTCCCTTGAACCGAACGTTGCGGCGTTTGTGTGCGATGTGCGAAAAGTCCAGGTAAATCCTGCTCCGGCGAAGGGAAACTGAGCCTTTGGGGATGGGTTTTCCCTCCCGGCCAAGTCCCGTTTCGGAGATTTTCGCCCCCTATTTACCCGTTCGATAAAAGCACAAGATAAAGGGCCGCAGTCGCTTATGCGTGCGGCCCGCCCACAAAGCCCCGCAGTGCGGGGCTTTTCAGGGAAACGCAAACCGCAGTCGGTTTGGCGGTTTTGCAAAATAATCGCAGTCGGTCATCCGGCAAAGTCCCGTGTTTGCAGGGCTTTGCGGCGATTTTGACCGACGTCACAGAAAGGAAAGAAGAAAAATGGATGATAACAAGAAAAGTACCACGATCTGGCTGCGCCCCAGCGTGATCAGCCGCATGGATGGCTGGCTGGAAGCAGACAACTGTCAAAGCCGCAGTGAATTTGTGGATAAGGCTCTGCGGTTTTACATGGGCTATCTCGGCACGGAGGACAACACGACCTACATCTCTCGGGCCATCCTCACCGCCATTCAGGGTACGCTGGACGACAACAACAATCGGCTCTGCCGCATTCTTTTCAAGTGCGCGGTGGAGTTGAATATGCTGTGCCACACCATCGCCGCGCACTTCCGTACCGATCCCATTCACACGCGGGAGCTGCGGGCCTACGCCGTGGATGAGGTGAAGCGCACCAACGGTCAGGTGAGTTTTGAAAGCGCGGTGCGGAGCCAACGGCGCATTGAGCCGGAGGATGAATGGCCCGGATCGTACTGATCTCCCCCTACCTCAAGGGCGGACAGAACGCCGCGAAGCTGATGCATCGCACCCGCTACGTTGCCACCCATCCAGGCGTGGAGCTGCTGGCGGATGAGCGCAGTACACTCCCCGCCACAAAAAAGGGCTGCTCGATGCGGATGCACATGTGAACAGGTTTGGAAACGTATTTTTTGCGCCGCAATAGTCAAAGAAACATTTTGGAAAACAGTAGCTTTGTGCGCCGGGTTGTGGTATGTGTTGTGGTTGCCAAAAGGAGGTGCCGCAATGTACGATTACATGAAAGCCCTGCAAAAGCGTTTCGACCTCCAAGAGTATCCAGAGTTGGCCGAGCAGATCGAATACGCCCATGAGGATCTGCGGCGGGACATGGATGCCGCGGGGCGCAGAAAGCTGCTGCGGTTGTTGGACGTACAGAACGCATTGTTGACTGAATCCAAGCTGATGAGCTTCACGGCGGGCTTCAAGCTGGCGTGGGGCATGGCGAAAGAGCTGGAGGCAGACGGGCTCTATTCCTTCGAGCGGGAGGAAGAAGAACGCATCTGTCATCCGGCGGAACAGGAGGACTGAATGGCAAAACGAAGACCTGCCGGTGACGGCATGGTGCGTAAGCGGGAGGACGGCCGCTGGGAGGGCCGTATCGTGGTAGGACACAAAAGCAACGGTGACTCCATCTTCCGGTACATCTCCGCGCCCACGCAAAAGGAACTGTCCGCCAAACTGCGGCAGCTCACCGAAGCCTATAAAGGCGTAGACCTGACCGAAGAAAGCAATATGGCCCTCTCTGTCTGGCTGGACAAATGGCTGGACGAGTACATGGCCGCTACGCTTCGTCCCACCACCCTGAATGGCTATCGCCGCTCTCTGGAACTCCATGTCAAACCCTATCTCGGAAACAAAACTCTCTCAAAAATCACTGCCATCGACCTGCGGTCGCTCTACCGCACCTTGCAGGAAACCGGGCGGGTACATCCCAAAGATGGACAATCCCCCGGCCTTTCCGCCAGAACGGTCCACGGCATCCACACCACCCTGCACCACGCCCTGAAAACGGCTATGGAGCAGAACCTGATCCCAAGCAATCCCGCCGCAGAAGTTGACCCGCCCAAGTTTGACGGCGCGCCCATGAAGATCCTCACCGAAGCACAACTGGACGCGTTTATGAAAGTCATTGAAAAGGATGCGTTCTGGCATGATTTCTTCTACACCGCGGTGACCACAGGTCTGCGCCGGGGCGAGATCTGTGCACTGCGGTGGGAGGATTTCGATACGAAACAGGAAACGCTCCATGTGCGGCGCACCCTCCACAAAGAAAAAGGCAAGCCGCTCACCACAGGCGATACCAAGACTTATGCGGGAACACGGAAAATTGTCCTGCCGCCCAGCACGGCACAACTCTTGCGGGAGCGAAAGAAAACAGCGGCGACCGAATGGATATTCCCTAATCCCTTTGATCCAGAGCAACCTGTCGCCCCCGGCACAGCATACAACCGCCTGAAAGCACTACTGAAAGAAACTGGACTGCCGGACATCCGCTTTCACGATCTACGCCACACCTTCGCCACCCATGCCCTATCCTCCGGTGTGGATGCCAAGACACTGGCTGGCATTCTGGGCCACACGAAGGCCAGCTTCACGCTGGACACCTACACGCACACCACCGGAGATATGCAGAAGCGGGCCGCTGAGATCGTGGGCGGTTTCCTGACCGACTACCTTGGAGAGGAGATGAATCCTTGGCAAAGCAGAGAAAACATGGCAGCGGCACCGTCCGTCTGAGAAGCGACGGCCGGTGGGAGGGCCGCGTTGTCATCGGCTACGATGACAAAGGACTGCCCAAAACTAAAAATGTGCTGGCAAAAACAAAGGCCGAATGTGAGAAAAAACTCAAAAGTTTGATTGCCGCACAAAAAGAATCTGAGCCGCAACCACCCCGGCAGGCCATGACAGCCGCCCAATGGCTGGACTTCTGGTATCAAACCTACAAAAAGCCAAATCTTCGTCCCAACACCCAGATGTCCTATGAACGGCGGATCTATCAGCACATCATCCCGAACTTGGGCCACATTCCACTGAACAAACTTACCACCGGAGATATCCAGCAGTTCTATACCGGGCTTAAACAAAATGGCCGTCTGCTCCGGCAGGAACAGTATGGCGAAGGACTTTCCGACCAAACTGTCCGCGGCATCCACACCACCTTCCATGCGGCGCTGGACAAGGCAGTCTCTGAGAAGATCATCCCCAAAAATCCCTCCGACTTCTGCCGTCTCCCCTCTGCCAAGGCCAGAGAGATGCAGGTTCTCTTCCCAGAGGAGATCCAACGGCTGCTTATCCAGGCCAAAGAGGACGGCTGTTTCGAACTGCTCCTGCTGGAACTGTCCACCGGCCTGCGTCGTGGTGAGATCTGCGCCCTCCAATGGGATGACCTAAACTTCAACACCGGAGAACTTCAGGTAAAGCGGCAGGTACACCGGGTCAAGGGAGAATTGGTAGTGTCCGAGCCGAAAACAAAGGCGTCCAACCGGAGCGTCATCCTCCCGCCCCCTGTTCTGATGGTGCTGAGTGACTACAAAACCGAAATAAACTCTGTATGGCTGTTCCCCTCCCCGCTGAACAATGACTCGCCCAGAGATCCCGCTGCTGTCCGCAAGCGGCTGACCACCATACTGGAGCGGGCAGACTGTAAGCGTGTCAGATTTCATGATCTGCGACACACTTTCGCCACCGCATCTCTGGAACACGGCATGGACATCAAGACTCTCTCCACCATTATCGGTCATGTCTCTACCGCAACAACTCTGAATGTTTACGCTCATGTCACAGACGAGATGAGGAAAATCGCTGCGGCGAAAATCGACCGAGGGATTGCCAAATCAGAATCCCTCCAAGATATAGACACAGCGCCAAGAAAACCGGCTCCATCTACCTTCCTGCCCCACAAAGGGCAGCGCCGCAAACCCGGCACCGGTTGCGTCAGCCAGATCAACGAAGGCCTGTGGGAAGGACGGTATTCTCCCAAACTCCCCAACGGCGACCGCCTCGCGCGAAATGTCTACGCCCACAGCGAGAAGGAATGCGAACAGAAACTGGCAGAACTGATCGTCCAAATGAAAGCAGAAATTGCCGCCCAGCGGCAGCAGCCCCAAGTCCCGGCATGAATCACGCAAAGAGGAAACGCGGAGTTCCCGATGCCATGTCGGGAACTCCGATTCGTTCTGTCTGTGGTATTTTATGTGGTCAGCGAAAATCCGCAAAACTGCATCGGTTCCAAAAGTTGCAGAAATCAAAAGAAAACACCCGAAATCCGAAGATTTCAGGTGTTGTTCTGGAGCTGCTGACCAGATTTGAACTGGTGACCTCATCCTTACCAAGGATGCGCTCTACCGACTGAGCTACAGCAGCGAATTTGGCGACCCGGAACGGGCTCGAACCGTCGACCTCTAGCGTGACAGGCTAGCGTTCTAACCAACTGAACTACCGGGCCAAATTAATAATGGCTCGACACTGAAGCATTATAACACATACAACGATTGTTGTAAAGACTTTTTATGGCAGGGGCAGAAGGATTCGAACCCTCGGCACGCGGTTTTGGAGACCGCTGCTCTACCAGCTGAGCTATACCCCTAAATCGCTTGAGGTTTCCCCTCTGGCGAAACCATATGGTGGGCCTTCGGGGACTCGAACCCAGGACCGATCGGTTATGAGCCGACTGCTCTAACCAACTGAGCTAAAGGCCCGTGGTTTTAAGAGTTGGATTGCCGCCACCTTGTGGCGGCAATCCTCTGGCTCCCCCTGTAGGACTCGAACCTACGACAGCGCGGTTAACAGCCGCGTGCTCTACCAACTGAGCTAAGGAGGAATGTGCAGGCCCCAGCTCTATTGAACCAGAACCTGTGTTGGCGCTATCTATCTTCCCAGGCCGTTGCCAGCCAAGTATTGTGGACAGAAATGAGCTTAACTACCGTGTTCGGAATGGGAACGGGTGGACCCTCATCCTAATCAGCACCAACTATATGTCATCGAGCACTGCTCGAAAACAAACTATATTATATTGTCCTTCGCGCCTTTTGTCAAGACACTTTTTAAGTGGTGACCCGTACCGGATTCGAACCGATGTTAACGGCGTGAGAGGCCGCTGTCTTAACCACTTGACCAACGGGCCATGGTGCGCCTTCACGGACTCGAACCGGGGACCCACTGATTAAGAGTCAGTTGCTCTACCAACTGAGCTAAAGGCGCATGCTGAGACTACCTTCATGTACCCTCAAAACCGAACAATGCAACTTCTCGTTTTTCAGGCCTTGCCTGCTTCATTCGTAGGTCAAGCCCTCGGGCTATTAGTACAAGTCAGCTACACACATTACTGCGCTTCCACCTCTTGCCTATCAACCAGGTAGTCTTCCTGGGCCCTTACTCCATGAAGGATGAGAGATCTCATCTTAGGGGGAGTTTCACGCTTAGATGCTTTCAGCGTTTATCTCGTCCGTACATAGCTACCCAGCTATGCCCTTGGCAGGACAACTGGTGCACCAGAGGTACGTCCATCCCGGTCCTCTCGTACTAAGGACAGCTCCCTTCAAATCTCTTTCGCCCGCAACAGATAGGGACCGAACTGTCTCACGACGTTCTGAACCCAGCTCGCGTGCCACTTTAATCGGCGAACAGCCGAACCCTTGGGACCGAATACAGCCCCAGGATGTGACGAGCCGACATCGAGGTGCCAAACCTCCCCGTCGCTGTGGACGCTTGGGGGAGATCAGCCTGTTATCCCCAGGGTAGCTTTTATCCGTTGAGCGATGGCATTTCCACTCACATACCACCGGATCACTAACTCCAACTTTCGTTACTGCTCGACCCGTCGGTCTCGCAGTTAGGCTGGCTTATACGTTTACACTCATTGCACGATTTCCGTCCGTGCTGAGCCAACCTTTGAGCGCCTCCGTTACTCTTTTGGAGGCGACCGCCCCAGTCAAACTGCCCGCCTAACAGTGTCCCCCGACCGGATTCACGGCCGCAGGTTAGAAACCCAGCAAATCAAGAGTGGTATCCCACCAGCGACTCCACACTGGCTGACGCCAATGCTTCCCTGTCTCCCACCTATCCTGTACATGATTTACCGAATTCCAGTATTAAGCTGCAGTAAAGCTCCATGGGGTCTTTCCGTCTAGTTGCGGGTAACTGGCATCTTCACCAGTACTACAATTTCGCCGGGCGGGCTGTTGAGACAGTGCCCAAATCATTACGCCTTTCGTGCGGGTCAGAACTTACCTGACAAGGAATTTCGCTACCTTAGGACCGTTATAGTTACGGCCGCCGTTTACCGGGGCTTCAATTCAATGCTTCACCTTGCGGTTGACATCTCCTCTTAACCTTCCGGCACCGGGCAGGCGTCAGCTCATATACGTCATCTTTCGATTTAGCATAAACCTGTGTTTTTGGTAAACAGTTGCTTGGGCCTATTCACTGCGGCCTCTTTCGAGGCTCCCCTTCTTCCGAAGTTACGGGGTCATCTTGCCGAGTTCCTTAACAACCCTTCTCCCGTTGGCCTTAGGATTCTCTCCTCATCTACCTGTGTCGGTTTGCGGTACGGGCACCTTAGTATACACATGAGCTTTTCTCGCCTCCGAGCATCGCGGACTTCCCTACTATATTTCGGTCCCTTTCGCCCGGGTCAACCAACGCCCGGGTTCCGCTATCTCAAAGTGTCCCTCATGCTTAAAGTTCGGTGGTTACGGAATTTCTACCGTATGTGCATCGCCTACGCCTCGCGGCCTGAGCTTAGCTCCCGACTTACCTTGGGCGGACGAACCTTCCCCAAGAAACCTTAGATTTTCGGCCATTATGATTCCCACATAATTCTCGCTACTCATTCCGGCATTCTCACTTCTGTACAGTCCACCGCTGCTCTCGCTGCGACTTCACCCCATACAGAACGCTCCCCTACCACTGTCTTTAGACAATCCTAAGCTTCGGTTGTATGCTTAGCCCCGTTACATTTTCCGCGCAGAGTCACTCGACCAGTGAGCTATTACGCACTCTTTTAATGTGTGGCTGCTTCTAAGCCAACATCCTGGTTGTTTTCGCAATTCCACATCGTTTTCCACTTAGCATACATTTGGGACCTTAGCTGTAGGTCTGGGCTGTTTCCCTTTTGACAATGAAACTTATCTCACACTGTCTGACTGCTAGTCATCAATTATCCGGCATTCAGAGTTTGATAGGCGTCGGTAACTTTATCAGCCCCTAAACCATTCAGTGCTTTACCTCCGGTAATCTAAACTAACGCTAGCCCTAAAGCTATTTCGGGGAGAACCAGCTATCTCCGAGTTCGATTGGAATTTCACCGCTACGCACAAGTCATCCACCACCATTGCAACGGGGGTTGGTTCGGTCCTCCATGGGGTTTCACCCCCACTTCAACCTGCTCATGCGTAGGTCACCCGGTTTCGGGTCTATGGCAACGAACTTCATGCGCCCTATTCAGACTCGCTTTCGCTTCGCCTCCGGTACTGAATACCTTAAGCTTGCTCGTTACTATAACTCGCCGGACCGTTCTACAAAAAGTACGCCATCACACTTTAACGTGCTCTGACTGCTTGTAAGCACAAGGTTTCAGGTTCTCTTTCACTCCCCTCCCGGGGTCCTTTTCACCTTTCCCTCACGGTACTGCTCCTCTATCGGTCATCAGGTAGTATTTAGGCTTGGAGGGTGGTCCCCCCTGTTTCCCACAGGGTTTCACGTGTCCTGCGGTACTCTGGATCCAGCCTGAAACAATTCGTCTTTCGCCTACGGGGTTCTCACCCTCTGTGACCGGCCTTCCCAGACCGTTCGGCTAAACTATTGTTCCGTATAGCTGTCCGCAACCCCGGAGAATAAATCCTCCGGTTTGGCCTCTTCCGCGTTCGCTCGCCACTACTTGCGGAATCTCGGTTGATGTCTTTTCCTCGCCCTACTTAGATGTTTCAGTTCAGGCGGTTCCCTTCCTACACCTATTTGATTCAATGCAGGATGACTGGATATTGTCCAGCCGGGTTGCCCCATTCGGAAATCTACGGGTCACAGGATATTTGCTCCTCACCGTAGCTTATCGCAGCTTGTCACGTCCTTCGTCGGCTCCTGATGCCAAGGCATTCCCCTTGCGCTCTTATTAGCTTGACCAATCGAAAACAAAGCTTTTCGCTTGTTCTCGTTGTGAATTATGCAGGCAATTCTTTAGAGAAATTGTAATCGTTACCCATCTATACGATGTTCCACAATTAAAATATACGCTCCTGTGTCTTTTCAGACACAGAACCTCTCTGTTGCCTTACTTCACTTTGTTGTTGCATTGTTCAGTTTTCAAGGTACATTGTCCGATCACTTTTGCGATCAGATTTGAAGATCCAACCTTTCAGTCAGGTCTTCAAATCCAACAACAAACGTTGTTTGGTGGGCCCGAGTGGGCTCGAACCACCGACCTTGCGATTATCAGTCGCACGCTCTAGCCAGCTGAGCTACGGGCCCGTTTTGGTGGAGATTAGCGGGATCGAACCGCTGACCTCCTGCTTGCAAGGCAGGCGCTCTCCCAGCTGAGCTAAACCCCCAAAAATCTCCCGGACCACATCCCTCTTTCCGGATGTGCGCCCTCTAAATTAAACAACGTGAAAACTTACTCCCCAGCGGCTGACCAGGATGTTATCCAAAAGCCTTGGCTTTTAGATGTTCTCCTTAGAAAGGAGGTGATCCAGCCGCTCGTTCTCGAACGGCTACCTTGTTACGACTTCACCCCAATTATCGAACCCACCTTCGGCCGCGCCCTCCTTGCGGTTAGGCTACGGACTTCGGGTGTTCCCGACTCTCATGGTGTGACGGGCGGTGTGTACAAGGCCCGGGAACGTATTCACCGTGGTATGCTGACCCACGATTACTAGCGATTCCGACTTCACGCAGGCGGGTTGCAGCCTGCGATCCGAACTGGGACGGCTTTTTGGGGTTCGCTCTGCCTCGCGGCTTTGCATCCCTTTGTTGACCGCCATTGTATTACGTGTGTAGCCCAGGTCATAAGGGGCATGATGATTTGACGTCGTCCCCACCTTCCTCCGTTTTGTCAACGGCAGTCTCGCTAGAGTGCTCTTGCGTAGCAACTAACAATAGGGGTTGCGCTCGTTGCGGGACTTAACCCAACATCTCACGACACGAGCTGACGACAACCATGCACCACCTGTCTCTGCTTTCCCCGAAGGGCACCTAATGTATCTCTACTTCGTTAGCAGGATGTCAAGACCTGGTAAGGTTCTTCGCGTTGCTTCGAATTAAACCACATAATCCACCGCTTGTGCGGGCCCCCGTCAATTCCTTTGAGTTTCAACCTTGCGATCGTACTCCCCAGGTGGGATACTTATTGTGTTAACTGCGGCACGCAGGGGGTCAGTCCCCGCACACCTAGTATCCATCGTTTACAGCGTGGACTACCAGGGTATCTAATCCTGTTCGCTCCCCACGCTTTCGCGCCTCACCGTCAGTTACCGTCCAGTAATCCGCCTTCGCCACTGGTGTTCTTCCTTATATCTACGCATTTCACCGCTACACAAGGAATTCCGATTACCTCTCCGGCACTCAAGACATACAGTTTCAAATGCAGTTTCAGGGTTAAGCCCTGAGATTTCACATCTGACTTGCATGCCCGGCTGCACGCCCTTTACACCCAGTAAATCCGGACAACGCTTGCCACCTACGTATTACCGCGGCTGCTGGCACGTAGTTAGCCGTGGCTTATTCAAGTGGTACCGTCTTCTACTCTTCCCACTTAAAAGAAGTTTACAACCCGAAAGCCTTCTTCCTTCACGCGGCGTTGCTGGGTCAGGCTTGCGCCCATTGCCCAATATTCCCCACTGCTGCCTCCCGTAGGAGTCTGGGCCGTATCTCAGTCCCAATGTGGCCGGTCAACCTCTCAGTCCGGCTACTGATCGTCGACTTGGTGGGCCGTTACCCCGCCAACTATCTAATCAGACGCGAGGCCATCTTTCAGCGATAAA